>Ga0302322_100002681_pt1 | contig 15082 bp, 10 predicted proteins | sample Fen_T0_2_FD_203757 | JGI IMG/M metagenome (GOLD analysis project Ga0302322, IMG submission 203757) | Peat permafrost microbial communities from Stordalen Mire near Abisko, Sweden - Fen_T0_2 | ecosystem: Environmental > Terrestrial > Soil > Wetlands > Permafrost | place: Sweden: Abisko... | reverse complement strand
ATTGGTTCGTGAATACGAAGGCAAAAAGGGATATCGATGGCTGCTGCTTGATGAAATATTTCCGGCTTATCCTTCCCCTATTGACGAATATAAGACTTCACCAAACGACTTTCATGTTCGAATGCCCTGGGGATATTGCGGAAATGAAATATGGAACCAATCCCGTAGTGCAGAAGTAAAAATACTTACCGCTGAACGATTAGCTGCGTTATCATACATACTTGGCGATAAAGACTATGAAAACGAATTGGAAATCGGATGGAAAAACCTTTTAGTGGCTCAGCATCATGATATTCAGATTTGTGGTCTTCTGAAAGACTCCCGGAAATTTCTGCCTGCCTCTGTTCATGCTTCCGATAGTGTAGTTAAATCCACTTTATCTTTCGTTTCATCGAAAATGGAAGGAGGTAAACTTGGACAAATCATAGTTTTCAATCCTCTTTCATGGAAACGTAAGGAATGTATCACTTTATGGGTTAAGATACCAGTTGCAGGCGTAAAAAATATCAGTATTTTACAAGGTTCACAACAGGTACCGTTTGAGATAATGAAGGTTGAGCATAATAGTGATCAGACAATTAGCCGGGCACAAGTATTGATTCCTGTTGAGATTCCGGCATTGGCATTTCAAAGTTTTTCTATTCTTCCTTCTAGACAAATGCAGAAGGCAACAGGGTCAATCGAGGTCGATAATATTAAACTTCAGGTTTTAACTCCATACTGGAAGATACTACTGAACCCGAAAGGTGGGATATTATCCATCGTGAATCGCAAAAGTGGGAAGCAGATGGTAAATGACCAAAAAAGAAACTGCTATTTTGAGGGTACTATTAACGGCAAAGCATGCGAATCAGTCGGAAAGTGGATATTAGACTCAACTTCAATGAGTAATAAGCTGGTCACTCTCATTGAAACAGGAGAAATTGGCGGAATACTATACCGTTTAAAAATGCAATTAAGCTCCTTTGACCCCAAAATAGATTTTTCTGCAAATTTCATTATCAAGGATGAAAAAATAGGCCGTTTGAGTGATGATAAACGTGAAGTTATATCTCCTTTTCTGCATGAAGAAAAACTCCGGTTCAAAGTCTACCCTTCAATTGGGATAGGTACCATAGGTATAAGGGATCTGCCTTTTGCAATTTCGGAAACTGAGGACCAATATATTCAGGGTAATTATTGGACGGCATTAGCAGACGGGCATATTGGTATGGCGATATTTAACAAAGGAACCATGGAATCAACACATGAGATGGATAATGGTTTTTCAGTTCCCCTGGCTTATTCTATGTACTATGTATGGAATACTGTAATATTAAGTGGCAATTATCAATACTCATTTGCAATCTACCCTTTTGAAGGAAAGTGGGAAAATGCTGATTTGCATAGGAAAGCAATTGAATACAATTTTCCATGTGTGGGGCTAAACACTGAGAAAGGAAATGGGTCGTTAGGTTTTGAAAATAAAATATTTGATATCCAATCAAAGGATGTGCTTATTTCTGCACTTTATCCATCAGCAGGCAGTACCATGGTCAGAATGTATGAGTCTCATGGGGACGATGAACAATTTAACCTTCAGTACCTACATGGAATAGCTGACTTTACTGAAATAAATCTGGCCGGACGGGAAATAGGGAATACCTCATCATTAATGTACTTCAAACCCTGGCAGATCAGAACGCTTAAAATTAGCAATAAATAAACAGTGGAATTTAGTGCTTAACCAGCACATGTCTGTGCGTCAATACCTATGGAGTTTATAAAACAATTTTATAACCATTGTCAGAAGCGTTGTATGGTCTCCAATTAATACCATCAAATATTGATGCTCTTCTACAGTACAGAATGTTGCTCTGACAAAAGGTAACAAAAAGTAAAGGTTCTCAACTAATAATAATTGTAAAAATGAAAATTCTGACAAATGTGATCAGGTATACAACTGAACCACAGGAATGTATGTGGAGACGGTCGATATTTACTGCGGTTGTTGCTGTTTGGATATTTGTTTTCTTAGGAGCTATCTCCGTAAAGGGACAATCAGTGCAGAACACGATAACTCCATTCACCGGAGAGAAGACCTCGTGGCATGGATTCGACCGCTATGATTTTATAATGGATGCCGAAACCCTGACTATCATCCCTTTTAAATCACCTGAAGGTGAAGGAAGTGGAGTCGGGGACCCGGCTGATGGACAGCCGCGGTGCATCGTGATAGTTCCTAAAATAGCTGCACCAGGTAACCCATGGTCATGGCGCGGATGTTACTGGGATCATCAACCCCAGACCGAAGTTCAACTGCTCAAACGGGGTTTTCACATCGCTTATATTTCGGCCAACCAGGATCTGAAACCAGGTAAACAATGGGATGCATTGTACGATTTTCTCACCCAAAAACATGGGTTGTCGCCTAAGCCGGCCTTCATTGGTATGAGCAGGGGAGGAGAATATTCATATATATGGGCGACCACACATCCTGACAAAGTATCATGTATATATGCCGACAATCCGGGATCCAACCGGGGAATTATGAATGGACTGTCAGGACTGGCCCTGAATGATGTGCCTCTGCTTCATTTCTGTGGCAGTCTTGACCCATTCTTTAATGACAATACACGCGTGGCAGAGAGGCGATATAAAGAACTTGGCGGAAAGATCACTGTGATTATTAAAGAAGGTGAAGGACATTCCTCTTTAGCGCTGAAAGATTCTAAGCCAGTGGTAGATTTTATCACCAGAAATGTTCAAACTAAATTCAGTAAAGATCCGTATTATTTCGATGGATCAATTTCACGTGAAGTACTTGAAAACTATCTTGACAGGTCCGTTACAATGGGATATTTTTTAGTTCCCGGAACACCTGAAGATTATCAACTTCCTTACAAACACGACGATATACGCATGATTAAAAACATGGGGGCCAAGTTCATTGGTCGTGCTATATACCGCTGGAGTGAAGAAAGCAAATTAAATGATCCGGGCTTTTTAGCTTATGCTAAGGCTATGATCGATACAGTTCATGCTTTTGATCCTGATGTCATCTTCCAGGGTTGTCTGTTTGAATCTGTAACTAAGGATGTTAATAACTTAAAAATACCGGCCTGGATATTTACTGACCTTGGTCTTCCGGTTGAAGACAGGACTTTTTCATGTGATTCAATGATTAAACGAAAAGGCAGCGTTTCAACCGGTATGGGGGGAGGTGGTGTCCCGATTATTAATAATCGTGAGACACAACTCTGGTTTTTTTATCTGGCTGCTTCCTATATCAATATTGGTTGTGAAGCTTTTCACCTGGGGCAGGTTGGACTCATTGGTTCAGATGATAAGGATTTGACAATATATTCGGAATTTCTAGCAAAAATAAGAGCCTATGCAAAAGAACATGCCCGCCGGCATTATATAATTCTCGATGGTCATGTACCAACCGGGGGCATGGTGAAAGATGGCGTCAGCCTGTTGGATTTCAATTCATTCCCATTGCGAATAAAGCCAATACCGGGAAAACCTTACGAAGCTAAACTTCAGGTAGGTTACCTGGATGCAATTTTTAAGAGAAGCAAAGGTTGTATTTCCCCCAGTGGCTGGAAATGTGAAAGTTTACCATATCTTGTTGAATTTGATAATTTTGGCAAAGCGAAAGTTACAAATGTTGCTGATACAACTAATATTTTTATATGGGGTTGGGATGAAATATCATGGCTCTCCCTTCAAAAAAGGCAAGACAGAAACAACTGGCTGGTTTATGCCCGGGACTGGATCAGGAAAACGGATCCTAACGGACATCTTGAGATGCCAGGGACAAGAATGATAACATGTCCTAACGAAACTCTGAGAACTTACTTCGCCAATACTAAAAGTCGTGGTTGCCCGGTCGGGTATTCTCAGGAGGAAACTATCAGGAAAATTTGGACTAATAATCTTAAATAGTCGATCCTTAAATACTTTATATGGATAAACTATTGCGATGCAAAAACCATGACAACTACGAGCTTGCCTGCAGGTAGGCAGCGTCGTCCGGGAGCCCTATTGACTCTGTCCCGGCAGCAGGATTAGTCAAGGTACCCAAAGTTTAATAAGTGACTTAAAATTGATCTTATATACTTTCTCATGCATTACGAATTTGTCCGGGCTGCGTAAGGCAATTAATTAAACTGTCCGAGTTAGCACAAGTAAAGAATTAATCGTCAAGCAGAAAGCTGGCTTTTATTACATTCTAATTAACTATCTCGGTTATTGTTTCCCAGTCTTAAAAGTTACCCAATTTTTATCAATCATGTATTTTGCGAATTCGTCTTTACCTTTTTCTTTAATGATCTCAATTCCTTTTCTGCGATTTGTCCGTGTAATAAATTGACCAAATCTTATCATAAGCGGATTATAAATCTTGCAATCTTTTACTGAAACAAATTTATCACAATCTGCACAAGTACTATATTCATTTTTAATGCAACATGGTCGTACTTTACAGGCTTTATAGCCAGTTGCACATTTTGGATTATCCCCTTTGCATCCGACACATTGGCCTTTGATAAATTTGGGGCAAGCGCCACAATAAAATCCACAATATGAAATCAAGTTTGTGTCCGTTCGAAGATCCGTAATGTTATTCATAATATTAAGTCAATTTTTTAATACCATTCCAAAATTATCATTGAGTCACATATGAATTTTTGTTCGTTTTTATTAACCTCTTCTAAAAGGCAAGATACAACCAAGCCAACTCAAAAACAAATAAATGCTGTTAGCACAAGTATTTGTTCTTTGCGTGATGGCAGAGTCCCGATAGATGGACGAGCGTTTGGTGTCATGATGAAGCTGTCCAGATGACGTGGTCCAGATAAGTTTGGGGATTTGTTGTGTCACGATAAAGTTGTCTGGATGGCGCTGCAAAAACCATGACAACACGCGCGTCGGCTTGCAACCCTATAGACTTTGTCTCGGCAGCAGGATCAGTCCTGGTGCAACTAAATTTGATAAGTTGAAATGAATTTACTCGCATAGACTTTAGGGGTTGATTGAGAAGTAGTCCGGGTTGCAAAAGGCAACCGAGGACCGCCAACAATTTCCTTTGCGAAGCAATTTGATAAGCTTTTTTGGTCCGAGCAGGGCGAAGCCAATTAATTAAACCGACCGAGATAGCTGTATGTTTATTTTGAATCTGTCATGTTTTACGTGATTTTTTTTACTGTAATGTTGGGCAGTTTTCTTCTCTTTAGGTTATGCTTCCGCCTCGTCAGTCACAAACAACCAACTAGTTATTAGTCATGGCTTAAATGTTTTATATAAATAATTTCATAAAATGAGGTATTGCATATCAAATCTATCAAAAAATGGATTATCAATTTGATTTTAATCTTGTCAAGTGGCAGGGAAGGGCTGGAATTACGCAAACAAAGGCAAATGAGTGGGTTTGTGTGGTTTGCGTAATGTACCTGACAGCGGGAGGGGAGATTAGAACATCATTCATATTTGAGAGCTTTTACAGGATTAATTCGAGATGCTTTGTAGGTATGAATTGAAACGGTCATAAGAACCACAATAGTTGAAACTATAAAAGACACTGCAAATATCCACGAGTTAATGGGAACTTTATATGAATAGTTCTTTAACCAATTTACCATAAAGTACAGTGTCACAGGGACTGAAAGTGCGGTAGCCAACAATGCAATCATGAAATTTCTAATCAGGTAGGAAATGACAATTGAGTTTTTTGAACTTCCAAATACCTTTTTAATTCCTATTTCTTTAGTTTGAGTTTTAATGACGAATAGGGTAAGACCAAATAATCCGACCCCAGCAATCAACATAGTAAACAGGGCAAATATCGAAATAATGTTACTTAAGTTTTTCTCTGAAGAATAAATGCTTTTTATAAGATCTTCTATTGTTGTGTAATTAAATGGCCTCTCCGGAGCAGCTTTTTTCCATTCCGCTTTAAGCATTGGGAGTATGTTGCCAAGTGTTCCTGGTTTGTAGTGTACTGCAACCTGCTCAATATATCGATCGGTCATGTGTATTTCCAGGGCAGGAATATCGGTATGTATTGAATGAAGGTTGAAATCATTTACAATACCGATGATAGGGCTGCTTCTAATCAATTTCCCAATTGGATCAGTAATACCAAGCTGTTTTACTGCAGTTTCATTTAAAATGACAGACTGGGTAAGATCGCTGCCATACTCTTCCGAAAACTCACGGCCTTTAGATACTGAAATACCCATTGTTTTCAAAAAATTGTAATCCACAGACATACTTTCTACCTGGACTTTAATATTGTTATCCTGAAAATTTTGCAATATTGAAGTTCCTGAATTTTGCATAGGAAGACCTTCCATTGTTCCTGCAGCCATTATTACATTCGGGTTTGATTTGATGCTATTGATATAAGCTACGTACCCCTTAAAATCTTCTCCCAGGTCAATTAATACAATATCTTGATTGTAATAACCTAAATCTTTTTTAAGTGCATATTGATATTGAGAGCGGATTATGAGAGTACTCGATACAAATGAACAGAAAATGACCAGTTGAACTAAAATTAATGAAGAGCGGAAAAATAGTTTTCTTTTCCCGGAATAAATAGTGTTTCTCAAAATATCCATGACCTTTAAACCTGATAAATAATATGAGGTATATATTCCTGAGATGAAACCTATCATTAAAGTTAGGGATAGATAAACCAAGATGTACATTAATATATTTGAATTGATTATATGAAGCTGAGTCTGGAAAAGCTTTCCAGCATATGGCAGAGAAATCCATGTTAAAAACAGGGCAATTGGCAAAACAATTAAAGCCAAAAGAATGGATTCACCAAGTAATTGATTCTTAATTTTTTTAATGCTGGCACCATATGTTTTTCTTATTCCGATTTCTTTGGTTCTGTAAGTTGAAACAGCAATAGACAGAATAATATAGTTAAAAGTTGCAACAAGTACAATAAGCAAAGCAATGGCTGAATACAATCTGATACTTTTTATGCTGCCCGTGATCCTGGTATTGATAACCTTATCTGAATGTAAATAAACGTCCGATAAATTCTGAAGGGAATAATTATAAGGAGGTTTTTCACTGATATTTTTAATTTCAAATGCCCTGAATTGTTTCTCGAGTGATTCAGCATCACAATCTTTGGAAAGTAAAACCCAGGTATTCCAGAATGTATAATCCCAACTCTTGTCAGCATTCGTTACCTTAAAAGATGAATTAATCGGGTCAAGTGTCCATCTGCTATTTATGAAGCACTGAGCTCTGAAAGTGGAATTCTCAGGAATATTTTCATAGACTCCATTGATAGTAAAAACATGTTCTTCCTTATTAACCAGACCGACAATTTCCTTTCCAACCGGATTCTGACCGGGAAATATCTTTTCAGATAGTTCACGTGAGAGAACGATAGAATTTTGATCTTCAAGAAGATTTTGATGCGGATTCCCAAAAACTAAAGGGAGTGTGAAAATGTCAAATACTTCCGAATCAGTTCCGACAGCACCAGGGACATTTATATATTCATCTTTGAGTTTTAGCTTGAAATCAATTATACGTCTCGCCCTGATGGATTTTTCTATTTGCGGAAATTCTTCCTTTAATGCAGTTGCCAGAACGTAAGGTGTTCCTGAATCAGTTCTTTTAAAATCGACCCAATAATTGAGTGCTTTGAAAACCCTTGCTCTGTTTTTATGACAGTGATCGTAACTCAACTCATTAATAACATAAAGAAGCATTATAAATGAAGCCGTCAAAGCTATTGATAGACCTAACGCATTGATACCTGCAAATACCTTGTTTTGTTTCAAAAATCGAAGGGCAGATTTAAGATAGTTTGTAAGCATAGGATTTAAATTAGGTTAATTGTAAAACCAAAAATCACTAAGTGTTGTAATGTAATGATAAAGAACTTAAGACGACATAGTCTCAGTTGAATGGAGGTGCTGTCATGTTATGAAAAGATTGGCTAAATGGAGGAATTCCGTTTGGTAAAAAAGCATGTGTTTTGCAGCGGAGAGACGGTCTACCCTGTGAAATATTGCATTACTACAAATGTCCTCTTTTATATTAAACATTATTTCACAGGGTAAAGGGATGGGCTGCAAAACTCTTGCTTGTGTGTTGGGAGTTCCAGTATTGTGAAACCCTTACATATAACGGCCCGGCGGTTTAATGAGTTGCCGTGAGCCTGCCCCGACGAAGGAGGGGTTGGCATGTGTTTTTGCAAAGTCCAGATAGATGGACGAGCATTTGGTGTCACGATGAAGCTGTCCAGATGACGTGGTCCCGATAAGTTTGGGGATATGTCGTGTCACGTTAAAGTTGTATAGATGGCGCTGCAAAAATCATGACAACACGCGCGTCGGCCGGCAGCCCTATTGACTTTGTCTCGGCAGCAGAAACAGTCCGGTCGCAAAGGAATTTGATAAGTTGAATCGAATTTACTCTCATAGACTTTTGAATGCGAAGATAAAGTTGTCCGGGTTGCAAAAGGCAACCAAGGACCGCCAACAATTTCCTTTGCGAAGCAATTTGATAAGCTTTTTCGGTCCGAACTCGGCGAAGCCGATTAATTAAACCGTCCGAGTTGGTGGTAGTTTATTTACTTCTGATTTTTTAAATTTTTGGCAGTTTTTCTTTGTCAGTGACAGTTTTAATCGTAAGTATTCACTCGGAATTTCTAAATTAAACTTTTTGCAAATGGCTAAGATATCTTTGCAATCTTTTTCTTTCAACTCATATCCGCTGTGAAATTTTACAACATATTCCGGCGAGATACAATTCACTTCAAGATTACCTATTTTCCCTTTTCCAGTAAGTGAAGCAGCTGGAAATACTACTCCATTCTCAACAGGTCCATACATCCCATCTCCATTTTCATTAAGAACGATTACATGCACATCAATTTCATGACTACAATCATCAGCTAACACAATGTTGTGAGGTTGTGCGATGTCAAGTTTTATCTCCTTATATTCTTGTGCTTTCAATAGCCTCATAAAGGCTGGTATATCTTTCTTTTGAATCACTATGTCTAAATCTTTATGGAAACGTGTTTGTTTACCTAGTAAAGCATCAACGCCCCAACCACCATCAATCCAAATTTTTATGTCTAAGTTTTTCAACTCAAAGTAAAAGCCAATCACATCTTTTTCTTCCATTGCTAACGTTTTGTAGTGAAATATAGTTACTAGGTCGTGTCCATTACCACCAACGGGAGTTTGTCTAATAACTATTCAGAATTTTCAATTTAAGCCAGATTTAGGGAGCTCTTCTTACGCCGGCGGTTTGGTCAGTCGTAGTCCGTATCAGGTCAGTGCTTTTTATAGCACCGACCGAGTTAGCTGTAGGGATTCTTTAATTGAAAATTCTTTGATGTTGGCAGCTACCCTAATATAATCTTTATAATTCATTCATTTCAAAGGTTATATGCTTTCTGAATCAATTGAATTAGTAATGTGGATTGCTTCATTAATTCTTCTGTTTTTTGAGTATATACATTGATTGATCCTTTAAAGACAATTATATTGAAATAATAGGCACGCATCGCCTTTCTATTAGTTGTAAGCAAAATAGGGAATTCCTTTTTTTGATTTAAAATAGATGATCCATTCCTTGACTTCATTATTGAAAGAAAATCAAATATTTCTGTTTGTTGATCTATGATTTTTGTGAATCGAGTTTCCAGCAGTTCAGCTTGCTTAAGTATAGAGTTTTTAGCGTTGTCATAATCAACAATGCCATCTGATACAGCCTTTTCTTTTACAAGACCTAACCCGCCAGTATTCATTAACTGAGTAATTGTCCTATTTATTGGATTAAAGGCATTATAATTTAAGGTATACTTCAAATCATAATTGCAGAATTGTTGGATTTCATTACTACCTAATTTATTGTTCATAAGATTAAGCAAACTGTCAAGACCTTTTATCTGTTCTTTATTAAGATCAATAACTCTTACAAGATTCGCTGAATCACTTCTTAAATCCTGTAACATACTTTCCATATACTCTTTCTCTTTATGTCTGTCAACAAAATGCTCACGAAGATTTTCTGCAAAGTAACTTCCTGTTATAGCAACGAATATTATTAGAAATTCAAATAAGTATTCCCTCTTTTTCCGGGCTTTTTTTGAATGTTTGAGGTGATGAGGAATTTCCATAATAAATTGATTAGTTTATGATTCTTCTACTCGACACAAATCAAATCATAATAGCCAATTGCGATGATATATTCAAATCTATACAGTGTTTTCAACTTATCTGATTACCCGAAAGATATTTAAAAGACATGACCTTTGCAATGAAAATTTACTCATGATTTATGAGTTTTGTTAAAGTGATCGTTCTAAATTTGAGCTTGAAGGTTTATCAGTGGTTGAAATTGCCATAGTTGCTAATCAAGGAAACAAAGCAGGATTTGTCATGTCACTATAAAGTTGTCAAGTTGGCGTGCAAAAACCATGACAACTCGAGCGTCGGCTTACAACCCTATTGACTTTGACTCGGCAGCAGGATCAGTCCGGGTACAACAAAATTTTATAAGCGGTTAGATTTTTCTCTCATAGACTTTGGGGGTTGATTGAAAAGTAGTCCGGGCTGCCGAAGCCAATTAATTAAACCGACCGAGTTGTGTGTAGCCTTTCTTTTAATGGAATGCACAATTCACAAATCCAAGGTATCAGTAAGTACAGAAGAAATTTTTAGAATGGTATTTTGAGGAAGAGTCCCTCTTTTACTAAGAATTCTATCGAATGAGATGGTTCTAATCTGATGGCAAAGTGCAAAGCTATCTGTTGTCAAACCACCAGTCCCTTTAATTATCTTAACAATCGTATAAATACTATATTTAGGGTCTTTGGTTGTACATGGGACAATAATAGCTAATCCTAAGTTATCGAATGATTTTATTATTATACATGGTCTCTTCATCCCTTGTTCATGACCTTTTATTTCTTTCGGGGGTCTTCCTAGATTTACATCAATTACATCCCCTTTTTGATACGTCTAAACCATCATTCAAGAAGTTTTGCAGCATAACTATCTAAGCCCAAATCAGCTAGATTCTTTTGTTCAAGAACAAACTCTTTGTCAAAAGTGAACTGAGATGAAGATGGTTGTGCAGATCTCATTTTTAGGATTCCTAATTCTATAGCAATAGCAGAATAATCTTGTGCAGCATTCGCAACTAAGAAAGCAAGCTGATTTATTATTCTATTAGGGACATTTAATTTTTCATCTTTAATAATAAAAGCAGCAACCGCTATATATTCAATATATAAAGATGAATTAGTCCAATCAATAATTTTTTGAGTTATCGCCTCATCAGGGATTCCAAGAGCAATAGCTGTAATAAATTGATTATATGTCAATATCGGCAGACTTGGAGCATGCTGTTCAAAGCTAGATTGTGAAAACTCACCACTTATAATTAATGCATCAATGACCCTTTTATTTGTTCTAATCGCAAAAAGGAGATTTTCAGAAAGCACATCTAGACGAGAATCTAGTTTTAATTCTTCAATTTGAAGGTATGCATCATTGAATTCTAAATTAATATCAAACTTTTGTTGCTCAAATAACCAATTAATCCCTTTAATACGTAGGTTGAACACTTTTGGAATGGTGCTATCAATTGACACTTTTATGTCTTCTGCGGTGGTTATTGCGTATTCAATATCTGATAAAAGTCGATCTAAGTCCTTTCGTAAAGGATCATCAGTCATCGGATAAAAATTCCTTAACTGAAGACAGAGAATATCTAAATTTCTTGCGGTTGCTAACATGATTTTACAAAGATATTGAAAATTCTAATTCATTTGTAATAAGTGTTCATTATCATGAGCGTGGAGTGACGGGTTACACACAACTCGTTTATTGCATAACTAAAACAGCATTTTGAAATCGAATCCTTGTCAGACTTGATTATTTCAATTACTTATATCTGACAAACATATATTACGAAAAGATACCATAAACTGCAGCTACTAAATACTAAGTCTCAATAATAAATACTCCGTTCATGGCTCTGATTAACCGACGTTCACTTATAGCAAAGCCCCGTCAGTCACATCATAAAAAGGCTAACAAGGAATGTAATTGAGATGTACGCAATGTCCATAAATAATTTATCCGGAGTGGTATATTGCTTATCAGATTTACTTAACTCCAAAAATTATCAGAGACATTAACCCTACCATTTTTACTTATCGAAAATACACAGTTTTATCTGAAATACTTTTAATTTGTTACCTTTAATATCATGTATACCTTATTATATATAGCACAGGGTCTGTGTTAATAGTGATCAGGAAATTAATAAAAGTGAAATTATAATTGAATTAAAAACGGCTATAAAATCCAACTTGATTGAAGGTCAATTATTTATCTGAAGCTGAAAATAGACGGTTATATAGCCAAAATAGAGCATATGTGACGAAGCAGAATACTTCGATTAAAATACATATCTGATTTTCGATTTGTATAATTCTTTGATTATAGCATTATTAACTTCAGGAGAAGAATAAATAAAATCCTTTTTCATAGAAATAAGTATTAAAGTGACTACTTCTGAAAGCAAGATTGGTTGTGATTTAGCGAGGTTAGTATATCCAATGCCAGTACCAGGAGAGGTAGAATAAACAGAGGTACAAGAATAAACAAATAATTTTACGACAATTTTGGCTTTCCGGTAGCAGTCGCAATATTAATGACATTCGAAGTGATTGGTGAAAATCAGCGTTTCCCGGGCGTAAAAGTAAAACCCCGGATGGTGGGGTGTGGTCTTTTGTGGACTGCGTCCACCGTAGCCCGGAGAAGTTTTAGCGCACCAAACTTCTATAAAATATAAAAGCCCTCCTTCGCTAAAGCTTCGGAGGGCGAAGGTGGAGCTGGAAGGACAAAAATCGAACTTTTTTGAGCAGGATCTATTGACTCTAATAAAACTGAAATAAATCATCTAAAGTCAAGCTGTTTTCTCATTTACGTTAGAATTTGAGAACATAAAATGTGTCGGTAAACTACGGTTTTAGTGACTAAAAATGTTACTTTCCTATTAGAATAAATGAAATTTGTTTATGGTATAAATTATTATATAACTTTACAACTTTCTATAGATCTCTATGAAAGACTTCACTTTGTACAGTGATAAAGAATTGATGGCGGAGCTCAAGGCAGACAATATGTTTGCGTTTGATGTATTATATAAAAAGTATTGTAAGAGGGTATATAAATTTGGTTATTCGATTCTTAAATCACCAGAAGAGTCAGAGAATCTTATGCAGGATGTTTTTCTTAATTTATGGGAGAATCGCCACAAAGTTGAGAAAGACTCATCAATTAAATCCTATGTATTCACTATAACTTATAACTCGGCTATTTCCATTATCCGGAAGAAAGCCAGGGAATCTGAGTTTGTTGAATATTTGAAGACTCTGCAGGAAATTAACGAAGAGCCTGTCAATGTGGAACTTGAATATAATGAACTGACCAATAGGATGGATAAAATTATTAATGAATTACCTCAGCGTCAAAAAGAGGTTTACTTACTGCACAGAGTTGAAGGACTTAAATATCAGGAAATTGCTGAACGCCTAAATATTTCCGTAAATACCATAGAAAATCATATGTCCCGCGCACTTAAAACTATCCGCGAAAAACTGGGCAATTACTCCATTATAGCAATACTCTTTTGGTATCTTTTTGTATAGTATTGATATTCAAAGCAATTAAATTATTTTATAAAAATTTCATCTTCTGAGTAGTGGTAATTATTGATAATTGCGTCTTACTATCAAAAGAAGTGTAATTCAATAGTTAAAGCTTTGTCCTACTTTTGAATATATATAGGTCAGATTTTTGTAATTAGGGTTTGATAGTTGGTTAGTTTGTTAGGATGGGGTAATGAAGCGCTTCCGGTATATAATCGGAAGTGCTTGTTACTTTAAAAAAAGAGGTGAGAATATATATGAATAAAGGATTATTAGAAAAGTATTGTACCAATTCTTGCACAGAGGAAGAGTTGAATTCCGTTTTAGAATGGTTTGATGGATCCGTCAGAACTCCTGAAGGTAAGTCCCTTTTATTTAAGATATGGGAAGAATTGCCTGATGAAGAAAGTAATATTCTAATAGATTTTGATTTTATTCTGGATAAGATTCATCACAAAGTTAATATGGACCAAACGAAAAGACTTCTTGATGAAGCCGGTCAGAATCTGATAAAGTATAAAAGAAGGAAACATTTTATTAATGTACTTACGAGAGCGGCTGCAATACTTATGTTTCCTGTTTTTAGTTTCGGGTTATACATGTCTTTTAAGTATCAGTCGACCCGACATGATCAGGTTTCTGTAAATCAGGCATATAATGAAATCTTTTCATCAGTGGATGCTATTACTAAGGTTACATTGCCTGACGGGTCAAATGTCTGGCTTAATCACAGCAGTTCATTAAAATATCCTGCAATATTCCATGGGCCTACACGTAATGTCGAACTTAAAGGTGAAGGATATTTTGAAGTGGCTCATAATCCAAAGATACCTTTCATTGTAAAGACAGGAGAAATTCAGATTAAAGCGATTGGAACAACATTTAATATTATGGCTTATCCTGATGAAGACAGAATTGAGACTTCACTTATCAATGGACGTGTTGAGTTGCGACGTACGGAACCCGATGGGAATGTAATTCCCCTGTTAGAAATGAAACCTTCTGAACTTGCCATTTTTCAGAAGAGTAATGATGAAATTAGTAGCCGCACTATCGATGATGACAGGTATTTTTCTTGGAAAGAAGGTAAACTTGTATTTAATAAGGAACCAATTAGTGAAGTTGTTAAAAAACTAAGCAGATGGTTCAATGTTGAAATTCGGATAAAAGATCCTGAATTACTTGAGCTTACATATACCGCTACTTTTGTTCATGAAACACTTCCTCAGGTGATGGAACTTATGGCCATTGTATCACCGGTCAGTTATTCAATATCAGATCGGAAAGAGATTAGTTCCGGAACTTTTTCCAAGAGAAAAATCATCTTAAGTTACAAGAAGAAATAGTATAATATGAAAACCAATAACCTGTAACCCTTCGACG
>Ga0302322_100002677_pt1 | contig 15085 bp, 20 predicted proteins | sample Fen_T0_2_FD_203757 | JGI IMG/M metagenome (GOLD analysis project Ga0302322, IMG submission 203757) | Peat permafrost microbial communities from Stordalen Mire near Abisko, Sweden - Fen_T0_2 | ecosystem: Environmental > Terrestrial > Soil > Wetlands > Permafrost | place: Sweden: Abisko... | reverse complement strand
AAAAATAAAATGTATGCAAGGGTAATCATTGCAATATAACCTGTATTCCAGAAGCAGTGAAAAATGGAATAGAATTGAAAGAAGGTTGAACATCTAATCCATATAATCCACCAGAAGATAGACTTAAAGTTACCCCTAAAACAGTAGCCGGTTGAAAGTTTTGTAATTGTACAGAAACTATTTCAGAAGAAACTCTTTGTCCAATTCCAAAAGAACTATTAAGTTGCATTACAGTATTTTTCAATACAATTTCATATCCATTTTGAAGAACTTTATTTTGATCAAGAAATACTTTAGCAAATATTTGTTGTTGACCTGCTAAGTCATAGAATACTGGAAAATTTTGTCCAGCTAAAGTAACGTAGTTTTCATGTAATGCAGGTTGAAACAATGCTCCAGAAGTAGGAAGTGTCATATAAGATAGATATGTTATAGCAATATTAGGTACAGGATTTTGAACCAAAATCCATGCAGTTCTAGGTGGTAATCCAAATTGTAAACCTGATATTGGTAAATATCCTGATGTTAAATAATTCCAGTATACATTAGCCTGTCCAACTCCAGGTAAAGATCTTATTCCAGTTATTGCACCGTCAATTCCTACACCAATATTTTTACCAGCAATAATTCTTTGTCTAGCTTGTGCTGGAGTTTCAGTAGGATTTCCAGGAATGGCTGGAAATAGATTTGTTATACTTTGTAAGTTATTTATTCCAGCTAATGAATTCAAAAATATAGCGCCTTCTGGAACAGATATAGGTCCTAATGTATCACAAATAGCTTGAACATTTCTAGTACCAGATATAGGAACAGAAAGAGAAGTTAATGTATTAAAATTATACTGTCCAAACGGAACATGATAACCAGATGGTATTGTACATATTCCAGAGGTAGCAATTACAGTAAAAGTTATAATTGAATAAGTTGCTGGCAGTAATATTGTTCCCGCTATCGGAAGCAAATTAATTAACTGTTGATCATCAGTCATTGGAACGTTTAATGAAGCTGTAGCTTGTTCAACAATTTGATCAAAACTAGAGTCTAAAGAACCTTGTCCTAAAAGAGTCCACCATAAAGAGTTACCATTATTAGCTTGTAATATTGGTAAGTTTTGTCCCTGGAGTAGATTGTTCATATAATTTAGCATAGATGTAGCATGATCAAATGCCGTACCAGGAGTAAATGTTTTTCCGTTTACAGAAAATGACATTGATAACCTCTATTCTAAAACTACATTAAGTTTTAACTTAGTTCCGACTTGTGTATAAACTGCTTTATAAGGTAAAGAATTATTCTGCAAAGATGTTACAATTTGAGAATCGATAGCCGCTAAAGTCTCATTATTAAGTAATAATCCAGCCCAATTAATTCCAACTCCGGGTAGCTGAGGAATTAGATTTTTTTGAGTGTAACAAATAACAGTGGCTTGTTGAGATTGCTCTTCAACTCCATTAATAATGGGAACAATGTTTCCTACTACTTGAAAATCCCAAAAAGGAAAGAATCCTTGTACTGTTTGTGTATTAGCTAATAGTGCATCCATAATTAATCCTCTAACAAAGCAGATATAGAATTAGCTAAAGTTATCATTGAAGCATTTAGAGTAGAAAGTAAAGCGTTTATAGCCAATGCTAAACTCACTGAACTTCCTCCGCCAGCAGATATAGACGCTTGACTTGTCGCATTACTAAAAGTTGCAATTGCGCTTTGTTGATCATTTATTATTTTAAATAAAGAAAGTGTTTTATTCCTCAGTCTCAATTTACCTGATTTTGCTCGAAAAATCAACCCCGATTGATCATTAATGGCCGATAGAGGTATCGCTTTCGCGGTTGATCGTTCATAGGCTACGGGAGACAGGGGCGCATAAGGTTTGTCCATTGGAGTTTTAGTTGAATTAATAAAACGCCTGAGGCCAAGGATCAGCACGGGGTCGCCTACTTGCGGTGTTGTGTCAAAAGAAATGCTAGATGAATTAAGATATAAAAGTTCAACCTTTTCTGTAACCAATGGTTTTGTTATAACTTTACCATTAAAAATATCAAGAACTTGGTGTTGAATACTACAAGTTTTTCCATCAGAGGTTATTGACACTATAGTTCCATAGTCAAGAATAGTTTTATTCTTCAAGAAAATTTCGAGTAATTGTTTATCGCTGATTAATGAAGCACTTGAAGTTAGTGACATTATACATATCCAATTTGTTTAGAATTTTGAGTTGCCGCTACTTCTACACCTGTGTTAACATCTATATTTGGATTTCTTAAACCATCTACTATCATTGTGTTTATAGACTCATATGTATCAAATTCAAAACTTATACTATATATAGAATAGTACCCTGGAGAGTAACTAATCTTATCTTCACTATTGTCGCCCTTATTAATTAAAGCCTGAAATGTTCCGAACGATGATTTTAAGTATATAGGGTTTATATGAATAGAATCTCCAGGTCTCATACTAGGAATCCATGGAGAAGTAAAACTTATATGACCCTCTGTAGTTGATCTAGGAGTAGTAGTAACTCTAGTTATTTCAAATATATTCTTTGTAGCGGGATATTGCTTATTAAATACAGTAATAGAAGAACCATTTATTCCCCAAAAAGACTGCATATAATCTTGTACTATACTTGTAAGTATATTTGACATACTGTCAGATTTTTGTATAGTAGTTTGCAGTTGAGTTTGACCCAATTGAGTTGGTATAAAAATAGTATAATTAAAGTTAATATTATTATCTTTTAATATCTGATTCATTTCACTTGTAAATTTATCAAGAACATCTCGAAAGTTTCCAGTTTGTGTGAAACTAAAATCCATATGATAATCTAATATTCCATTATATGTTAATTGTACAATAAATACAGTAACTCCATCAGGTCCTGGAGTTTCGATATAAGCTTGAGTTATTTTACCAGACATTGCGCTAAGAAATAAATCACCAGAATATCCAGCATCTATTGAAACACTATTATATGGAGCATAATCAAATTCAATAAATGCGTTCTTTATTCTAAGTTCTATGTTACAAAAAAAAGAATTAGCTATTATCATTCCACTTATATTTATACTTGGTTTAAATCCATTAGGACGTGTAATTACTGATTTTTTAGGTTTGCTTATATCTTCTGAGAAAAATGTTACATTTATATACTTATCATAAAGTTTTGCGTTTATACTCATCATGTTATCCAGTATAACATATACATTTTACAACGATTCAAATCATTCTGCATAATCTTAGCTAAAGTAGTTGTCCATACAACTCCAACATCATTACTTTGAGACCAATTGACTGCATTAGGAGACACTCTTCCACTTCTTATACTTCCATCAGGAAATGTACAGAAAAAATACCATCCAGAATTTCTTCCACCTTCTACGTCAATAGAAACATAAGTAAAATTATATTGATATGTTCCGTCAGGCATATTTATATTAATAGAAAAATTAAAAGCGTCATCACTAACAATTGGCATTGAGATAGCATATGTATTATAAGTTCTATTTCCTACCTTTATGCTCATGGTGAAGGTATTCCTGTAGATACAAAGTTAGGGGTTCCGCCACCTAAAGAGACGTAACTAGAAGCTGAGTTTGTTATATCTGGAACTAATAAACCAGAATCATTTAGAGTAGTATTAAATCCATTATAAACTATAATCTCTTTTAACGTAATACTAACAGGAACTTTGTTTGCTATTTCTGGATTATAGTCAAATGACAAACTATCTATTCCAACTGGAATGTAAATTCCTTCCTTATCCCTAAACCATATTAATTTATAATTTAGCCAAGCGTTTCTTAACACTTGAACTTGGAGTTTCAAAGATGGCATAAAATATAGGTTAGGTTCAAAACCTGGTAAAGGTATACCAGTTTGTTCTGTAAATTGTTTCAATCCATTTATTAAATCATTTACACCACCGGCTAAATCTTTTGAATTAGGTGGGTTTGTTGCTATTGCAAAAGCTACAGTAGCGCTACCAATATATCCTTCAATAGTCCACTTTCTAGGAATTGGAACAATATTATCGTTAACAATATTCTTTCCACTTCCATCTAAGTTGATAATCATTTGCTCAGATATTTTTGATGTTAATTCTTCTCTGTATTTATATGACTCAATTCTAACACCTGATACAGATGGCATATTAAGCCAACCAATCAATTTGCTTATAAACTGAGAACCTGCTATAGCAAAGTTAATTGGTAATAAAGTTCCACCATGAATTGACATTATGCTAATCCAGCACCATTTAGACTAGCAGACATAGCTACTTGACTGTCACGATTCATCGACTGAGCTTTCTTCATAGAGATAGTTTGTTTCTGAGTTTTTCCATCTGGAGTGTTAATTGTTACGGTAACTTTTCCTTCTTTTGCTTCTTGCGCTTGTATGAATTTTAATATATCTGAAAATAATTTTTGTCCATCATAATCTTTTCCAGTATAAGGTTTACCCCATTGATCATGACCAGATTCTATTATTTTTTTTAATTCATCATATTGTAAAGTTTTCGATTGGTATTGAAATGTTAATAACTTAGCTAAATTATTCTCACTATTTTGTTTACTTGATTCATCGTACTTTGAACCAAATACACCAGATAATGATTTCAATCTATTCTTTCTATTGTATTCATCTTCAAACTTTTGTAATTGTTTTGGAGATACATTTGTACTAAGTGAAAAATCGTATCCACCAATAGTTGTTATACCGCCAAAAGCATTAGTAACTGGGTTAATTATACCAGATTCCTTGAGTCTATTATATTGTTCTACAGTTTTAAAACCTTTTTTTAGAGCATCACTTTCTTCAGTTTTTTTATTTGATTCATTAAAGTTATTTGCGGCTTTAGAAATTTCTCCAATATCACGTGTTACTAAACTACCTAAAAATCCAATAATATTAGCAAAATTTTGAGTAAAAGATGCTATTCCTTCTCTATTATCTTCAAGTATTTTATTTATTTTTTTAAAAGGTTCTAATAAACTGTTTCCAATTTGAGACATAAATTTTTCCCAAATAGCGGAGAAATCTGCTATAGTAGTTCCAAATACTATAGATTGTTCTCTAGCTCCCTTTGTAGGGTCTCCAGTTTTTCCTAGATTATTATTATAAGCGGTTTCAAGGTCTAATCCTTGACTTGATAACATTTGAGCAACAGCTAATCCAGATGGTCCAGCTAAAGATTCCATTGACCTCATAGCTTTACTTCTAACTTTAGAATCTTTAGATTTCATGGCTTGAGCAAAACCTTTAAACATTCTAAACATAACACTCTGTAAAGATTCTTTTCCATTAAATGTGTCAGAAGTTACTGAGAATCCAAGTCCATTGTTTAAATCTTTCGCGGCCTGGGTATCTAAAGTTCCTCTTAATGCAGGATCATTCATAAATCCAAATAATTTTTCCATAGCAGGATCAAGGGAATTTATATCATGATTACCTGTTGAATCATATATTCCAGCTACTCTTTTCATTGTTAACATTGCCATTGGACTCATTCCAAATTTATCACCCTGATTAAGTATGGATGATTGAACGCTAGCATTATTTACAACAGCTTTACCTAATTCTAAAGCTCCTTTAAATGTAGCCAAAACTCCAATAGTCCATTTAATCATTGATGCAAAATCAGATAGTTGTTTATTGGATTCTTTTACATACCTTTCATTAGGCATTTGCATTTCAGATAATTTAGCTCTAGGACTAGCCTCTCCATTTAATACACCGCCACCATGTAATTTAAATTCTTTTTCTTTCTCTCTTAAAATTCTTTTTTGTTCAGCTATCTTTCTTCTTTCTTCTTGTGCTATTCTACTTGCTTCCGATACCTCACCATTGTCTAACTTAATCGTTAGTTTCATGTTTCCGAGATTACCAGCTAAATCTTTTATTTTCTTTAAATTATTGTATAATTTTACAAGTAAATCATTAGCAGTATTGAATCCACCTACTTCTGGTTTGAGTTCAAGTATAGATGTAAATCCACCAACTGCCGCCATCTTTATCCCTTTGGATTATTACGAAAGTATATAGTATTCAAACCATCATAATAATCTATCAAATTTTTAGGCTCTCTATGAATCTCTATTTCAAATGTATAGTAAGAATATTTCATATATCCTAATATTCTTTCTAGTTTAGATTTAACTTTTGGTCTATCTGGATCAACCCATTCTTCTATGCCGTCGTCAAGGGATTTTAGTTTTGCGACGGCAATAAGTTTCCCAAATGATAAGCCGTACAAACGTCAATTATTCCTTTTAAAGCAAGTGGATTCTTTTTCAATACTTCAAAAATATCCCAGTTTATGTTAAGACTATTAACGACAAATGAACCAATTTCCACTGGTTCATTTTCTTTATATGAGATAACTTCTTCTTCTTTTTCTTCTTTTTTAACTTTAGTAACTATCTTCTGTTGAGTCCCACAAAATATCTTTACAACTCTATTCTGTAAAGAATACCTTGTAATTTCTTCCTTTCTATCTTCATTAGTAAAATCAACAGCATAATCAATCTGTATTTTTACAGGAGGTTCTGCTATATCTAGTCCGGGTTCAATTCCTGGACTTTGCGTACCATCAGATTTTGTTATCTCAAAATAGTAAGCGTTTGGAGGACCTAGATTTTCAATCCTTTCATTTACATATTTAGAACCAACCATAATAAAACTCCTTATTCCATTTTATAAAAAACTAAAAAACTAAAAAACTAATTATTAGGGAGAACGAGAATAATCATCGTAACTAAACGAGATTTCATATTCAGCAATATCATTACCAGCAAGAAGAATAGGTGGAACGCGAACCAAAGTTGCAAGATTAAAGGTCCATTGTTCCGTAACTCCAGCGCCACCACCAGTAGCGAAAGAATATTGAATCTGTATTTGACTACCAGTAGTGTCACCTATTTTTTGCAAGAATTGTGCAATAGTGGGAAGGTCTCCAGAGTTAAGAACTTGACCAACTCTAACACACCTAAAAGTTAATATACCAGCGGTAACAGCATTAATAAGTGCCGCCGTAGATCCATCAATTAAAGCGATACGTTTTGAAGTATCAACCATTTGAGCTGTTTGTATAAATGTAGACTCTAGTTTTATACCTCTAATTGGTATAATTGAAGCTCCTCCTCCTAATGCAAAAGAAACATTAGAAATTGATGCTTGAAAAGTTCCTACTGATTGTACAGATGATTGTCTATTAGATGCTTGTGGAAGAATAGGATTTGCCATTTATATCTCCTTATTAAAGCGTAACGTTAAGAGTACCATTAACATTAATGGTTCCTATTCTATCATTATAACTAGCCGACCATGCGTTAGGAATACTAAGGTTAGTTCCTGGAGTAGGTGGCAGTAAAGCAAATGGTGGAGCAGTGATAACAAAATTAGACAACCTTCCAAGTGAAACTTGGAAAGGCGATAATACAGAGTAAATAATTCCAAGAACTAATTGATATGTTTCATTATTTTTAAATGTCAAAGAACTTCCGGTTGTAATTAATGTTGCACTTTTTAATGAACAAACAAAGTTTGCATAATTAACTAACCAGTTAGCAGTAATAACTTTACCTTTTAGTGATAACCTACAATCCATGTAAACGTTTCCACTGCCATCACCAACCGTAGCAAAGAAACCTATTTTTCTGTTAGTAAGATTTGCGAATTGCTGAGGAGTTAAATTAACATAAGTAATTGAAGATGTAGAAGGTTGAAGATTTAAACTAGCCCAAAAATCAAGATCATTACCTACTGGATTTCCAGTAGAATTATTACTGTTAAGAGCTACACCAATAGCGGTCAATAATTCATTATAAGCTGTAACAGATGAATAAGTCATCATTGCATCGTAACCAGAGGTAAGAATTAAAGTGTCTAAGTTACCGAAACCAGTTCCAGAGGCCAATAAAAGAGTCGCGCTAGAACTAGAAACTAAAGTTTGAGTAAGTAAAGATTGTCCAGCTTGTTGACCAGCTAATGAGACTACATCATTTTGATAACCATTTGTTTCACCGTTAGAACCAAAGAATACCATCTTAAAATAAGCAAGAGTAAGTAACGCCTGATGAGCTGTAGGAATATCGTGAGTAGTTCCGTTATAAACAACAATGTAAAGTGTTGACTGAGAGTTAACGCTAAAAAATGACTGAACCCATCCATTAAGAACAGAGTTAGCGATAACATAAGCCTGATAATTACTTGAGTTAAGAGCAATTGGAACGTTAACAGAATATCCAGAAATTAAATTAGATGGAGCATCAACAATGGAGTCTATAAATAATCCGACTTGCCAATAGTTCTGACCAGGAACAGTTTGAATGTTAATAAGAGTAGTGTAAGAAATTGATCTCTGTGCAAGTGAACCTACATAGTCTTGAGCGGCCATTATTTTTCTCCTTATACGTTAATTACTAAATATCCAGAAACTATTACTTGATTAATACCACTTGGCAAATTAATACTTTGAAGTAACTGTTGATTAGTAATTATCTCACTTAACCATACTATATCAAATTCCGCATTAAAGGCAAAAACTGTATTAGATCCATCTTGTCTAAAATCAGATACAACATATTCACCTAGTCCAGCAGGTTGGAGGGCCATACCTGAAATCATAAGGAAGTTATTTATATCTTCCCTATTACTCCACATTCCCATACTTTGAACGCCAAATTCAGCTTGACTTCCAACTAACTGAACCTGTACTGTCGATAACATCATTTTAGAAAGTACGTTACCAGTAGCATCGCTTAATTGATCATAATAAGCGTTAGTTATTCCTACAGTTCTTTTAATCTTATAAGCACACCAAGTGTCTACCTTTGCACCTTCTTGCATATTATCTTGTACGTTAAACCAGTTTCCTTGTTTAGGTACAATGTAAGTAGGGTCCATTCCAAAACCTAAAGAAAGTAATGATTGTACAAATGCGTGTGTAAGCATCATATATAATTACTACTTCCAGAATTAAGATTAGACGGAACAATTCCTTGACCATCAGATCCAACTATTCTTTCTATTCCATACTGTGTAAACCCTGCTTGACGTTTCCAAGAATTTGTAGGCATTATTCTATAAGTCGTATTGCTCCATTTTATAAACTTCCCAGGTGCAAACTCTTCTTCTGCCCATAAAAATTCATTAGCATAATGAACTAAATTACCTTCTGCATCTTTAACAGTAGAATCATCATTAAATATAATTCCTAAATAAGTTCCATATGGAACTTCACCGGAAACTATAACGTTTATATTAGCGTCAACTCCATTATAACCAGATGAAATAATAGGAATATAATTGTCATTAAACTGAGGAATCATTTCAAAATACAAAAATGGTTCTAATAATTCTGCGTAGTGTAGTAAACTTTGTCCATACATTGCACTAGATGCTATCATTATTTTCTCTTTATGTTAACATCTTTATTTATAGCTTTAGTTACAACAAACTGCATTGAATCTATCATTCCACCAGAATCTATTAACGGTATTGAATCTTCTCCTTTGTCATAATAAACTTGTTTAGAGTTTGGAGCAGTAGAAGTACCGTGAGAACCTACTGTATAAGGATCTAAGTGGACAAAATCTTTAATTGAATTAATAATTAACTGACCAAGTTTATCAGGACTCGACACTCCACGTTCAACAAAATCTCTCCAGTAATTTTCTATTTCTTTGTTGATCTCTGGAACAAAGTAATTAAATCCATCGGTTAAAAAAGGTCTTTCTGGCCAAGTTGAACTTAATGTAATTCTATTTCCTCGTGGAGATACGTATGAAAGTGGTCCACCTATTCCAAAACTTAAAGACTTTGCTATTTCTGCATAAGGATTACCAGCAGGGAATCCAAAATATATTTTAGTACTTCTTTTTCCTAGATCCTTTATTAAAGCATTAATTCCCATATCTTCAAATTCAAAGTTCATCTACCTAATCCGCCACCAATTCCAGCGGTAAATCCAACTCTATTTCTAGGAACTAATCCGAATCTATCTGGACTTCCTAACCATATTTGTAATGCTTGATTTCCGAAGAAATTTGTATTTAAAAAATCCATTCCAGGTTGAAGGTCTACTTGTTTAAACGTTAAAGATGTTCCTTTTGTCCCACCAATAGTTTTTGAAGTTACAGGATAACCATTAGTAACAACTCCGGTTACAGACTTAGGATTAGAATCAGCAAGGAACCATGCAACCATGTTATTTTCTAACATAGTTTGTTTTGCTATTTTCTTAGGTTGATCTAATTGTGTAAAAAGTTCAAATATTCCAGGATATACCGCACCTATATAATCAATACCATTCTGAATAGATTGATCATTTAACGTAGGAAAATTATTTCTGTATATAAAATTAGACGGTGTTACAAAAATGGTATTTACCTTTTAAGAATCTAAATCAACTCCAGCGGACATTGCTTTCTCTTTCAATAATCTTATTTCTTCTTCTTTTTCCGCTAACTTACCGTTAGCACTATTTTCATTCAATTTAGACTGTTGTAATAAATGTGCATTTTTAGATGCAAGTTCCATTGCAGAATAATAGTTATTAGGAATAGAGTCTACTTCTTGTACAACATTCCTTTTCATTAATTGTTTAATTTGTTCAAAAGACATTATGTCTTCATAATCTTCATCATTTTCGATAACAGATATATTCTTATTCTGGTGTATCCTTCCCATTAATACCCACATTACACCAATATTATCTTCACCCAATCTCTTTAATCTAAACTCATGATCAAAATTATCATTTGATCTAAGATAATGTTGTGACATTTTAATCTCCAAAATCCATTTTATTAACCCTACAAGAAATCTTGCAGGGAGTATGATTCTATTTTAGGTAGTAGAAGTAAGAATACCAAATCCAGAGTAACAAGCAACGACCATGGTAGCGGGAATATAAAGACCGGCATACCGTGAAAGCATCTTGTATTGAGTCTGATAGGTTCCTGGAACAGTCGGGAACATATATTTCTGGAGAGGGATTCCAGCAATAATAGTCTTTTGCATTTCATCAGGAATGCCACCAGGAATTTCATTTGCAAGAATAACCATATAATCAAAAGTATTAGGATTCCAGATATTAGTGATACCGTTAACAGTAGCAGAAAGTAACGGTTCTGGAATAAGTTCAATTTTAGGAGTAGTATCATCGGGACCAGCGCCAGCAAGGAAGTTATTAACAAGAGCTTGCAAGGCGGCCTCTGCACTAAAGGTTGAACTGTAGGGCATTTGTCCTAGCAAGTTATAAGCAGGAGGAGCAAGGAAAATTTTAACAGTTTTAACTTTATTCAAGTTTTTATTTAAGAAATCAACAACCGCAAGACCTAAGTTATTGTAAGCTTCTGCGCCTGAGTTTGTAACATTATTACGAGAAATCTGATTAAGAGAGTTCTTAGTACCAAAACCACCGGAGCCCCAAGCAATAACAGGGTTAGCGGTTAAAATGCCTAAAGTATTAGTCGAAGGATTTCCGTACCAAATAAGAACGTCACGGAACATATCCATTGACCAGGAACAGTATTTAATTTTAGCAGAAAGAACCTGTCCACCGAAAGGAGCTACGTCACCATATTCTTGGCGCGCTCTTTCTTCTACGGTAAGGCGATAAGTTGCCTCAAAATTAAGAACAGTATTCGCCATCATATCGGAACGGGCTTCAACGTCGAAAGTATCGACATTATTAAAAGCACCGGCTCCAGACATAGTAGCGAATCCGCCACCAAAAGAAATTAAAGCAAGGTTAAGAACAGAGGCAAATGGATTGTTACCAGTTTCTACACTAACAGCTTGCATTGCACGGCTATAAGAAAGAATCTGATAAAATGGCTTAGAAATCCACCCCATAGAAGCAGGGGCATAAAGTTGAGAGTTAATAAGGTTTGGAGCATCAAAAACTTTACCGTCAGTAATAAGTATCGCACTATCTCCAACATATTTACCACTTGATTTATCTTTAGCATCGTAGTAAATATCAAGTTTACCGGTTTTCTGGTTCCACTTATAACCCATTAACATACTTTCAGGGTTTCTTCTTGCGGCATCCATTACCTGTTGAGTTTTATTTACTTCTTGTCCAATAAACATTTTATCAACGGCCATTGGAAAATGTGGAGCATGATCAGCTATTTCAAAAACTTCATGTCCATGTCTATCAGTAGATGGACCCATATTAAATTCAATTTTATCTGAGATAAAATTAAACCCATTCTTAGCAAACTCGTTAGAACCTTCCTTAGTGCCGGCAAAGGCTTTAAAGGATTCTGCGAAATCTTGCATTGATTTATCAGCATTAATTTGCATTATTTTTTACTCCTTTTTAACCTATTAATACGTCTGCAAATAAAGTAAAATTCCACCAACAGAAGTAACGCCTAAAAGTGAATCAACATCGGCGACTTTAAGAACATTGTTACCATTTCCAGTATTAAGAATAGCGAATCCAGCCGGAGCAGAAACAGTACCAGCAGGTTGGAATTCAATATAACCGGAAGCAATGTTAACAATTGGCACACTATTAATAGTGGGGGTTACCTGAGAACCAGCACCTAAAGCACTCCAAGAACTAAGTCTAATAAAACCCCTGATAAAGAATGTGGCATCTAAGCCAACTCCATAACCAGTAGCTTTTGCGGGTTCGTTATACATGATGCTTTCATCGACCATTAGAACGCCGCGAGGAATGTAACCGGAAGGAATACCTAAGACAAGAGCATCAGGGGTTGCGGGAAGTGCAGAAACAAAGTTACCAAATGGTGCAACAAATAATGAAGCGTTATTTAAGTCGTTAGGGTCAATAAATCCACCAAGAGTCATATAAGAATCTTTAGGGCCAGCGGGATAACCGTTTACACTCATGTTACCTTTAAATGCAACGGAAGCTTGTGGCCATTGCGGCGTAGAAAACTGTGAAGCGGCCATTATTTATTCTCCTTTTTAAAACCAGATTTTATTTGAGACCCGATTACAAAAGGATCAGGTGAACTATCTTCAATTTTATTATCATCAATCCTAACGGTAACAGTTTTTTCTTTAACTTTTTCATCAATAACTTTCTTAGAATCCGTGGTAGTTTTTCCACTAGCAGGTTTTTCTAAGGTAGAAGAAGGAGAAATTTCAGCCGAAGTGTCTTCCGCACTAGCAGTTTCTTTAGTAATTTCATTATCTTCAGTTTTAGATTCATCTTTTTCATCTTCTTTTTTCTTCTTCTCTTCTTCACTATCTTCCGTCATATCTTCATCAACGGTTTTTCCTTCAACATCATTTCCATCAACTTTGTTACCATCTTTAGCCATATCTTCATCTTTAGCAATATCAGGAAAATCATCCTTGGTAAAACCAATTGGCATAAAAGAATCAAAAGTTTTTCCAGTAATTCGGTGAAGCAAAAGTCTGTGAGTCTCTTTTAACAGATACTCTTTTTGTTCATCGGTAAACTTTTCAATATTTTTTGGCATAGAATCAAGAATCTTTTTGTCTTTATTAAACAAAGACATAAACTTGTTAAAAAGTCCTTGAGGATCTTTTTCCATTGGAAACTCCTTTTCTAAATTCTTGATATAATCTTTATCTAAATACTTGTTATCTAAAATTGAAGCTTCTTTTCCACCGCGACCATTATCTACTAAAGCTAAATGATTAACTTCATTTATTCTGGTCATTACAATTTGATAATCTGTTCCATTCTTATCTTTACCATCTTGCCATTTAAACTCTGCAATATAACCAGGTGAAACTTCTTTGATTCCGCTATCATAAGCGTGAAGTCCAACTTTATCAACAATATTTAAAGTAGAATTAATTGTAATTTCATCTTCTGTTTCTAAGGTAGCAATTTGTGAAGAGTCGCCAGTCCAGCCAATCCAACCAGTCTTATCATCCTTAATATTTTCAGGTGTAACAAAATCTTCTGGATGTTCTCTAGTTAGCGGAAGTTGAATAAAAAGATTCTTACTATCCTTTAAAACTTCTTTAGGACGTAAGACATTAAAAATAGTACGAGAAATATGATGTTCTGGAATACTAAAATCACCATCAAATAATCCTCGAAGTTCGCTAAAATGATACTGATATATTCCAGACTTAGCAATTGCTACATTCTTATGTAATTTTAAAAGTGAGTCATCTTTTACTTGTATAAACTGTGAAAGGTCCATTCGATTCCCTTTATCCTAAACTAAAAATCTATATGTACCTATCAAAAAGTGTACCGCCTTTGAATAGTTTTGTCAACAAAAAAATCAATTATTTCTTTGCTGACAAAGGTTTTAACTGATTACTCCCTATTAAACAATACTGTTTCATCGTCATCAGTCGATTCACTATGGTGCATTTCAGTTTTGTCAATTTCTCTAGCTTCTTCTAATCCATTAACTGATGGAAATTGCATAGTTCCTTTAGATTGAAGTTTAGGATCATAAGAAGCTGTAACTTCATTACCAACTTGAAAAGCGTTATCTTCTAAGTCTTTTATAACTTGGAATATCTGAGCATAAGTAAAATTGTTAGTTAAATAAGCAATTAATCTCTGGTAACATTCTCCAGGTATAACAATAGAAACATCTTTTAAATCCATTTTAGTTCTTTCCTTTTCCACTTGCTTTTCTTACTTGAGATTTTTGATCATTCTTTGATCCAGGTGTTAAACTAGACTTTGCTGGAGTTCCGGGTTTCTTTGGACCACCTATTCCAAATAAACCTTTAGATTGTTGTGATTTTCTATCTTTCTCCTCCTTTTTATCAGCTTCTTCCTGAGCCTCTTTTAACATGTTGATAGTTTCATCATCAATATTAACACCTGAAATAAACTTAGAAGCTATCTTACCTGCAATATCTTGAGTCATTCCAGATGATACACCCATTTGTATCATACTAAAGAAATTTGAACCAATTGTAGCCTTTTGATCATTAGTAATAACTGTATTGGAATCAAGACAAAGTTTAAGTGATTTAACCTTCTCTTCATTCTTTCTACCAAAATAATCTAAACCCATTGTAAAAATTAATGGATTCATCTGTTCTTCAAATATATTTCCAATTTGTTTGAAAGCTTCTGATTGTTTCAAAG
>Ga0302322_100002676_pt1 | contig 15085 bp, 12 predicted proteins | sample Fen_T0_2_FD_203757 | JGI IMG/M metagenome (GOLD analysis project Ga0302322, IMG submission 203757) | Peat permafrost microbial communities from Stordalen Mire near Abisko, Sweden - Fen_T0_2 | ecosystem: Environmental > Terrestrial > Soil > Wetlands > Permafrost | place: Sweden: Abisko... | reverse complement strand
CGGATTCAGGTCGGAGCTCCATTCCAGGTCCGGCGCCTTCTCGATGCGGGTGCCCACCGCGGTGAACACGGTGCGGGTCACGTCAGTGAGTCGCCATCTGCTGGGCGGCAGGTACTCGCCCTTTTCGGCGTAGCTCACCGAGCGCAGCTTGTAGTCGGCGTCGAAATCGTAGATCTTGATGCCGACCAGGCTGGTGTCGGGTCGCACTTCGCGCACGTTGACAAAACGGCCTTCGTCACGCACCCACAGGCCGGAGCGGAATTCCTGGGCGATCGCTGACGCGGTGGCACGCAGGCGCAGCGCCTGCGCGGCGCGCTCGCCGGGCGGGGCAATGAACTCGCCGAAAATGAAGGTAATGGCGACAAAAAGAAGGCCAATGCGCGCGATGGCGGCCAGCGCCAGCGGGGTGGACAGGCCGGAGACCCGCATCACCGTGATCTCCGAGTGCGCGGCCAGCTGGGCCAGGGCATAGACGGTGCCGATCAGCGCGGCGATCGGCATCAGCTCGTAGACGTGACCGGGCACGGTGAGCAGCACGAACAGGGCCGCATGGTGCAGCTGGTAGCTTCCCTTGCCGATGTCGCCGAGTTCGTGGATCAGGTCGAAAAAGGCGAACAGGCCCAGAAAGGCCACCAGCACCAGGGTGGTGGCCGCGTAGATCTCGCGGGCCAGGTAACGGCGGATCACTCTCACCGTCTAACCCCGCATCAGCCGGAACAGCGAGTTGACCGCCAGGCGCCGGTAAAACAGCACCAGCAAGAGGGCGAACATGGCCACGTGCACCACCCACCAGGCGGTGTAGAAGCCGACCCGCCCCTGCGCCACCCAGGCCTGGGTGATGCTGATCGCGTTGCTATAGACCATGTAGGTGAGCAGGGCCATCAGCAGGTTGGCCGAGCGCCCGGCACGCGGGTTGACGAATGCCAGCGGGATGGCCAGCAGGGCCAGGGTCAGGGCCGACAGCGGCAGGCCGATGCGCCACAGGAACTCACCCTTGTTCGGATTGCTGCGCATGGCCAGCAGGTCCCAGGTGGCGGTCTGCTTCGGGCTGCCTGCCGCCTCGACGCGGTCGGACTTGGACTCGACCCGCACCGCGTACTTCTCGAAATCCATGATCCGGTAGTCCAGCATGCCCGGCTCGCCTTCGTAGCGCCGGCCATTGAGCATCACCAGGAACTTGTCGCCGTTCGGCGCCAGTTCGGTGTAGCCGCGCCGGCTCATCATCACGCCCACCTTGCCCTGCTGCACCATGTTGACAAAAATGTTCTGCACATTGGCGGTTTCACCGACCTGCCCTTCGACAAAAAATACCCGGTCGCCGCGCGCCGATTCCTGGAACGCGCCGGGGGAGATGCGCGCCACGTCGTCCTGCCCCTCCAGGCGCTCGCGGTAGCGCTCGCTTTGCTCCACCGCCCAGGGCGACACCAGCAGGCTAAGCAGCGCGATCATCGCCACGAAAGGCAGGGCAAAGCCGAGCACCGGGCGGATCCAGGCGGTCAGCGACAGGCCGCTGGCGAACCACACCACCATCTCGGAGTCCTTGTACTGGCGCGAAATGGTCAGCAGCACCGACACGAAGACGGTCAGCGAAAGCAGCACCGGCAGGTAGTTGAGCGAGGAAAAGCCAAGCAGGGCCAGCACCGCCTCGGAGGCCAGCTTGCCGCTCGCCGCCAGTCCCAGCAGGCGGATCGACTGGGTGGTCAGCATGATGGTGAACAGCGTGACGAACACGGCGCCGGCAATTTCGGCAAATTCGCGCTGCAGCGCCCGGCGGAAGATCATGAATAAGGGGAGAAAGTCAGGTTACGCGGCCGGGGCGCCGCAAAGCGGCGTTCCCGGCGCCCTGCAAGGGCCGCGGCGGGTCGCAAAAGCACTGCCAAAGCCGGGATTCCGGTGCCCGGGAACCGCTGCAATCTGCAATTTCTTGGGAAAATTTAGCAAAATTTGAATTTTGGGCCGGAATCGGGTCATAATCCAAATTCAATCCTCGTTTGTGCCGGGAGTTCTGGACCATGGAATTTAGCATAAAGAGTGGCAGTCCCGAAAAGCAACGCAGCGCCTGCATTGTCATCGGCGTGTTCGAACCGCGCAAGCTCTCCGCGCCGGGCGAGCTGGTCGACCAGGCCAGCAAGGGCTATTTGTCCGACATCATCCGCAGGGGTGACATGGAGGGCAAGTCCGGGCGCACGCTGCTGCTGCACAACGTTCCCGGCCTGCTCGGCGACCGCGTTTTGCTGGTCGGCCTGGGCCGCGAAAAGGACTTCCGCGAACGGGAATACCGCGAGGCGATCCGCGCTGCCGTCACCACCCTGAACGAGACCGGCGCCTTCGACGGCGCGGTCTACCTGACCGAAGTACCGGTGAAAAAGCGCGATTCCGCCTGGCGGGTGCGCCAGGCCGCCCTGGTCGCGCAGGACGCGGTGTACCGCTTCGACCAGATGAAAAGCAAGAAGGACGAGGTGCGCCGGCCGCTGCGCAAGCTCACCCTGACCGTCGAGCGCCGCAATGAGTTGCACACCGCCGAGCGCGCCGCCGCCGAGGGCCAGGCGATCGCCCGGGGCATGGCCCTGGCCAAGGACCTGGGCAACCTGCCGGCCAATGTCTGCACCCCGACCTACCTGGCCGAGCGCGCCCTGGCCCTGGCCCGGGATACCGGCCTGGAATGCACGGTGCTGGAGAAAGCCGACTGCGAAGCTCTGAAAATGGGCTCCTTCCTGTCGGTAGCGGCCGGCTCGCGGCAGGCGCCGAAATTCATCATTTTCGAGCACAAGGGCGGCAAGCCGGATGACAAGCCGATCGTCCTGATCGGCAAGGGCATCACCTTCGATACCGGCGGCATCTCGCTCAAGCCCGGCGAAGCAATGGACGAGATGAAGTTCGACATGTGCGGCGCCGCCTCGGTGTTCGGCACCCTGCTGGCGATCGCCGAACTCAAGCTGCCCCTGAACGTGGTCGGCCTGGTGCCGGCCACCGAGAACATGCCCGACGGCCAGGCCACCAAGCCGGGGGACATCGTCACCAGCATGTCGGGCCAGACCATAGAGATTCTCAATACCGACGCCGAAGGGCGCCTGATCCTGTGCGACGCCCTCACCTATGCCGAGCGCTACGAGCCGGCCTGCGTGGTCGATATCGCCACCCTGACCGGCGCCTGCGTGATCGCCCTGGGCAATGTCGCCTCCGGCCTGTTCAGCAACAACGACACCCTGGCCAAGGAACTGTTCCACGCCGGCGAGGACGCCTACGACCGGGCCTGGCACATGCCGCTGTGGGACGAATACCAGGAACAGCTCAAGTCCAATTTCGCCGACATGGCCAATATAGGCGGGCGCCCGGCCGGCAGCGTCACCGCGGCCTGCTTCCTGTCGCGCTATGCGCGCAAGTACGACTGGGCCCACCTGGACATCGCCGGCACGGCCTGGAAAAGCGGCGCCGCCAAGGGCTCGACCGGCCGGCCGGTGCCTCTGCTGACCCAGTTCTTGCTCGGGCGGGTGAACTGACGCAGGGCGTGGTTGCCTGTATCGCGCGGGACCGGGAACCCCGGCTCCCATCCCAAAACCGGCCAGCACGCCCAGCCCGACCAACCCGAAGCCCCCGCTGCAGGGGCATCTGGACAACCCGCACCCCCCGGCCCTCATGACCCGCATAGACTTTTATTTCAACGCGCCCGACAAGCTGGCGGTGGCCGCCCGCCTGGCGCAAAAAGCCTATGCCGCCAAGGCGCGCCTGCTGATTTTCTCGCGCGACGCCCGCGCCCTGCAGGACCTCGACCAGCGCCTCTGGACCACCCCGCCGACGGGCTTTTTGCCGCATTGTCGGGCCAGCGACGCCAGCGCCGGCGAGACCCCGGTGCTGCTCACTTCCGACCCCGAGGCGCTGCCGCACCACGACATCCTGCTCAACCTGGACGACGAGCGGCCCGCCAATTTCAGCCGCTTCGACCGGGTCCTGGAAGTGGTCAGCCGCGACGACGAGGAAGACCGCTCCCGGGCCCGCCAGCGCTTCAAGTTCTACAAGGACCGCGGCTACGAGATCAAGAGCAACGATCTGGCCAAAGAGAAAGAGGCCTAAGGCGCATGGCGACCTCGGCAACTCCTGACGACGGCATTCCGGTGCTCACCGACGTGGTCGAGCCGGCGGCCGGGGCCAGCGGGCCGAACTCCCGTCCGGCGAACCAGGCGCGCGCGGCCGGCGGCCCGCCATCGGTCCAGGCCGCCGCGCTGGGAGGACGCGCGGGGCCCGCCCCGCCTGGCGCCGCGCGCGCCCTCAGCGCGGCGCGCACCGGCCCGGTGTCGGTCACCCGCGCCCCCCAGCCCCTGGGGCCGCCCTCGCTGTCCGAGTTTCCCAGCCCCCCGGGACCGGCCGGCGGCGCGCCCGGCGACGCGGCCCGGGGGCAGGCCGGCGGCGTACCCAGCGACGCGGATCTGCTGCGCGTGCACACGGCCGTGCTGTCCGGCGTGCTGGCGCGGGTCGAGCCGCTGATCGAGGCGCGCCTGAAGGAGTCGCTGGCCGACCTGCTTGAACAGGTCCTGGCCGACATGACCGCCGAGCTCAAGGTGGCCGCCACCAACATCATCCGCGAGGCAGTCGCCAAGAGCGTGGCCGACGAACTGGCGACTTTGCGCGAGCGCAATCGGCCGCCATCCCGCTGAGCTCAGGGCAACAGCGGGCCAACCGCGGCCAACCGCGGGGCCGGCAGCCCGCCATTACAACTGCGCCAGGGTCCTGACGTGAGCCACCGCGCTGCGCCCCAAGGCGTCCAGGTTGTAGCCGCCTTCGAGCATCGAGACAATGCGCTTTTGCGCATGCCGCTCGGCCACCGCCATCAGCTCGGCGGTGATCCAGGCGTAGTCTGCTTCGACCAGCGCCAGGCCGCCGAGCAGGTCCTCGCGGTGGGCGTCGAAGCCGGCCGAGATCAGGATCATCTGCGGACCGAATTCCTCCAGCGCCGGCAGCCAGGCCTCCTCGACCGCGCGGCGCGCCGCCCGGCCGTCGCTGCCGGCGCGCAGGGGCACGTTGACCATATTGGGCGCCGGACCGTCGGCGCCGCTGTAGGGATAGAAGGGGTGCTGGAAGAATCCCGCCATCAGCACCTTGTCCTGCCACTCCGGGGCGCTGAACGCGTCCTCCGTGCCGTTGCCATGGTGCACGTCGAAGTCGACGATGGCCACCCGTTCCAGGCCCATTTCCTCGATCGCGTAGGCGGCGGCCACGGCGATGTTGTTGAATATGCAAAAGCCCATCGAGCGCGCCGGGGTGGCGTGGTGGCCGCAGGGGCGCACCGCGCAAAAGGCATTGTCGATCCGGCCCGACATCACTTCGTCGACCGCCAGCAATCCGGCGCCGGCGGCGCGCCGCGCGGCGTCCAGGCTGTGCGGATTCATCGCGGTGTCCGGGTCCAGCTGCATGTAGCCTTGCTCGGGCGCATGCTCGAAAATCAGGTCCACGTAGGCGGCGCGGTGCACCCGCTTGAGGTCGTCCGGGTCGGCCAGCGGCGCCTCCAGGCAGCGCAGTTCGTCCAGCAGGCCGCTGGCGCGCATCCGCTCGTTGACCGCGGCCAGGCGGTCCGGGCATTCCGGGTGGCCGGGCCCCATGTCGTGGCGCAGGCAGTCAGCGTGGGTGATATAGGCCGTGGTCATGGCGGTTGGTTTTCCGGTTCTCGTCGCTTGGTCTGGGCGCCCAGTAGCCAGTTGCCGGCCTGCGCTGCCCATGCGGCCGGACGGCGCGCCGCGAATATTCGCTATCTTATTGATATCATCGACTTTTTTATGCCGCAGCGCAACCTGGGCGCGGCCGGCTGCGTAGCTATCCCTGTACCCGCCACCAGGCTCCGCCCGACGAACCAAGACTGAAAGACAATGGCCGCCCCGACCCACCCGCAACTTGCCTCGCTCATCGCCCAGCTCAACCAGATCATCCTCGGCAAGGACCGCCAGATCCGCCTGGCGGTGGCCTGCATGCTGGCGCACGGCCACCTGCTGATCGAGGATGTGCCGGGCGTGGGCAAGACCACCCTGGCGCATGCCCTGGCCAAATCGCTGGGCCTGCAGTTCCAGCGCATCCAGTTCACCAGCGACCTGCTGCCGGCCGACGTGCTGGGCGTCTCCATCTACGACCGCGAAACCGGCAAGTTCAAGTTCCACCCGGGGCCGATCTTCGCCCAGTTCCTGCTCGCCGACGAGGTCAACCGCGCCACCCCCAAGACCCAGAGCGCGCTGCTCGAGGCGATGGAGGAGCAGCAGGTGACGATGGATTCCGAGACCCACCCGCTGCCGCAGCCGTTTTTCGTGATCGCCACCCAGAACCCGTCCACCCAGATCGGCACCTTCGCGCTGCCCGAATCGCAGCTCGACCGTTTCCTGATGCGCATCGAGATCGGCTACCCGGACCGCGCCGCCGAGCGCGCCCTGCTGGCCGGCGCCGACCGCCGCGCGATGACCGCGCAGTTGCAGCCGGTGATGAGCGTGGCGCAGTTCCGCGAGCTGCAGAAGGCCGCCGCCGCTCTGCACGTCGCTCCGGCGCTGCTCGACTACATTCAGGCGCTGGTGGAGTCGTCGCGACATGCCGCGCAATATACCGGCGGTTTGAGCCCGCGTGCCGGGCTGGGCCTGATCGCGGCGGCACGCGCCTGGGCGTTCGTGTCCGGGCGCGAGGCGGTGCTGCCGGAAGACGTGCAGGCAGTGCTGCCGGCGGTGGCCGGGCACCGCCTGAAGCCGGCGCAGAACGTCTCGCGCAGCGCGGCGCACGACCAGCTCACCGGCTGGATCAAGTCGGTCGCCATTCCCTGAAAGAGCCCGCATGGCAGGCAAGAACATTTTCATCGTCCACGCCCACCCCGAGCCGCGCTCGCTGAACGGCGCGCTCAAGGACCTGGCGGTGCGCACCCTGAGCGAGGCCGGCCACCACGTCGAGGTCTCCGACCTGTACGCGATGGGCTGGAAGGCGGCCGCCGACGGTGCCGACTTTCCGCGCCGCGACCCCGCCGAGCGCCTGCACTACGGCCGTGCCTCGCGCGCCGCTTTTGATGCCGGCACCCAGGCGCAGGAGGTGCGCGCCGAGCAGGACAAGCTGCGGCGCGCCGACGCGGTGATCCTGCAGTTCCCGCTCTGGTGGTTCTCGGTCCCGGCGATCCTCAAGGGCTGGATAGACCGGGTGTTCGCCAACGGCTTTGCCTATGGCGTCGGCCTGGGCGAGGGCAAACGCTACGGCGCGCGCTATGGCGAAGGCACTCTCGCCGGCAAACGTGCCCTCGTCGCCCTTACCGCCGGCGGGCAGCCGGGCCACTTTTCCGCGCGCGGCGTCAACGGCCATCTCGAAGACCTGCTGTTTCCGCTCACCCACGGCACCCTGTACTACACCGGCATGCAGGTACTGCGGCCATTCGCCGTTTTCGGCGCCAACCGCTTCAGCGACGAGCAATATGCCGAAGCGGCAGCCGCCTACACCGCACGCCTGCATGACCTGTTTGACGAGTCGCCCATCCCCTTCCGTTCGCAGAACGGCGCCGACTACGACGATGACCTGCAACTGCGGCCCGGGCTGGAAGGCGAGCGCGCCGGTCCGGCCATCCATGAAACCACCGACCCGGCAGCGCCGGGGCGAACCGTGGCGACTCCGGCAGCGCCGGGGCGAACCGTGGCGACTCCGGCTGCGCCGGCCGCACCGGATCAGGCCGCAACAAGCCCGGCCATGCCGGGCCGCGCCGCGTGAGGCCATCGGGCACAGCCATGGAAGCGAGCACAACGAGCACCGCAAGTACCTCGGGCACCGCCAGCAAGCTGATGCGCTTCTCGATGATCTACAACTGGATCTTCCAGCCGCGCGGGCCGGAGACCGGGGAGATCTTCCTGCATCAGCGCCGGGTGTTCATTTTTCCGACCCGCTACGGTTTCTTTTTCGCCTTCTCGCTGGTCGGCTTCCTGGCCTCGTCGATCAACTACGACCTGTCGCTCGGTTTCGTCCTGACTTTCTTCCTGGGCGCCGCTGGCATGGTGGCGATGCTGCACACCTTCCGCAACCAGCTGCACCTGTTCCTGCGGCCGCTGCGTGTCGAGCCGGTGTTCGCCGGCGGCAACGCCAGTTTCGAGCTGCTGCTGGAGAACCGCAAGAGCTACGAGCGCGGCGCGATCTGGCTCAAGACCGTCGATTGCGATGCGGTCACCGACATCCCGCCGCGGCAAAGCGTGGTGGTCGTGCTCACCGCCCCGGCGCGCCAGCGCGGCTGGCTGACCCTGCCGCGCATCACCGTCGAGACCCGCTACCCGCTCGGGCTGCTGCGCTCCTGGAGCTACTGGCAGCCCGACCTGCCCTGCCTGGTGTACCCGCAGCCAGCCCCGCCCGGAATGCGCTTCCCGGATGCGCCGGAAGGCAAGGGCGAAGGCGCGCCGGCAATCGCCGGCACCGACGACTTCGCCGGCCTGCGCGAGCACCAGGTCACCGACAGCCCGCGCCATATCGCCTGGAAAAACGCCACCCTGGCGATGGAGACCGGCGGCCCTCTGCTGGTCAAGCATTTCATGGGCGCCGCGTCCAGCGAGGTGCTGCTCGACTACAACACCATGCCCCCTGGCATGGACATGGAGCAGCGCCTTGCGCAACTGACCCGCTGGGTGCTGGACGCCGACGCCCTGGGGCTGACCTACACCTTGACTCTGACGGACCAGACCCTGGGCCCGGCCTATGGCGACGCGCAGCGCATCGCCTGCCTGCGCGCGCTCGCGCTGTACGGGCTGCCGGCATGAACATGCCCGCCTTCCTGCCGCGGCTGGGCGCGCTGAAAATGCCGGTCTTCCTGCGCATGACGCGCGAGTCCCTGGCCTCCGACAGGAAGGCCCAGGACCTGCCGGCCGACCGCACCGCCATCCTCACCCTGCTGGTCGCCCTGGTGCCGGTGCTGGGGCCGCACACCTCGCACCTGCCGCTCTGGTGCTCCTCCTTCGCCCTGCTGATGTTCGGCTGGCGCGCTTACATCACCTGGCGCGAAGTGCGGCGCCCCACCCCTCTGCCCAAGACCTGGCTGCTGTTCCTGCTGATGGCCCTGGCCCTGGCCGCCACGCTGTATGAGCACCGCACCCTGTTCGGGCGCGACGCCGGCGTCACTTTCGTGACCATCCTGCTCTCGCTCAAGCTGCTAGAGACACGCACCAAGCGCGACATCGTGGTGGCGATTTTCCTTTCCTACTTCCTGATCCTGACCAACTTCTTTTACTCGCAGTCAATCGGGGTGGCCGCGCTGATGCTGCTCGCGCTGGTGCTGATCACCTCGGCCCTGATCGCCGCCAACCGCGACGCCGGAGCGCTGACCCTCTTCAGGCAGACCCGCCTGGCCGGGGTGATCATCCTGCAGTCCTTCCCGATGATGCTGGTGCTGTTCCTGCTGTTCCCGCGAGTCCAGGGCCCGCTCTGGGGCCTGCCGGCCGACGCCAACGCCGGCGTCACCGGCCTCTCCGACAGCATGTCGCCCGGGATGATCACCTCGCTCTCGCTCTCCGACGGCATTGCCTTCCGGGTGGTGTTCAACAGCCCGGAGCCGCGCGCCGCCGAGATGTACTGGCGCGGCCCGGTGCTGTCGGCCTTCGACGGCCGCAACTGGCGCATCCAGGTGGCCGACCCGAAACACCCGGCGCGCTTCGAGCCGGCGGGCGCGGCCGTGGACTACAGCGTGACCATGGAGCCCTCCAACAAGCCCTGGATCTTCGCCCTCGAGATGCCCACCAAACTGCCGGAGAACGCGCGCCTGACGCCCGACCTGCAACCGGTCTCGAACCGCGCGGTCAACAGCCGCTATCGCTACGATGCCCAGTCCTACCCGAACTACCGCTCGCTGCCCACCGAGGACCGCGACGACCTGGCGCCCTACCTGGCGCTGCCGCCGGGCACCAATCCGCGCACCCGCAACCTGGTGTCGGGCTGGCTGTTCCAGGGCCGCGGCCCGGCGCAGATCGTGGCCCAGGCGCTGACCTACTTCCGCACCCAGGAGTTCTACTACACCCTGAACCCGCCGCTGCTCGACAACAACGCAGTGGACCAGTTCCTGTTCGACAGCAAGCGCGGCTTTTGCGAACACTACGCTTCCGCTTTTGTGGTGATGATGCGCTCGGCGGGCATCCCCGCGCGGGTGGTCACCGGCTACCAGGGCGGCGAGATCAACCCGGTGGACAACGTGTTCACGGTGCGCCAGTCCGACGCCCACGCCTGGGCCGAGGTCTGGCTGCGCGGCCAGGGCTGGACCCGGGTCGATCCGACCGCGGCGGTCTCGCCGGCGCGCATCGAGCGCGGCATGCACGACGCCATGCCGCAGCGCTTCGCCCCGCCCCTGATCAGCCGCCTGACCGGCGGCTGGAGCGCCAACTGGGTCAACCAGATACGCTTCAACTGGGAGGCCCTGGGCAACCAGTGGAACCAGTTCGTCCTCAACTACAGCCCGGACCGCCAGCGCGAGACCCTGGAGCGGCTCGGCATGAAGACCCCGGACTGGCGCGACATGGTGATCGCCATGGTCATAGGCATCGGCCTGATCGCCCTGGCGGTGACCGGGTGGATGCTGCGCGCGGTGCGCGAACGCGACCCGGTGGAGCGCGCCTGGGCCGCCTTCTGCAGGCGCCTGGCGCGCGCCGGCGCGGTGCGCGAACCTGCCGAAGGGCCGCTCGATTACGGCCGGCGCGCCGCCGCCACCCTGCGCCCCGGCCCGGCCGCGCCAGCCGGCCAGGCGGACCCAACCATCGAGGCGATCGCCGGGATCTACGCTCTTCTGCGCTACGGGCCGAAACCGGATAAAGTTCGGGTGCAGCAATTCACCCACCTCGTCCGGAAGTTCCACCTTTGATGATCGCCCCGTTACGCGCCCTGCTTTACCTGCTGGCGCTGGCCCTGGTGGCCGCACCGGGCTACGCGGCACCCCCGAAGCAGCCCCTCGTGGCGCCCCTCATGGCGCCCCCCGTTGCACCCGTCAAGGCGCCCCTCATTGCGCCTGTCAAGGCGCCCGCCGCCGAGCCCCTGCCGCCGCGCGGCCAGTACCAGAACCGCCCGGAAGTCCAGGCCTTCATCGCCGAAATGACCCAGAAGCACGGCTTTGTCGAGGGCGAGCTCAAGCTGCTGTTCTCGCGCGCCCGCTACTATCCCGACATCATTACCCTGATCACCCCGCCGACCAACCCGCGGGTCCGCTCCTGGCAGGCCTACCGCTCGCGCTTCATCGAGCCGGTGCGGATCGACGGCGGCGTCGCCCTGTGGAAACGCCACGCCGAGGCCCTGGCGCGCGCCGAGAAGGAATACGGCGTGCCCGCCGAGATCATCGTCGCCATCATGGGCGTGGAGACGGTGTACGGCCGCAACACCGGCGGCTACCGGGTGATCGATGCCCTCACCACCCTGTCCTTCGACTACCCGCGTCGCGCCGACTTTTTCCGCGACGAGCTGGAAAACTACCTGCTGTTCGCGCGCGACGAAGGCATCGACATCTTCGCCCTGCGCGGCTCCTATGCCGGCGCCATCGGCATCCCCCAGTTCATGCCCTCCTCCTGGCGCAAGTGGGCGGTGGACTTCGACGGCGACGGCAAGATCGACCTGCGCGGCAGCTTCGTCGACGCCATCGGCAGCGTCGCCAACTACCTGAAGGCGCATGGCTGGGTGGCCGGCGCGCCCATCGCCTTCCCGGCCCAGGTCGAAGGCAACGCCTGGCGCGACCTGCTGGTGCGCGACATCGAACCCTCCGCCAAGCTCGTCGACCTGCCCAAGCTGGGCGTCGCCTCCGCCCCCCTGCTGCGCCAGGGCCTGCCGGACGACACGCTGTGCGCCCTGATCGACCTGGTGACCCCGGACGCGCCCACCGAATACTGGGTCGGCCTGCAGAACTTCTACGTCATCACCCGCTACAACCGCTCCAGCTTCTACGCCATGAGCGTGATGGAACTGGCGAGCGCCGTCAAGCAATCGCGCCGCGACCAGGCCGCCATCAAACCGGCCCGCCGCGCCCAAGCCGCGGCGGCGCAGAGCCGCGGCGTAGCGGCGCGCTGACGCGTCAGAGGCGGCACTGGCGCAGGACCGCCGCAACTAGACCGATCCGGCCCGGGATTTTCAGCCCAGCCCGGCTGCGCCCCGCCCGGTTGCTCTTGTTGCCAGGGCGCCGGACACCACGACCGCGAGCAGCATGATCGTCAGGTGCCTGGCAAAAGGCTCCGCGGCAAATGCATCGGCGAGCGATTCGCTCACCATGAACGAGGCCAAGCCGGAAAGCGCCTCGACAATGACGAATACGAGCACCGCGTGACCTAGGCGCATCCGCCGCAGTTGCCGCAGCAAGGCCATGTAGAGCGCGAAACAGACCAGGGCGCTGCTGCCAACGTCGAGCCACCGGTAATACGGGGCGACCTACTTCAGGGTTGGCCCATGTTCCACCGAATACATTCTCCATACAAATGCCAGCGCGCTGGTCAGGCAGAGCGGCAGAACAAACACCAGCAATCCATATATCAAGACGCGCCACCAGTGCATGCGCACGGTCCGCAACCTCAGGCCGGAAAAATCCCGGTCGACAAATAGCGGTCGCCGCGGTCGCAGACGATGAACACGATGGTCGCGTTCTCCACCTGCTCGGCCAGGCGCAGCGCCACCACGCAGGCGCCGGCCGCCGAGATGCCGCAGCAGATGCCCTCGGTGGCCGCCAGCTTGCGGCACATGTCCTCGGCGTCCGCCTGGCTGACGGACTCAATACGATCGACCCGCGCCTTGTCGTAGATCTTCGGCAGATAGGCCTCCGGCCACTTGCGGATGCCGGGAATCTGCGAGCCCTCGCTGGGCTGGCAGCCGACGATCTCCACGCCCGGGTTCTTTTCCTTCAAAAACTGCGACACCCCCATGATGGTGCCGGTGGTGCCCATTGCCGAAACGAAGTGGGTGATGCCGCCATTCGTATCGCGCCAGATCTCCGGCCCGGTGCCCTCGTAATGCGCGCGCGGATTGTCCGGGTTGGCGAACTGGTCGAGGATGCGCCCCTTGCCTTCGCGCTGCATCTTCTCGGCCAGGTCGCGCGCGTATTCCATCCCGCCTTCCTTGGCCGGCGTCAGGATCAGTTGCGCCCCGTAGGCCGTCATGCTCTGGCGCCGCTCCAGCGACAGATTGTCCGGCATGATCAGAATCATCTTGTAGCCGCGCATCGCCGCCACCATCGCCAGCGCGATGCCGGTGTTGCCCGAGGTCGCCTCGATCAGCGTGTCGCCCGGCTTGATCTCGCCGCGCTCCTGCGCATGCGCGATCATCGACAGCGCCGGCCTGTCCTTCACCGAGCCCGCCGGATTGTTGCCCTCCAGCTTGCCCAGGATCACGTTGTTGCGGCGGGTGTTATCCGCGCCCGGCAGGCGCTGCAGGCGCACCAGCGGCGTATTGCCGATCGCGCTTTCTACGGTTGGGTACATGGTGATTGCGTGGCGTTGAGCGTGGGCTTGATTGTACGCGGGCGCGTACCGGCTTAACAATCACGCAAAAGCCGCACCGAAACGCCGCCCGGCAAAGCCGCATGAACCAGCCGCCGCGAACAGCCGCCCAAGAGCGCTTCTCCCGGCCCCCGGCCAACCCGCCGGGACTTTACAAAAGACTGTATTTTTGCAGTGAAATTTCGCTCTGCCACCCCGCAGCCGCACCCGCGCGGTGCATGCTGCGGCTGCACGTTTAAAAACCACTGACATTTCACGACAAAATTCATTCCCCGGGCGCTCGCCAACCTGGCGTGCGCTGCATCCGCGCTGCATCAGTACCGTCCCGGTACCGGCATCGCGATGGTCCCGCGTACCCGCGTTCCGTAGGATGGAAGCAGCGCGGCCGGCGAAGCCGGGGGCCGGGCGGGGAACGCGGAGCATGGGCTGGTCGGGCGAACGAGGGCCGCTGTGGACGAGCTTCTAGCTTACGGGAATGCGGCAACTAAGTGTGGGTGTTTTGGGGGTAGCGGCGTTATGTTGCTCCAAAGATAGCAATCGCAATAGTTAGCCACATTGCGTACCAAAGTAATACTTCAATTTGGCTTAGTCGAGCAAGTTTCGGATAAGGCAAGAGTTCGCTAGCTAGCCTTCCGCTTATGAGAAACCTTCTGTAAGTAGGGGAGAACCAAAAAAGTCCAAAAAAATAATATCCCGGTCCAACGTTACCGAGAGCATTGCATAGATCGGGATTCGCTTCCTTTATCTTTTGCACAAGAGCTGCGTGAACCCCTTCTAGCAAGGCCACCGTCAACAAGACAAGGATCATCTGAAATTCCATTGATTTCTTCTAGCAGATTCCACTAGTCGCAACACTTTTCCGAGGGAAGCATTTCGACGCTCGAAGCGCCAACTGATACACCGACGCCCGCACCTATTCCCCTCACAACTGACCAGCCCACCGATTCTGCTGAACCTATTCTCGTTCTGCTATACGACGCGCCCCATCCAACGAGAGGTAGTCCAGCATTTCCTATTCCGGCAGCACCCGCACTGTAGGAAAACGCGGGGCCTGCAAAGCCCATCGCGTTCGGGTAGTCGAAGTGATCATCAAACACAGCGTACCACTGCTGAGCTATTGCCCCCAAAGATACCCCTCCGTAATCTACAATGACTTTAATATGTTGCTTGAGATCGTCGATACAATCGGAGAAGAGGTCATACTCTTCCCTGGTGAACGGTCCCAGTGATATGGATCGTGCCCAGCCTTGCCAAGTGGCGAGCCCGAGTGGATCGACCCTGCTCAATGCATTTCCACCGACATAGCCATAGGTATTTAGTCCACCCATTAATAAAAGGGGCCAGGCTCGAATATTTTTCCAGCCTCGCCCTGCTCGCCTCTCATAACCCCAACTCCCCCTGCTCGCCCCCCGCCCCTCCCCGCCCGGGCGCCAGCCGCGGCCGACCGCGTGGCCTGGCCTCGCGGCGCTCGCCGGCGGCCTTGGCGATGCGGTTCAGGAAGCGCGCATTGCCCAGCGGCTGGTTCTGGTTCAGCGCCAGGCGGATGTCGCTGATCGCCTCAACGTCCAGCTCGCTGCGGAACAGCGCGCGGTAGGCAGTTTGGCGCGCCTTGGGCTCGCTGCCTAGGGCCAGGTAGACGGGGTGCGGGGTAAGTA
>Ga0302322_100002675_pt1 | contig 15086 bp, 11 predicted proteins | sample Fen_T0_2_FD_203757 | JGI IMG/M metagenome (GOLD analysis project Ga0302322, IMG submission 203757) | Peat permafrost microbial communities from Stordalen Mire near Abisko, Sweden - Fen_T0_2 | ecosystem: Environmental > Terrestrial > Soil > Wetlands > Permafrost | place: Sweden: Abisko... | reverse complement strand
CGCCGAGCTCGGCGGCGCCTTCTTTCGCGCCGCGCTCGACGGCCTTCCAGAAGACGTGCGTCGTGCCCTTGGGGATCACGGCGTAGACAGGCTTGCTGCTCGCGGACGGTCCGGCGTCTTTCGAACAGCTGGCGAAGAGCAGCAGAACGAGGCTCAGCGTGCGTGCGGGGCGCATGGGATGCCTCTCTTAATACTGCCGCGCCGCGGACGCCGCAGCTTGTATTTGCGAAAACAGCGGTTTGCGCGTAAAACGCGACCTCCAGGAGATCGCCCCATTCCGCGCCGCGCCGCCCCCCCGACCCACGCCCCCGGCCGCTACCGGGCGCCGGCCCTCGAAAAGGGCCTCGACATCCTCGAGCTGCTCGCGAACCACCCCGAGGGTCTCTCGCAGGCCGAGGTCTCGCGCTCGCTCACGCGCTCGGTGGGCGAGATCTTCCGCATGCTCAACTGCCTCGTCGAGCGCGGCTACCTCACGATCCAGCGCCCGGGCGATCGCTACGTCCTGACGCTCAAGCTCTTCGAGCTCTCGCACCGCCACGCGCCGCTGGCGCGGCTGCTCGACGCGGCGCTGCCGCTGATGCGCGAACTCGTGGAGGAGACCCACCAGTCTTGCCACCTGGTCGTGATGCACGAAGGGCGCGGGATCGTGATCGCGCAGGCCGACGCGCCGGGCGAGATCGGTTTCGCGGTGCGCGTGGGCTCGGTGATCCAGCTCGCCTCGACCGCTTCAGGCCGCGTGCTGCTCGCCTTCCAGGACGACGAGGACCGCCGCCGGCTGCTGGCGCAGTCGCGCACGCCCGTCGAAGGCGCGGAGGCCGCGCGCGGAGCTGCGGCGCTCGAGAAGGTGCGCAAGCGCGGCTACGAAGAGATGGAGAGCACGCGCATCCGCGGCGTGCACGACTACAGCTATCCGGTCTTCAACCACCGCGGCGCCGCGGTCGGCGCACTGACCGTGCCCTTCATCGAGCGCCTCGATCGCGCCGAATCGGGCAGCTCGGCGGCGGTGCGCGCGGCTCTGCACGCGGCCTCGCAGCGCCTCTCGGTGCTGCTCGGCGCGGGTGCGCGCGCGCCCGGCGAAGCGGCTGCGAAGGGCACATGAGCACGCTCGCCCGCAGCCTGCCTTCCGACCTGCGCCAGCGCTGGCCCGTGGCCGCGCGGCCGCTGCCGGTCGTGATCGTCGGCGCGGGCGGGATCGTGCACGACGCGCACTTGCCGGCCTATCGGGCGCTGGAGCTCGAGATCGCCGGCGTCTTCGACATCGACGCGGCGCGCGCGAGAGAGACGGCGCAGCGCTTCGGCATCGCGCGCGTCTTCGCGACGCTGGCGGAGGCGCTCGCGACGCCGCGCGCGGTCTTCGACCTCGCCTTGCCGCCGGCGGTGCTCTTCGAAACGGTCGCGCAACTGCCGCGCGGCTCGTTCGCGCTGCTGCAGAAACCGCTGGGCCTCGATCTCGCCGACGCGACGCGCATCCGCGGCGCCTGCCGCGAGCGCGGGATCACGGCGGCGCAGAACTTCCAGCTGCGCTTCAGCCCGGCCATGCTGGCGCTCGCCGACGTCGTCGCGCGCGGGTTGCTCGGGCGCCTCGTCGAGGTCGAGGTGCACGTCAACTGCCGCATGCCCTGGGAGCTGTGGCCCTTCATGCGCGGCCTGAAGCGCATGGAGATCGCGCTGCACTCGATCCACTACCTCGACGCGATCCGCGCGCTGCTCGGCGAACCGCGCGCGGTGATGGCGCGCACGGTCAAGCATCCCGATGCGATCGAGCTCGCCTCGAGCCGCACCACCGCGATCCTCGACTACGCCGATGACGTGCGCTGCGCGCTCTCGATCAACCACCACCACAAGCACGGACCCAAGCACCAGGACTCGACGCTGCGCGTCGAAGGCACGCTGGGTGCCGCGGTCGTGACGCTGGGCGTCAACCTCGACTACCCGCGCGGCCGGCCCGACGCGCTCGAGATCGCGCTCGAGGGCTCGCAGGACTGGGAGAGCGTGCCGCTCGAGGGCAACTGGTTCCCCGACGCCTTCCGCGGGACGATGTCGAGCCTGCAGCGCGTCGCGAGCGGCGAGGACACGCTGCTCCCGACCTCGGTCGAGGACGCCTGGCACACGATGGCGCTCGTCGAAGCGCTCTACGCCTCGGATGCCGGCGGCGGCACGCCGCTGCCGCGTGATGGGGGTGCGCGATGAGCACGCCGCGCATCGACGCGCACCAGCACTTCTGGCGCCTCGCGCGCGGGGACTACGGCTGGCTCGAGCCGCAGCTGCGGCCGCTCTATCGCGATTTCGAGCCCGCCGACCTCGCGCCGCTGCTCGCGCGCGCTGGCATCGCTCGCTCGATCGCCGTGCAGGCGGCACCCAGCGCCGCCGAGACCGACCACCTGCTGACGCTCGCGCAGCGCAACCCTTCGATCGCGGGGGTCGTGGGCTGGATCGATTTCGAGGCAGCGGACGCGCTCGCGCAACTCGAACGCCGCCGCGCGAACAAGCGCTTCGTGGGCCTGCGCCCGATGATCCAGGACCTCGAGGACGAGCGCTGGATGCTGCGTCCCGCCCTGCGCCCGCTGTTCGAGGCGCTCGAGAAGCACGGCCTCGCGTTCGATGCGCTCGTGAAGCCGCAGCACCTCGAGGCGCTGGTCGAGCTCGTCGAGCGCCACCCGGGCCTGCGCGTGGTCGTCGACCACGCGGGGAAGCCCGAGATCCGCGAAGGCAGCGGCTGGGCCGGGCGGGCGCGCTTCGAGGATCGTCTGCGCGTGCTCGCGGCGGCGGGCTGCTCGGTCAAGCTCTCGGGCCTCTTGACGCAGGCGCGGCCGGGCGCGGGCTACGACGAACTCGCGCCGTTCGTCGAGCTGCTGCTCGCGCACTTCGGACCCGCGCGCGTGCTCTGGGGCAGCGACTGGCCGGTCGTGCTGCTCGCGGCCGACTACGAACGCTGGTGGGAGCTCAGCCTGCAGCTCCTGCGCGGACTTTCCGCTGGCGAACAGGCGCGCGTGCTGGGTGGCAATGCGCAGGATTTCTACCGTCTGGAGGCGGCATGAGCGACATCCGGATCCTCGACCTCGAAGTGCTCGACGTGCGCTTCCCGACCTCGGACGAACTCGACGGCTCGGACGCGGTGCACACCGATCCCGACTACTCGGCCGCGTACGTCGTGCTGCGCACGGATGCGCCGGGGCTCGAGGGCCACGGCCTGACGTTCACGATCGGGCGCGGCAACGAGCTCTGCGCGGCGGCGCTGCACGCGCTCGCGCCGATGGTGGTCGGACGGCGGCTGTCACAGATCACGCGCGACTTCGCCGGCTTCTGGCGCGCGCTGACCAACGACTCGCAGCTGCGCTGGGTCGGACCGGAGAAAGGCGTCGTGCACCTCGCCACCGCGGCTCTGGTCAACGCGGTCTGGGACCTGTGGGCGAAGTCGGTGCGCAAGCCGCTCTGGCGCCTCGTCGCGGACCTCACGCCCGAGCAGTTCGTGGCGCTGATCGACTTCCGCTACATCACCGATGCACTCACGCCGCAGCAGGCGCTCGAAATCCTGCGCGCGGGGGAGCGCGGCAAGGCGGAGCGCATCGCCGAGCTCGAGCGCGCGGGTTATCCCGCCTACACGACCTCGGCCGGCTGGCTCGGGTACCCAGACGAGAAGATCGCGCGTCTGTGCCGCGAGGGCATCGCGGCCGGCTGGAACCACTTCAAGATCAAGGTCGGCGCGGACTTGAAGGACGACGTGCGCCGCGCGGCGCTGGTGCGCAAGGAGATCGGCCCGCAGCGCAAGCTGATGTTCGACGCCAACCAGCGCTGGGACGTGGGCGAGGCGATCGCGCACATGCGCGAGCTCGCGCGCTTCGATCCCTGGTGGATCGAGGAGCCGACCTCGCCCGACGACGTGCTCGGCCACGCGACCATCGCGCGCGCGATCGCGCCGATCGGCGTCGCGACCGGCGAGCAGTGCCAGAATCGCGTGATCTTCAAGCAGTTGATGCAGGCGCAGGCGATCCGCTTCTGCCAGATCGATTCGTGCCGTCTGGGCGGCGTCAACGAGGTGCTGGCGGTGATGCTGCTCGCGAAAAGATTCGACGTGCCCGTCTGCCCGCACGCCGGCGGCGTGGGCCTGTGCGAGTACGTCAACCACCTGATCATGATCGACGAGGCGCGCATCGCCTGCACCAGCGAGGGCCGCGTGGCGGAGTACGTCGACCACCTGCACGAGCACTTCGAGAACCCGTGTGTCGTGCGCGGAGCGCGCTACCTCGTGCCGCAGGCGAGCGGCTACGGGATCACGATGAAGCGCGCCTCGCTGGAGCGCTTCCTGCACCCCGATGGACCGGTCTGGAGCGCGAGGAGCGTGCGATGAGCGGACGTGTGCAGGGGAAACGCGTGCTCGTCACGGCCGCGGCCGCGGGCATCGGGCGCGCGAGCGCACTGGCGCTCGCGCGCGAGGGCGCGCGCGTCGTCGCGACCGACGTCGACGAGGCCGGTCTGGCGGCGCTGCGCGCGCAGGATGCGCGCATCGAGTGCGCCAAGCTCGACGTGCGCGACACGCAAGCGGTCGAGGCGCTCGTCGCGCGCGTCGGCCCCTTCGAGGTGCTCTTCAACTGCGCCGGCTACGTGCACCATGGCACGCTGCTCGAATGCAGCGAGGCCGACTGGGATCGTTCCTTCGACCTCAACGTGAAGTCGATGTACCGCACGATCCGCGCCTGCCTGCCGGGGATGATCGCGGCCGGCAAGGGCAGCATCATCAACATGTCCTCGGTCGCCTCGAGCGTGAAGGGCGCGCCCAAGCGCTGCGTCTACGGCACGACCAAGGCCGCGGTGATCGGGCTCACGAAGGCGGTCTCGGCCGACTTCGTGGCGCAGGGCATCCGCTGCAACGCGCTCTGCCCGGGCACGGTCGACACGCCCTCGATGCGCGGCCGCGTCGCGGCGCAAGGCGACGCGGAGAAGGCGCTCGCGGCCTTCGTTGCGCGCCAGCCCATCGGGCGTCTCGGCAGCGCCGAGGAGATCGCCGCGCTGGTCGTGTACCTCGCCTCGGACGAGTCGGGCTACACGAGCGGCACGACGCACGTCATCGATGGAGGCTGGAGCACATGAAGCTGGTTCGTTTCGGTTCGAAAGGTGCGGAAAAGCCCGGGATCCTCGATGCGCAGGGCCGCGTGCGCTCGCTCGAGGGCGTGGTCGCGGATTGGGGCGGCATGTTCCTCGCCGACGAGTGGATGGCGCACGTGCGCACGCTCGACCTCGCGCGGCTGCCGCTCGTGCCGCAGGGCACGCGCCTCGGGGCGTGTGTCGCGAACAGCCCCAAGTTCCTGTGCATCGGGCTCAACTACGCCGACCATGCGGCCGAGACCGGCGCCAGCGTGCCGGTCGAGCCGGTCGTGTTCGCCAAGTCCACGAGCGCCATCTGCGGGCCCAACGACGCGGTCGAGATCCCGCGCGGCGCGCAGAAGACCGACTGGGAGGTCGAGCTCGGCGTCGTGATCGGCAAGCGCGCCAAGCACGTCGAGCTCGCCGACGCGCTCGCGCACGTCGCGGGCTACTGCGTCGTGAACGATTTGTCCGAGCGCGAGTACCAGCTCGAGCGCCACGGCCAGTGGACCAAGGGCAAGTCCTGCGACACCTTCGGGCCGATCGGGCCCTGGCTGGTGACGCGCGACGAAGTGCCCGATCCGCAGCAGCTCGCGCTGTGGCTCGAGGTCGACGGCAAGCGCGTGCAGAACGGCCACACGCGCACGATGGTGCACGGTGTCGCGCGCATCGTCAGCTACCTCTCGGACTTCATGACGCTCGAGCCCGGCGACGTGATTTCGACCGGCACGCCGCCCGGCGTGGGCCTGGGCATGAAGCCGCCGGTCTACCTGCACGCCGGTCAGGTCATGCGTCTCTCTGTCGAAGGCCTCGGAGAGCAGCGCCAGGTCACGGTGCAGGGCTCATGAGCGCGCCTGTTGCTCGAGGTCGAAGACCTCTTCCATGGGAGTCCACCAGCTCGACGGATCCGCGCGCGGAACCTGCTGCTGGAAGCGGCGCATCGTCTCGTCCCACTCGCGGCAGCGCGCGTCACGCGCGTAGGCCTGGTAGTCGCGCGCCGGCTCGAAGCCGTCGGGAACCTCGCAGTACATGAAGAGCCGATTCGAATGCAGGAAGATGCGCATGCGCGCGATGCCGATCGCGCGCAGCGCGTGCACGACCTCGGGCCAGACGCGCGCGTGGCGGCGCCGGTACTCCTCGATCAGCACGGGGTCGTCCTTGAGCTCGAGCGTCTGGGCGAAGTGCTTCATCGCGGCCGAGCCTAGCACGGAGGTCGCGCATGCAACGCGCTGAGCTGCTCGTCATCGGCGGCGGGATCGTGGGCCTCGCGACCGCCTGGCGCTTCGGCCAGCGCTACCCCGGCCGCAAGCTGCGCCTGCTCGAGAAGGAGCCCGGCCTCGCGGCGCACCAGACCGGCCGCAACTCGGGCGTGATCCACTCCGGGATCTACTACAAGCCGGGCTCGCAGAAGGCAGAGCTGTGCCTCTCCGGCAAGCGGCAGCTCGAGCAGTTCTGCCGCGAGCAGGGCGTGAAGTTCGAGACCTGCGGCAAGGTCGTGGTGGCGCTCTCCGAAAAGGAGCTGCCGGCGCTCGAGCGCATCGCCGGCCGCGCGCGCGACAACGGCGTCGCGGCCGAGCGCATCGGGCCCGAGCGCTTGAAGGAGCTCGAGCCGCATGCCGCCGGCATCGCGGCGCTGCACGTGCCCGGCACGGGCATCGTCGACTACCCGGGCATGTGCGCCCGGCTGGCGCACTTGATCCGCGAGCAGGGCAACGAGATCGAGCTCGGCGCGCGCGTGTTCCACCTCGAGCGCAGGAGCGGCTCGATCGTGGCCTCGACGCCGCGCGGCGAGTTCGAGGCCGGCGCGCTGGTCAATTGCGCCGGCTTGCACGCCGATCGCATCGCGCAACTCGACGGCCTCGACCCGCGGGCGCGCATCGTGCCCTTCCGCGGCGAGTACTGGGAACTGCGGCCTGAAGCCCAGAAGTACTGCCGCAACCTGATCTACCCCGTGCCCGACCCGAACTTCCCGTTCCTCGGCGTGCACTTCACGCGCCTCGTGCTGGGCGGCGTCGAGTGCGGGCCGAATGCGGTGCTGGCCTTTGCGCGCGAGGGCTACACGCGCTCGACGATCGACTGGCCGGATCTCTCCGACGCACTCTCGTACCCGGGCTTCTGGCGCCTGGCGCAGCGCCACTGGCGCGCCGGGATGGGGGAGATGCAGCGCTCGTTCTCGAAGAAGGCCTTCACGCGCGCCCTGCAGCGCCTGATGCCGGAACTCGTCGAGGACGATCTCCTGCCGGCGCACGCCGGCGTGCGCGCGCAGGCGCTGACCCCGCAGGGCACGCTGGTCGACGACTTCTGGTTCGAACAAGGAGAGCGCTCGGTGCACGTGCTCAACGCGCCCTCGCCAGCCGCGACGGCCTCGCTCGCGATCGGCGACGCGATCGTGGACAAGCTCGCGGAGGCGCTGCGATGAGCGCCGAGCAGCTCTTCGCGCACGAGCGCCTGCGCGAGTTCTGCGAGCGCACCTTCCGGCACTTCGGCGTGCCACAGGCCGATGCGCGCACGGCCTCCGCGGTGCTGATCGCGGCCGACCTGCGCGGCATCGACTCGCACGGTGTGGCGCGCCTGCACACGTACTTCGACATGCTCGAGCTCGGGCGCATCAACCCGCGCTGCCAGCCGCGCATCGTGCGCGAGACGCCGAGCACCGGCGTCGTCGATGGCGACAACGGTCTGGGTCTCGTGGTCGGTCCCTTCGCCAACCGCGTGGCCATGGACAAGGCCGAAGCGGTCGGCAGCGGCTGGATCAGCGTGCGCAACACGAACCACTACGGCATCGCCGGCTGGTACGTGCTGCAGGCGCTCGAGCGCGAGCTGATCGGCTGGTCGATGACCAACTCGACCAAGCTCGTGGCACCGCTCTGGGGCGCCGAGCGCATGCTCGGCACGAACCCGATCGCGATCGCCTTCCCCGGGCTCGAGGAGCCGCCGATCGTGATCGACCTCGCGACCTGCTCGGCGGCCTACGGCAAGGTCGAGATCGCGCGCCGGAAGAGCCAGAAGATCCCGCTCGGCTGGGCGATCGACAAGCACGGGCAGCAGACGAGCGACCCGCAGGCGATGATCGACGGCGGCGCGCTCCTGCCGCTCGGATCCGAGCGCGAGCGCGGCGGCCACAAGGGCTACGCGCTGGCGCTGATGGTCGACGTGCTCTGCGCGGTGCTCTCGGGCGCCAACTGGGGCCCGTTCACGCCGCCCTTCGCTCTGCGCCAGGAGATCCCCGCGCGCTCGGTGGGGCAGGGCATCGGCCACTTCTTCGGCGCCATGCGCATCGACGGCTTCATCGAGCCGGTCGAGTTCAAGCGCCAGATCGACGACCTCGTGCGCACCTTCCGGCGCACGCGACCCGCACCTGGAACGGATGGCCCGCTGATCCCCGGCGATCCCGAGCGCGAGTGCGAACGCGTGCGCTCGCAGAGCGGAGTCCCGCTCGTCGCCGCGGTGGTCGAGGACCTGCGCGACATCTCGAAACGCACCGGAATTCCCCTGGAGTGAACATGAAACCGCAACGACTGCTGCCCCTCCTGTGCCTGCTCCCGCTGTGCGCCTGCTCGAGTTCGGGCGACCAGGGACCCAAGCAACCCGACGCGCGCACGGAGCAGGACCGGCGCATGGCCTGGTGGCGCGAGGCGCGCTTCGGGATGTTCATCCACTGGGGCCTGTACTCGATCCCCGCCGGCGAGTGGAAGGGCAACACCGGCTACGCCGAGTGGATCCGCGAGGAGGCGCACATCCCGGTCGAGGAGTACGAGAAGCTGCAGCCGCAGTTCAACCCGCAGAAGTTCGACGCCGAGAGCTGGGCCAGGATGGCCGCCGACGCGGGCATGAAGTACCTCGTGATCACCAGCAAGCACCACGACGGCTTCGACCTCTTCGACTCGAAGGAGACGACCTGGGACCTCGGCGGCACGCCCTTCAAGCGCGACATCCTGGGCGAGCTCGCGGCCGCCTGCGAACGCCACGGCGTGCGCTTCTGCACCTACCACTCGATCATGGACTGGCATCACCCCGACTACCTGCCGCGCCGCGCGTGGGAAAGCCGCCCCGCCGACGGCGCCGAGTTCGACAAGTACGAGCAGTACCTCGAGGCGCAGGTGAGCGAGGTCGTGCAGCGCTACCACCCGGGCGTGATGTGGTTCGACGGCGAGTGGGAGAACACCTGGAACCACGAGCGCGGCACGCGCCTCTTCGAACTGTGCCGCAAGCTCGATCCGCAGATGATCGTCAACAACCGCGTCGACAAGAATCGCAACGGCCTGGGCGACTTCGACACGCCCGAGCAGGAGATCCCGGCCACCGGCACGCCCGGTGTCGACTGGGAGACCTGCATGACGATGAACGACCACTGGGGCTACAACAGCCACGACACGAACTGGAAGACCCCGCTCGACCTGCTGCAGAAGCTGTGCGACATCGCCAGCAAGGGCGGCAACTTCCTGCTCAACATCGGTCCGCGTTCCGACGGCACGTTCCCGCCCGAGGCACAGGAGCGCCTGGCCACGATCGGCGCCTGGATGCGCACCAATCACGCCGCGATCCAGGGCACGAGCGCCAGTCCCTTCGACGAACTCGCCTGGGGCCGCTGCACGCAGGCCGCGGAAGGCAAGAACACGCGCCTCAACCTGCTCGTCTTCGCCTGGCCGGGCGACGGGCGCCTGGTCGTTCCGGGCCTGGGCAACGAGCCGCTCTCGGCCGAGCTCGCGATTGCGCCCGGCAAGTCCCTGCCCGTCGCGCGCGAGAACGGCAGCGTCGTGATCCGCGTGCCGACCACGCGTCCGGATCCGAACGTGGGCGTGGTCGTGCTGCGCATCGCCGGCAAGCCGATCATCTACCGCGCCCCGCGCATCGAGGCGCCCGAGCCGCTCTTCGTCCAGCGCCTGGAGTTCAAGATCACGAGCGGCTCCGACGCGCTCGAGGTGCGCTACACGCTCGACGGCAGCGAACCCTCGCGCAACTCCGCCATCGCGGGCGGGCCGATCGCGATCGAGCGCAGCGCCACGGTCAAGGCGCGCGGCTTCCAGAGCGGCAAGCCCGTCACGCCGCTCAGCGTGACCGAGTTCAAGCGCGTGTCGCCCGAGGCCGCGCGCGCGCAGCGCGGCGCGATGGCGGGCCTGGAGTGCGTGATCTATCCGGGCAACTTCGAGAAGCTCCCGGACTTCGGCAGGGAGCTGCCCGCCACGCGGCGCGTCGAACCGGCGCCGCGCCTGCCGGCCGGCTACAAGAAGGAGCACGAGGCGCGGCGCTACACGGGCTTCGTCGACGTGCCTGCGAGCGAGGTCTGGGCCTTCACGCTCGCGAGCGACGACGGCTCGCAGCTGTGGATCGACGGCAAGCTCGTGGTCGACAACGACGGGTTGCACAGCTCGTCCGCGAAATCCGGCGTGGCGGCCCTCGAGGCCGGTCCGCACGCGATCGAGATCGGCTGGTTCAATGCCACGGGCGGCGCCGAACTCGCGCTCACGTGGAGGGCCGGCGGCCAGGCTGCGCAGCCCATCCCGGACTCGGCCTTCTCGCACTGAGCGCGCCGCACGATGAGCTCAGCGTGTGGGGAAACCGGCCGGCATCCAGCCCGGGAGATCGAGCAGCGCGGCGCAGGCGCCGTCGCTGACCGGCACGCCCCAGGCGCGGAAGAACGGCGCGAGGTTGTGGCCAGAGGTGCGCGAGTAGCGCAGCATCCACTGGTCGCGCGCCTGCTCGTCGTTCTGCGGCGCGGGCCCGAGCGTCGCGTCGTCGTAGCCGGCGATCACGCGCTTGTACACGTCCCAGCCGAAGCCCTGGACGAGCTGGTGGTACATGTAGAGCGCGAGGAAGGGATCGGCGCACCAGTGCTCGAAGGAGGCGCCTTGCGCGAGGTGCTCCTCGAGCTTCTTCGGGCCTTCGGCGATCGCGCCCTGAACGCCGGCGGGATCGACGCCGCAGAGCGTCTCGAGCACGTAGAGCACGAAGACGTTGTTGGTGACCTCGCCCGTGCCGCCGAAGGTCCAGCGGCCGTCCTGGTGGTTGTGCCCGAGCTCGTGGAAGAGGCCCCAGTCGCCGGCTTGCAGGTGCGCGAGGTCGACCATCCACGGTCCCGCGTCGGCATGCGTCATGATCGGATAGCCCGAGTGCATGTAGCCGGCGCTGATCTCGACGTCGGCTGCGAAGCGCTCGGGCCGCAGGCGCTCGTGCGGCTTGCTGACGAGGTCGCGCATCGCGTCGGAGACCTTGTCCCAGAAGGCCATCAGCGCCTCGGGATCCTCGAGCGTGCGCACGCACGCAGAGGGCACGCTGAGGAAGATCTTCGAGCTGCCGATCTCGGCCCACGGCCCGGGCCGCAGGCGGATCGACTTGCGCCACTCCTCGAGCGAGGTCTTGCCGCGCACGAAGAGCGGCGCCTCGTAGGCACCGCGCACGAGCACCTGCAGCGTGCCGGGCTGCAGGCCCTCGGGCACCTCGACGTAGACTGCGCCGCCGAAGGCGCTCGCGACCTGCGTCGTCGCCTGCGCGAGCGGCCAGCTGCGCGAGATCTCGGGCATGCGCGGCCAGGCGTCGAGCTCGAAGAGCGCGTCCGTGTGGCAGCCGATGCGCAGTGCGAGCCCCTTGCCGGTGAGCTCGCGCGCGAGGTCGACCGTGATGGCCGCACCCGGACCCGCGTACAACCCGGTGCTCTGCCAGCCGGGGACGGCGAGATCGATCTCGAGCTTCTTGGTCACCGGCGCAGCGCCCGCGGGCAGCGCGCCGGGGAAGCTCGCCGCCGAGGGCTGCGCGCGCACGGAGAGCGGCTTGGTGCGCTCGAGCTCGCGCAGTTCGAGGCGCGCGAGCACGCGCAAGAGCACGGACTCGGCGCGGATCGGCTGCTCGGGGGTCGCGACGAGCTCGGCGCGGTGCTGCTCGAGCAGCGCGCGCACGCGCGGCTCGAGCCAGGGATCGTCGGCGGGCGTGCAGGCGAGCGCGAGCCCGAGCGAGACCTCGGCCTGCTTGCGTTCCTCGGGCGCGAGCGCCGCGGCCGACTTGCCGATCGCGTCGAGTGCGGCGAGCGCGTGCACGAGCGGCGCGGGCTTCGCGCTGGCGTCGTAGCCCTCGGGCGCCGTCTGGCCGCTGATGGCGCCCGTCCAGGCCAGTCCCGCCGCGGCGAAGAGCCGGTTGAGCGCGTTCTCCTGCAGCGTCTGTCCGTGCGCTCCCTGCTGCCAGCCCCAGGCCGTCTGCGCCGCGACGATGCCGCCGCCCGCGCGCAGGTACTTGGCGAGCGCCTGCACCTCGGCCTCGGAGAGGCCTGGGTTGCCGAGCAGCACGACGTCGAAGTCGGAGAGCCGCGCCTGCGCGAGCGCGCCGGCCTGCGGCGTCGCCTTCAAGCCCTTTTCGGACAGCCAGGCGGCACTGTCGCAGCCCCAGACCAGCACGCGCGGAGCGCGTCCCTGTCCGCCCGCGGCCCAGCGCAGCGCAGCGAGCAGCAGCTTGCCCGTGTCGAACTTCTCCGCTGCGCCGCGGTAGGCATAGCCGTCGTGCGCGAAACCGACCACGCGGCCCGAGCCCGCGCGTGCGGCCGCCACCACCGCCGCGCGCGCGCCGCCGAACTCCCCGACCACGAGCGCGAAGGCGTCCTTGCCGTACGCTACCATCGCGCCCGGGCTGCCCGGCGCGCAGATGTGCGCCACGCCCTCCAGCATCTGTGCCCGATCCCTCTCGATGGAATCCTGTCCCTGCGCGGGGTGCGCGACGAGCGCGAGCGCGAACGCGAGCAGCGCGAGGCTACGTGAGATGAGACGCATGCTGCTCATGGTACTGGGCTTCCTCGCGCTGTGCTCCGCAGCGCAGGCCGGGGAGCTCGTGCTCTTCGACGGGCGCAAGCTCGAGGAGGTCGTCTTTCGCGCGCGCGCCTGGAGGCTCGAGAAGAGCTGGCTCGAGGGCAGCGGCGAGAGCAATGAGATCGCCGGCGCGAGCCTGCTCGGCGAGGGCGACTTCGTCTTGCGCGCGCGCATCGAGCTGCCCGACAAGAAGGGCCAGCACGCGGCGGTCCTGCTCGGCTCGAGCCGCTTCTGCATCGACGGCGAGGAGGGCAAGTGCTTCACCGAGGGCCCGCTCTTCGGCGACAAGCGCACGCTGTTGCCGGATGCCGGCAAGGCCTGGGCCCCGGCCAAGCCCTTCGAGGTCGAGCTGCGCCGCAGCGGCGAGAAGCTCACGGTCGTGTTCGACAAGACGCTCGTCCTCGAGCGTGCGGTCGGCGCGCAGGCCATCGGCGGTTTCGGGATCTCGCCCGGCGGCGGGAAGCTCAAGCTCTGGCGCTTCAGCATCGACGGCAAGCTCGTCGCGCCGCCAGCCGCGCCCTCGGCCGCGAGCCTGCAGCCCGCGATCGACGCGGCGGTCGAGCGCGGCATCGCCTACCTGCTCAAGGCTCAGCAACGCGACGGATCCTGGGGCACCCACCAGCGCGCCTACCTGACCGGCCAGACGGCCCTGTGCGTCTACACGCTGCTGCGCTGTGGCCTCGGCACCGATCACCCGGCGGTCGCGCGCGGCCTGGAATTCCTGAACCAGAACACGCCCGAGGAGACCTACTCCGCGGCCTACTGCCTGATGGCCTGGGAGGCCACGCTCGATCCGCAGTACCGCCCGCGCATCGAGCTCGTGACGCAGGACCTGATCGACTGGCGCAGCAAGGGCCACTGGAGTTATCCCGACGTGCCCAACGAGGACGCACCGGCCGGAACGAAAGGCCCGCCGGGCAACCCCGACCTCTCGAACACGCAGTACGCGGTGCTCGGGCTGCGCGCCGCCGCGCACGCCGGCGTGGCGATTCCCGACAAGGTCTGGAGCGAAGTGATCGAGAGCGTGCTGCGCCAGCAGGAAGCGGCCTACAACGTCGAGGCGCCGCTGCGCAACGGCGCGACGGGCACGGGCAAACTGCCGATCGCGGGCTTCAGCTACGCGCTCTCCGGCGGCGTCTCGGCCTCGATGACTGCGGCCGGCGTGGGAGTCGTGACCATCGCGCGCGGCGAACTCGGCCCGCGCGCGAGCCCCAAGCAGGTGCTCGACTGCGCGCGCGCGGCCGAGCTCGGCATCAACTGGCTGGGCAGCAACTTCTCGCTCGAGGAGAACGTCGGCGGCGATGGGCATTGGCGCTACTACCTGCTCTACGGCCTCGAGCGCGTCGGCACGCTGACCGAGACGCAGTTCATCGGTACGCACGACTGGTACGGCGAGGGCGCGCGCTGGCTGCTCACCAAGCAGGACCCCGACGGCAGCTGGGAGAAGCTCGAGTACGACACCTGCTGGGCGCTGCTGTTCTCGCGCCGCGCCTCGCGCCCGGTCGTGCGCACGGCCGGACCGGAGCAGTTCGCGGCGCCCAAGCTCCCGCCCGACCCGGGCGAACAAGTGCAGCTGCGCGCGAACGGCCGCACGACCGCGGTCATGTTCCTCTCGGGATTCAGCGACGCCGTGCTCGCGCGCTGGGGCGGCGGCGCGCTCTCGGGCATGCGCATCGCGCGCGTCGAGTACTTGGCCAACGACAAGGTCGTCGAGAGCGTTCCCGGCAATCCGCAGAAGGGCTGGACCACCGAGGACTTCGCCGTGCGCCACACCTTCGCCGAGCCCGGCCAGTACAAGCTCAAGGCGCGCGTCTGGATCGTCGCGCCCGATGCGCCTTCGGGCTCGAGCGAGAGCGTGACGAGCCTCGAATCCAAGGAGAAGTCGATCACTTCCGATGGCACCTACGAGCCCTGGATGCAGCTCGCGGCGCAGGCGCGCGCGCGCAACCTGCTGCTCAACCTCGGCGCGAACGTCACGGCCAGCTCCGACGGCGGCGCGGGCCCGGCGGCCTTCGCGCTCGACGGCGTCGAGTGCACGCGCTGGCTGTGCAACGAGAAGGACGGCACGCCGATGCTGGTGGTGCAGCTCGCGCGCCCGGTCAAGGCCTCCTCGCTGGTGCTCGGGCCGGCGCAGAACACGACCGCGCTGAAGGGCGAATACGACCGCATCACGCGCGTCTCGGTGCGGGTCAACAAGGACAAGGAAGCGGTCGA
>Ga0302322_100002674_pt1 | contig 15086 bp, 10 predicted proteins | sample Fen_T0_2_FD_203757 | JGI IMG/M metagenome (GOLD analysis project Ga0302322, IMG submission 203757) | Peat permafrost microbial communities from Stordalen Mire near Abisko, Sweden - Fen_T0_2 | ecosystem: Environmental > Terrestrial > Soil > Wetlands > Permafrost | place: Sweden: Abisko... | reverse complement strand
CGGTGGTTTCACAACGGCGCGATCACGCGGCTCGCCGATGCGGTGCGGTTCTACGCCACGCGCGACGCGGCGCCGGGGCGCTGGTACCCGCACGGCGTGCCCGACGATCTGCCGGAGAGGTACCGCGCGAACCTCCACCGCGACCCGCCGTTCGGCGGCAAGGAGCCCGCGCTCACCGAGGCCGAGATCGCCGACCTCGTCGCGTTCCTCGGGGCGCTGACGGACGGCTATCGCGCCGGCTCGTAGCCCACGGGCGCGCGCCCGGCGGCTCGAGTACGCTCGGGCATCCCCGCAGCAAGGAGATCGCCATGATCTACGCCGACATCACGCAAACCATCGGCCGCACGCCGGTCGTCCGCATCAACCGGCTCGCCCCGGCCAGCATCACGATGTACGTCAAGGTCGAGTCCTTCAACCCCGGCGGCTCGGTGAAGGATCGGCTCGCGCTGGGCATCATCCTCGACGCCGAGCGGCGCGGCGCGCTCGTGCCGGGCCAGACCGTCATCGAGGCCACCTCGGGCAACACCGGCATCGCGCTCGCGATGGTGTGCGCGGCGCGGGGCTATCCCTTCGTCTCGGTGATGGTCGAGACCTTCTCGGTCGAGCGGCGCCAGATCATGCGCGGCTACGGCGCCAAGGTCATCCTGACCCCCGCCGCCGAACGCGCCTCCGGCATGGTGCGCAAGGCCGCCGAGCTCGCCGAGCAACACGGCTGGTTCCTCGCCCGCCAGTTCGAGAACGAGGCCAATCCGGCGTTCCACCGCCAGACCACGGGGCCGGAGATCCTGTCGGACTTCGCCGACCGTCGCCTCGACTACTTCGTCACCGGCTGGGGCACCGGCGGCACCCTGACCGGCGCCGGCCAGATGCTCAAGCGCGCGCGGCCCGACCTCAAGGTCGTCGTGGCCGAACCCCTCGAGGCCCAGCTGCTCGACGGCAAGGACTGGAAGCCGCACAAGATCCAGGGCTGGACCCCGGACTTCGTGCCGGCCGTCCTCGATCGCACGGTGTTCGACGAGCGGGTCGCGGTCAGCGACGCCGCCGCGGTCGCCACCGCGCGCGCGCTGGCGCACAAGGAGGGCATCTTCGTCGGCATCTCCGCCGGCGGGACGTTCGCCGCCGCGCTCGACGTCGCCGGCCGCGCTCCCGCCGGCAGCGCGATCCTGACGCTCTTGCCCGACACCGGCGAGCGCTACCTCTCGACCATCTTGTTCGAGGGCGTCCACCAGGGCTCCGACGAGATCTGACCCGGTGCCCCGCGTCGCTACCTGGCGGCGGGCTTGACCGGGAAGCCGCGCTTCTTGAGCAGCGCCGAGACGTCGGGGTCGCGGCCGCGGAACTGGCGATAGGCAGAGGCGCGATCGGTCGCGTTGCCGGGCGCCAGGATGTACTTGCGCAGCTTGCCCGCCACGGTCGGGTCGAACACGTCGCCGGCCTCGGCGAACGCCTCGCGGGTATCGGCGTCCATCACCTCGGACCACAGGTAGCTGTAGTAGCCGGCGGAGTAGCCGTCGCTGGTGAACAGGTGGTTGAACTGCGGCAGGCGGTGGCGCATCGCGACTTGCCGGGGCGCGCCGATCTTCTCGAGCGTGTCGCGCTCGATCGTCTCGGGGTCGATCACGCCGTCGGGCTTGGTGTGGAGCTCCATGTCGACGATCGCCGAGGAGAGATACTCGACCGTGGTGTAGCCCTGGTTGAACTTGCTCGAGCGGGTGACCTTGTCGACGAGCGCCTGCGGCATCGGCTTGCCGGTCTTGTAGTGGCGCGCGAACTTGTCGAGGATCGGCCGCGCCAGGACCCACTGCTCGTGGACCTGCGACGGGTACTCGACGAAGTCGCGCGGCGTGCCGCCCAGGCCTGGGTACCTGGTCTCCGAGAGCAGGCCGTGCAGCGCGTGGCCGAACTCGTGGAACAGCGTCTGCGCGTCGTCGAGCGAGATCAGCACCGGCTCGCCGGGCGCGCCCTGGACGAAGTTGTTGTTGTTCGAGGCGATCGGCGTCTGCAGCGCGCCGGTGAACGTCTCGTGGCCGCGGTAGCCCGAGCTCCACGCGCCCGACCGCTTGCCCTTGCGCGCGAAGTAATCGCCGTAGAACAGGCCGACGTGCGCGCCGCTCGCCTTGTCCTTGACCTCCCACACGCGGACCTGGGGCTCGAACACCGGCAGCGTCCCGGTGATCTCGGTGAACGACAGGCCGTAGAGCTTCTCGGCCATCCACTGCGACGCGGCGATCATGTTGTTGAGCTCGAAGTAGGGCGCGAGCTCGGCCTGATCGAGGGCGTACTTCGCCTTGCGGACCTTCTCGGCGTAGTACAGATAATCCCACGGCTCGAACGCGCCCTTCTGGCCATCGCGGCGCGCGATCTTCTCCATGTCGGCGACCTCCTCGGCGACGCGCGCGACCGCGGCCGGCCACACCTTCATCATCAGCGCCTTGGCCTGCTCCGGATCTTTGGCCATCGTGTCGGCCATGCGCCAGTGCGCGTGCGAGGCGTAGCCGAGCAGCTTGGCGCGCTCGGCGCGCAGCTTGATGATCGCCGCGAACGTCGCGTGCGTGTCGTTGTCGCCGCCGTTATCACCGCGGCGCTTGAACGCGTTCCACACCTTCTCGCGCAGGTCGCGGCGCGCCGCCATCTGGAGGAAGGGATCGACGCTCGACCGCGTGTTGACCACGGCCCACTTGCCGTCGAGCTTGCGCTCCGCCGCGGCCGCGGCGTAGCTCGCCTTGAGCGAGGGCGAGAGCCCGGCGAGGTCGCTCGCCTCGAGCACGGTCCACGCGTTCTCGTCGGCGAGCACCTTCCTGGAGAACTCCGCGAACAGGCCGGCGAGCTGCTCGTTGAGCTGGCCGACCTTGGCCTGGTCCTCGGGCGACAGCTTCGCCCCGGCGTGCACCATGCGGTCGTAGCGCAGCTCGACCAGCCGGCGCTGCTCGGGATCGAGCTGCTCGCGCGCCTGGTAGACCGCGGTCACCCGGGCGAACAGCCTGGGGTTGAACGTGATCTTGTCGGACGCCGCGGCCCGCCGGGGCGACCACTCCTTGTCGACCGCCTGGACCGCCGGGGTGCTCAGGTTGCCCGAGAGCACCGAGAACACGGTCTCGAGGCGATGGAGGTGGCGCCCGCTCTGCTCGAGCGGCACGAACGTGTTGTCGAACGTCGGCGGCTCGGCGGTCTCGGCGATCACGTCGGTCTCAGCGAGCATCAGCGCCAGCCCGATCTCGAACGCGTGCGGCACCGCCTCGATCGTCACCTTGTCAAACGGCGGAACGCCGCCGTACGGCCCGGTCCACGGCGCGAGCAGCACGTCCTGAGCGGCGAGCGCGGTCAGCCGGGCGACCTCGGCCTTCGCCGCGTCGAGCGCCGACGGCGCCGGGGGCGTGGGCGGCGGCTCCGCGGCGGCGGCCCGTGGCGGCGGCGGCGCAGGCGCGACCGGCGACGGCGCCGGGCCGCAGGACGTCAGCAGGGTGAGGGCGACGAGCGAGGCGGGGAGCTTCACGGCCCCGACTCTATCGAGGTTGTCGCGATCTTCCAACGCGGTCGGCGTCAGCGACACACTGCGACACCTCGCGAGGCGACGAGGCGCCTCGCGCAGGGTGCCGTGCTGCCTTGCAAAGCGGGATTGCGCAGATCGAGTATCGCGCCGGCTCGCGCGCGCGGGCCGCGGACACCCGCGGGCGCGACGCGGCGCGCGCCAGCGCAGGCGCCAACTCCGGATCGAGGGTTCGCCGGCGTGGCCGTCAGGGTTGTTCTGACGAGGGCGGGGTTCCTCGCGCTCGCGCCAAGCCTCGCTCGCGGCTCACCGTGCGGCGCCGGCTCCGCGCGCTCGGCAGCCGCGATCATCGGCGATAGTGTAGCGAGCGACCGATGGGGTCCGATGGTTGAAGCGGAGTACGTCAGCACACAGCTCGCCGCGGTCGCCGATCCGGTGTTCCTGCTCGAGACCTTGTTTGGCGAGGCGCCCGTCGCGTTTGCGCTCTACCACGTCGACGGTCAATGCCGGGTGGCCAACCGCGCGTTCCGCGAGCTGTTCGGCTCGGTGCCGCCGCTCGATTACAATATCTTCAAGGACGAGCTCCTGACCGGGCTCGGGCTGATGCCGGAGATCCGCCGCGCGTTCGCCGGCGAGCCCGTCGCGCTGCCGGCGGCCTGGTACGACGCCGGCAAGCTCGCGCACGTCCAGGTCGCCGCCAAGCGGGTCGCGATCGAGGCGTCGATGACGCCGCTCAAGGATCGCGATGGCGCGGTTCGCCACGTCGCGGCTTCGTACAAGGACGTGACCGCGGCGCACCTGCTCGAGGCCGAGCGCCGCGTGCTGCGCAAGCTGTTCGAGATCGCACCCGAGGCGATCCTGATCTACGATCTCGATACCGGCCGGATCGACGACGCCAATGACAACGCGGTCCGGCTGTTCGGCTATCCCCGCGACCAGCTCCTCGCGCGCACGCCGGGCGAGCTCAGCCCCGAGCGCCAGCCCGATGGCCGGCTGTCGAGCGACGCGATCGGCGACAACCTGCTGCGCGCGCGGCGCGGCGAGCGCCTCGTGCTCGAGTGGACCCACCGCACCGCGACCGGCGATCCGATCCCGTGCGAGATCCGCGTCGTGTACCTGCCGGACGAGGGCCGCGCGCTCTGTCGGGTCTCGATCGTCGATCTGCGAGAGCGCCGGCAGATCGAGGCCGAGCGCGAGCGATCGCGGTCGCTGCACGAGCAGAACCTCCGGATCCACGAGGCGAACCGGCTCAAGAGCGAGTTCCTCGCCGCGATGTCGCACGAGCTGCGCACGCCGCTCAACACGATCATCGGGTTCTCGGAGCTGCTGTATTACGGCCGCGTCGCGCGCGAATCTCCGGAGCACCAGGAGTTTCTCGGCGACATCCTGACCAGCAGCCGGCACCTGCTGCAGCTGATCAACGATGTGCTCGATCTGGCCAAGGTCGAGGCCGGCAAGCTCGAGTTCCGGCCCGAGCCCGTGGTGCTCGAGGCGGTGATCTCCGAGGTCACGGGCCTCTTGCGCACCATGGCGCTGCAGAAGCGGATCCGCGTCACCGTCGCGGTCGACCGGTCGATCGAGACGGTGGTCATCGATCCGGCGCGGTTCAAGCAGGTGCTCTACAACTATCTATCGAACGCGCTCAAGTTCACGCCGGACGGGGGCGCGATCACGGTGCGGACCTCGCCCGAACCGCCCGACGCGTTCCGGCTCGAGGTCGAGGATACCGGCGTCGGCATCGCGGCGGACCAGATCTCGCGGCTGTTCCTCGAGTTCGAGCAGCTCGAACCCGCGCGCGGGGGTGGCGCGCAGGGCACGGGCCTGGGCCTCGCGCTGACCCGGCGGATCGTCGAGGCGCAGGGCGGGAGCGTCGGCGTGCGCAGCCAGCCCGGCCAGGGCAGCGTGTTCCACGCCATCCTGCCGCGCGAGACCTCGGCGATCCCCGCGCGCTGACCCGGGCCTCCGCGCCCCATCCGGCGCGCCAGATGCGAAGCATTCGCTCCCACAATGCTGACAGAAGGCTGTCACAGAGAGGCGCGATGTAGGGGGCGACCGTTGAGACAGACCGCCAAGGAGAACTTCATGGACTTCATCTCGATTCGAATCATCACCGATGAGCTCAAGCGCCTCGTCGCGTTCTACGAGCAGATCACCGGAACCTCGGCGACCTGGTACACGGAGGATTTCGCCGAGCTGGAAACCGCTTCGTGCACCATCGCGATGGCTCACCGAAGGACCATCGAGCTGTTCGCGGCCGGTGCCGCTCGCCCGGCCGACAATCACTCCGTCATTCTGGAGTTTCGCGTGGCCGATGTGGACGCCGACTATCGGAGGCTCGCGTCGGTCGTCGGAAAGGTCGTGCAGGAACCGACCACCATGCCATGGGGCAATCGCTCGCTCTTGTTCCGCGATCCCGATGGTAGCCTGGTCAACCTGTTCACGCCCGTCACCCCCGACGCGATCAAGAAGTTCGACAAGCGGCGCTGAAGAACTGGCGATCAAAGCGGGTCGGGCTGGGCGGGGACAGGTTCTCGGGCGTAGTGGCGCGTCGTCCGATTGACGTCGACCGACCAGGTGGGGCTGTCGGATCCGTTGCTGACCAGAGCGCTTCAGCGTGCGTAAGCGGGCCGTAAGTCGGTGCCGAGAGCGCGAATTTCAGGGGAGCGTCCAACGCGCGAGGGGGCGTGGCGATGTTGTTGGACACGTTGGACACCCCTTGCGTCTTGTGCCAAATTGATGTCTTGTGTTCCCGTGCCATCTGCTTGTGCTCTGGATCGACTACGTGAACAAGTAGAGCCGCGCTCGCTCCCGCCACCACCGACGACGGGAGCTGTGAACGATCCGCGTGCAGTTCGGAGTTGGTCCCCAATGCCCTACCTGGCGGCGGCTCCGTACGGCCAGGGCGAGACGCACCTACCGCTCAAGCCTGAGAATCTCGTGGTTGTGGCGATTGTGCGCGGGGAGCTGCCGTGGGTAAGGTCCGCGATCGTGAGCGGCGGGCGGATTCGACCAGCGATTGGCGAACGCGGCAGGTGCGCGATGACCTCGCGTTTGGTTTCGGCGCGGCGGCCGCGAGCGAGGACGGTCGAGCGGCGACAGCTTCGACCCGATCGTCGCTGCGGATCTGGCGCCATGACCGGCGGCGGCAGTCGTGAAGAGATCGATCGACGCCGACCATGGCGCGGGGGGAAACCATGAGTCCGGTGCTGGTTCAGTCGCAACTCCTGCAGTTCACGAGCGATGGCAAGCTGCTCGCGTGCGCCGGCACCGATGCCGTGACCCTCGTCGGCTTCTCGCGGAGCCACGGCCCGATTCGCATAGCGCAACCCGCTGTGACTGCGATCGCGGTGTTCCCTCAGCAGCTGTGGACGCTCGACGAGCACCGGGCGCAGCTACGTCGGTTTCATCGCGATGGGCACGTGCTGGGCTCGCCTCGGACGCTGGCGACGGCGCCATGCGCGGAGTGGCTCGTCGCGCCGACGGGTGGACCTGCCGTGCTGATGCAAGGAACCGGGCGGCAGGCGATCGTCGAGCAGCTCGATGAGCTGATCGAGGTCCCCGTACCACGCGGGGGTATCGCCATCCCACTCACCGCGCGTCAACAGGTCATCTGCCACGAACAGGTGGTGCGATTCGGCGGTGGGACCAACCAGCGGCTCCTCGGCAACGTGGTCGCGCTCGGCGGTGCGGCGATGCTCGATGCCAAAGTGCTGGTCCTCGTCGTCGCCGATCCGCGCGGCAAGCGCGGCGCGATCGCGTTCTCGGCCGAGACCGGCAAGGTCCAGCGGCAGTTCGAGTTACCTTCCGGTGAGACGAGGATCGCGGCACAGCGCGGGCTGCTGGTCGTGCACACCTCCGAGCGCCGCTTCGCGGCGATCGATATCCGCTCGGGCAGTGTCCACGCGCTCGTGCAAGCGCCTGTGGACGTCGACGACTTCGCCGTGGATCCGGCGGGTGAGCGGATCGCGATCCGCTCGGCCGACGTCGTCCGCATCTATGCTCTCGCTGCCCTCACCGCAAGCGCTCGTCCGGAACTCGAGATCGCGATCGATAGGCAGCGGTTGCCAGCGGCACCCGTCGCACCCGGGGCCGTTGGCACGGCGGCACCGAGCCCGTCGGCGCCGCTTCCGCTCCGCGTCTCGCTCGGGCCGTCTGGCGCTCGTGCTGCGCCGCCCGTGGAGCACTTGCCCGAGCTCGCCTCGCAGCATCAGCCCACGCGGCTACCGCTGGCGGTCGGAGCGATGGCCGTGAGCGAGCCGCCCCGGACGCACGGGTCGACGAGCATCTCGCCGCCGCCGGCCCATGTTCGGGACGCATCGACCGAAGCACCACGGTCAGGCAACTTGCTGGAACCATCGATGTGGGACTCCGCACCTGCGCCGGGCGCGAGTGGCGCCTTCGAGCAAGCCGCACCGGGACCCGCGGGCTCCCGCGCAGCAGGCGCCGCGCATTCGATCATGCCTCCCGACAACACGCCCCAGACCCAGCCGCGCTTGGCGGACGCATGCCCGCCGGATGAAGGACGTGGCGCAAGGATGATAGCCCCCGTGGAAGCACCCGTGATCGAGATGTTCAAGCTGCGCGGACTCGGCGCCCCGCCGAAGTGGCCGAGCGTCACGCGGCACGAAGCAGCGCGCTTGCTTCAGGGCGAGCTGCGCTGGATCGGGCTTCGCGCGCTGCTGGCCATCGCGCGCGGCTGGGACACCGGACGGATCGCCTACGCGAACGAGAGCCGGCGTCCCCGGGAGCTGGAAGCGCTGGCGATCCTCGGCATCCAGGCCGAGCATCACGCGCGGGAACAAGTGGAGGCGGCGCACGCAGAGCTTGTCGATCACGAGCGAGCCATGGGGAGCGATTCATCGCGGCGCACGGAGTCGACACCGCTCGGCGCACTGGCGGCCGAGTTTCGGCTCTCAGAGCTCGCGACGAAGATCCTGCTCGTGGTCGCCGCGCCGACGATTCACGGCGAGCTCAACCGGCTGTACGGGATCCTTGCGAGCGACCCGATGCGTGCACGCGTCGACGAACTCCTGGTCGAGCAGATCCTCGCCGAGACCGACGAAGCGCGAAGCGACATCGCCCATGAGCTGTCGCCCGGAGCCGCGCTGTGCCGGTATGGGCTGATCCATGCCGCCGCGGGTGATCGGGCGCGACCGCACGCCCTGCTCGAGGTCGATCCGGTGATCGTCGCTCGATTGCGCGCGGAGCTGGTCGATTTCGGCCCCGGCGCAGCGACCGCTGTCCGCGCGGCGGACCGCGCACTCCATGAGCTGCTGGTCCCCTCCGAGCTGCTGCTCGAAGCGAGCCGGTATCTGTCGCGCTCGCCGAGTGACGAGCACCAGGTGCGGATCTGCGTGCGCGGCCCCGCCGGGTGTGGCCGTCGCACGGTGCTGGCCGCGCTCGCGCACAAGGCCGGCCGCGACCTCGGCATCATCGACTTGAAGCGGTTACCGCGCCAGCCCGACGCGTTCGCGGCGGCGCTTTGCACCGAGCTTTCGCGCGCGCTGCTGCGGCCTGGTCCCGTGTCTGGTTCGCCTCGATGACGTGACCAGGGGCAGCGACGACCCGCTGCACGACGTGGTCCAGGACATCGTGGGCTCGCACCCGGGCCCTGCAGCCGTCCATCTGGCTCCGCGCGCCAAGGTTCCGCTCGATCCGGGCTACCTGTTGCTCGATCTCAAGCCGCCGACGGAGACGCAGCGGCTTGGGGTCTGGCGCGAAGCGCTCGACCAGTACGGTTTGGCCGTCGACCACCCAGAGGTGATCGCGGCTCGATATCGCGTCGGCCCGGGGACGATTCGAAGCGCCGTGCGTGCGGTCGCCGAATCGCGGTTCCAGCAAGGTCGGCTCGCGGGTGACGTGCTGACCGACCTCGAGACTCGCTTGCGCCAGAGTCGCGAGGTGAAGCTCGGCGATCAGGCGCGGCGCGTCGATCGCCTGGCGGACTGGTCCCAGCTGGTGCTGCCCGACGACACGATGCACCCGTTGCGCGAGCTGATCGGCCGCGCTCGCCATCGCCGCACCGTGTTCGACGACTGGGGCATGGAGCGCGTGGCCGCCACGTCACGGGGCTTGACTGCCTTGTTCGAAGGAGCGCCCGGCACGGGCAAGACGCTGGTGGCAGGCGCGATCGCCCGCGAGCTGGGCCTCGACCTGTACCAGGTCGACGTCTCGAAGGTCACGTCCAAGTGGATCGGCGAGACCGAGAAGAATCTGGGCGCGATCTTCGATGCCGCGGAGGACGGCCAGGTGATCCTGTTGTTCGACGAGGCCGATAGCCTGTTCGCGCGGCGCAGCGAGGTCCGATCGAGCAACGACAGGTTCGCGAATCTCGAGGTCAACTACCTGCTGCAGCGCCTCGACTCGTTCGAGGGCTTCGCGATCCTGACGACGAATCTCGGCGCGTCGATCGATCCTGCGTTCAAGCGCCGGCTGTCGTTCCGGATCACCTTTCCGTTCCCTGATCACGAAGCGCGGATCGAGCTCTGGCGCGTGCACCTCCCGGCCACGATCCCGATCGCCGGTGATCTCGATCTGTACGAGCTCGCGAACAAGTACGAGCTGTCCGGCGGCTACATCCGCAACGCCTGCGTCCGCGCGGCGTTCTTGGCGGCAGAGGATGGAAGCCGCTTGACCCAGGCGCATCTCGAATGCGCGGTGCAGCTAGAATACGCCGAGGTAGGAAAGCTGTCCCGCAGCGGACGCATGGAATGATGAACGAGCGTTTACCGCGCGCGATGCCGGGATCCCTGTCGAGGAAGCGATGGCACAGCGCGCCCGTCAACCTGGCAACCCGATCGACGACCCGGAGCACCCATGACCGACCACGATAGTTCGAACAAGCCGAGGTGGTTCACCGACGAAGCGCCGCGGCAGCCCTCGCCCGACGCGAGCCTGTTCGGGGGCGCTGACATCGGCAAGAGGTCTGCGACGGACGATCTCGTCAACCCCAACCTGCCGGTGCGGGAATCTGGGCTCGTCCTGCGACACCGCGCGAGGCTAGCCGCCGCGAAGCAAGCCGCCGAGGGACACGAGGGACCGACCACGACCGAAGCGGCCCCGCAGGCTGCGCCTGATAGCAGTCCGCAGCGGCCCGGCGACGCACCGGTGCAAAGGAAGCGTTACGCTGACTGGCGGTCCATGACCGGCGGCCCGGGCCTGATCAACCCCAACGTCCCGGTGCGGGAATCTGGGCTCGTCCTGCGGCACCGCGCGAGGCTAGCCGCCGCGAAGCAGGCCGCCGAGGGACAGACCACGACCGAAACGGCCCCGCAGGCTGCGCCGGAGAGTGGTTCGCTGCCCACCGGCGGCGGGTCGATCCAGATGAGGCGTGACAGTGCAGAATCGGCCACGTCCATCGATCCTGCTGTCGTGCAATCTGGCGGCGGCGGCACGTCGCCTGATCCGGCGAGCCAGGCGGGCATGGGGGCGCACTTCGGGGCTGAGGCGCTGCACGCAAACGCCGTACCGGTGCAGCGCAAGGCCACCGGAGCCGCCACCGGCGACCACGTCCACGAGGCAGCGCAGCGCGGCGTCGCCGACGGCGGATCTGCGCTGCCGCATCTCGACGTCATCCAGCCCGCGTTCGGCTCGCACGACGTGAGCAAGATCCAGGCGCACACCGGCGAAGCTGCTGCGCGTGCGAGCACCGAGATCGGGGCCGAAGCGTACGCCACCGGGAATCATGTCGCATTCGCCGGTGTGCCCGATCTGCACACCACCGCGCACGAGGCCGCGCACGTAGTGCAGCAGCGCGCTGGTGTGCATCTCAAGGGCGGCGTCGGAGAGACCGGCGACGCGTACGAGCGCAACGCAGACGACGTCGCCGACCGAGTCGTGCGCGGCGAGAGCGCTGCGGATCTGCTGCCGGGCGGCGGATCGTCGCCTGCGTCGTCAGTGCAGCGGGCTGACGCGGGAGGAGCGATCCAACGCAGGGCCGGCAAGCAGGGCCCCGCGGGGCCGCAGGGCGAGAAGGGTGACAAGGGCGACCCTGGAGAGAGCTATGATGGTGGCTATTGGGGAAAATTCAATGGGCGCATGACCATGGCAGCCACCGCCTGGAGCGACATCGCGGGGAAGCAGGCGTTCGCCGTTCGCGCCATCCGAACAGAGGTCGAGAAGCCGAAGAACCCCACGATTGCCGATGCCGTCCTCGAAGCGCTGATCATCGGCGCGCTGCAAGCCGCGACCGGTGGAATCGCCGGGTTCGTGGCCGGCCGCATCACCAAGGCAGTGGAGGATGCGGTCGCCAAGCAAGTCGCCGAGGGCGCGAGCAAGGCAGTGGAGGATGCGGTCGCCAAGCAGGCGGCCGAGAACGCGCGCAAGACCTTGATCAAAGCCATCAGCACGTCGATCGTCGACGCAGCCAAGGACGGCATCAAGGGATCCATCCGCCCGATCGTCCAGACGAAGGTCTCGGCGCTCATCAAGGGAGGCACCGACCACGCAGACGCCTTCTTCCAAGCGCAGGAGGAGGCAGCGATCGACGCCGGGAAGAAGGGCAAGGACGCGGTGCTCGATAGGCAAGGTACCATCGCGGCCATGGCGACCAAGGACAAGAACGCTGCGCTCGCCGCTGCCGAAGCACTTCGTCAGGCGGCCGACGATGCTTTTGACCACGCGGTGGAGGTACAGAAAGACTTCACCCTGAAGGCCTGGTACTCCTACAAGGCGCAGCTCACCTTCGGGACGACCGCGACAGGGGGCACCGACATCAGCAAAGTGAACACCATCGCGTATGAATCGACCGAGGGCGAGAAGCCCACGGGCTTCCTCACGATCAGGGTCTTGAAGAAGCCGGGCTGGACCGACCCATCGATCTCTCTTCTGGAGAAGCCCGATCCCAGCGCGTGGGTCCTCAAGAACCAGAGCGTTTACCTCCCTGGTTCCACGAGGGCAATGGCCAGCCGCGTCGAAAACAAGCCCGTGGGAGAGTCGGCTGCAGCCAATGCCCCGGCTGCAGCCAATGCCCCGGCCGGCGGCGCCAAGGCTCCGAAGATCCCCATCATGGTACTCGTCGAAAGCGGTGGCGGCATGTATCGCCCGCTGGCCATCCTGCGCAACGAGGCCGGGGAAACCAGAGCCGACGACGCGATGAGCAGTTCTCCGGCCAAGGGGCCCTGGATCGAGGACATGAGGTGCTGGCTGGCCGCAAAGGGTGGCGACAAGATCGTCACGGAATCGCACCTCCTTGGCGACAAGCACCATCCTTCGGGAGGAGACGCCGCAGTCATGAAGGGTGTCGACGTGCTGATGGCCGAGGTCGCCAACCTGAGCATCAAGGGTTATCTCGTACCGGATAAGGGCTAGCATGAGCTGGCAGCGACCCATCGAGATCGTGTTCCTGCTCGCTGCGCTGTGCGCGTGCAAGTCAGGAGGAAATGAGATGAGCGAAGGTTTGAAGAATCCCGACGCGCACGAGCGCTCGCGGGCTGTCCACGCGCTTGGCGGCTCCCAGGATCACGCGGGCGCCGTGCGGGCGCTGGCGGCCGTTTTCCGACAAGATCCCGATCGCGGCGTACGGATGGATGTGGCGCTCGCGCTCGAACAACTCGGGGGACCGGACGCGACGGCCCTGCTCGTCGAGAAGGCGGCGAGCACCGACGAATCCGTCGTCCGGACTGCCGCCCTCACCGTGATCGAGACGAGCCGTGACCCGAGCGCGATCCCGGGGCTGATCAACCTGTTTCGACTGAACCGCGGCGACGACGATGTCGCTGCTCATCTCCTAGCAAGTTCCGCGCTACTCAAGATCGGCGCGCCGGCGGTTCCGCAGCTGCTCGAGGCATTGAACGATCCCTCCGCGAAGGTGCGCGACGCGGCGGTCCGGGTGCTCGGCGACATGGGGAACCCCGAGGTAGCCGACCGGATCTCCGGCCTGCAGGACGATCCGGATTTCGGCGTCCGATTGGAGGTCAAGGGCGCGCTGGCAAAGCTCAAGGCCACGAAGCAGTGATGTGCAACGCGCCCGCCGTAGCGTCGGCCGCTGCCAATGCTCCGGCGGCCGGCGCCAAAGCACCGAAGATCCCCATCATGGTGTTCCTCGAGAGCGAGAGCAGCATGTATCGCCCGCTTGCCATCCTGCGCAACGAGGCCGGGGAAACCAGAGCTGACGACGCAATGAGCAGCTCGTCGGCCAAGGAGTCGCCGTGGTTCGAGGACATGACGTGCTGGCTGGCGGCAAAGGGTGGCGACAAGATCATCACCGAATCGCACTTCCTCGGCGACAAGCACCATCCTTCGGGCGGAGACGCCGCGGTCATGAATGGTGTCGACGTGCTTATGGCCGAGGTCGCCAACCTGAGCATCAAAGGTTACCTCGTACCGGACAAGGGCTAGCATGACGTGGCCCAAACCCATTGGGATCTTGTTCCTGCTCGCCGCGCTGCGGGCGTGTAAGCCAGGAGGTAATGATATGAATGAAGGTTTAAAGAGCGCCGACTGGCACGAGCGCCGACGGGCTGTCGACGCGCTCGGCAACTCCCAGGACCACGCGGGAGCCGTGCGAGCGCTGGAGGCCATCCTCCGGCACGATCCCAATAAGAACGTACGGATCGATGCGACAGTCGCACTCGGCCAACTAGGGGGGGTGGACGCGATCGCCGTGCTCGTCGAGATGGCGGCCAGTATCGATGAGTCTCTCATCAGGACTGCCGCCCTGGAGGCCATCGAAACGAGCCGTGATCCGAATTCGATACCCGGGTTGATCAACCTATTTCGATTGAACCGCGGCCAGGACGATGTTGTTGCTCAGATCGGAGCAAGCTACGCATTGCTAAAGATCGGCGCGCCCTGTGTTCCGCAACTGCTCGAGGCATTGAACGATCCCTCCGCGAAGGTGCGGGACTCGGTGGTCCGGGTGCTGGGCGACATGGGCAACCCCGAGGTAGCCGACCGGATCGCCGCGCTAAAGGCCGATCCAGACTTCGGCGTCCGATGGGAGGTCGAGCGAGCCCTAGCAAAACTCAAGGGGAAAGCCGATCCGGCGACGCCATGAGCAGTTCTCCGCCCGAAGGCGCGGAGTAGTTCCCCCGTGCCAAGGGCTTGGAGTGGTTCCAGGACACGACGTGCTGGCTCGCCGCAAAGGGAGGCGACAAGTTCATCACGGAATCACACCTCCTCGGCGACAAGCATCGTCCTTCGGGAGGAGCCGCTGCGGTGATGAAGGTATCGACGTGCTGATGGCCGAGGTCGCCAACCTGAGCATCACGGGGTACATCGTACCGGATAAGGGCGAGCATGAGCTGGCAGCGACCCATCGAGATCGTGTTCCTGCTCGCTGCGCTGTGCGCGTGCAAGTCAGGAGGAAATGATATGAGCGAAGGTTTGAAGAATCCCGACGCGCAAGACCGCTCGCGGGCTGTCCACGCGCTTGGCGGCTCCCAGGATCACGCGGGCGCCGTGCGGGCGCTGGCGGCCGTTTTCCGACAAGATCCCGATCGCGGCGTACGGATGGATGTGGCGCTTGCACTTGAACAACTCGGGGGACCGGACGCGACGGCCCTGCTCGTCGAGAAGGCGGCGAGCACCGACGAATCCGTCGTCCGGACTGCCGCCCTCACCGTGATCGAGACGAGCCGTGACCCGAGCGCGATCCCGG
>Ga0302322_100002673_pt1 | contig 15088 bp, 16 predicted proteins | sample Fen_T0_2_FD_203757 | JGI IMG/M metagenome (GOLD analysis project Ga0302322, IMG submission 203757) | Peat permafrost microbial communities from Stordalen Mire near Abisko, Sweden - Fen_T0_2 | ecosystem: Environmental > Terrestrial > Soil > Wetlands > Permafrost | place: Sweden: Abisko... | reverse complement strand
GGCGACCGGAGCCGAGACCTGCACGGGCACGCCGACGAGTGAGAGCGCCGCGCCGATGCCCACGAACTCCGAGATGCAGATGCCGAGGTTCGCGATCAGCACCGAGACGGTCGAGAAGGTCGACCAGCGGACGCCGTAGTGCTCGCGGATCAGCTCGGCGAGGCCCTTGCCGGTGACGATGCCCATGCGGGCCGCCATCTCCTGGACCACGATCAGGCTGACCGTGATCACGACCATCATCCAGAGCAGGTCGTAGCCGTATCGAGCACCGACGGCCGAGTAGGTCGCGATGCCGCCCGCGTCGTTGCCGGCGTTGGCCGCGATCAGCCCGGGCCCGAGCAGCCCGAGGACGAGCACGAGTCGGCGGAGGGGGTTAGGCCGCCGCGGTGAGGGTACGCGCGGCCGGCCGCGCAGGGCGCGGCGCCACAATCCGGACGCGGCTCGTACTGAGCGCCGCATCCTGGAGCGATTCCATGAGCGCGACCACCATCACGATCCGATCGTACCCGCTCACTCGCCGCCGAAGACGCCGAAGTTGCGCCGCCAACCCTCCGGCAGGATCAACTCCAGGACGTCATCGACGGTGACCACACCGATCATCCGATCCTTGTCGTCCACGACCGGCACCGAGGTGAGGTCGTAGTCGGTCATCGTTCGCGCAATCTCTTCCAGATCGGAATCCGGGCGCACCCGTATCGGATGGATCAGGGCGATCTCGCCCATGTTGACGGCCGGGTCGGCGCGGATGAGATCGACGACCGGAACGGCACCGCGCAGCCGGTGCCGCTCGTTCATGACGAACAACCAGGTGAGGGAATCCGCCGGTGCCTTGCTGATCCGGAGGCGCTCGATCACCTCGTCGCGTGTCGCGTGAGAGAAGACGCACACGAAATCCGTCGTCATCAGGCCACCCGCAGTCGCCGGGTCGTACCCGAGCAACGCACGGACATGCCGGCGCTGTGCGGCCGGAAGCAGCTCCAGGACGGCCTCCTGCCGCTCTTCCTCGAGCTCGGAGAGCATGTCGGCTGCGTCGTCGGGCTCCATCAGGGCGAGCAGATCTGCCACGTCGGCGTCCGTGCGCTCCTCCAGGAATTCGCGCTGGTGCGTCGCGTCCAACTCCTCGAACACGTCGGCCTCCCGATCGCGATCTTCTCGGATCGCCGCGATGATCTCCTCGCCCTCATGGTGTGAAGCGGCTTCCACCAGGTCAGCGAGCTGCGCCGGGTGAAGCCGCGCCAACTTCGGGTGCGGCACCCGCAGTCGCACCGTCGGCACGTGCCCGGTGAACGGCTCCACGCTCGCCCAGTCGAGAAACGAGCCCATCCCGACGCGCGATGCGGCTCGCCTCGGCAGGAGCCGGCGCACGAACCCGCGTGGGCCCGTGTCGACTCCGACCACCCGGTACCAGCCGTCGAGCCGGGCGAGCTCGATCTCGTTCGTCCGCACGAGGCGTGCTCCGTCGACGTTGATCAGCTGGCGGTCGAGCACGTCTTTCCGCAGCAGAACTTCTCCCGGCCGCCGCGCGAACGGCTCGACGCTCAGGGTCGAGCTTCGCAAGACCACCGATCCCGCCGAGATGTCGTCGATCTGCTCGGCCCCGACGAAGACCTCGCGCCCTGCGACCGTCGCCAGGGCCCCGGTCACGGGTGGATAGACATCGTCGCCGAGCCGGACGATCAGGTCGTCCACGGTGCCCAGTCGACCGCCCGCAGGGTCTCTCAGCGTCCCGCCGAGGACGACGCTCAGGTGCAAGATCGTCGGGGCTCCGACCACGGTGCTCATCGGCAAAGCGTACGCCTACCTGCAGCCGCCGGGTGCTCGTGGCACTCCACCTTGCGACGGTCGTTTTCGCTGTCGGCGCCACGCCAGGCGCCCTCTGTCGATCGGAGCCGCTGGTCGGGAACGGCGACGCAGCGTTGCCACGGTGCTATACGTAGTCAAGTCGACGGCCGAGCACCCTACGGGCCTGGACGGGATCACGCCACGGGGTATGTGCGGACAATCGTCAATCTGGCCCGTCTCGAACGGGTAAGGAGGGAAGTTCGCATGAAGGAAGACCAGAGGACCGCGCGGATCTTCGGCGTGCTGTTCATCATCACGTTCGTCACCTCGATCCCGGCACTCGCGCTCTACCAGCCCGTTCTCGACGACCCGGCCGCGTACATTGCCGGTGGCGGCCACGACAGCCAGATCTATCTCGGAGTGCTCCTCGAGCTCCTGCTCGTCATCGCGAACATCGGAACAGCCGTCGTTTTGTACCCGATCGTCAGGCGACAGAACGAAGCCCTCTCTCTCGGCTATGTCGCCGCTCGCCTGATGGAGTCCATGTTCATCGCAGCCGGCATCATCTTCGTGCTCGGAATCGTCAGCCTCCGTCAGGACAATCCAGGCGCCTCCGCGCTGGCCGTATCGCTCGCGGCGCTCAAGGACTGGACGTTCCTCCTCGGCCCCGGCTTCATCGTCGGCTGGGGGAACGGACTGATACTGGGCTACCTGATGTTCAGCTCCCGCCTCGTGCCGCGGGGCATGGCGATGCTCGGCCTGATCGGCGGGCCGCTGATCATCCTTTCGGGGATCGGCGTGCTCTTCGACGCCTGGAACGCGGGCGGCACGGTGCAGAGCATCGCGACGATCCCGGAGTTCATCTGGGAGCTGTCGCTCGGGATCTACTGCGCCGTGAAGGGGTTCAGACGCGATGCGCCGATCCTCTCCGGGAACGCAGCCACCTCGTAGAGAGGCACAGCGCGCGCCCATGCTCCACCTCGGGGCATGGGCGACGCGACATTCCTTCGACGCGCGCAGTCCGCATCTGCCGCGAATGCCGATCTGAGCGAGATCAGCGTCTCGCCGGAAACGCCGAGATCCAGGGAAAACCGCATGACAGCTAGCATCCGGGCCTGATTCCCATGGACCAGAGCCACATCCGCAACTTCTCCATCATCGCCCATATCGACCATGGGAAATCGACGCTGGCCGACCGGATTCTGCAACTCACGGACACGGTCGCCGACCGCGACATGCGTGCTCAGCTGCTCGATTCGATGGATCTCGAGCGCGAGCGGGGAATCACGATCAAGGCTCAGGCGGTACGCGTCGCCTGGAAGGGCTACCAGTTGAACCTGATCGATACGCCCGGTCATGTCGACTTCACCTACGAGGTCTCACGCTCGCTGCAGGCGTGCGAGGGGGCCGTCCTCGTCGTCGACGCGGCGCAGGGGATCGAGGCGCAGACGCTCGCGAACGCCTACCTCGCGATCGAGAACGAGCTCGAGATCGTCCCGGTCGTCAACAAGATCGACCTTCCCTCCGCGGATCCCGACGGCGCGGCGCTCGAGGTGACGCAGCTCCTCGGCGGCGACCCGGGCGACATCGTGCGCATCTCGGCCAAGACGGGGATCAACGTCGACCAGGTGCTCGACGCGATCGTGGATCGGATCGAGCCACCGGAAGGGGATCCCGATGCGCCCGCCCGGGCCCTCATCTTCGACTCCTCCTACGACCAGTACCGCGGCGTGATCGCGTTCATCAGGGTCGTCGACGGCGTGTTCGAGACGGGATCGGCGCTGCGCGCCATGGCGCTCGGCACCCAGTTCGACGCCGAGGAGCTCGGGTTCATGTCGCCGTCGCGCGTTCCGGTCACCGATCTCGTCGCGGGCGAGGTGGGCTACGTGATCACCGGCCTCAAGGACGTCTCGGCGCTCCGCGTCGGCGACACGCTGACGACCCGCAAGGGCACAGCACCGGCCGAGCCGCTGCCCGGCTACAAGGACGTCAAGCCGATGGTTTTCGCCGGCCTGTTCCCGAGCGACTCCGACGAGTATCCGGAGCTGCGCGACGCGCTCGAGCGCCTCAAGCTCAACGACGCGGCGCTCTTCTACGAGCCCGAGACGTCACGCGCGCTCGGCTTCGGCTTCCGCTGCGGCTTCCTCGGGCTGCTGCACATGGAAATCGTCCGCGAGCGGCTCGAGCGCGAGTTCGACCTCGACCTCATCGTTACGGCGCCGAACGTCGCCTACCGGGTGCTCGAGCGGAACGGCGATTGGCGCGAGGTGCACAACCCGTCCGAGATGCCGGCCGAGCTGGAGGAGGTCGAGGAGCCGTACATCCGCGCCTCGATCATCGTCCCGAAGGAGTATGTCGGCACGGTGATGGAGCTGAACAACGAGCGCCGCGGCAGCTTCGACCAGCTCGAGTACCTCTCGCCCGAGCGCGTGCATCTCACCTACGACCTGCCGCTCGCCGAGATCGTGCTCGACTACTACGACCAGCTCAAGTCGCGGACGCGCGGGTATGCGAGCTTCGACTACGACCTCTCCGGGTTCCGGCCCGGCAAGCTGGTGCGGGTCGACGTGCTCGTCGGCGGCGAGCCCGTCGACGCGCTCTCGCTGATCATCCACCGCGAGTTCGCCTACGACCGGGGCCGCCTGCTCGTGGAGAAGCTGCGCGAGGAGATCCCGCGGCAGATGTTCGACGTGCCGATCCAGGCGGCGATCGGCTCGCGGGTGATCGCCCGTGAGACGGTCAAGGCGCGCCGCAAGGACGTGCTCGCCAAATGCTACGGCGGAGACATCTCCCGCAAGCGCAAGCTGCTCGAGAAGCAGAAGAAGGGCAAGAAGCGGATGAAGCAGGTCGGCGGGGTGGAGGTGCCGCAGGAGGCCTTCCTCGCGGTGCTCAACCTGGACGCGGACAAGAAGAAGTAGGGCGTGGCGGCCGGCGCCGAGCCGCTCGTCGTGTGGATCAACGGCGCCTTCGGCGTCGGCAAGACGGCGGTGGCCGACGAGCTCGTGCGCCTGCTGCCGAACGCGATCCTGTTCGATCCGGAGTCGCTCGGGGCGCTGTTGCGCGAGGTGGTCCCTACCGCCGAGCAGACGGACGACTTCCAGGACATCCCTGCCTGGCGTGAGCTCACCCGCACTGCCGTCACCTCGCTCGCCCGCACGAGGGCCGGGGCCGTCGTCGTCCCGATGACGCTCGTCGACGAGGGGTATTTCGGCGAGGTCGTGGGCGGGATCCGGGGTGACGGCGTGCGGCTCGTCCACGTCTCGCTCGTTGCCCCGCCGGACGTCGTCACGGCCCGTCTACGGGCCCGCTCGGGGAACGAGCAGTGGGCGCTGGAGCGGGTCGAGTGCTGTGTGTCGGCGCTCGCGGGCGAGCGGTTCGCCGAGCACGTCGACGCGACCGGCGCCAGCCCCCGCGAGCTGGCTCTGCGGGTACGTGCGCGCGTTCGCGTGCATGTCGAGGTGGGCGCGGCATGAACGCGGACGGCACGAGCGTTCGGCATCTCTACGTGCACCCGCCCTTCTGCTCGCATCGCTGCGGCTACTGCGATTTCGTCACGGTGGTCGGCCGCGGCGAGCAGCACGGCGTCTACATCGACGCGTTGCTGGTGGAGCTCGAGCGCGAGCGGCGCGTGCTGGCGGACCCCGTCGAGACCGTCTTCGTCGGCGGCGGGACGCCGTCCTTCACGGAGCCGGACGCTCTGCGCCGGGTGCTCGCCGCCCTGCCGGAGGCAGCCGAGGTGACGGTGGAGGCGAATCCGGAGACCGTGACGCGCGAGCTCGCCGCGTTGTTTCGTGACGGAGGCGTGACGCGGGTCTCGCTCGGCGCCCAGACGTTCGCCCCGCGCCTGCTCGAGGTGCTCGAGCGCGTTGCTTTTCCGGACGACATCCGGAGCGCCGTCCATACTCTCCGTGATGCCTCGTTCGACAACATTTCGCTCGATCTCATCTACGGGATCCCGGGCCAGAAGCCCTCTGATCTAGACCACGACCTCGCGGAGGCTCTGGCGCTCGCGCCCGAGCACCTCTCTCTCTACGAGCTCGAGGCGAAGCCGGGAACGCGGTTCACCCACGCCTGGGGCGACGAGCTCGAGCGCCAGTCGGAGGCGATGGAGAGGTACTTCGAGCGCGTCGTCGAGACGCTGACGCCGGCCGGCTACCGCTGGTACGAGACGGCGAACTTCTGTCTCGTCGGCGACCGAGCGGGCGGGCGTGACCTCCGCGCCCACCACAACCTGGCCACCTGGCACGGGCGCGACTATCTCGGCGTCGGGATCGGGGCGGTGTCGACCCTGGGCACGGAGCGTCGCCGCAACGGCGCCTCGATCGGCCGGTATGCGGCCGCCCTGGGCGAGGGCGTCGACCCGCCGCGAGAGCTCGAGCAGCTCGACCCCGGCACGAAGGCGCAGGAACGCGTCATGCTCGGCCTTCGCCTCGACGAGCCGTTGCCGCTCGCCGGGCTCGAGGAGGTCATCGACCGCGCCGCTCTCGCGCGGATGGCGGTGGGTGGGCTCGCGATCGTCGCGCAGGGCGTGGCGGGCGAGGAGACCCTCACCCTGACGCCCCGTGGGCGGTTCCTCGGCGATGCGGTCACTGCCGAGCTCCTCGTGTGAGCGGCGAAGCCCCTGCTGAGGTGCCGGAGACCGACTCCGATGTCCTCGACCGGCGAGCCGCCGGGCGCACGTCCGGGCGAGACTCTGGCTGCGTCCCGCCCCGGTACGATCGGTGCGTCATGGAACAGCTCTCCTCCCGCAGGCGCGAGATCCTGCGGCGGGTGGTCGAAGAGCACGTCGCGACCGGCCAGCCCATCGGATCGAAATCGCTCGTCGAGCGAGCGGGGATGGACGTCTCCTCGTCGACGGTGCGCAGCGAGCTGGCCGAGCTCGAGACGCTTGGACTGCTCATGCATCCTCACACCTCGGCGGGACGCGTCCCCACCGAGCAGGGCTACCGGGTCTACGCGGAGCAGCTCGTCGAGGCGATCGACGGCCGGCCGGAGCCTGTCGCGTTCGACGTCGCGACCGTCAGGAGCGAGCTCGAGGCGACGCTGCGGTCGACGACCGAGACGCTCTCGCAGGCGACCCGGCTGCTCGCTCTCGTCTCGGCACCGGCCCTCGGCGCCGCCTCGGTGAGGCACGTCGACGTCCTGCAGCTCCAGCCGCGCGCCGTGATCGTGGTAGTGATCACCTCGACGGGAGGGGTCACGAAGCGGGTGCTCGAGCTCGAGCAGCCCGTCGATCCCGGGCTCGTCGACTGGGCCCGCACCTACCTCGAGGAGCAGGTCGTCGGGCTCCGCCTCGGCTCGGCCACCTTGCGCCGCCGGCTCGAGGATCCGCTGCTGCCCGCGAGTGAGCGGATGTTTCTCGGCCGGCTGCGGACGGCATTCGTCGACGCCGTCGCGGATGACGGGCCGCAGCTCTTCGTCGGTGGTGCCGCCGGCCTGCTCGGAGAGGCCCGCGGAGCCGAGCTCGAGGCCTGCCAGCACCTCCTCGACGTCCTCGAGCGCCGCGCGGCCGTGCTCGAGCTCCTCTCGGACGCGCTCGACCCGCGCCGCACCGTCGTCCGGGTCGGCCCCGAGGTCGACGGCGGCCAGCTCCACGACGTCTCGTACGTCGGCGCGACCTACGGGAACGCGAGCCGCTCTCTGGGCTCGGTGGCACTTCTCGGCCCGCTCAGGATGGACTACGACAAGGCGATTCGCGCCGTCCGCACCGCCGCCTTCGAGCTCTCGCGCCTCGTCGAGGACGTCTACGAGGACGAGTAGATCGCGCGATCTGCCGGTGCCGGTACCCTCGAATATCTGATGGCGACGGCCGAGCGCGACTACTACGAGATCCTCGGTGTGGACCGGGGTGCACCCGACGCGGATATCAAGCGCGCGTTCCGCAAGCTCGCGCGCGAGCTTCATCCCGACGTCTCCGAGGCGCCCGATGCCGAGGATCGGTTTCGGGAGGCGGCCGAGGCGTACGAGGTGCTCTCCGATCCGGAGCGGCGGGCGACCTACGATCGCTACGGGCGCGAGGGGCTCCGCGGCCGCGGGTTCACGCCCGCCGACTTCGACCTCGGTCATCTCTCCGACATCTTCGGCGCCTTCTTCGGCGAATCGCTCTTCGGTCAGGCAACGCGCCGGGGCGGCGCGGCCCGAGGTGGCGACGTGGCCGCGAGCGCCGAGATCTCCCTCGCGGAGGCGTTCACGGGCATCTCCGTCAGCGTGCCGACGCGCGTCGCGCGGACGTGCGACACGTGTGGCGGCAACGGCGCCGCGCCGGGAACGGCCCCTGTCACGTGCGACCGCTGCGGCGGCGCCGGCCGCGTGCAACAGGTCTCTCAGAGCGTCTTCGGCCAGTTCGTGCGCACCGGTGCCTGCCCGCGCTGCGAAGGCCTCGGCCGCATCGTCGAGAGCGCGTGCACGACGTGCGACGGCATCGGGCGGACGCTGCACGACCGTGCCGTCGATCTCGAGATCCCCGCCGGGATCTCCGACGGGCAGCGCATCCGCGTGCGCGGCGAAGGGCACGCGGGCGAGCTCGGCGGCCCGGCCGGCGATCTCTTCGTCCAGATCGGCGTCCGGCTGCAGGCGGGCATCGAGCGCGACGGCGACGACCTCCACACGGCCGTCGAGCTGACCATGACGCAGGCCGCCCTCGGTGCCTCTCTCTCCGTGCCCGGCCCTGCCGGCGAGATCGACGTCGAGCTGCCGGCCGGGACCCAGCCGGGAGACGTCCAGGTGCTCCGCGGACAGGGGATGCCGTCCCTCGAGGGTCGACGGCGCGGCAACTTCCACGTCCACGCCATCGTCCACGTGCCGCGGCGCCTCGACGACGAGCAGCGCGCGCTCCTCGAGCAACTCGACGAGACGCTCGGTCACGAGCCGTACCGGCACGACGGCGAGGACGACGGCGGCTTCTTCCGGCGCCTCAAGAACGCCTTCCACTGACGGTGACCGAGCTCCCGCCGGACGAGCGCCGAACGGCCCTCATCGTGGCAGTCCGGGCCGAGGCGCTCGTCGACGACTTCCGGCGGAGGCACCGTGACTTCGCCTTCGAGCGGGGCGTGCCACCCCACGTCACGGTGCTGTTTCCGTTCGCGCCGGCGGCGTCGGTCGGCGACGGCATGCGCGCGGAGCTCGCGGCCCACTTCTCGGGTCTCGCCCCCTTTGCCGCCGAACTGACCGAGGTGGCGCAGTTCGACGTGGCCGTCTGGCTCGCACCCCGTCCGCGTGACCGGTTCGTCGACCTGATCGCCGCCACGTGCGCCCGGTTCCCGGACTACCCGCCCTATGGAGGCGAGTTCCCGGAGCCCGAGCCGCACCTGACGGTCGCCGAGCTCAGCGACCGCAGCGAGAAGATCGGCGACAGCGTTGAACGGGTCGTCGAGCGGGCGCGTGTCGTGCTGGGGCCGGGGTTGCCGTTCGCGTTCAGGGTCGACGCGGTCACCCTGCTCGAGGAGCAGGGCGACGGCAACTGGCGGGAGTCCTGCCGCTTCGGGCTCGGGCTGTGAGGCGCCAGGCGGCCGTCTTCGTGACGGTGCCGGCCGAGGGCCTCGTCGGAGACTTCCGCAGGCGTCACCAGCCGCGCGCCGTGGCGCGGCTGCTTCCGCCGCATATCACCGTCGTGCCTCCCTTCGCACGAGACGTCGAGGCTGACGATCTCCTCGCTGCCTTCTTCGCCGAGCACTTCGGCGCGTACCCTTCTTTCACGGCCGAGCTGGTGCGCGTGGGCACCTTCAAGCGGCACGTCTGGCTCGCGCCCGAGCCGCACGAGGATTTCACGAAGCTGCCGGCGGTCACCCGCCTGCGGCTCCCGGAGCTCGTTCGCGACGAGGGCAGGGAGCCGGTACCGCACCTGACCATCGCGGAGATCGGGAAGGGAGAGTCGACCGTGCGAGTCGCCCGACTCGCAGAGGAGGAGCTCGTACCGCAGCTCCCGTTCCGCTTCGTCGTCCGGGACGTGGGGCTCTTCGAGGTCGGGCCGGACGGCTGGCACGAGCTGCGACGGTTCGCGCTCGCATGAGCGACCACCTGGTTCGGGTATCCACGCACGCTCCCCTCGAGCGGGCCGAGGAAGTGCGCGCGCTCGCACTGGAGCTGGCCCCCGGCGGCTTCGAGGAGGCGGAGACGGCCGACGCGCTCATCCTGTCGCTCTACGTGCAGGACGACGAGGTCGAGCGGGTGCGCCGTGCGTTTCCCGGCGCCGTCGTGACCGAGGTGCAGCCCGGCTGGGAGGACTCCTGGCGTGCGTTCCACCGCCCGGCGCGGGTGGGTGGCCTCTGGATCGGGCCGCCCTGGGAGCAACCGGGGCCGGGCGAGCTCGCCGTCGTGATCGATCCCGGCCGCGCCTTCGGCACCGGCGCGCATCCGACGACGCGCCTCTGCGTCGAGCTCCTCGCCCTTGTCGAGCGAGGCTCGCTGCTCGATGTCGGCTGCGGCTCCGGCGTGCTCTCGATCGCGGCCGCGCGGCTCGGGTTCGCACCGATCCAGGCCGTCGACAACGATCCGGTTGCAGTCGAGACGACCATCGCGAACGCTGCCGTCAACGGCGTCGACGTCGCCGCGATCCTGCTCGACGGCGAGTCGGATGAGCTTCCCCGCGCCGAGGTCGCCGTCGCCAACGTCCTCCTGGCTCCCGTGGAGAGGATCCTGGCGCGGCTCGACGCCCACGTCGCGATCGCGTCGGGATACCTGACGACGGACGTCCCGTCGGCTCCCGGCTGGCGGCACGTCGACCGGCGAGAGCTCGATGGCTGGGCCGCCGACCGCTTCGCGCGACCCGGGTAGGGGCGCTATCGCCCGGTGACGGGGGCGACCGGATCGCCGACCCGGATCGTTCCGCTCGAGAGGATGTCGGCGCGGAGCCCTCCGCGGTGCACGAGCCCCGAGAGCACGCCCGGCGGAGCCAGTCGCTGCAGATGGGCGCAGGGCTCCGCGAGGCGGCGGCCGACGCACTCGACGCTCCCGATCCGGAAGCGGTGACCGACGAGGGCGTCGAGATCGACGCCCCGGGTGACGACGTTCCTGCGCGCCTCCTCCCAGGTGACCTCGATCCCGTCGGCGACGAGTGCGTCGAGCGCCTCCTGCTCGATCAGCGTCAGCTCGTAGCCGCGGCCGCTGCCGGAGAACGTGCCCGACCCGTCGGCGTACCGATCGCCCTCGAGCCCGCTGCCTGCAACGGCCTGCGCCGCAGCGACCCGGAAGAGCGGCGCCTCGGCCGCCGGGGTCACGAGCAGCGCCGCGACGAAGCCGCCCGCAGGCGCCGGCTCCCCGTACGGCGCCGAGGCGTCGAGGCCGAGCTGGAACGGAGCCAGGGCAACGGCCTCGACCAGCGTTCCTCCGCTTCCGAGCAGGCCCGAGGGATCGAGTACCGCGCCCGACGGGACCCCGAACATGAGCACCACGTCCCGGCGCCCGTCGGCGGTCTCGGCCGCGGCGATCCAGTAGCCGGGCCAGGCGAACGTCGCCGGATCCGCGACCGGCACGAGCCCGAGATTCCGACCGGCGAGCCACTGACGCCAGAAGACGTCGGGCTCCCCGTCGGGGGCAGGCAACTGCGGCGGCTCGAGCCCGAGGGCGAGCGTGAGGCAGCGGGCGAAGCCGGGCTCGGAGCCGATCATCCCGGCAGCGTATGCGCTCGGGCGCCTGGAGGCCCGGGCTCGTGCGGTGCGCGTTACCCTCTCAGTTCGTGGCCACCTTCACGACCCGCTTTCTCGGTTGCAAGGTGTCGTTCGCCGACGAGCAGGCGATCCGCGAGCGGCTGCTCGCCGACGGTCACCTGGAGGCCGCGGGCGTGGCCGACGTCGCTGTGATCAACACCTGCTGTGTCACGAACGAGGCGGTGGCCAAGTCGCGGCAGGCGGCAGCCCGGGCAGCGCGGTCCCACGGCCGCGTCTACGTGACCGGGTGTGCCGCCAACCTCTCGGACCCGGCGTTCGCCGGGATGCCCGACAACGTTCGTGTCGTCGCCCGCGCGAGCGAGGATGTCGCCGCTGCGATCGCCACCGACGTGGGGGCGATCGGGTGCGTGCGGGCCGATCACCGGCTCGATCGCGTCCGCGCCTTCGTCAAGATCCAGGACGGCTGCTCCTTCTCGTGCTCCTTCTGCGTCATCCCTCTCGTTCGTGGTGCGACGCGCAGCCGCTCGGCCGACGCGGTCCTCGAGGAGATCCGACGCCGTGCCGCCCAGGGCCACCGCGAGGTCGTGCTGACGGGGGTCAATCTCGGCTGCTTCCGCGATCGCGACGCCGGGCTCACCCTGGCGGGGCTCGTCAGGGCGGCCGGCGAGGTCGACGGGCTCGCGCGCCTTCGCCTCTCGTCGGTGGAGGTCAACCACGTCACCCCGGACCTCGTCGAGGCGATGCGCGAGACGTCGATCGCGTCACCACACCTGCACGTCCCGCTGCAGTCGGGCGACGACGGCGTGCTCCGCGCGATGGGGCGCCGCCACACGATCGGCCAGTACCGTTCGCGCATCGAGCCGCTCGAGGACTTCAACCTGACGACCGACGTGATCGTGGGCTTTCCGGCCGAGGACGAGCGCGCGTTCGAGAACACGCTCGCGGCCGTGCAAGCGGTCGGCATCACGAAAGTTCACGTCTTCCCTTACTCGCCGCGGCCCGGCACGCAAACCGCCGCCGCCGACCCCGTCGGGCCCGCGGTGAAGAAGGAGCGAAGCGACCGCCTCCGGGCCGCCTCGGTCGCAGCCTGCCGGGCGCGCTGGGCGAGCCGGGTGGGCAGCAGTGACGTCGTCCTCGTCGACCGCGCGGGCCTCGGCTACGCCGACGACTACACGCCCTGGCTCGTCGACGCGCCGGTCGGCACGATGGTGCGGTCGCGCGCCGTCGGCGTCGCCGACGAGGGGGTGCTGGCCGTTGTCGCAGCCTGACTGCCTCTTCTGCCGGCTCGTCGCGGACGGCGCACATGTGTACGCGGCAGAGGGCTTCGTCGCGATCCGGGACATCGCCCCCGCCGCCCCGACTCACCTCCTCGTGCTGCCCGAGCGCCACGTCGACACGTTTCGCGACGTCGGAGCCTTTCCGAACGAGGAGGCGGGCCGGATGTTGCGCTTCGTGGCGGGGGTTGCGGCCGCCGAAGGGCTCGAGGACTACCGCGTGGTCGTCAACGTCGGGCCCAGCGCGGGGCAGACCGTTTTCCATCTCCACTGGCATGTCCTCGGCGGAAATGCGCTACCCGGGTTCCACTCGGCGTGAATTGCGGCAGACTGTGGCTGTGGATCTCATCGCGACCATCGAAAGCGAGCTCAAGCAGGCGCGCCTCGCCCGGGAGGACGACCGTCGTGACGCGCTCACCCTGATCCTCTCGAGCCTGCGCTCGGCGGAGAAGGAGCTCCAGCGTCCGCTCTCGGAGGACGAGGAGCTCCAGGTGCTCCAGCGCGAGCGCAAGAAGCGCGTCGAGGCTTTCGAGGCATTCGAGGCGGCCGGCCGCGAGGAGCAGGCCGACAAGGAGGACTTCGAGCTCGAGGTGCTGGAGGAGTTCATGCCCGAGCCGCTCTCCGACGACGAGCTCGACGAGATCGTCGACGACGTCATCGCCGAGGTCGGCGCCACGTCGCTGCGAGACATCGGCCGTGTGATGGCCGACGTGATGCCGCGCGTGTCGGGCAAGGCCGACGGCTCCGCCGTCAGCCAGATCGTCCGCGAAAAGCTCGCCTAGCTCGAGGCGGAATGCCTCCCTGGACGGATCCGGCCTGGCGCGCAGAGGCGGACGCGTGGATCGGCGAGCAGCTCGTCCGTCTCGGCGCCGCTCCGGCCGGCGAGATCGATCAGCTGCACGTCCAGCCGTGGTCAACGGTCATGCGCGTCCCGACGGACGGGGGCGACCTCTACTTCAAGGCCAACGACGCGTCGCTCGGCCACGAGGCCTCGCTGGTCGAGCTCCTCGCGTCGCGGCGGCCCGATTGCGTGCCGCCCCTGCTCGCGGTCGACATCGATCGCGGGTGGATGCTCATGGCCGATGCGGGGACGAAGCTCCGTGATCTGATCGCGAGCGAGCGCGAGCTGAGCCGCTGGCTCGATGTCCTGCCGCTCTACGCGGGGCTCCAGATCGACCTGATGAAGAGCGTCAACGAGCTCGTCGCCCGCGGCCTGCCCGACCTGCGGCTCGGCTTCCTGCCGGAACAGCTCGAGGCGCTGCTCGAAACCGTCGAAGGCCTCCCGGCCGAGGTTCACGCTCGCCTCTCCGCGTCTCTGCCCGACATAGCGGAGCTGTGCGAGGAGCTCGCCTCGTTCGGCGTCCCCGAGACGATCCAGCACGACGACCTCCACGATGGACAGGTCTACGTGCGGGGCAACCGCTACCTCCTGCTCGACTGGGGCGACGCCTGCGTCACGCACCCGTTCTTCACGATGGCCGTGACGCTGGACGGGGTGATTGCCTGGGGCGTCGACGACGTCGAGGGCTCCGCCGGCACCGAGCCGTTCCGCGATGCGTACCTGGCGCCGTTCGCGAGGGTCGTGCCGGGCGCCGACCTCGTCGGAGCCTGCACGATCGCACGGCGGCTCGGCTGGATCTGCCGTGCGGTCAACGGACACCTCGGGGGAGCCGAGCCCGTCGAGCGGACGACCGCCCGACTGAGGATGTTCCTCGACGGCCGCGTCTGACGTAAGCTCGACGGCATGGCACTGGAGCGCCCGCAGATCGACAAGCCCGAAGGCGACACCCCGTTCGAGCTCGGGATCGAGGACATCGTCGTCGGCGAGGGTGACGAGGCGACGAGCGGTCGGACCGTGTCGGTGCACTACGCGGGCGCTGCCTTCAGGACGGGCGAGGAGTTCGACGCATCGTGGGACCGCAACCAGCCGTTCACGTTCAAGCTCGGCAAGGGGCAGGTGATCCCCGGCTGGGATGCGGGCGTCCAGGGGATGAAGGTCGGCGGCCGCCGCAAGCTGACGATCCCCTCGGCCATGGCGTACGGCGCCCGGGGCGCCGGCGGCGTGATCGCTCCACACGAGCCGCTCGTGTTCGTCGTCGACCTGCTGTCGGTCGACTGACCTCCGGGAGAGCCCCGCGCGAGCGGAGCCCTCCCGCAACGAAACGCTCTACGGGGTCTGCGTGAGCCGCATGTGGTTGCCCGAAGGGTCGCGAAACCCTACGTCGATGCCGTACGGCTGCTGCGCGGGCTCCTGCGTAGGCGCGTCCGAAGCTCGACGTGCGAGAATGGGCTCGTGATCGCGGAGGCGTCATACGAGTCGACTCCCGAGGGCGTCGTCCCCACTTCCGAGGGCTGGTTCGTCGTCAACGCGAAGGACGCCCGGTGGTTCGAGGGAGACTTCGGCGCCTACACGCGGTTCGAGGGCCC
>Ga0302322_100002672_pt1 | contig 15089 bp, 9 predicted proteins | sample Fen_T0_2_FD_203757 | JGI IMG/M metagenome (GOLD analysis project Ga0302322, IMG submission 203757) | Peat permafrost microbial communities from Stordalen Mire near Abisko, Sweden - Fen_T0_2 | ecosystem: Environmental > Terrestrial > Soil > Wetlands > Permafrost | place: Sweden: Abisko... | reverse complement strand
AAAGAGTTGCGGTGGCACCAGCGTAGCTCGAAGTATTGGTAGGTTGAGTCGTGATGACAGGAGGAGTCCCTGTTCCTGTGGTGGTGACGGTGACAGTGGCTACCTGGCTGGTAACAGAACCGCTGACGTTCGTGATGACAACGCGGTACTGACCCGCATCGTTGGCACGCGCTCCATATACATATAGATAGCTGGTTTTTGTACCTGAATAATGGCTGTCATCAGCGAGATCGAGGCCGTCTTTTTGCCATTGGTATGTTACAGAGACTGCACTTGAGCTATAGGCGTAGAGTTGGAAATATTGCCCTTCAGTAACATTTGTATTTATAGGTTGAGTTGTGACGACGGGTGCAGCCGGCACGAAAACCGACAATACAGTGGCGTTACTGATCGCAGAGCCAGTAGTATTTGTGACGATGACCCGATATGCGCCGGCATCGCTGGCCTTGGCGTTGCTGATGTATAAATTGCTGGAAGTGGCTCCTGAAATACGAGTGCCGTTAGTCAGATTTACACCATCTTTTTGCCATTGATAGGTGGCCGTGGTGACGCTGTAAGCTGTGGTCGTGAGCGAAATTGTATTACTGAGATATACGCTTAGGGTCGGTGGTAGCGGGTTAATCGTGGGCGCAGGGATGGAGGTATTGACTGCGACTACGGCATCATTACTCGTAGTTGAACCACCGGAACTTGTAACAATAACTCGATAGCGACCGATGTCTCCGGCCTGCGCATTGACTATAGATAAGCTACTGCCCGTAGCGCCGGAAATTCGCCCGCCATTGGCTTGATTTATTCCGTCCTTTTGCCATTGATAGGTTAGGCTGCCGGAGCTTGAAGCTGAAATAAAGAGAGTAAAGGAGTTGCCTACATACACACTGGTATTGGCCGGCTGGTTTGTGATGGTCGGTGATGGGATTGTCAGAAGCGTGACTGTCACCCGGATGCTCGTGACGGAGCCACCTGAATTAGTGATAACTACTTGATATTGCCCAGCATCACTTGCTTGCAGGCTGTAAATATAGAGCGAGCTACTCGTTGCGCCAGAAACGTGTCCTGTATTGGCAAGGTTTACGCCGTCCTTTTGCCATTGATACGTGGCCGTAGAAGCGGAGGTTGCAGAAACATTCAAGGAAGCACTATTGCCTGCATAAGTAGCGACACTCGTGGGTTGTGTTGTGATGATCGGCGGGGCAGCAACTAAAACTTTTATCGTGGCGGCGTTGCTGGTCACCGAACCGACGGCGTTGGTTACGATTACGCTATATTGGCCGAAATCGGTCACAACTAAACTGGTAATAGAAAGCGTGCTGCTGGTCGCCCCGGAGATCCGCCCCCCATTGGTCAGTGGTACTCCATCCTTTTGCCATTGATAGTTAAGGGCGATAGGGCTGACAGCAGTTGCCGATAGTGATAGGGTGTTATTCGTGTAAACAGTAACGCTTTGGGGCTGGCTTGTAATTACGGGTACCGGCGCAGTGACTACATTGACGTAAGCATTACTGCTGGCTATGTTGCCGCCGGCATTTGAAACGAGCACTGAGTAAGTTCCGATATCAGCAGTTGTTGACGCTGTTATACTAAGTGAGCTGCTCGTTGCCCCAGAGATACGTGACCCGTTGGTCAGGTCTACGCCATCTTTTCGCCACTGGTAGGTCTGTGAGGTAGGACTGGATGCGGAGACGGAAAGCGTAATATTATTACCCGCGTAAACGGAAGTATTGGTCGGCTGCGTGACGATAATGGGCGCTGGCGGTAAGTTGACTGTGACAGTGGCAGGACTACTCGTAATAGAGCCTCCCCCATTTGTAATGATCACCGTATATTGTCCAGCATCGTCGATTTGCGACGAAGTGATATAGAGATTGCTACTGGTTGATCCTGAAATACGAGCACCGTCGACTAGACTAATTCCATTTTTCTGCCACTGATAGGTCGCTGTGGAGACGCTGGACACGCTAACATAGAGGCTGATGCTATTGCCGGCATAAACAGTCCTGCTAACTGGCTGAGTGGTGATGGTGGGGAGAGGAGGAATGTTAAGGGTAACCGTAGCTGGATTGCTGGTAACGGAGCCGCCCGGATTAGAGACAATTACGGTATATTGGCCTGAGTCGGTGGATAGCGACGAGCCGAAGTAGAGAGTTGCACTGGTAGCGCCGGAAATACGTCCGCCATTGGTTATGTTCACACCGTCCTTTTTCCATTGATAAGTGAACGGTCCGGTGCCGTTAGCTACGACTGATAGACTGAACGCGTTGCCCGCGTAGGCAGTAACGTTACTTGGGTGTGTAGAAATGGTGGGTGGTAGGGCAATCGAGAGGACTATCGTTCTGATTTGGATTATACCACTGGTTTGGTTTGTGAACGTTACGCGGTCACTGTAGGTACCTGCCGCGAGTGCGTTGGCGGCGGTGTTGATAGATGCCTTGACTGTTGTGCTGGCACCGGCGGCTAAAGTTCCCGAAGTTGTATCGAGCGTGGTCCAGGACTGGACATTAGCGGCAGACCAATTTAGCGAAGCACCGCTCGTGTTGGTTATGGTATATGTTTTAGATGAAGGAGCGAATGGACCTCCGACGGGGCCACTGATACTAAGTGCTCCTGCTGGAGCAATGCTAAGGTCGTCGGGTACGTCGTAGTCTTCAACGATGCCTGCGGTCGTTGTGCTTGCTGGCGAAGAAGCGTTGATACCCAAGCCTCGCTTGGCAAAGGCGGCCCAGAGTTCGTTTTTGTTTGCCCCGGCGTTGTTGACTAGGTCGGCCTGAATAATGGCGTCGCGAGCTTGTAGAAAGTTCGGATTAGCTGGCGCTAACTTCATACCATCGGTAACAAGTTGCAGGATGAGTTGATTGCCGTTCGCATATCCATACTTGGTGATCAGATTAGCTCGAGCTTCCCAAAGCATTACGCACCAGACTTCACCAATGTTGTGTACCTCATTCGCGATCGGATAGACGATCGGGCTGATTGGAATTCCAGAATGTGCGCTGGCTTGGCTCGGGTCTGTATCTTTGAATGTGAGCGGATTCTTAGCGAGATTCGTTGAGTAGGGATAACGGCGGATACCGAAATAATAATTTTGGTCAAAACCAGCATCCATCTGATACGAAACATACGCTCCTGTGGGATAGTTGCCGTTCACATCGTCAGTTGCTTCGCTCAGTAAAGTCATGCCGTAGAAGTCAGACCAGCCTTCACCCATACCGCACGCCTGCAAGGTGCTCATGCCGACGCCGCCACCGACTAGGCGGTTGCTAAGGCCATGGGTGTATTCGTGCAAGATGACCTCCACGTCGAAATCCCCATCTCGATTTGGCGTCAATCCGGTGAATATATACATCTGCATCCGTCCTGGGGAACCATCTGGCGGTGTAGAAAAGTTAGCATTATTGGTTCCAGAGCCGTCTTGAGCATCGGCTTGCACGGCATCATTGCCCAAGCCGCCACGACCAAAGTTATTGTTTTGGAAATTTCCAGAGGCTTCGGTAAAGCCGAGATCGTACAATTTATCATGCATCCAGTTGCACCAATAAAACAAGTTAACCACCGCAGCATCTTTGTAGGTGCTAGGTGATTGAGTAAGATCGAGCGTTGGATCAAAAACGCGATCGGTACCGGTTGCTTGTGGACGCGGCAGATCCGCCATATTGTCTGCATTGGTGTCGGTATGGGCGTCGACGTTGTTGCCGCGGGTCTCGATCACGCCGTCATCAATCCAACCGTTGGGAGAAGCCGCAGTGCTTAAGGCGGACAATGTGACCAATGTACGGGGCACCACTGCAGGCTGCACACTCAAAGGTGTCGCGTGTCCCGGCGAGAAAGGAGACGGGCTGTCGCTAGTAAAGACACGATACGACGCTGGGGCGACGTCACTGGTTAGGCAGTGGCGAAGCACGGCCTCTCCATTCTCCGCGTCGACCAGCACGCGGTACATTTCCCCGCGTGCCTTGCTCGTAAGAATTACTTCCCAGCAAAGTCGCAGGTTGGAAGCATCCATTGGCAGCCAGATTAAGTGAGCTTCAGCAGTGTTGAGCACGCTTGCGGAAAAGTGCTGCTTGCGGTCATTTCCCTCAGAAGAATCGTTCGGCTGAATTTCACCTTCGGTTGTCGTTTCGCCAATGGCTTCTGCAGCTATTGCCAACGCTTCTTGGGCGGAAACGGTAGGCGAGGCCGAGAGGTTTTGTGGCAGATTAGCTACCAAACGGCTCGATATATTCACTAGCTCGTTCAGCCGAGTGAGATGGCTTTGCAGAGTTGCCTCAAAAATCTGAATTCCGTTGTATTGCTGCTCCCAGACGATCGTGCGCAAACCATTGTGTGGCGTGACGTAGTCTCGTTTCACTCGTGCTTCATTCAGTAAAGAAGAGTGGTGGCCGAAGAGGGCGGTATTGCTGTCGATGAAAGCCTTGACGGTACGGTGTGGGTCGTTGGCTGGAATGGCGGAGAGGCTGTTGCTGTCGATTGTTCCTCCGCTGCCGTTGGGGCCGGTCAAAAAACCGCTAGTGGAACCAATAAAATGAGGGCTACCTGAGATTGCGTCGCGATCAATACGCGTGCCTTTGACTCGGCTAGCGAGGGCGTCGGCTGATTGCGCCTTTGCTGAACCTAACGCGGACGTCTGACCGGCGGTTGAGGCAGGTTTTGTCTCTACACCACTCGTTTGTATGCGTAAGTCGAAATTGGGCAATGCGCCCCGTTTCGTAGGCATTTCTTGTGCGGTGAGCTTGAACGCGCAGCACACAAAAATGGCTAGGATTATGATTCTTGGAAGCAAAGCTCCACCCCCGACATTCTTCAGGTTATTCATTAGCTGGAAAACTGGGTATACTCCTAGATTCTCCGGCAAGAATTGTACCTAGGAATGTGCTGCAAAACCGGAGTATTAGTGAATATGGATGGTGCGAGTAGAGTTGATAATTGAAGTCGCTAAGCGATAGAGGCAACGGGATGTGTTCCAGGCGTGAAGCGCGGAGCGCTGAACGGTGGCCTAGAATTTTTAGGACCTCAATATGAACCACATGCGCATTACTATATTTGTAAGCCCCGACAGTTTGGTGGGTTCAAGAGCAGTGCATCTTGAATTCGGATTGAGACTTCGCTCTTAAAAATATACGCCACCGCCGAGGAGGCGTTCGCCTTCGTGGAGCGCGAGGATCTGGCCGGAAGCGAGGGCGCGTTGGGGCTCGTGGAAGCGGACGAGTGCGGTGCCGCCGTCTTCCGGAATGAACTCCAGCGCCACACGCGGGTCGCGGTAGCGTACGCGGCCTTCAAGCTGGCTAACGGTGGTGATTGGTTCGGCGTTCCAGCTTAGCGAGTGTATCCGTATTTCGGAAACGAAGAGGCCGGGTGCGTCGGCGTGGTCGAAGGCGACGAGTAGGGCGCGGTCGGAAGCGCGTTTGCCGACAACAACGTATTTTTCAAAATCAGTATTCGAAGGCACGCCGATGCCGCGGCGTTGGCCGATCGTATAGTAGTGCAATCCACGGTGGCGCCCGAGTTCTTTGCCGTCAGTCGCTCGGATAATGGGGCCGGGCTCGTCTGGCACATATTGTCGAAGGAAGTCTTGCATCTTTACTTCCCCGATGAAGCAGATGCCTTGACTGTCTTTTTTCTGCGCAGTGGCGAGACCTGCTTCGCCGGCGATGCGGCGTAGTTCGGGTTTCGGCAAATGACCGATCGGAAAGCGAGCGTCGCGTAACTGATCCTGGCTGAGCAGCGCGAGGAAATAAGACTGGTCCTTATTTTTGTCGGCGCCTTCGAGGAGAGAAAATGTGCCGTCGTGGTTTTTCGTTCGCTGCGCGTAGTGACCGGTCGCGACGGCAGCGAAGCCATTGTCTTTGGCCCAAGCTCGGAATACGCCGAACTTGATCTCTCGATTGCACATGATGTCCGGATTGGGCGTCAGTCCGCGTTTGTAACCATCGAGCAAATACGCGACGACGCGCTCACGGTATTCCTGCATGAGATTCACGACACGAAACTCGATGCCGAGTTGATCTGCCACGGACCGCGCATCGTCGATGTCCTGCTGCCATGGGCAATGGCCCACGATGTTGTCCTCATTGATCCAATTTTTCATGTAGGCGCCGACGAGGTCGTAGCCTTGCTCTTTCAAAAGCAGGGCGGCGACGGAGCTGTCGACTCCACCGGACATGGCGACGAGGATCTTTTCGCGGTTTGGCACCTGCTCTACGACGACCGAGGCGCGGCTGGTTTGTCAACTGAACGTCACAGGCGGTTGCTTTACATAGCAGTCAGATTAATTATTCCTGTCCCATGAAAAAAGCGTCCGTGTTGGCATTGGGGTTCTTTTTGGCGTTAGCCTGTCAGGCGCAGACCTCGATTCCTGTCGCCAAACCGCAGCGGCCGATTCCAGCGATCGAGCACGTTGTCATTATCAGCATCGACGGGTTGCGGCCTGATCGGGCGTTGCTGGCTGATATGCCTAACCTCCGTGGCCTCCTAAAGCAGGGTGCCTACACATTTTGGGCCAAGACTACTGCGGTTTCAATCACGCTGCCATCGCACACTAGCATGTTGACGGGCGTGATTCCGGACAAGCACGGCATCGTGTGGAATCGCGATCTCCCTTTCAAAGAGCCGGTGTATCCGAATGTCCCTACGATTTTCGAAATGGCTACGCGAGCGGGCTACTCTGCGGCGATGGTTGCGGGAAAATCGAAATTCTCTGCTCTCGCCAAGCCTGGCACTGTGACCTGGGTGGCGGTGCCCGATGAAACCAAGAGCAATAACGAGGCGGTGGTGTCGTTCGCAGTTAAGTTTATCGAAACGAATAAGCCTGACCTACTCTTCATTCACTTTCCTGATGTGGATGCCGTGGGTCACGCCAAGGGTTGGGGTTCGCCGGAACAATTAGCCTGTATTGAAAAAACGGATCGGCAGTTGGGCGAAGTGTTCGCTGCGTTGGACCGAGCCGGCTTGCGTGGGTCGACGTTCATCTTAGTGACGGCCGATCACGGTGGCGCGGGTCTGACTCATGGCGCTGACGACGCGCGAAGCCGGCATATTCCGTGGATTGCTTCGGGTCCGGGCGTGCGGAAGAATTTCGATCTGACCCAAAGCGCGACACTTGAGGTGCGCACGGAGGACACCTGCGCTACAGCGTGTTATCTCCTCGGCCTTCCCCAGGCTCCTTATTTCGACGGAAAACCCGTGATGCTGGCGTTCGAGGTGATTCCATAACTCTGCTCTTGGTCTACCTAATTTTGGATGGCTGCCGGAGTTAATCTCTTAATTTTGAGTCTTGTCCTGTCAAATTGGCACAGCGCATGATAGGCGCGTACGCCAATGCCAAACCGCGAATGCACAATAGCCCAAGCCTGGCTTGAGTCGCCATCGCGTGGCGTCATCGAGCTGACCCGTGACTGGCGCGCTCGTTATGCGCCGCCTCTTTTGCTTGGTCCGGATGGACCCAATTTTGCCACACTGACCAAGGTACCGGACTACATCTACGGGGCGGAGAGCGGCTACTTTGCGAATAAGAAGGGCGAGATTTTTTTCTTCCTGCGGCTTGACCGCCACCCCGAACTCGCCGCCGAAGGCGCCACGGTTTACCTAGCGGGTGATTTCAACGGCTGGCAAGACGCCGTCGGCCAAGCGGCCTGGCAACTGCGACCGGCAAAACTCGCGGGCGACTCAGTGTTCCTTTGGTCTGGTTCGGCTCAACGTTTTTACGGGGACCCGTTTGTACGCTTCAAATTTGTTACCGGTGAACACCACTGGTTGCACGTGCCGCCGACTGCGCCGAACGCGGTGCGTGATGAAGGCAGTAACGTTAACTATATGGTAGATCCCGAGCGCACGGGGCAGCACCTGTTTCAGTTCACGCTCGCCATGCCACTGGATCTTTCGACTGCGTCGACGGTGGTTTGGCAAGGTGATGAGACAGGCCAAAGCGTGCCGCTGCGTCCGGGCGAATTTTTCTTCCGCTACGGTAGTGACGTGCCGCTCGGTGCGATCGTGCGGGGAGGGGAGACGATTTTTCGACTTTTTGCGTCGCGTGCGTCGAGCGTGGAACTCTGCGTCTCTGACGACCTCGCGAAACCTGAGAAAGCGCATCGCTATCCACTGGTTCGACGCGCCGATCACGTTTGGGAAGTAACACTCGCGGAAAACCTCCACGGATGGTATTACTGGTATCATATAAATGGACCTAGCGACGTGTTCGGTCAGTTCGATCCAGCACAATGCGTTCTCGATCCGTACGCGCTGGCCACCGTGGACCGAACTGGCCCGGGCATCGTGCTTGATCGTGCGCTGTTGCCTACAGCTGACCGTTCGTTTCGCACGCCGGGCTGGCAGGATTTGGTGATTACGGAAGCGCATGTGCGTGATCTGGTCGACCGCGCACCGATGAAACTAGCCGTGAGCGAACGCCGCGGTTTTACGGGCCTGCGTAAATGGGTCGATAGCCCTGGGTTCTACTTGCACCACCTGGGGATCAACGCCGTCGAGCTCCAGCCCGTCCAGGAATTTGATAACCGCACGCCCGAGGAATACCACTGGGGCTATATGACGAACAACTACTTCGCGCCAGAAAGTAGTTATGCGTTGGAGTCGCTGCACGCCTCGGGTGTCACGGAGTTTCAGGAACTAGTCGCTGCATTTCACCGTCGCGGCATCGCGGTCATTCTCGATGTTGTTTACAATCACGTGGGCGAACCAGCTCATCTGATGCTTATCGACAAGCTCTACTACTTTGAAATGGACAGCGCTGGGCAGCTTTCCAACTGGAGCGGCTGCGGCAACGATCTGCGCGCTGATGCCTCCATGGCCAAGCGCCTCATCATCGATAGCCTCACGCACCTTGTGGAGATGTACGGCATCGACGGCTTCCGCTTCGACTTAGCCGAGCTTCTGGGACTCGACGTGCTCCGCGACATCGAGGTTGCTCTTAAACGCGTGAAGCCCGACGTCATCCTCATCGCCGAGCCCTGGAGCTTCCGTGGCCACATCGCCGGCGCGTTGCGCGACACCGGATGGGCGTCGTGGAATGATGGATACCGTAATTTCCTGCGCGACTTTGTGCGCGGCGGCGCATCGCGTGAGTCGTTCGAGTATTTTCTGAAAGGCTCTCCCTGGCATTTCGCCAAATGGCCAGCGCAGACCGTAAACTACACGGAGTCGCACGACGACCGCACGTGGATCGATATGATCACGGAAAATGCCGGTAACAACGGTTTTGAGCCGACCGCCAACGACCGTCGTCGCACGCACCTGATGGCCGCCGTGCTCTTTGCTTCGATCGGTATTCCAATGCTCTCGGCCGGACAAGATTTCCTGCGCTCGAAAAACGGCATCAACAACACGTACCAACGCGGCGACGTCAACGCCCTCGATTACCGCCGCATCTACCGTTTCTCCGCCACGCACACGTACTTTGCTGACTGGATTGCCTTCCGCCGTTCGGACGTTGGATCTCTTCTGCGGCTCTACACGCGGCCGAGCGAAACGTATTTCCGTTTTTTCTTCGCTAACGACTCCACCGCTACAGTCGCCATCTACAACGCCGACCAAAGCCAAGGCCCGCGTCGTCTATTGTTTGCCGTAAATCCCACGATGAACGACGTCACGATTCCCGTTGGCGACGAAATCGCCTCCGGTCCGTGGCGCCAACTCGCCGACCACGAACGCTTCTTCGGCTCCCGCCCCCGCGACACAGCCCAAGGCATAACGCCCGACCTCTTTGTCCCTGCGCTCGGGTGTGGGTTGTGGGTGAGCGAAGGCTGAGGGTGGGCCAAAGTTAGGCGTGATTGATGGAAGTAGCCGGATTTAGATCTCTGTGTAGGCTATGCACACCTTTAGAGCATTTCAAATTCTGGTGTAGCCGGGGGCGCTGAACCCGGCCTCTCAATCCCCGGCCTGCAGCGCGGCCAGCTACAACAAGTCACGCTGCCATTCGGTCGTTCTGGCGGCTACAGTTTTATCTAAACGGCTCTAGGCTCGCCCTGGCATATAGATTGGCCACACGGCTCATGCGAGCGGGCCCAGTATCGGACTATTTGAGTTATCTCAGTTTTAGTTCAGGCAAACAGTTTTTTAGTCTACTTCACGAGCTCAGCGGTGGGCCCACGATCGACATTCCGTGTCGTTCGAAAAGTTCGCGGGCCTGAGGCGGTGGAGGGAAATTGCCGAGTTTGCCGAGTTCGGTGAAGAACGCTTCCATCTTTCCGGCGGGTTGAAACGCAACCAATAACCGGCCGCCTTCGGGTGCGACTTGGGCCCACACATGAGGAACGCCGCGCGGCGCCAGCACCGAATCTCCCGGCATCAAGCGGTATTTTTGATCGCCGACTTCGAGCACGACCACGCCCGAGATCACGTGGAACCATTCGTCTTGGTCGTGATGAACATGACGCGGCGGGCCGAACTTACCTTGGGCGTGGTTCTCGATGACGAAAAGCTGGCCTGCGGTATCGGCCGAGGCGACTTTGCGATCGATTACACTGTGGTCGCCGATGACACAGGGCTCCTTAAACCGATCGACGCCGGTCGGCACATGTACGGGCGTGCGTGCGCTCGCGGGAGCGGAGGAGTCTTGTCCAAGCATGACAACCGGAAGAGCTCCGAGTGAAAGACCGAGAAAGTTCCGCCGTTTCATAGTGAACGAAAGGCAGTCAATTTCTGAGGAATCGCAAGTTGTTGGGCACGGTGGCCGCTGTAGAAAAGAAGGTGGACGTGCTGAAATGTTTCCGCAGCTGCTTACGTTAGCTGTCCGAACAGTCCGCGATCGTTCGTCGTAGATTTGAAAGCGAGGGCATTCACGCGCTCGTTGTACCAAAAAATCATGAACACCTCCTCTCAAATTGGAATGCCTCCAGTTACTTCTCGGGAAGCTTGGCTGGCTGCGCGCAAGGCTTTGTTGGCGCAGGAAAAAGAAATCACTCGTCAGCGTGATGCCGTGAATGCGGCGCGCCGCCGACTACCGATGGTGAAAATCGAAAAGCCCTACACCTTCACCGGCCCCGAAGGCACGGTCGACCTGCCGGAGCTTTTCGCCGGACGGCGGCAGCTATACGTTCATCACTTCATGTGGTTCGAGGACCGACAGGCCTTCTGCAAGGGCTGCACGGGAGCGGCCTATTACACCTTCAACAATCCGCATATCCGTGAGGCCCTGGCTGGGCGCGACGTCACGTTCGTGGCAATCTCGCGGGCGCCGGTCGACAAGATTGCCGCATATAAAGCGGAGCATGGCTGGACGTTTCCTTGGTACTCCTCAGAAGGTTCGGATTTCAACCATGACTTCCACACGACGCTCGACGAATCCAAGGCGCCAATCGAATATAACTACCGCAACAAAGCCGAACTACTCGCCGCCGGCTTTGACGCTGATTCGTTGAAAGAAGACTGGCCTGCCAACTCGGTTTTCCTCCGCGAAGGACGCGACGTATATCATACGTATTCCGCCTACGCTCGCGGCCTCGACTCGCTGCACGGGCCGAACGTCTTTCTCGATCTCACCCCCTACGGCCGGCAAGAAGAGTGGGAAGATTCCCCGGCTGGCTGGCCCAAGCAGCCGAACTTGATCTAGCTTCGACGAACCATTGCTAATGTATAATTAATCCTCACGAAAAAAGCCCGCATGGAAGTGCGGGCTGGGGAGGGTGGGGGCGTACAGACCGTCCCGGGATGCGCTAATGTACGGCCTCGTTGAGGCGGTCCGAGCTGACGACCCCAGCTAGAACGCCGACTATTTAGGCGTTAGGCTTGGTTTTGTCAGCCTTGGTCGCGCGATGGAGGCCGCTCTTGCGCTCGCTCGCGCGAACGTAACCCAGCGCTTCGTAAAACTCGCTGTCTTCGCCTTCCTCTGCAACCACGGCCGCGACCATTTTTTTAATGATCGCGTCGCTTCCGTCGTCCGCCTTCTCGCGCAGACTGATCGCTGCTTTGAGTTCGCTTTCGAGCTGCGCGACAGTCGTGCGCGTGGTGAGGCTGGGTGCGACGCCGATTTTTAACTGCTCGAGAGTCATTCCCCCAAACGACTTGGTCGATCGGTGGGTTTCCCACGCGGTGATGGTTTGGTTGATATGATCGAGGCTTGATTTGGGTGATTTGCCCATGATGTGTATGTCTTTCTATATATGTATTAGTTATTGCGACATCACCATGATGCCGCCTCGCCTGTATATTAGGGATTCCCCGCTAAACATTTCAGGCATCCCATTTGTGGACCTGCCTAGTAGATGCGGCGATAGACGACTTTGTCGCAGCTTATAGGTTCCCAAGCAGGCGATCCTTTTCCCAGCCGGCTAGCATCGGTAAATGCAATTCAGTAGCGTGATCGCTGGCCTTGGGAGCACGATATTGCTCTTCGGTATCGCGGTCGCCCACGCGGCGACGACGCTCGCAGCCTTGGCGACAGCAATCGCTGCCCTCGCGACCATGATCGCTGACTTAGCGAACGCAGTTACCGATCCCGCGACCGCAATTACGGAGGCAGCGAGCACGCTCGCCCGCTCAGCGATTGTAAAACCCAGCCCTACGATCGCGATCCCGCGGTTGAAGGTATGGGTATTCATTGCTTCTTGGGCCTTGGAGGACTCACCTACGTGCCAATGGTCAGAGAAATCAGCCTGACGTCGATACTTCGCCGAGAGTTCTCGGCTGTAGCGACTGGGCGTTCTGATTGTCACGAGCTGAGCTGAGACGTGACGTCTTCAGATCGGCTTTGTCTCTGCTATATTGGATTACAACTGAAAGGGAGTCGTCGGGACTTCGATGCTTCCGCCGGAGCTGCTGATGAGGAGCACGGACACGGGGTCGGTGCCAACATAGCCCATCACGGTGCCACCGTATCTGCGGCGAGCAACGCTTACGGACGACCCGGCGGGTCGTCCCTGCTTGGTCTCTTATGGTAGGTTTGAGTGAGAAATGGTATCAAACACTTATACTTAGGCATTATCAAAGGTCCGCTCGTAGGTGAGGGTCTCGGTCGACTGCTCCGCCGCGGCAAACAAAGAACGAACTATCCTATATGACCATTCGGAGTTAGGGGTTTGACCCCTCTAGACCCTCATCAACGCCTCGCTCGCCTAGACGAAACCAAGCGGGCGATGGCCAGGGCCGACGTAGTGAGCAAATACAGATCGGTGGGGGCGCCGCCCCCGCCAGAGGAGCCACCCGAGCTGGACGAACCGCTGGAGCTCGAAGAGCTGCTGCTCGAGGAACTGGAGCTGCTGGAGCTCGATGATGAGCTACTACTGGAAGAGCTCGAGGATGAGCTGGAGCTTGAGCTGCTCGAAGAACTGGAAGAACTCGACGAGCTGGAGCTGCCGGTAATTTGTACGACCGCGTTGTCGCTCGTGACGGTGCCGGCGGAGTTGGAAACGATCACGGTGTACGTGCCGGCCGTCGAAGAGCTCAGGCTGTTAATTCTATAGCTGGCACTCGTTGCACCCGAGATGGGTTGGGCTCCAAGTTTCCACTGATATTGGAGATTACTACCGGTTGCGGTGACCGTTAATGTCACCGTGCTTCCTGCGGCCTGTGTGGTTTGCGCAGCCGGCTGAACTGTGATGACCGGGGCAACCACCGTGCCACCGGAGCTGGAACTGCTCGACGAGCTCGAAGAGCTGCTGCTTGAAGAACTGCTGCTCGAAGACGACGAGCTGCTGGAAGAAGAGCCGGTGCCACTCGAGCCACTACTGCTTGACGACGAACTCGATGATGAGCTGCTCGACGAGCTTGAGCTGCTCGAACTGGAGGTGATTGCGACGGTGGCCGTAGACGTGGCGGTGCCGCCGGCTCCTGTCGCAGTAAGGGTATACGTTGTGGTCGCCGTCGGACTCACCGACTTGCTGGTGCCTGTCACGGTGCCAACTCCCTGGTTAATGCTTAGGCTGGTCGCCCCGGAAACGGTCCAACTAAGCAGCGAACTTTGGCCCAAGGTGATAGTTGCAGGAGATGCCTTAAAAACAGTGATGCTTGGCGGAGTCGGGGTCACTGTGACGCTGGCGTCATTTGTCTTCGTCGTGTCTGCTACGCTCGTAGCGCGAACGTGATAACCGCCACTTGTTGTGGGTGCTGTATATACGCCGCTTGATGTGATGCTGCCACCTCCTGTTTCAACGACGGACCAAGTGACGTTTTGGTTCGATGAATTATTTACAGTCGCGATGAAGGTGGTGGACTCAGAAGGGTGGACTTCGATGGAAGAAGGGTTGACCGAAACGGTGATCGCGGGCGGCACGCCGGCGCCCGTGGCAAGAACCTTAGAGCCGCTCCAATCGCGGTTGATCGTAAGCCAAAGACACTGGTTCGCAGAATCATAAGAAGCGAAGTAGTCAACGTCCGCGGTGAGAGCCGTGCCGTCGAGGTTGAGTGAAGTCGGGACGCCGCTCATCGAGTGAACGATAAAGGTCGGGTTCTTAATCGCGCCTGTGGTGGCGAGAGTAACGCTAAATGAGCCGCTCGTGTCCGCCGAGAGCTCGTACGCGCCATAGTTGGCGTTGTAACCAGTTTTCGCATACGCAACGGTGTCGTTGCGACCGACGCCACCAGGTCCTGTTGAAACTAGCGAACCGGTAGTCGCGGTGAGGGTGGCCGCGAGAAGGCGTTCGGTGCGGGTCACCTCGGCCTGAACGGCTGAAGTGCTATGAAGTCCAATCACTGTCGCGACAGAGTAACTCTGATAGGGATAACCGCTGTATGTGTTTTCGTAACCGTAACCGTCGTAGGAAGTGCTGCCGACTGCGCCGTACATCAGGCCCCACGCGCAGCGTTTGCTCGTGGTGGGACTTGTGTTGTCCATCATCTCGTATTGGTCGAGCTGATAGGTCCATTGCCAATTTGTGGGCATTTTCCACGCCCCAAATTCGCCGCCGCTGTCGACCCGGTTCTCTGAGGTGTGTCCCCAATTATTGGTGAACCAGGTGCCGCCCGTGTTGTGCTGCAGCCAACTGAGAGTCTGAACCGCACCCATTTCTGCATCGGGGTTCGTGATCCACATTTGGGTATAGGGAACGGTATTGGCCTGGGTATAATCCCACCGGCTCTGCGGGGTTACCGGTTCATCGCGTGAGAAGAATTTGTATTTATCTCCCCAGGCCACACCCGAGACGTAG
>Ga0302322_100002670_pt1 | contig 15090 bp, 8 predicted proteins | sample Fen_T0_2_FD_203757 | JGI IMG/M metagenome (GOLD analysis project Ga0302322, IMG submission 203757) | Peat permafrost microbial communities from Stordalen Mire near Abisko, Sweden - Fen_T0_2 | ecosystem: Environmental > Terrestrial > Soil > Wetlands > Permafrost | place: Sweden: Abisko... | reverse complement strand
ACCCGACCGCGCGGAACCTGCACCGCTCGACTACATTGAAGTGTTGCCGCTCCAGCGCTGAGAGAGGACGATTCCCAATGAACCTGGTTATGCGGAGGCCATCGTCTTAGCAATGCAAGCAACTGTTCCGGGAACCCTATGAGCCATCCAACCGAAGCGGCCGAATCGGAATCATCCTTCCTGAGCAATAGTCGTCGAGCGATCGGTCGCCGACGGTGGCTTATTTGTGCCCTGATTTTCTTTGCCACCACCATCAATTACGTCGATCGCACAGTGCTTGGCCTGCTGGCTCCGATGCTGCAAGTGAAAATCGGGTGGAACGAAGCCCAGTATGGCTACATTGTTACTTCGTTCCAGGTAGCGTACGCGTTGGGCCTGTTGGTGATGGGACCGCTGATTGATCGAGTCGGCAGTCGCATTGGATACGCGATCGCTGTTGCCATCTGGAGTGTTTCGGCGATGGCCCACTCACTCGCCCGGAGTGTCGTCACGTTCGCGATGGCGCGATTTGGGCTGGGGTTCGGAGAAGCTGGCAATTTCCCCAGCGCGCTCAAGACGGTTGCCGAGTGGTTCCCCCAAAGGGAGCGGGCACTCGCAACCGGCATCTTCAATTCCGGGACTAACATTGGCGCTACGTTTGCGCCGTTACTGGTTCCGTGGATTGCCCTCCATCTTGGCTGGCAATACGCGTTCCTGATGACTGGCGCATTCAGTGCGATCTGGATTGTTTGCTGGTTGAAGATTTACCGCAGGCCCCAAGAAGATGCGAAGCTCACCGCAGACGAACTAGATTACATTCAGAGCGGCCGGTCGGAGTCGCTTCCCAAGATTCCATGGGCGAGGCTGCTTCGCTACCGCCAGGCATGGGCATTCATTTTAGGGAAGTTTCTAACGGATCCAGTGTGGTGGTTCTTCCTTTATTGGTTGCCGAAGTTCTTATCGTCCGAACACCACGTTACGTTGGCTGGGCTCGCATTGCCCCTCATTGTTATCTACAACGTTGCGACGCTGGGCAGCATCGTAGGTGGCTGGTTGCCGGAGAGATTCATGAAAGCTGGCTGGACGGTCAATCGCGCCCGCAAGACTACCATGCTGATCTGCGCCTTTGCTGTCGTGCCGGTTATCTCGGCGGCAGGAATCAAGAGCCTATGGGGCGCGGTGGCGGTCATCAGTCTGGCAGTCGCCGCACACCAAGGCTGGTCCTGTAACCTGCTGACGTTTCCATCCGATATGTTTCCCTCGAACGCAGTTGCGTCGGTAGGAAGCCTCGGAACATTCGCGGGTGCCGTCAGCGGTGCCATGATCGCCACGATAGCCGGCCTGCTCCTGAGGGCAACCGGCAGCTATGTACCGCTCTTTATCTTTGCGGGTTCTACGTATTTGTGTACCTGGTGCTTGATTCAACTCATCACTCCGCGGCTGAAGCCTGTTGTGCAGTCGTGAACGACGCTCCACTTATACAATCAAGCTGTGTCTAGCATGGCGAATAGACTTGTTGGTCCGCGGGTCACGGCGACAGCAGTGTGTGTTGCGTTGTACCTGCTCCTCGGCACTTTCATCAAGGCCCGGGCGGCCGACTCGCCGGCTCCAGCGCCAATTCGTTTTGAAGACATCGCGCAGAAGGCTGGGGTACATTTCGTCACCCACAACTTCCCCACGCCCTACAAGAACCAGGTTGAAACCATGGTGGCGGGCGTTGCCTTGTTCGACTACGACGGCGATGGCTACCTCGACATCTATTTCGTAAACGGCGCGGAAATCCCGTCGCTGAAGAAGACCTCTCCCGAGTACTGGAACCGCCTCTACCACAACAACCACGACGGAACCTTCACCGACGTAACCGAGAAAGCTGGGGTTGCGGGGGCGGGTTACGGCATGGGAGTAGCGGTCGGGGATTATGACAACGACGGACGACCCGACCTGTTCGTTGCCAACGTCAATGGCAATCAACTGTTTCACAACAACGGTGACGGAACCTTTACTGACGTGACGGCAAAAGCCGGCGTGTCTGGAGCTGAGCTCGACGGCAAGAAAATGTGGTCCGCGGCTGCGGGCTGGTTCGACTACAACAACGACGGGTTACTCGATTTGTTTGTGGTGAACTATTGCAAGTGGGAACCGAATAAAGATCCATACTGCGCAGTGAAGAGCGGTGTGCGGGCCTATTGCCATCCCAAGCAGTATGCCCCGTTGCACAGCACGCTGTATCGCAACAACGGTGACGGTACATTCACTGACGTCTCAAAGGAAACAGGTATCGCGGAGCACTTCGGCAAAGGCATGAGTGTTTCGTTTGCCGACTATGATGGCGACGGATTTCTCGATGCCTTCGTGGCCAACGACACCACCCAGAATTTTCTGTTCCATAACATCGAAGGCAAACGGTTCGACGAGGTTGGCGTCCAGGCTGGAGTCGCGTACTCGCCCGACGGCACGCCGCTCTCGGGTATGGGTTCTGATTTCCGCGACGTGAACAACGACGGCTTGCCCGACATATGGCACACCGCCGTCGAGCACGAGACGTTCCCTCTCTACATCAATCGCGGCCAAGGCGACTTTGTGGACATGACGGTGGCCAGCGGGCTTTCGAAGCGAACCATTGAGATGTCAGGGTGGGGCAACGGCATTATGGATTTCGACAATGACGGGTGGAAGGACCTGTTTGTCGCGCGTGCGAATGTGTTGGACAACATCAGCCTGCTCACTCCCAACCGCAGCTACGCCGAGCCTAACGCGGTTTTCCGCAATCTGGGCAGCGACAAGTTCGAGGACGTGAGCGCAACCGCCGGCTCCGACTTTCAGGTCGCCGCCCCGCACCGTGGCGTGGCATTCGGCGACCTCGATAACGATGGCCGAATCGATATGGTCGTTACAGCTCTGGGGGAGCCAGCCCGTATCTTTCACAACGTCTCCGGCGGAGCGAATCACTGGCTGCTTTTGAAGCTTGTCGGTACAAAAAACAATCGCATGGGAATCGGAGCGCAGGTGCGCATCACTACCGACGACGGCCACTCGCAGTGGAACGAGGTCGCGACTTCGGTAGGGTACGCGGCTTCCAGTGATAGCCGAGTCCACTTCGGATTAGGAGCGAGCGCGCGGGTGAAGGAGTTGGAAGTGCGCTGGCCCAGCGGCATTCGGCAGGTTCTGCGCGACGTCCAGGCGGATCGCATCGTCATTGTCGAAGAGCCAAAACAGTAGGCGCGCAGGTACGGTGTGATGGGTTTATGGTTTGGGCGGAGTCGACGAGCTTTCCGCCGGCAGCGCAAATTCACTCGAAGGTGATGTCGCCGGTCTCGACTCCTGCTCCTTATTCAGGCGGACAAACGTCCCGCGGGCACGTGCCGCGTCATCGCGCCGCCCCGCCCGCGAATAGGCTGAAGCTAGTGCAAAGTAAATCTTCGGCTCATCGGAGAACGACTTTTGCGCCATCTCCAATTCAGAGATCGCGTGCAAGTAGTCGTCGGTGTCGAGCAAAAGCAGTCCCAGCAGATAATGCCCGAGCGGCAGGCTGGGATCGAGTTTGACTGCCTCCTCAGCGTAGGGCAGCCCCGCGGCAGAGTCGATGCGATACTTCGCCGAAGCGATACGCAAGCGCGAGATAGCATCGTGGGGATTATTGTTGATCTCCGCCTGGAACTGGCCGACCGCTGCGTCGTTGTCGTTGGCGTCGAGCAGAAATTTTCCGTAGGCGTAATGCAAGTTTGGATATTGCGGGTTGCCGGCCAGCAGCGCATCAAACTGCTGCCTACCTTCGTCGTACTTCTTCTGAGCCGCCAAACAAGTGGCCTCACCAGATTTCTTCATGACCTGGTAGTCCGCTGTTCCCGCGGCGGGCAACTTACGATCGCCCACCCTCAGCGCCACCGCGCCCATGGCAAGATTTACTTCCGCCGGGTAAGGCGTCTGACGGCACATCTGCCCCAGAATCTCTTGCGCAGCTTCGAAGCGTCCCTTTCGTTGTAGCAACACACCCTCGTGATACAGCATCACCTCGCGAAATTGAGCATCGGTGGAAACACCTAGTCTGCGGCCTTCCTGCAAAGACTCGAGTGCGGCATCCTCCAGGCCCAGTTCGAACTGGCTAAGTCCGAGCATGACGCGTGCAGTCCCCGACTTCGGCTGCAACGCGACCAGCTTCTCGAATGCGTGAGCGGCTTCCCGGTATGCACTTCGGTCGTACTCGATCGTGCCCAGCGACCACCAGCCTTCGGCCCAGGTTGACTTCATGGCAAGCGCTCGTCGGTAAAGGGTTGCAGCCTCGTCGAGCCGGTCGGCATCTCGGGCTGCGTCTGCCTTGGCGGACAACGCGGCGAAGCTGGGTGCGCGCTTCTGTCCCTGCGCTTCGGCCAGAGGTGCACGGAAGGAGACGAGCAGGCACAGGCCGACAACCGAGCACATCACGAGACAGGGGCGGAACCTCAGGGGCGACATACCGGAATAAGTGTAATAGCCTGCTCTGTCCGAACCTGCGGCCGTGCGGCCAGTGATTTTAAGGAGTTCATAGTGAAGCTGATAATTTCGTGAGCGGAGTCGTATCCGGATTTTGGCAAAAGAAAAAGCGGATCCCCAAAGATCCGCTATTTGACGGTGAGAAACGATCTTCGGGGGTGGGTCCGGTAAAACGTTCCTTGCCGTCAAACTCATTAGGACGCGCGCCCATGCGTGTCGCATTCGAGGTCACTTTAGGTGCTCTGCGGCGCAAAAAGCTAATAAATCGTTACTAAATCGCTTTACTTCAGCTAGGTTCTCTTTTGTATAACACCCTGGATTAAGCCGTCAAGAAGATAATGCGCGCAAAAATCCTTGTTGCTCTTTACGTAAAACGTGTGCGAGACTGCACGAGTGACCCCCGAAAAATCGAACGGCCAGACCCATCGCCCTGCAGGCGAGCGGCCGAAAAAACACGTCACCCTGAAGATGCTGGCCGACTATGTTGGCTTTGCGCCGGCAACGGTTTCGCTGGTCATCAACCGGTCAGAGGTGGCGGAGAACATTCCCCAGCGCACCAAGGACATCATTTTTGCGGCTGCTGAGAAGCTCCACTATCGTCCCAATTTCGTGGCTCGCTCGTTGCGCACGCAGCGGACTTTCAGCATTGGCGTCATTGTGCCCGAGATCAGCGAAGGCTATGAAACGCAAGTCTTGAGCGGCATCGAAGATTATCTGCTGAACGCAGGCTACTTCTATTTTGTTGCCAGTCACCGTCACAAGCCCGACCTGATTGATGAATACCCGAAGCTTCTGCTGGGCCGCTCCGTGGATGGAATCATTGCCGTGGATACGCCCTGGAAGAATAGCCTTCCAGTCCCCGTGGTCACGGTTTCAGGACATAACGAAGTCAACGGCGTGACCAATGTAGAGATTGACCACGACATGGCTGCCGAGCTCGCGCTGCGGCATTTACTCCAACTCGGACACCGCAAGTTCGCGTTCATCAAGGGGCAGCAATTCAGTTCCGACACCGAGCTGCGATGGAATGCGATCGTGCGGAACGCGCAGAAGCTGGGTGTCACCATCGTTCCCGAACTGGTCATGCAACTCGTGGGTGACAAGGCCTCGCCGGAGCTGGGCTACAAGGTCGCGCGAAAGCTGATCGCAACGCGGAAGCCGTTTACTGCGCTGTTTACCTTTAACGATATTTCCGCCATCGGAGCTATGCACGCCTTGCGAGAGGCTGGGCTGCTCGTCCCGACGGACGTTTCGGTCGTTGGATTTGACGACATCCAGAGCGCGGCCTTCCAGTCCCCTGCTCTCACCACCGTTCGGCAACCGCTGCGTAGGATGGGCAAGATTGCGGCCGAGACGCTACTGCGCCGCATTGCTGCCAAGGAGCCGGAAACGAAACCGGCGTCTATTATCGTTGACCCGGAATTAGTAGTCCGTGGAACTACGGCGCCCGCTCCCATGAATCCGGTAACCGGAAACATCGCCCCCGGAGCTATCTCGAGAACTTCTGGTACGAACTCTGTTCTGCGCCGCCCAGACCCACCTGGCAACGGAGCGGTAGAGATGGTGATGACTAAAACCGGCGTCTCGCAGGAGACAGCCGAAGCCGTTCTCCATGTAGTGGCCAGCTTCCTTCATCGCGATCCGTCGTAGCCAATCGCGGATCAATTCATCCCTCCCAAACCTGCTCTAATCGTCGCTCAGCGGCAAAAATTCTTGACATCAACAAATACCCCATGTTAAAAGGCAAGACAGTGGGTAAAGCGATTTAGTAAATGGATTTACTAAATCGTCGCTGGAGCTCAGGGGAACGAAGGGTTGCAGCCAACCGCCAATTCAATATCTGACGATTCTAAGTCGTCCTAAAGGGGTTCCACATGTCGCGATGCAAGTGGGTTAATCGCGTTGTCCTGTCGGCTTCTTTCCTGTTTCTCACTTTTCTATCCATTGGCGCGCACGCACAGTACCGCGCTTCCATTCAAGGCGTAGTGACGGATGCCGAAGGCGCAGTAATTCCCGGGGCCAAGGTTACGCTCACCAATTTGGAAACCAATAGAAGCCAGGACACTACCAGCAACGAGGCCGGCATTTACAATTTCGGGGGTTTGCCACCCAGCCACTTCAAGGTTGAGGTGTCCCGCGATGGCTTCCAGACGAAAGTGCTGGACAACGTGGCGATAATCCCCGAGCAGCAAAACGCTGTGAACGTTGTACTGGGAGTCGGCGCTACCACCACGACGGTGAATGTCAACGCGTCGGAAGCGCCGCTGATTGACACTGAGACAGCTCAGATCAGCGGCACGATCACTGGCAAGGAAATTCAGAACCTGCCGGTCTTCGGTCGTGATGTGTTCCAGGTTGTGCAGTTGGCTCCCGGCTTCTTTGGCGACGGCGCTCGAAGCGGCAGCGGTGACACCAATGCACTCCCCGGCAACGCTGGCCCTGGCGGATCGGGCGCTTCGACAGGTGTGTATGCCACGGAGAACCGCTCCCAGGTGTCAGCTGCAGGGGGACGCACGGATGCCAACGGGGTCTCACTGGACGGCGTGAGTGTTAACAGCGTGTCGTGGAATGGCGCGGCGATCGTTACGCCGAATCCAGACTCAGTTAAACTTACGAAAGCAACCAGCATTGACTACGACTCCGAATTCGGCCGCAGCAGCGGCGGCAAGATTCAGGTGGTGACGCAGAACGGCACCAACCAGTTCCACGGTTCCGCGTTCTTCAAATTAAATCGGCCCGGGCTGAACGCATACCAGAATTGGACTGGAAGTGCAGGTCTGCCGACAGCGCCGCAGCAAAATACCGCCCGCTTCAACGATTGGGGCGGTAGCATCGGCGGCCCTATCCTGAAGAACAAGTTGTTCTTTTTCTTCGCCTACGACACAATCCGCAATTCTTCAATGACAACTGGAACCGGGTGGTATGAAACGCCAGCGCTGCTAGCCTCCGCTCCGGCCGGTAGTCTGGCTTCGCGATACGGAGCCTTTGCGGGAGAAGCTGCGACATCCTACACCAGCGTGATCGACCAAAGCTGCGGTGCCATCGGACTTGTGCAGGGCACGAACTGCAACATGATTCCCGGCAAAGGCCTGGACATCGGGCGTCCCCTGATCCCTTCCTTGTTTCCCTTGGGCACGAATGATCCCAGCTTCCAAAACTACTTGAACCCTGGCCTCGGCGGTGACGGCACCGGTAGCCCGTCGAACCTGGATGGCGTGGCTGATATCTTCTTCGTCAATGCGCAAGGCCCCACCAAGCAGACCAACCAGCAGTATATGGGCCGTATGGACTTCAATCCCACGAGCAAAGACCTGCTGGCGTTCACGATTTACTGGGTGCCGGTGTCGCAATCGTCGATCAATGGCGGATTGGCGCGACCGGCGAACCAGTTCTATCACGACGCTATCAATCAGGCGATGACGTTGATCTGGAACCGGACGTGGACCCCCACATTGCTGAACGAGCTCCGGGTAAACGCCGCAGGGTGGCGTTGGAACGAACTCGAGAGCAACCCCCAAGCCGCACTTGGACTGCCGCAGACTTGGTATATCGGTGACCCCAATAACGGCAACAGGATCGGCACGCTAAATCTCAACGGTCTGGGAACCGGGGCGGGCAGCTTGTTCAACCAGTGGACCTACAGCTACAAAGACGTCGTTTCAAAAGTAAAGGGCGCGCACACCATGAAGTTCGGCGGCGAAGCCACTGTATTTCATTTTGTGCAGGATGCCCCATGGTCGGCGCGGCCAAACTGGGGATTCGCTAACTACTGGGACTTCCTCAACGATGCCACCGTCAACCTGAGCAAGAATCCCGTTCTCAGCGGACAGGCTGGAGAGACCGGAACATTCAACCCTCTGACCGGCGTACCCACCGATGTGCGCAAGGACTCGCGCGTCACCTGGTGGGGTTTCTTCTTTCAAGACAGCTGGAAGGCGCGTCCGAACCTGACGCTGACGATGGGACTGCGGTGGGATTATTTCGGCTCTCCGTACTTCCTGCACAACGCAATGTCGAGTGTCGAGCTGGGACAGGGAACCAGCGTTCTGACAGGGTTGAACATGAGAATTGGTGGCAGCCTGTATACGCCGCCCAAGTCGAACTTCAGCCCGCAACTTGGATTTGCGTGGAGCCCGGACGCTGTGTTCGGACATGAAATGAACGGGCGCTTGGTGCTTCGTGGCGGCTTCGGCATGGCCTACAACGGCCAGGAGCAGGCCATCACCCTCAATGGTTGGCCTAACGTTCCGTTCGCGATTGGCAGCACCCAACTGTTCGGCTCCAACGTGGTTTACGACTTCCCGGCAAATCCGAACCAGTTTCAGCCATATCCATCCAACCCGAACACGATCGTCACCTTCAACTCGGCGAACTTGCCGGCCAACGGCCCGCCGGTGGGCGTCACTGGCTTCCCGTCGTATTATCCGACCGCCTACGCGTATCGCTACTCACTGGTTGGGCAGTACGACTTGGGCAGAAACTGGGTGGCTACGCTGGGCTTCCAAGGTACGAACTCCCATCACTTGACGCGACAGTACAACCTCAACTCGGTCTATGGGGCACAGGGAATTCCCCTGAATCCGCTGGTGAACAACGTGGATTGGTATGCGCAGGATGGAAACGCGCACTTCAACGCCATGTGGGTTGAAATCAACCATCAGTTCAGCAGTCAGTTCCAAATCGCCGCTTCGTACCGGCACGCATCAAGCGTGGACAACGCTTCGCAACCCTACGCAGTCAGTTACTACCAGTGGAGCCCGTCGGCCAATTATGGTCCTTCGGACTTCAACGTCGGAAACGCCTTCAAGGTTTACGGCGTGTACTCCCCGGTCATGTTTGCCAGCGAAGGCTGGAAGCGCAGCATCTTGGGCGGCTGGACCTTCAGCGGCATCATGAATTACCACACCGGATTCCCCTACAGCCCGGTCTTCAACGCCGGAACTTGCGACATCATTTACCAGGGCGGCAACTGCCAGAACGGTACGAATGGGCAGCTGTTGCCGGCTCAGTACTTGGGTGGGGCCGTCACGAGCCACATCAACGGTACCTTCCTTGGACAGGGCGGCCAGTTCCCGAATGGTGGCCTGGCCTACTTCGTGGCGCCTACGGTCACGCCGTGCACTCTGCCCTTCCCGCAGGTGTGCGGAGGAGCGCCGCAAGCCCCTGGTATGGGTAGGAACCAGTTCACCGGTCCCACCTACTTCGACCTCGACATGACGATGACGAAAGCCTTCATGTTGCCGCGCATCCCGGGAATCGGCGAGGGCTCGCAACTGCAACTGCAGATGAGTGCCTTCAACCTCTTCAACACCCTCAACCTCGCCTCGGTCGATAACGTCATCACCGATCCGCATTTCGGCCAGGCAACGTCAGCACTCGGCGCTCGCACGGCAGAGGTGCAGTTCAAGTTTGTCTTCTAACCCCACCCCTCGGCGCGCCGGCTCCATCCGGCGCGCCTTTTTTGCTTTGCAGTCTCACCTGGCTGGCAGGATATGAAGACAAAGGAAACTGGCAACAGCGGTCTAACTCGCAGGCAATTTCTTCGCACTACCGAAGGCTTGGTTTTGTTGGCGCCCCTGGCTGCCGCCATGCCCCAGTTCACCAAGCTCGCATGGGCGCAAATCCCGCAGAAACCTTCGACTGCGGCGTATTCAGGCTCCGATAACGAATTGCTCGACGAAATCGAGCGTTCGGCCTTCCGGTTTTTCTGGGAGGAAGCGAATCCGAAAACTGGTTTCGTCAAAGACCGCGCCAAGACCGATGGAACCGACACCTACACCGTAGCCAGCGTCGCCTCCACAGGCTTCGGCCTCACCGCTCTCTGCATTGGCGACACTCGCGGTTACAAGCCTCGCAAAGAAATTCGCGACCGCGTGCTCACCACGCTGCAATCGACGTTCGATAAGAGCGAAGGCCACAACGGTTTCTATTACCACTTCGTGGATTGGGAAACCGGCAAACGGGCCTGGAAGTGCGAGCTGTCCTCCATCGATACCGCTATCTTATTGTGCGGCGTTTTAACGGCGCGCCAATATTTTCACGATGATGCTCAAATCGTGGACTTCGCCAACAAGATCAACGGGCGAGTTCAGTGGCGATGGATGCTCGACGGCGGAGACACACTCTCCATGGGATGGAAGCCGGAATCGGGTTTCCTCGACGCCCGCTGGAGCCACTATTCCGAACTGATGATGATGTACCTGCTCGGCATGGGCGCCCTGTCTGATCCACTTCCGGCAAACACCTGGTCCGCATGGTCGCGTCCGACTTACACCTATCAGGGAATAACGTACATCTCGTCCGGCGACCCGCTGTTCACCCATCAATTTTCCCATGCGTGGTTCGACTTCCGTAACAAGAGCGACGCTTATGCCGATTATTTTGAGAACTCAGTGAAGGCGACGCAAGCCCACAAGCTGTTCTGCCTTTCTCTGAAGAATAAGTTCCCTACCTACTCCGCAGACCAATGGGGCATCACCTCATCGGACTCGGAGCATGGCTACGTCGCCTGGGGCGGGCCTCCACCCATGGGGCCAATTGACGGGACCGTGGTGCCTTGCGCCCCAGGCGGCTCCATTGCTTTCCGCTACGACGATTGCATGGCCGTCTTGCGCAAGGCTCGTACTGCGCCCGGCGTTTGGGATCGCTACGGCTACACCGATGCCTTCAACCCCGGGAACGGTTGGGTGAATCCCGATGTAATCGGCATCGATGTAGGCATCACCATGTTGATGGTTGAAAACCACCGCACAGGGTTCGTGTGGAAGACGTTCATGAACGCGCCTGAAGTGCAAAAAGGAATGAGAGCCGCGGGCTTTCATGAATCGCACGCCGGCTGATCTCGTCGCCAGTTTCTTATTTCGCACTCCGAGGTTGAAATGAACTTCGCCACAATTAGGAAATCGATTTTGTTGGCAGCCGCCACATTCGCTCTCGTCAGCAATGCCTCCATCGCCGCCCAATCGCCCGTCCAAGCGATCACCATCGACGCCAGCGCCTCCGCGCACCCATTCCCGCATTACTGGGAACAGATGTTCGGCTCCGGCCGCGCCATTCTGACGTTGCGTGATTCCTGGCGTCGCGACGCCCGCGAAGTCAAGCAGATTACCGGCTTCCAGTACGTGCGCTTCCATGCCATCCTGCACGACGAAGTTGGCGTGTACGACGAAGACAACGACGGCAAGCCGATCTACAATTTCTCCTACGTTGACCAGATCTACGATGGCCTTCTCGCCGCCGGCTTAAAGCCGTTTCTCGAAATCAGCTTCATGCCCAAGAAGCTCGCTTCACGTGACGAGCTTTTTCCCTTCTGGTACAAGCCAAACAACACGCCGCCCAAGGATTATGCCAAATGGGAAGCCCTCGTCACCGAGCTCTGCAAGCACCTCGTCGAGCGCTATGGCATTGATGAGGTCGCATCCTGGTACTTCGAAGTCTGGAACGAGCCCAACATCGACTTCTGGGCCGGCAATCCAAAACAGGAAACTTACTTCGAGCTCTACGACCACACCGCCAAGGCCGTGAAGGCCGCTAACTCCCGTCTCCGCGTCGGCGGCCCTTCCACGGCGCAAGCGGCATGGGTTGACGCCATGATCGCGCACGCGACAACCAATAAAATTCCCCTCGATTTCGTCTCCACCCACGTCTATGGCAACGACACCTCGAAAGACGTATTCAAGACCGAGGAGAACATTCCCCGCAGCCAGATGGTGTGCCGTGCCGTCAAGATGGTGCATGACCAGATCAAAGCGTCCGCACGTCCCGATATCCCCTTGTTCTGGAGCGAGTTCAACGCCGCCTACGACAACACTGTCGAGGTGACCGACTCCATCTACATGGGGCCGTTCATGGCAAACACCATCAGCCAATGCGACGGAATGACCGAAGCCATGTCTTACTGGAGCCTCTCCGACGTCTTCGAAGAGCAGGGCGTGGTAAAGCAACCGTTCTATGGCGGATTTGGTTTGATTGCTGCCGGCGGAATCCCCAAACCGGCGTTTTACGCCTTTGAGGTACTGCACTCCCTCGGCGACCAGCGTATCGCCAACGACAGTCCCAACTTAATAGTCACCAAGACTAAAGACGGCACGCTGGTGCTGGCTGCATGGAACCTGGTCAATCCCGGCGACAAAGGTTCGCCCAAGACGATACAGCTCGATTTCAAAGGGGTAAAACAGGGCGCAGCGGCTTCCATCGCCCGGGTCGATGAGAAACACGGCAACACGCTGGGGCTATACAACAAGATGGGAAAGCCCCGTTATCCCACTCAGGCGCAGATTCAACAGTTGCGTAAAGAATCAGCGTTGCCCTCGCCAGAGCTGACGCATCTGAATAATGGCAAGTTGACCCTCGATCTGCCAGTGAACGGGCTGGCTGTCATTCATGTGAAGTAGAAGCGCCTCTCGCAAGAACGACGCGCGGCGAATCGCCCTTCGGCTTCGCCGCGTTTTTCTGTCCATTGTCTTGGCGCTCGCTCAGGTAGTAAGGTAATGCCGAGGCGCATCGCGCAGCTTCCGGTTACATCGGTCACTGCAACAAATTCGCGATCGCCATTCTCCCGTGTGGAGGTCCGCCCGCTGCCCGTATCCGAGCGTCGCCTGCGCTTGACGCCGAACGTACTCGCGTACGTGGCGTTTATTCCTACCGGCCTCATCACCGTATTACTGGGCCCGCTGCTGCCTACGGTCGCGGTCCGGTGGTCGCTTAACGACACGCAAGCCGGCTACCTTTTCACCGCTCAATTCCTGGGATCCCTGCTGGGTACTGTTTCGTCGGGCCCTCTGGTAAGCCGCATCCAGTTCCGGCCGACGATGGTTGCTGGCCTCGCCATGATGGGAGCCGGCGCAGCCACTCTACTGACCGGCGGCTACGTGTGGGGACTCGCTTCGGTGTTCTGCTATGGCATGGGTACCGGATTAACTGTTCCTACCACGAACTTACTAGTCGCCCGATCGTCCCGCGACGACAGTTCCTCTTCTCTCAACCTGCTCAATTTTTTCTGGAGCGCCGGTGCGGTGGCCTGCCCCTTCCTCCTTGCGGCCTTCCAGTCTCGCGGCCACATTCGTTCCTTCCTCTTCACAGTCGCTGCCTTCGTCGGATTGCTGATTATTAGCTTGTTAATGGCTCCTGTTGACATGCCGGATGTCGGCGATCGTTCGGCATCGCTACAGAAAGAAACGTTCCATCGTGCTCTTCTTTCTCCGATTACGTTCGTCCTCGGTGCGCTGTTTTTCGTTTACGTTGGCACCGAGAGCGCTTTCGGAGCATGGCTGGCGTCCTACGCCAAACGGATTATCACTCCTCAGGGCACCACCTGGGTCACCGTTCCCTCCTACTTTTACGGAGCGCTTCTCATGGGTCGCCTGGCCGCACCACTGACCTTACGGAGACTCTCAGGAGTTACCCAGGCACGCTGGGGCGCCATGCTCGCCGTCGCAGGCGCGGCATTATTGCTCATTTCCCACTCCCTCGCCGGAGCCATCATTTCGTCGCTGTTGATCGGCCTGGGACTTTCCTCGCTTTACCCCATCGGCATCGGCATGATGTCTTCCAGCTTTGGCGCTGCCGCGCCACGAATTGCAAGCGTATTATTCGCGCTTTCCACCCTGGGAGGCGCAGTCGTGCCCTGGTTGGTTGGATATGCTTCTACCGAATCAGGAAGCCTGCGGAGTGCGCTACTAATTCCCTTCCTCGGATGCTGCATTATTACGGCGCTTTTCTGGAATCCGCTGCTGGCGAAGCACCATCCCGAATAATGGGTCCCGGGATCTGGGGTCTTTGCTTTGGATGAGGTCCTGCAACGCAAGTAAGGCTTCAGCTAAACCAGCACGTCCTGCATGGTGTCTTCGGCGTCCTCAGGGTGGGCGCATATCTTCAAGCTGAACCAGTACACCGCGTTTTGCAGCAGCGCGGCGCCTCAGGACGGCCTTGGCGAATCAGCTCCGCCGCCTGCTCCAGCTTGGAGTACATAATCACAGGGTCGCCGATTCCGCACCGGGTCCCGACGGTCCACCGGTTGTGCGCCCGCAATTAACGTGGGTTGCAGGGGCAGTTAACGACAAAATAATAGGCCATAGGGTCTTTGTAGGAAAGTGCGGTTGGCTAGAGTCGTGCGTTGATCGAATCCACAATTCCCGTTTTGGGAATTAGTACCCAGTTGTGACTGCCACGCCAGACCGATACTTGCATGCCAGCCTGAAACTAGGAACTGCGGTTACCCATTCCATAGTAGACCTGCCACTATTTGTTGCCAATTACCCCGGTACTAATAGTTTTTTACCACTGCCCGATATACGCTGCGACGCTTTTATCTAGCACGAGTAGAAGTAACCCATTGACAAGGCATGATGATCTAGTGCACTCTAGCCAAACTTATGCGCACTTCGATAGTTACCATCAAGCGAGCTTCTAGCGGGCTGCTACTTGAGACTATCGCCTTACTTCAGGCCCGGTAGCGCCACTTCACTTCTGCCGCAGCTTCTGAAGTAAACCACAACTTGACCGCACCCTCGCAGGGTTGACCCGGCGTACGCCTTACGAGCGGTGCGTGCATAGCCAACACCAGATCACCGGGACCACGCGGCGCCGAAGTGCGAAAGTTCACTATGGATGGCAACCGCCCACGCAAGGCAGCTCTCGGCA
>Ga0302322_100002669_pt1 | contig 15093 bp, 14 predicted proteins | sample Fen_T0_2_FD_203757 | JGI IMG/M metagenome (GOLD analysis project Ga0302322, IMG submission 203757) | Peat permafrost microbial communities from Stordalen Mire near Abisko, Sweden - Fen_T0_2 | ecosystem: Environmental > Terrestrial > Soil > Wetlands > Permafrost | place: Sweden: Abisko... | reverse complement strand
AGGATTCGGTCAAGCTCGAAGATTTTGCCAAACGCAACCGGGATGCCTTGAACGAGATGAGCGCCGGGTCGTTTGATTACGCAGTCACATCCTCACTTGTAAATCCCTATTCAGCTGAGATCGCGTATAAAGTCACTTACCATACTGCGCTGGTCGGTGATATCCAACGTGATATCGTTGCAAAACTCACGCTCGAAGGCTTGCAATGGAAATTGAACTGGGATGACGCATTGATCCTGCCTGAACTTGCAGGCGGCAATATTTTAAAAATGAACTATAGCGTGCCCACGCGCGGCAATATCTACGACCGTAATGGCAATGCACTCGCCGCGCAATCTGACGCCTTTGCTTTTTATGTGATCCCCGGCAACGTCACCGCTCAAAGCCGGGAAAGTTTGCTCTCAGAAGTCTGGCTGTTATGCCGCATTAGTCCGGACGTGCTTAATGACCTGATCAACAACACTCCGGCGCAATATCCCATTCCATTATGTGAAGCCTCTGATAAAGAATCAGAACGGATCCGAAGTATATATCCCAGCGGCTTGGAATGGACAACCTATAATTCACGTTTTTATTTTGAACAGGGCACCAGTTCCAATATTGTTGGATACACTCAACAAGTCCCCAAAGAAGAATTTGAAAAATATCGCCGTCTTGGATATCAAGGTGATGAACAAGTGGGTCGGGCTGGCATTGAACAATGGGCTGAGAGTTATTTGGCGGGTAAACATGGTGGTACATTGTATGTTATTAACCCAACCACTGGCGCGATCGTCACCAAGGTCGGCGAAAGCGCGGCAACGCCCGGCAATTCAGTCACGCTCACGATTGACCGCAATTTACAATACTATGCTGAGGCATCCATCAAGGGCTTTACCGGTGCGGCAGTAGTCATCGAACGTGATACCGGTCGTGTGCTTGCCATGGCAACTTCCCCCGGTTACGATGCAAATACTTTTGCCGCTGATAACCCGAATGGTTCATCACAATACTCAGAGTTGCTGCAGCAAAACCAACCATTCCTTAATCGTGCCACACAGGGACAATATCCGCTGGGTTCGGTGTTCAAGATCATCACCATGGCGGCTGGCATGGAAAGCGGACTCTACACTGCAGATACAACTTTTGATTGCCAATACGATTGGACCAAGTTGAACGATCGTGTGCGTCATGATTGGACGTGGCAACACTGTCAGGATCGCTTGGCAGCAGGCAAGGAATGCAATACCAGCGATAGCAAACCCTCGGGTGTGCTCACGTTACCTGAAGGCTTGATGCGTTCTTGTGATCCCTATTTTTGGGATATTGGCTATGTCTTGTTCCAGAACAATCGCCAGAATGACATCGCGAACATGGCACGCTCTTTTGGCTTGGGACAAAAAACCGGTATTGAGCAAATCGAAGAATCGGCGGGACAAATCAACAACCCACCTACCGTGCTCGATGTTGTGAACGATGCCATTGGTCAGGGTGATATTCAAGTGACACCTTTACAGGTTGCACGCTTCATTGCCGCACTGGGCAATGGGGGCACATTATATCGTCCGCAATTGGTAGAAAATATCATACCGGTGAATGGTGCCGCAACGTCTATTTTCAAACCAACCGGTCAGGGCACATTACCGATCCAACCTTTCCGTATGCAAACAATTCAAGATGCCATGATCAGCGTCGTCAAAGATCGCCGCGGCACCGCGAATTTTAGATTACGTGGTCTCAGTATTCCCGTTGCTGGTAAAACCGGCACGGCTGAATCAGGCAGCGGACTTCCACATGCCTGGTTCGCAGGCTATACTTTGGCAAAAGACACCACCAACTTGCCTGATATTGCCATTGCGGTTGTACTTGAGAATCAAGGCGAAGGCTCCGATTATGCCGCACCGATCTTCAAACGTCTTGTTGAAACATATTATTTTGGAAAACCCCAAACCCAATTATGGTTCGAATCGGGTATCCTTGGTCCAACATTGACACCCACACCCATTGGCGGCGTCCCAACTGAGACGCCACAACCATAATAGAAGTCTGATCGCAAGGTGAATATTTGACAAACGAAAAAACAATACAAGGATTAATTATCAAAGCCCAGTCTGGTTTCTTTACAGTGGAAACCGGGCAGGGCTTTGTTGTTTGTCAATTGCGCGGCAAGTTGAAACGCGGCCGGGCAATGGGTGACCTCGCGGCGCTTGGAGATAAGGTTCACATCACGATCGGGGTAGATGGAAGTGGAGCGATAGAAGAGGTCGAAGAGCGCAAGCAGGCGATCGTGAGACTCGACCCGCGGCCTCAAGGTCAGTACCAACAAGTATTGTTGGCGAATGCCGATCAAGCCGTCTTCGTCTTTGCATGCGCGCATCCAAATCCAAAATTAAGAATGTTGGATCGTTTTCTGGTCGTTGCCGAAAAACAAAAAGTGCCAGCCGTCATCGTCGCCAATAAAATCGATCTGTCGGAAGATGCAAAAAATATTTTTCGTTTGTATGAGCCGCTTGGTTATCGCGTGATCTATACGTCAACCAAAACCGGCGCGGGCGTGGATGAATTGCACGATACGTTGAAAAATAAAATTTCGGCATTAGCCGGACCAAGCGGTGTCGGCAAATCTTCTTTGCTGAATCAAATTCAACCCGGGCTGGGGCTCGCTGTAAATGAGCTAAGCAAAGTGATGGATAAGGGTCGGCATACAACGGTGACGCGTCAAATGTTCCCGCTGGTGGATGGCGGTTATGTTGCTGATACACCCGGCTGGAAATCGTTGGCGTTGTGGGATACCGAGGCAGAAGAGATCGAAGCGTATTTTCCAGAACTGCGCGACCTCGTGCAGAACTGTCAATTCAGTGATTGCTCGCATACGCACGAAACCAAATGTGCGGTGTTGGATGCAGTAAAAGCTGGACGCGTGCATCCGGAACGTTTCGAATCGTTTTTGCGGTTGAGGGCGGGACAGGAATAGTTTTGATTTACAATTGATTGATGAATTCAAATTGGGATTTGATCGGGCACGAGTGGGCCGTGGACATGTTGAAAAAACATGTCATCAATGAGACCACGCGCCACGCGTATCTTTTTTCTGGACCTCCGGGTTTGGGTCGCCGCACTTTAGCTTTACGCTTCGCCCAAGCCTTGAACTGCGCCATGCCCGTTTCAGCAGGCGTGCCCTGCGGACAGTGCCGCAACTGCAAACAAATCGAAGCCATGCAACACGCAGACTTGACCATCATCCAAGCTGACTCTGAAGGTGGGACTCTCAAAGTGGATCAGATCCGTGAAGCGCGCCGCACGCTGACTCTCAAGCCATATCAATCAAAATATCGCGTGTCCATTTTTTTGCGTTTTCAAGAAGCAAACGATAATGCCGCAAATGCGTTATTGAAGACTCTCGAAGAAGCTCCATCGTATGCGGTGTTGATTCTTACTGCTGATAACCCCGAACAATTATTACCGACCATTGTTTCAAGATGTGAAGTGTTGCGCTTGCGACCGTTGTCTATTCACGAAGTTCAAAGAGGGCTAGTGGACAGAGGCATAGAAAATAGCCGCGCAAAGTTGATCGCGCATATTTCAAGTGGAAGATTTGGATATGCATTACGCTTGGTTGAAAATGATGATCTACTTGAAGTACGCGAAGAATGCTTGAATGATTTACTAACCTTGTTACCAGCCTCCCGTGTGGAAAAATTCAAATATGCCGAACAACTCGCGAAGGATAAAGATGCGATGCGGCAGACAATCCTGTTCTGGCTTTCATATTGGCGCGATGTAATGTTACGCACTGCGCAAGCCGAGAGTCCGCTCGTCAACGTAGATCGCAACGTGGAGATCGAAGACCTGGCGAGCCGCATGGATCTATCCTCTGCGCGGCTGGTGGTCAGCGGACTCGAATCCGCGTTGGAGAAGATGGATCGAAACGTGAATTCAAGAATGTTGGCAGAAGTACTGTTGCTGGATTTGCCAAACATTTGATCGGTGCTACACTCGATTTAAATTTACTACTTCAAAGGAGTTTAATGTCGCAATGGAATCAATAATTACCTGGATCATCGTCGGTGGAATTTCGGGCTTTCTCGCAGAACGTGTGATCGGCGGTTTTCACATCGGCTGTATCGGGACCGTCATCGTGGGCGTTATCGGCGCATTCATCGGCGGCTGGTTATTCAACCAACTGCACATCACCATCGGTGTGACCGGTTTACTTAACACCATCATCACATCCTTTGTCGGTGCAGTGGTTTTATTGCTGGGCATCCGCTTGTTGCGCGGAAAATAAACGAAGATGATATTGTTCAATTGTAAAAAGACAGTCACGCTCTTCTTGAGGTGGCTGTCTTTTTAGGAGTAGCTTATGTGTAGAAGTATCAAAACATTACGCAATACTGAAGTCCCTGCCACAGAGGAAGAGATCCGCGCGGCGGCGTTGCAGTTCGTGCGGAAAGTGAGCGGCTATCGCAAACCGTCAAAGCTCAATGAAGTGGCGTTTGAACTTGCCATTGAGGAAATAGCAAGATCTACAGAAAAACTATTGGAAAGTATTTCGATAAAACAAGCTATTTAATTCTGATGTTTTACAAGGAGAGGTTCCCATATGGCCTCTCCTTGTAAAACATGTACTAGCTGTGAATCCGAAAGGAGATCACAATGTACAAACTCTTTAGCTTTATCATCATAATATTCCTAATGGGGTGCAGGGATGTTGTGGCGCAAGAAAATCAAGTTATTCCAACCAGCTCCGCTATAAGCGAAACATCGACTTCGTTTACTGAAGTCGTGCCAAAAATCCCAGCTGCGAATTGCTCAATGACCGTTCCGCAAAACCCAGTTTTCATGCCGCCTGCACCGTATAATACGTTGAGTAGCTTCAAAGATTATTTCTGGTTTGGTTCAAATTCTCTGTGGACTATTATCCCAGCCAATGGGATATGGAATGCATTACCGCTTAATTCGGAAGGCTATACTCAAAAAATATTGTGGTGGCGCGAAGGCTATGTGTGGGATCAGGAACCAGAACCGAATCTGATCGTAACTGGTGAACGACTCGACGCCTCTGCTCCGCCGTTACTTGCATCCAAAGCCACAAACGCTTTTGCGTCTGACATAGGATCCGCGATGATGGTCAGCGTGGATCTTCCAACACTTGGCTGTTGGAAGATCAATGGTAAATATAATGATGCCGAGTTGAGTTTCGTGATCTGGGTTGCACCCTAAAATCAATTCAACTTAGATACGAAAAGTGGATGGCGAGTGCCATCCACTTTTTATTATTCAATCGCGCCTCTCAGCTTTCTTGCGAGTTTCCCAAAATGAGGTGTATATCGAATATCATCTTTGCGTGGATGAGGCAGATCAACTTCCAAGTCCAATTTTATTTTGCCGGGGCGTTGCGTAAGTACTAACACTCTATCTGCAAGAAACAACGACTCGTTGATCGAATGCGTCACCATGATGACCGTCTTCTGGCGCATTTGCCAGATGCGCGATAATTCATTCCACATGCGTTCGCGGGTAAGCGCATCCAGCGAGCCAAAAGGTTCATCGAGCAGGAGCAGGTCGGGGTCATGGATGAGCGCGCGCGCAATTGCCACGCGCTGCGCCATTCCACCGGAGAGATCGCGCGGTAACGAGTCGGCGAATCCTTCTAACCCAACCAGTTCGATCATTTCTTGTGCTTTCACGCGCGCGGATTGTTCATCTGCGTTCTTGATTTCAAGCGGCAGTTTGATATTCTCGATGACTGTGCGCCACGGCATCAGGTTCGCCTGTTGAAAGACCATGCCGGTGCTCGGCTGTTCACCATGACCGAACACGAATGAACCCGAAGTGGGTTGAATTAACCCGGCAAGGATGCGCAGCAGGGTCGTCTTGCCTGAACCCGATGGACCCAACACACACACGAACTCGCGCGGATGTACATCGAAGGAAATACTTTCAAGCGCGTGCAATCCGCCGTTTTCATTAGGGAAGACAGCCGAGAGATCGCGAATGGTGAGGATGGGTGTGTGAGTCATGATGTTTATGTAGGGGCGGAGCATTGCTCCGCCCCTACGGTTTACGGAATAAATTGATTCGTGAACGCCTTATTCAAATCCTGCTTCTCAGTGATCAAACCCATATCGAGCAAAACATTTTGCATATTCTCCCAGGCTTGCGGATCAGAATAGCCGAGTCGTTTTGCCTGCCATTGTTCAATGGAGGTCGTCAGCACTTGCTTTTGCACATTTGCATCCAATTGCGAAAAGTTTGGGATGACTGCCGAGCCGATCTTGAATGCTTCATCAGGATTATCGATCGTATCTTTCAAGCCTTTGAGAAATGCGCCGATGAATGCACGCACCAATGCCGGATTCTCCTTGATCACTTTCTCGCTCGCCAAAACTCCATTTGATGCAAGTTGAGCATAATCTGCCACGCGCAACTCGGTCACCGCAATACCCTTTGCATGTAATTGGATCGGCTCATTCGCAGTGTACCCTACAACAATATCCTGTTGCCCAGCCGCCATCAAATCTACTTGATTGAAACCGATGACATCGAGCGTTACATCGCTTTCCTTCAACTTGCCTGCATTCAACAACGCGCGCAGACCAACATAGCTCGCACCAAACAATCCGGGGATGCCAATCTTCTTGCCTTTCATGTCCTGCGGCACAACAATATTTTGTGCGCTCTTCGCGACTATTGAAACCGGATATTGTTGATACCACGCCGCCACATACGTCACCGGTAATTGCTTGGCGCGCGCGAGCAGAACCTGTTCACCTGAAACAACAGCGAACGGCAATTGACCCGCGCCAACGAGCGCAACACCATCGGTCTCGAATTTGTAATCGAACGCGAGTTCGATACCAGCATCTTTGAAATATCCCTTTTGGACAGCGACATAAAACGGTGCGAATTGGATATTGGGGATATAGCCCATCGGCAACGTGATCTTGGTCAACGTGCCCGCCGCATTCGTGGATTGGGAACTGCCACACGCCGATAAAGCGATTGCCAATCCAAGCATAAGTAAAACTAATTTACGAAACATAGAAACTCCTTAATCGTTATAACCTTCGAATGTTTAAACGTTCGAACGTTCCTGCCATTTCAAAAATCTTTTTTCCAACAACGTCACAATACCATATAAAAACAAAGCTAACGCAACCAACATAAACACAGCCACAAAGACCATCGGCGTGTCATATTGAAAATCGCCCAATTGTAATAGATACCCAAGTCCCTGTTGTGCGCTGACAAGTTCGCCAACGATCGCGCCGATCACCGATAATGTTGCGCCGATGCGCAAGCCGCCGAGGAAGACCGGCAATGAGGCTGGCACTTCCACTTTCCATAAAATTTGCGCGCGCGAGGCGTGGAGTGAATTCATTAAGTCATATAACGCAGTCGGGACGGCGCGGACTCCAACGATCGTGTTCACCAACACTGGGAAGAACACGATCAACGCACAGATCACGACCTTTGAGAGAATCCCATTTCCCAGCCAGATGACGAGTAGGGGTGCAATTGCTACAACTGGAATTGCCTGACTCGCTACGAGATACGGTGACAAGACTCTTTCCAACGAACGTGACTTGGCGAGAATATATCCAACAATGGTCGCAAACGTGACACCGAAAAACAATCCCAACACGATCTCGCTGAAGGTGATCCATGTGTGATATGGCAAACTGCCGTCACTGATGGCTGTGACAAAACGAGTCCACACGCTGAGCGGAGATGGCAAAATAAAATTTGGAACTCCGCTATAGCGCGTGAGGAGATACCATCCGAGCAGGAAGGTGAGCGTTGAAATGATGATGGGAGTCAGTCGTTTGATCATGTTGTTTTTGTTGCGGCGAGAATCAAAAGCGCCTCGCAAAGATAAATTACGGGGCGCAGAAACAGGCTCGGCTGAGAATGAAGCGAATAAAAAGTCCCGAAAACAAAGTGCGTTTTCGGGGACTTAAGTCGAATCAGACTCGCATTGAGCCAATATCCTTCTTCTATCCAGACTTTAACTGTCGGCTCTGGAATTACACCAGATCATGCGCTTGCGCGCTCGTGGGCTGTACCACCGATCGGGAATTGCGCCCTGCCCCGAAGGTTTTATATTTGATTGTTTGAATTATAACGTATACAACGCGCCGTACTTGGTCTTGAGATAATTGATATACGGCTCGATCGTCAGCGGAGAACCACTGGCACGTTCGATGATCTCAGGCGCAGTAAACTTACTGCCGTGGCGATAAATATTCTCACGCAACCAGCCGTGCAACGTATCAAACTTGCCCTGCTTCATTTCATCAGGGATCGAAGGATGTGCCTTGAGCGCGGCACTATAAAATTGTGCCGAGAGAATATTGCCGAGGGTATAACCCTGGAACACACCGCCAATGACGCCCGCAAACCAATGCACATCTTGAAGCACGCCATTACTATCGTTGGGCGGCGTGATGCCGAAATCATGTTCGAAACGTTCGTGCCAGGCTTCAGGCAGATCACGAATCGAGAGCGAGCCTTCAAGCAGTTGCACTTCAAAATCAAAGCGCAACATCACATGTAAGTTATACGTGACCTCATCGGCATCGGTACGAATGAGCGATTTCTCTACCTTGTTAATGGCGGCATAGAAAGCATCAAGCGCAACACCATTAAGTTGTTCGGGGAAACGTGACTGCAATTGGGGATACATATATTCCCAAAAGTTATGACTCCGTCCGACGATATTTTCCCAAAGCCGAGACTGCGACTCATGCACACCCGCGCTGGTTCCGCCTCCGAGCGGCATACCCTCATATGACATATCAATGCCCTGCTCATACATGGCGTGACCAGCTTCATGCATATTACTAAAGAGACAATCGCCGAAATCATTTTCCTGCACGCGCGTGGTGATGCGTACATCGCCGAGCGAGAATTTGGTCATGAAGGGATGATGAGTCTTATCAATGCGACCGCGGTTGAAATCATAACCAAGTTGCCTGACCACTTCTGCACCAAAGGACAGTTGTTCCGCTTCCGGATAATATTTATGAAGCATCGCATCATCGATGGACGGCTGTGACGCGATGGCACGCACGATAGGCACAAGATTATCGCGCAAATCTGCAAACAAAGCGCGAATGCTCGAAGCCTTCATGCCGTAATCAGCATTATCAATGAGTGGGTCGGCAATATGTTCATAACCGGGGAAGAAATCTGCCAATTGACGGCTGAGATCAAGCGTCTTTTCAAGATTGTTGCGCACCTTATTGAAGTCATTAGCAGGACGTGCCTCAGCCCATTCTTGATAGGACTTGGCTTGGTGTTCGTTCAATTCACCAATGAATTTGGGCGGCACCTTGATGGAACGCTCATACTCACGGCGTGTGACGCGGATTAAACTTGCATCGTCCGAATCATAAGGGAGGCTTTCTTCGTAAGGTCTTAGATCATCGAGCAGTTTGCCGATCTTCTTATCAATAAATTTTTCCTGCGCCATTTGAGCCAGCAAAGCGGATTGCCTTCCACGCGCTTCCGCGCCGCCAGCCGGCATGTACGTAGATTGATCCCATTCAAGCAGAGCGTTAATGTGGTTGAGATCGCCCACTTCGAGCAGGCGGGTTTTAAGCTCTTGTAATTTCTTTTCGGGTTTAGCCATATAGACTCCAGTTTATTTGAATTGACTTAATTTTATCAGCAGTTGGCGGTTACAAAATATCTCGTGAGCATAGGCAGGGCTTATTCACGGATCGATCGCCCCGGTCAGATCCGTACTTTGAGCATTGAGTAAATTGTAAATGATGATTCTACAACCAACAGTAGTTGGGATGAATTCGTAAGAGTAGACATGGGCTGTTTCTTTTTGCCAGCCAGCCGCAAGCATATTGACATACATTTCGCCATCAATGAACATGGAGTAGTTATATTTACGATTATGGATGAGCCCATCCAGGCTGTTCGAATTCCAATAGGCAGATGGCTTGGCGTGGGTTTCAAACTTGGGTAGTGAATTGAGAACAACTTCGTAAGGCTTGAGGTTGAATTGACCAGCATTTACATGCTCCACACGCAGGGCGGTTTTATTCTGTTGAATGGTGAATATAAAATGATATGCGCCACCAGTTGTGCCATAAAAGGGTTCCGCGACCCCGGCTTCTTGCGGTAATTCAGTCAGCCGCTGAAAACCTCTTTGCCCATAATACCTGATCACGAGTGCCGAACCCTGCGTTTCGATCTGATATCCCAACCACGCTTCATCGGCGAGCAAAATCCACGCGGCAATATCATTCACCTGCGCGGCGGGGATGTCGAAATAGAGCATTTCATTGGCAATAGGAAAGGAAAACATGATCAATTGTCTTTTCTATAAAAGAATATCAGAGCAAAAAGCAGATGACATTCAACGCGTCACCTGCTTCAGTTGTGGCTGGGTCGTCCACGAAGAAATTTTCCTACGCTGAAAATTTTATTTAATGGTCAAACTTATGCCTTGACGATACATTCAACCGGGCAAGCACCAACACACCGTGGCGAATCATAGTGACCTTCACATTCGACGCAAGATTGCTGGTCAATCACATATAAAATACCATCGCCTTCGCTGATCGATTCGGTGGGACATTCGGGGACGCACGCGCCACAGGCGATGCACTCTTCAAGGATTTTCATGGTCATGGTAACAACTCCAACAAGAAAGATTTTTTTGCGGATATAAATTAACCCATGCCATGACTTGCGTCAAATGACAAATATCGCTCGTTTGTTGGAATTTGTCATAGTTCTACAGCTATCTTGAGAATATCACGCCGTACAAACCAAAGAGGAATAATTCCAAAGACGCCAAATGACATATCAGTAAGAGTCCAAAACCAAGGAATGCCTCGTAAGAGGCTGAAAGTCAGCGCCCACGGAACTATCAAAACGCAGGCAATCATCGCGAATTCAACCACCCAAATGTTTTTGACTGGGTCGCGTAAAGGTCCGATGAAAGAAATCGCAATGGCAACATGCCCAAATGCCAGCCAGTCGTTAGCATATGCAAGAAATGAATATTGACTATAAGCATTCTGCACACCTTCATAAATGCGATCAATCCAGACCGCAATTCCTGGCATGAAATTGCCCAACCAAGTATTTGATCCGAATAACTGTTTCAGTATTTCTGTCTCCCATTGAGATGGAATTGCGGTAAGCCCGCTCGCGGTCAACCCCACCATGAAAAAGATAAGCAAAAACCTAATCCGATTTTCCCGCAAAAGAATTTTGTTCACTTTGATCTCCTTTAATTAAACTCTGCCGATAATATCGTAACAAATATAGTATGGTACAAGCTATCAAAGAACTTTCAATTTCTATCATGTCTTTACTTATAAAAAACAGACGTACTTCAGAAGTACGTCTGTTTTTTTATTAGCTTGTCAACTGCGCTTTGATCTTCTCGGCTGTATCTTTATATCCAGCCAGTTTATCGCGTTCCTTTTGGATCAATGCCACGGGCGCTTTGTTGGCGAAATCACCGCCCAGCAAATTCTCAAGCCGCTGAATATGTGACTCGGCTTCCTTGAGTTCTTTCTCCAAGCGAGTCTTCTCATTTGCCAGATCGATCATACCAGCCAACGGCAGATAGATTTCCACTGAGCCAACCACAAGCGAAACAGAATCTTTTGGCTTATCTTTCAGCGCTTCTGCAATGATCAATTCGGATTCGTTTAAACCAGAAAGCGCGGCGATGAACTTGGCTTGGGCTTTCAACAGATCAGTTTTTGTACCTGCTGAAATATATGCGGCAATACGTTTGCTCGGTGCCACGTTCTTTTCTGCGCGCAAATTGCGGATCGAGCGCACGATCTCCTGGATCACTTCAAAGTCGGCGATCTTCGCCTCTTCCCAGCCTTCGAGCGGATGTGGCTCGGGCCACTTCGCCACGATCAAGGCGTTGGGAGAATCGTCAAAGATCTGTGAAGCGCTTGAGTCCAACACGGCGCGGCGGAGATGTCCCCAAATCTCTTCCGTTACAAATGGGATAAAGGGATGCAGTAAGCGCAAAGACATATCAAACGTACGCGCGAGTGTATCGACAGTACGTGATTTTGTCTCAGGGTTTTTGAGTTGTTCTTTCGCGACCTCCACGTACCAGTCCGCAAAATCGCTCCACATGAAATCGTAGATCTGTTGACCAGCCTGCCCGTATTGGAAGTTCTGGAATTGACGTTCCACATCCCGCACGAGTTGTTGAAGCTTGGACCAGATCCAACTATCTGCCAAAGTCCAGTCCGAGGATGAAGGGTCGATGACCGAGGATTGTTCTCGGTCTTTCGTCTTCTGCCCTTCGTCTAATGAATCAATCGCACTGATCACAAACTTACCCACGTTCCAAATCTTATTCACGAAGTTGCGATTGGCTTCCACTTTCTTCGGACCGACATTCGTATCGTTGCCGGGCGTGGAACCCACAAGAATATTGAAGCGCAAGGCGTCCGTGCCAAACTCATCCATGAGGATGAGTGGGTCGATCACGTTACCCTTGGTCTTGGATATTTTATGTCCCTGCTCATCGCGGACAAGTCCATGCAGATACACAGTATGGAAAGGGATCTGCCCCGTGTATTCGAGTCCGCTCATGATCATACGTGCCACCCAGAAGAACAAAATATCGTAGCCCGTTTCCATATAGGAAGTCGGATAAAAATATTTATAGTCAGGTGTTTCATCAGGCCAGCCTAGCGTAGAGAATGGCCATAAGCCGGATGAGAACCATGTATCCAACACATCATCATCTTGATGAATCTCTTTGGAACCACAGGTCGCACATTCAGTTGGGTCTTCGCGCGCCACGGTCATGTGGTTATTGGGGCAATACCACACCGGGATGCGATGACCCCACCACAATTGCCGGCTAATACACCAATCCTTGATGTTCTCCATCCAGTTGTAATAAGTCTTCTCGAAGCGTTCCGGCACGATCTTGATGCGTCCATCCTTCACGGCATCCAGCGCGGCTTTTGCCAACGGATCAATCGTCACGAACCATTGCTCAGAGATCATCGGCTCGACAATTTCTCCGCCGCGCTGCGTGCGTGGGATGGTGGTGGTATACGGTTCGGTCTTGATGACGAGACCAGCGGCTTTCATATCAGCCCAGAGATTCTTGCGCGCTTCGAATCGATCCTGACCTTTATATTTGCCTCCGTTTTCGTTGACCTTTGCCTCGCGATCAAGCATGGAGATGATCGGCAGGTTGTGTTTTTGCGCGATGGCGTAATCGTTCGGGTCGTGACCCGGTGTGATCTTCAAGGCGCCAGTACCGAATTCAATGCTGACATATTCATCGGCGATCACAGGAATCTCACGATTCAAGATCGGCACAATGGCGGTCTTGCCAATGAACTTTTTATAGCGTTCATCATCAGGGTGAACTGCCACAGCCGTATCGCCGAGAATTGTTTCAGGTCGGATCGTTGCCACCGGAATATAGTCGTCAGAATCTTTGAGCATATATTTGAAGTAATATAGATTCGCTTGTTCTTCACTATATTCCACTTCGAGGTCAGAGACCGCGGTCTTAAGTCCCGGTGACCAGTTGATGAGTCGCGGTCCGCGATAGATCAGTCCCTTTTCATAGAGGCGGACAAAAGCTTCTCTGACTGCACGACTCAGGCCCGGGTCTAGTGTGAAGCGTTCGCGGTCCCAGTCACAAGATGCACCGAGGCGTCGAATCTGATTCGTGATGAGTCCGCCATATTTATGTTTCCATTCCCAAGTTCGTTTGAGAAATTCCTCGCGTCCCATTTCTTCACGCGTTACTTCTTCGTTCTTGAGAATATCGCGTTCCACCATGAGTTGAGTGGCGATGCCGGCGTGATCGGTGCCGGGCACCCACAGCGTAGAGTAGCCCTTCATGCGGTGATAACGGGTCATGAGATCTTCGAGACTCACGAACATGACGTGACCGATATGCAGTTCACCCGTGACGTTGGGCGGGGGAATCGTAATAACAAATGGCTTGATGCTTGGGTCGAAGTCCGGTTTGTTCGGATCGTTATGCGGCTTGAAGAATCCGCCGGCTTCCCACATCGCGTAAATGCGCGCCTCAGTAGATTTGAAATCGTATGCTTTCGGTAATTCCTGTTTGGTCATTCTTGCTCCTTGATAGAGAGAGTAGAGAAAAGATATCAGAGATTAGTCTCTGTTTTCCACTCTCTTGCTCTTAAAATAAAACACGCCTCGTCCATCATGAGGACGACAAGCGTGTCGCGGTACCACCTCAATTCGCTTTTCAGCGCACTCTGGAGCTGACCATCATCAGCCGATGCTGTAACGGGCAATCCCGTGCCGGTCTACTTGCTAGTTGCTTTCTTCGGCAAATCTTTCGGGCGACTTCAGCGCTGTTTCTCTGTGGAGACTTCCACCGCACATCTCCTTCTCTATCAGACTGTCACACGCTTACTACTCCTGAACAATTGAGATTATACAGAGGGAGGCGGGGAGAGTCAAGAAAATAAACTAAAGCTTTTATTTCTCTTGCGGCTCCCAGACTCCGATCACCCAGGTTTGATGGGCTTGTGGCATATCAATGGTGAGGGTATCCACTTGAATATAGTATTCGCTGATCAGTTTGGGATCAACCAAGTTGCCATAGTCATTGGTTGTAAAAACTCTGTCAAATTGACGATGACTGACAGCCTCCTGAATAGACTTGCGATAGGCTGCGCCATTTGCCTTGATTGTTTCGTAACCTGGACCGACTAATTTATTATTTGAATATGAGCGGATACTATAATAATATTCAGTTTGCCCTGAATCAATCGGCAGGATACCAGCTTGAATTAGCGCGGATGCGACCGCCGGCGAATTAGCGGCATTTTTGGAATCTGCCACGTAAGTATAGAGAGCGTGCCATGCAACTGAATCGCTTTGACGCAGGAAGACTGGTTTTAACAAAATATTTTCGAGCATGAGCAGGTTGACTAAAAGCAAACCAAGCGCAATGATCGAAAACCTATTTTTTGAGTTCAGCTTGTGACAAACCCACAAAATAAACGGGGGTAGAACAAGTTGGTAGGCATAAGTCATGTAATTCCCGGTGTGTAGCCCCAGAACAAATATGAAAGCTGAAAAGCAAAAGAGAAAAATAAA
>Ga0302322_100002667_pt1 | contig 15095 bp, 9 predicted proteins | sample Fen_T0_2_FD_203757 | JGI IMG/M metagenome (GOLD analysis project Ga0302322, IMG submission 203757) | Peat permafrost microbial communities from Stordalen Mire near Abisko, Sweden - Fen_T0_2 | ecosystem: Environmental > Terrestrial > Soil > Wetlands > Permafrost | place: Sweden: Abisko... | reverse complement strand
AGTCGCGAGCCCGCCGAGACCGAAGCGAGGCGGGCGCCCGAGGAGCGAGCACCGGAGGCCTACTGAAGTAGGTCGAGGAGCGCAGCGACGAGGCCGCCCGCCGCAGCGAGAGTATCGGCGGGCGCAGTATCAGTTATTTCTGGGCGAGCCCTAAGGGCCCAGTAGCGCTCCGCGCAATCTGTTCGAGAGTCGTGTGATGCAGCGCAGGGCCGCGCGGATGTCGTCGGACAGCTGCGCAGCGCTGCGACCGTCGTCGCGCTGGTTTCGAGCTCGCTCGCAGACTGCTTCGACGTGCTCGAGACACGAGCTGGCTACTCGCCGCTCGCCGGCCAGCAGCGCGACTTGGGCCGAGCCGAGATGCAAGAAGGCGCGGTGAATGCGCACCGCCTCGCGCAAGAGGTCGTCGCCTGCCATTGCCAAGCGCTCGGCTTGCTCCAGATACTCTTCGGCGGCTGCGAGTAGCCCGAGCCCCGCAAGGGCGGCCCCAAGGCGCGCCTGACACAATGCCAGCGAGCGAGGGTCGTCGAGTGGGCGCAGTAGCGCAAGCGCCAATTCGTGACAGCCCCGAGCCGCCTGCCAGTCGGCGAGCTCGGCCTCCAGGCTACCGAGATTGCCGACGATGATGGCTCGCAGACGAGCGTCGCCGACGCTCAGCACTAGGTCGAGCGCCTTCTGGTAGCGGCGCCGCGCCGAGTCCAGCGCTCCCAACTCTTGCTCGAGCAGCGCCAAGTTGCCCAAAAAATTGGCCAACATGCGCGCGTCGCCGACCTCTTTCAGCGCGTGAATGGCCTTCCAATAGTACGCGGCCGCCTCGATTAACTTACCAGCGTCGTGAAAGACCGCGCCCAGGTTGCCGTAGCAGCGACCGAGTGAAAGCGTGTCACCCACCGGTCGCAAGAGAACGATTGCGCGCTCATAGCAGCCGCGGGCGCGCGGTAATTCACGTTGGAAATGCTGAAGGAGGCCCTCTTCTAGACAAATGTAGCCCGCGAGTTCCGAATTGGCCGTCGCTCGTGCGACTTGTTCTGCGGCTCGCAAATCGGCGCTTGCTTCCGAGAAGCGCCCGCTCGTCGCCCGCAGCCGCGCGCGCAGCACGAGCAGTCGAGCGAAGGGCGTGAATGGCACGCGCTCCGAGAGCTCCTCGCTCGCCGCCAGCGTCCGGTCGAGCAAGTCCAGAAACGCGGGCAACGGACCGCGGGCGACGATCACGGGTTCCAGCGCGCACAGGATCATCACCGACAGGGCCAGATCGCGCGTTGCCGGAGCCAGCGCGTACTCCACGGCGGCGATCAGGTCGTTGGACTCGGCTTCCACTCGCTTGCTGAACGCGAGCTCTCGCTCGCCGGGCAGGCGCTCGAGCCCCGAAGCGCGCCGGCCGGCATACGCGGCGTGTCGCGCCCGGACGCGCTCGAGCTCGCCGCGTTCGGCCAGCTCGGACAGCGCGAATTCACGTACCAACGCAAATAGCGAAAATCCTGCTGTGCTAGCGCGTAACATCGACTTCTCGCGCAACGATTGGAGAGCTCGATGGAGCTCGGCCCCGGGTACTGCTGAAACGACCGAAGCTGCAGACTGCACGCTGAAGCTGCCACAGAACACGGCGCAGGCGCCGAGTACCTCTCGCTCGGTGTGGCTCAGGGAGTCCCACCCGGCACGCAGCGTAGCGTGCAGGGCACTCGGTTCGACGCTCGCGTGCTCATTCGAGCCGACCAACAGCGCGAGCGGGCGTGCGCACAGTGACAGCACTCCCTCGAGCCCGAGTGAAGGCACGCGCGCCGCCGCCAACTCGATGGCCAGCGGTATGCCCTCCAACTCGCGGACGATTCGTTCCACGACATCCCTGGACGGCCCTTCCGCGAAGGCCGCCCCGACCAAAGTAGCGTGCCTGATGAATAGCTGCGCCGAGGGAGAGGTGAGCCGAGGAGCCCGCTCCTCGAGCTCGCGTTCGCTGAGCGTCGCGAGTGGGGTGAGCTCGAGCGGCAGCGTGCCGGAAATGGGCGGGCGCGCGCGGGAGGTGGTGACCAAGGCCAGCTGCGGGGCCAGCTTTCGCCACTCTGCGACCAGGTTGGAAAGCTCGGGAAGCCACGCATCGACGCCATCGAGCACCGCCAGCAGCGGGCCTGCAGCGCCGAGCGCCCGTCCCACCGCGGCGGCCGCCGTTTCGGCCCCCCAAACACGGGCACCGACGGCTCCCGCGAGCAGCCGCAGGGCCGAAGCTTGATCTTGCGCAAGCGACAGATCGACGTAAACGCGCCGCTCGAATTTAGCGACGACCGGCGAGCCGTGCCGCGAGACCTCCAGCGCCAGGCGCGTTTTGCCGATTCCGGGCGGACCCCACAGTGCAACGACCGCGGTCCCCTGGGCGAAGGCATCGAAGATCCGTGCGAGCTCTGCGTCGCGACCAATCAAGGGCTCGCTCGGCGCCTCGAAAACGAGCGACTCCTCGGTTTCGGCGTAACCCAGGGACGAGCCCGAGGCGTCGCTCGGCGCCTCGGTTTTCGTGGCTAGCGTTTCGCGATCGCCTTGCGCTCGGTCGGTGGCCTGCGCGAGTGACCCAAGATCTGCGCTCGATGCGCCGAGAGGCAGTACTTGGTAGTCCCCGAGCAGCCTCGACACGCGCTCCAGCAGCGCGGCGTCCGCGAAAGGTCGCTGCTGCCGATCACTGGCCAATAGATCCATCGCCCAGCGTGTGATTGCCGGGGGGAGGTCGGGGCGCACTTCGCTCAGATCCGGCGCGCCGTCGAGCAAGACATGTGCGATGACTCCCATCGGGTCATCGCCCTGGAAGGCGCGTGCTCCCGTCAAACATTCGAACACGATGCAGCCGAGCGCAAATACGTCCGCTCGGCCATCCACTGCCCGCGGGTCACGGATTTGTTCGGGCGACATGTAGCAAGGCGTTCCGAGCTGTGCCCCGCGGCCCGTAAGGACGACCCCTTCGCCACCGCGCGCAATGCCGAAGTCCACGAGCACGGCCCGCCGCGCTTCGCCGCCCTCGAGCATCACATTCGCCGGCTTCAGATCGCGATGAACGAGGCCGTGTGCATGCAGGGCAGTCAGCGCGCCCAGCATTCGGTGCGCAAGCTGCAAAGTCTCTGTGACGGGGAGTCTGGAAGAGCGCAATGTCGTTGCGAGGTCGTGCCCCTCGATCCAGTGCATGACCAGGAAGGGCTCCCCGGTGGGCGTCGAGCCGTGGGTGATGTAGCGCACGACGGCCGGATGCGTCACGGCGGCCAGCGCCGCTGCTTCGCGCTCGAAGCGCCGCAGCGCGCGTTCCCGCGTGTGCGCGGCTCGGCTGGCGTCTCCTGGAACGAAGGTGAGCGGCCAGCTCTTCACTGCCACGGGCGTACCCGAGGTCAGATCCACGGCGCGAAAAATGCTTCCCATGCCGCCTGCGGCGACTTGCGCTTCGAGCTCGAAGCGCCCGGCGATGAGCTGACCTTTGTGCATCGAATTATCGGGAAATCCGCGACCGAACCTGCGTTTGGAAGTATAGTGTTGCAGTGGCTCGCGCGAACGACAATCGACAGCGACGAACGTGCTGGCTCGACCTCTTTCGCTTCCACCGCTCGCACTTTCCGCTCACGCCGTTGCTGATTGCTCCGTTGACGGGCTGCGGGGCTGATTCGCGCCCGCCGACGGTCCAGATTTGGGTGGGCGAGGTCGAAGACTCCGACGTCGCGGTGGGCATTGTCGCTTCCTCGACACGCTCCACCTTGTTTTTTTGCGGCGGCAATCGTTCGTTCGCCGATCACACGCATTGGTTCGTAGGCAAAGCTCCGCTGGCCGAAGCAAGGCCGATTGAAGACGGAACTTGGCAGGTGACGCTGAGCTCACTGAGTGAGCGGATCGTCGGTAACGTGACGATCAACGGCTCGGCCCCCGTGCCCTTCTCGGCCGTCACCGTCGCGGCAGGAACGCTGGCCGGTTTGTACGATGCTTCTGCTCCCTGCGGCCACGCTGGGCTCGTCGTGAGACAAGCCAGCAGCGACGAGTCACCCGCGGCGCAAGGCGCTTGCCTCGGCGTTGCGGCGGACGCGGCGGTCGTCGAGCAGGTCAACCCGGTGATGCCCATCGCGCGCGGGGCTGATTCCGGCATTCCGGCATCGCTGACCGTCGACGAGAGTCAACGGTTCACTCTACATCCCCTGGTTTTGGAGCCGAACTGAGTGGATGTTTGGTCAGCCAGCGGCGTAATTGGTTCCGGTGGAGGCCGAGTAGCCGCGCGGCTTGCGTCACGTTGCCGTCACTGTCCGACAACGCGCGTGCGATTCGTTCGTCGCTCGGGAAGGCCGTCGGCGGCTGCTCTTCCGCGGCCGGCACCCGGTCCGACAGGCGAAGCCCGGCATCGGGGTCGAGCTCTTCGACATCGACCTCGCGTTTGCCTAGACGCAGCGCGCGGTGTGCCGTTCGGCGCGCCTCTCCGCTGAGCTCACGCACGTTGCCCGGCCAGGGACGAACGGCGCACGCCTCGATCAGCCGCGCGCTCGGGCGTAGCTCGTCATCGACCGCTGCGAGCAGCGTCGTGATCAACCAAGGCAGCTCGTCGAGTCGTTGCCGAAGGGGCGCGAGCATCACTTCTGGGCGCCCAATACGGTAGTAGAGATCTTCACGAAAACGCCCTGCGGTCACTTCCTCCCGCAGATCGGCGTGCGCCGCCGCGCAAATGCGTACATCGACCGATTCGGGCCGGGTCGCGCCCAGGGGCAGGACTTCTTTGGTTTCCAGAACTCTGAGCAATTTGGCTTGGGTGCGAAGCTCGAGCTCCGCGATCTCGTCCAGGAACAGCGTGCCTCGGTGCGCGGCTTGCAGGTAGCCCGACACGTCCGTGGTGGCGCCGGAATACGCGCCGCGTCGCGCGCCGAACAACAGGCGCTCGGCTAGCCCCTCCGGAATTGCGGCACAGTTGACGCCCACGAAAGGGGAGGCTCGGTTTGCGAAGGACGCTTCGTGGAACGCGCGCGCCGCCCGCTCCTTGCCCGCACCGCTCTCACCACGTAGGCACAGCGTGCTTCCAGCGTGGGCCGCGAGCTCAATCTCCGCCCAGGCGCGGCGGAGCGAGCCACCGATGACCAAGCCGTCCTCCCGCAACAGGACGCCGTTGCGATAGAGTCGGACGTCCTCGACTGCCCACAACAGCGTGCGCCCCACTCGCACCACGAGCTGACTACCGAGCGTGGTGCGAGGGGCGGTAACCGCCTCGCCGCGCAGGAACGTGCCGTTTCTGCTACCCAAGTCAGCGATTGTCCAGAGCGTGCCGTCGAAGCTGACCCGGCAATGTTCGCGTGAAACGCGGTCGTCATCCGCAAATAGCTCCTCCTGAACGCCGCGCCCGAGCACCAGCTCGCCGTTGGAAAGTGGCAGGGGCGAACAGGCCGGCGCTCCCTGTGCCCAGATCGCGACCACGCCGGCAGTGCCTCGTTGCACGAGGTCGGGCGCGCGTTGACTCTCTTCGCTGGTCTCCTCGATCGGCATCGACGCCGTTGAGTCTAACACGCCTTGCGCCGGAGCTCGCGGCGCTCCCCAGCCGACCGGACCAGCTGAGCGCGCCCGCTTTTCAGCGAGCACGCCCAGGGAGCTTCGGAAGCTCAGCTCACGGCGAGCAGTGCGCCGGGGTCGTCGAGGTGTCCGGCTTGGTGCACAGCGGGCCGAGCCCGGTCTCGGCATTGGGCAAGCTGATCATCGCCAAGGGACCCGCCTGGTGTTCGCCATTGAACGGCGTCGGCTTGCTGACGTCGAAGCCGCACGCCGCGGCGTCAGCAGGGTCGTTGAACCAAAATCCTACTTGAAAAGTTCCGGTCGGCGGTAGCTGCACGGTGGGATCGAAGCCGAAGATTTGGTCGAGTAAGATGGTGCGGATCGAGGCGCGCATGACCCCGCGCGAGTTCGCTTCGAGGTCGCTTTGGTACCAGGCGAGGCCAAAGTTCTTGAACTGCGGGTTGGCGGTTCCGTCCGCGAGCAAGGAGCTGTTTTCGACCGTGAACATATCGAACTTGAGCCCGGGTTTGACGTTCTGACCGTAGAGGAACAAGCCGTCGTTCGAGTCACCGCGAACCACCAGCGCTTGGACCTGCGGCGCGCGCGCGGCATCGCCTGGATACGCCGCCAGGCAGTTGAGGAACTTGGGATTCGGAGCAAAGTCGAACCTAACGACTTCGGTTTCATTGGGCGGCTTCACGCCCGCGCCCACGCCGTTCAGCTCGCTCAGCTCCACCGTGACCGAGCCTTCGGAGCTTTCGACCTGCGCCTGCTGCCCCCACTTGCCGTCTCGGATCGCCCAGACCAGCACCTGATCGTCGAAGCGATAGTTACCCGTGACCGTCTTCTCGTCGAAAGGCAAGGTCAGGCTAGCCGCTGCGCCGAGCTTGAGCCCGGCAGGTTGGATTTGGAATTCTGGGCCACACCCGACGGCACCGCTCGGCAGCGGTTTGAGCCCCGAGGCCTTTGCAAGATCGATCTCGGTTGGCTCGGCGAGCGCGCCCGCGGGAATGGAGAGCTGAACCCCAGCGAACGCGGTGCCTGGCTGGCCGACGAGCTCGCCGCCTTCGGGTCCGATCGTCTTGTGCAGGCTCTCCTGACTCACGGCCTCCGGGCTCGCCCCACCCGACGAGCAGGCGGCCATCAAGAGAAGCGTCGTGACCCCAGCCAGGGCTCGCGTGGCGAGCACGCTTCGAGCTTGAACGGTACGACGGGACGTGGATGCGGTGGTCATTTGAAGTACTCCTTGAAGTGGAATGGGTTGAGCGAGCGAAGGTCAGGTCCCTTCGTCGCGGTCTTGACCCCCCTTCAGCAACTCGCGTGCCGCCGGATTCGAGCGCCGCCACGCGCGGCACAGCGGGCGATTCGCCGTTTTGTCGGGAGTTTTGCGTGCCCGTCCCAGGCCAGACGCGGGCACTGTGCCCGGCACGTGCCGGCCGCCACGCCGAGACGGTGTGCCGCGGGATTAGGGGGCAAGCGGGCACGAGCGGCGGAGGGCCGCGCGTAGCTCGGAGTGCGTGCCCGAGCATCGAGTCGCGAGCGCGTCGATGCGCTCGGAGCGCCACGACCCGCGCCAGGCGAACCGCCAATGCAATGCACGCCTTTCCGAGGTGGTTCGCTCAGACGAAAGTCGGCGGCGGGCGAGCATGAGCTCACTCGAATTGCGCAGCGAGTGCCCGATAATCCTTCCGTCGGCGCGATCGGTCAGGCGACGGCACGCCGCTCGCCTTCATCGCCAGTAGGCTCGCCCACCTGCCCGCCAACGCTGTCGGACAGCGCACACAAGACGAAGAACAGTGCCTTCGCGAACATCGATCGCTCTTGGTGCGTGAGCTCCAACGCGCGCTCTAGGGAAAGGCCGGAGCCCCGCGCTAGCTTCGTGACGATCAACCAGCACTCGGCGACATCCAAGTCCTCTGGCTCGAACTTGGGAGCCAAGCGAACAATGTCGAAAGCTTTGGCTAGGTCATCCACCGCCGAGCGGAAGACAAGCGCTTCGGTCGCCGCCAGCACTCGAAGCCAAACTTCAGCCTTGACAGTCATGTGCGAAGAAGCTGCGTCCATCCGTGTGCTTTATCAAGGCTGATCCGAGTGTCATAGCGATGTGCGCGCATTCGAGCGATCGAAGAGCAGCCCCCGAAGTCCTCGATGCCTGGCGGGAGGGAAGACCGCGGCACCAGGTCGTATCAGACCGACAATCGAACGACATCGAGATTGCTGCGCCACCAGGGAGCATCGTTGGTTCACGAGTGCGGCGCCGGGCCAAAACGCAGCAGCGTGCAGCCCTGCGGAAGAGTCTCCGTGCCCAGCGGCGCGAGCTCGAGCTGCAGGCCGGCCTCGAAGTACGGGGTGCCGCTGCCCAGCACGACGGGCATGACGTACAGCCGAAATTCGTCCACCAAACCCCACCGTATCAAGCTTGCGGCCAGGGCTGCACCGTTGACCTCGATTTGGCCGGTCGTCTCCGCCTTCAATTGCCTGACCTCGCGCTCCACGTTCGTCTTCACGAGGCGCGCGTTGGGGCCCACGCTGTCCAGGGTCGTGGAGACCACGACCTTGGGAGTCGCCTGCCAGGCGCGCGCGAAGTCCAGCTCATGGGGCGGGCTGCCCGCGGGAGGATTGTCCCAATAGCTCATGACCTCGTACATGCGCCGGCCATACAGGCTGAGCGCCGTGCGCTCCAGTAGTTCGTTGAAGTAGCGATGCAGCGCCTCACCCGGGACCGGCAAGCCGATCTCACCCTGGGAATTGGAGATGTAGCCATCCGCCGAAACGGCCAAACTGTAGCAAATGTGTGCCGCCATGCCTGAGCTCCTAACTGATTGCTATATGCAACTGGTTGCAGTGTGCCATCAGAAGAGCTGCCCCCGCAACTAGGATTCGTTCCCGCTACGACCGACCGCCATCGCCCCGGCTGCCCCATCACTCTGAGGCGAGGCGTTGGGCGATCCTGAAGTCCAAACGTCGTGCGCGACGTCCTGTTCGGGGCCCGGCGACGCTTTCGACTGCTGCTAGCGGCGTCCAGGAAAGGCATCGCGTCCAACCGCCGCCGGCACTTCCGCATCGTAGAACAACGTGCCTGGCTGAGCCGCGTGTTCGAGAGGGCACTATTTGTACTACGGAGTGCCAACCAACCAAGCGTTGGCTCTGTTCGAGCGGTGTGATTGAGATCTGGCATCGATCGCTGCAGCGGCTCTGGCCCCCGCCAACGCTTCGCGCAAGGCGATCACGCTCTAGACCCCGATCGGTTTGAAGCCATGGAATTTCCGTCGGAATTCCATGGTCGCCAACTAGCGTCCCTGGGCACTCCAGCTCGGAGTGTAACTGGCCGTAATGGTGTTGGTGGCTGACGGTCGCTATGCCCTCTCGTACGCCTCAGCACCTCGCTGAGGTCGGGACCGGGCAGTCGAATGTAGGGCTGCATGGGCGCGACAACAGACGTCGTTTCAGCGATTGGAGATTTCCCATGTCTGAACTCGTTGTGAGAAAGGCCGAGTCCTCGAGAATCGAACGTGATTTCATGGAAAGGGCAATCCTCGCCGATTCCATCACCAAAACGGCGGTTCCCCTGCGCAAGCTGTGGGACGATCTATGCTCTAGAAAATCCCGTGTGGTCACGAGTTTCAACACCGGCACGCGCGGTTTTCTCGTCCTGAGTGAACGTCCGCACGCAAATTCTCACGTAGCGCCGCCCCCCATCGATAGCCGAAACGTAGAAATCTTACGCAGGGTCATGTTCGGTGATGCGCAAAAGGTCGCGGCCAGTGATCTGCGATTGAGCCCATCCTCCATCAATACTTTTGCCGGGCAAGCCTTGCGTGAGATGGGGCTTCGGTGCGTGCCCACTCGTGTTCCAGTCGTCATCGTGATGGCCGCACACGCCCACTACCGAGAGATCGATAGCCTGGTCGCTCGACAGAGCCTCGTCGAAGCGACTGACTGCGTCCAGCGAGTGCTGAGCGTGCCGCTACCGGATCCATCCGATCTGACCCTTCTCTCCATTGCCGAGCGTTCTATCGTCGGATTGTTGCTGGATCGACGCAGCAATGCCGAAATTGCCCGACTGAGAGCCACCTCGCCTCGAACGGTCGCGAATCAGTTGGCCAGCGTCATGCACAAGCTTCAGGTCGGTGGTCGGTGTGGTGTCGTCCACTGGCTGGTCACCAAGGCGAGCCGCCGCGCGCATCAAATAGACGTTGGCAGTGAGCCCACCCGGACCACGTTCGAAACGGACGCGAATCTTGGCGGCAACGTCTCGAGCTGGGCCTAGCTCGAGTCCCGGCCAGATCGTGTAATCGCGTGTAATTCCCGACTCGATCGGAGCCGGCTAAGTTGATTCTCGAAGGAAAGCGATAGTCATGATTTCAGCGGAGTTCCCGAACTTGCCGCGCGCGCCTGGCGACGCTGACGATCGACTTCCGGTGAGTTTGACTACGCAACGAGCCTCGAGCATCGCAGAAGTGAAACCAGGCTGTCGCAGCGCCCACGCAAACGGCAAGAGACCGTACCGCCGCATCGAGTCGAACAGTGCGAGGAGGCCACCCCCCAGACGGTTGCGCGACTCGGGTGCCTTGACCCGGGATGCGAAATTTGATTTCGTTAGTCTGGTAGAGGCTAGTTTGCGACAGATTGGTGCATACACCGTGATGGGCGAGCTCGGCCAGGGCGGCATGGGTGTCGTCTATCGTGCGCGCCATGTCAGCACGAACCGCATCGTCGCGCTCAAGACGGTGCGCGTTCCCGATCCGCGATGGCTTGCCAGCATCCGGCGTGAAGTCCAAGCGCTGACTCGTGTGCGTCATCCTGGAGTCGTGCGGATCCTCGATCATGGCCTGCACGAGGGGCGTCCTTGGTATGCCATGGATCTCCTGGAAGGCGAAACGCTGCGTCACTACTGCCGCCGCATCTGGAGCCCCTTCCAACGCGTATCGTCCGTCCCTCCGCAACCCACCGAGGCTGCGACCCCGACTGAAGCCGTTCGCGAAAGCGCATCCGTTGCTTCGGGTTTCAGCGGGGCTACCGCCGGTTGGTCGAGGCAACCATCGGCCTGCGCGGGCGAGGTCGAGTACATCGTGCGCATGTTTCATGCCCTGTGTACGACGCTCGCCTTTTTACACGGTGAAGGCCTCGTCAATTGCGACCTCAAGCCGGAGAACGTCTTGCTCGTCGACGGCGAGCCCGTGCTGATCGACTTCGGGCTGACTGCTCACGGTCCGCGCGCCGGTCGCGAGCTACTCGAGTCGCAGCGCTCGCCAATCGGCACGGTTCCGTACATGTCTCCGGAGCAAATCAGAGGCGAGTTCGTGGATGCTCGCAGTGATCTGTATTCCTTGGGCTGCATGCTCTACGAATTGGTGACGGGTGAACCGCCATTTTCGGGCCCGGGTTTGATGGCGAAGCATTTGGAATCGCCCGTACGCGCGCCCTCGAGCGTAGTCCCTGGCGTTCCGGATGGGTTGGACCGGCTCATCATCAAGCTGCTCGACAAGGACCTGGCTGGTCGATTCGGCTTCGCCGACGAGGTGGCGACGGACCTGGGAGCGCTGATCGACTACTCACCGCGCGTCAGCCATTTGCCACCGGCGGCCCCTTATCTGTATCGGCCGCAATTCGTTGGGCGAGAAGCGTTACTGTCTCGCATCCTTCGCGACCGGGACCGAACTTTGGATGGCGCGGGCGCGTTCGTCATGCTCGGCGGCGAGAGTGGCTCGGGTAAGACTCGCCTGGCCATGGAGGCGACCCGAGTGCCCGCCTTTCCGATGCGTGTGATCACCAGCGAAGTGACCTCGCCGCTGACCGGGAGTCGAGAGCAGGGGCGCACCGAGCCGCTGCACGTGTTGCGGCCCGTGTTGCAAGCCGTGGCCGACCAATGCCAGCACGGTGGTGAGGAAGTGACTGCGCGCTTGCTCGGCCCAGGCCGCTCCGTGCTAGCGCTCTACGAACCGATGCTGGCCGACGTCCCAGCACCGCGCGACTCGACGTTCCCGATGCCCGCCACGGCGGAGGCGTTTCGAAAGCAGCTGTTTGGCTTTCTTGCCGCGACGTTGCGCGCGTTCTCGCGCGATTTGCCGATTCTATGGGTCATAGACGATCTCGGCTGGGCTGACGAGCTGTCGCTGGCTTTCCTGCTCTCGCTCGATCGCGAGTTCTTCGCCGAAACTCCGCTGTTCATCCTGAGCACCTACCGGACTGAAGAGGATTGTCCCCAAGTCGAGCAGCTGACACGACTCGCGCACGTCCAGTGCCATCGGCTCGCCCGACTCGACCAATCGGCGGTCCGCTCGATGGTCGGAGACATGTTGGCTTTGCCACGGCCTTCCGACAATCTCGTGGAGTTCGTCACTCGAGAGGCCGAGGGCAATCCTTTTTTCGTCTCCGAGTATGTGCGCGCGGCGGTCGATGCGCGCTTGCTGACCCGCAGCGCCGAGCACAGCTGGAGCTTTTCCGGCAGTACGTCGAACGGTCCTTCCCTCGAGACGCTGCTCTTGCCGGCCACGTTGCGTGAGCTCGTCGGCCAGCGCCTACTTCAATTGACGCCTGCCGCGCGTGACCTATGCTTCTCGGCGGCTCTGCTCGGTCGTGAATCCGAAACGGAGGTGCTGCGCACGGTCTCCGCGTTCTCGGATGAAGGCGCGCTCGCCGCATTGGACGAGTTGCTGCGTCGCGAGGTGCTCGTGCAAGCGGCACCCGAAACCGTACGCTTCGCACACGACAAGCTGCGCGAGGTGGCTTATGAACAGATCGACGTTGCGAAGCGAAAAGCGCTTCACGGACGCGCCGCAAGCGTGCTCGAAAAACGCTGGCAAGGCCAAACGGGCGCACAACGAATTTGGCCCGCGCTCGGCCAGCACTTCGCCGAAGCGGGAAGCCCGGACAGCGCGGCGCGCTATCTGCGAATGGCGGCGGACCACGCGCGCACGACCTTCGCGAATCACGACGCAATTGGTTTGTACCGACAGGCAATCCAGCAGGCACAGACTCATTTGGAGCGGGTCCCCCAAGCGCACGAATGGCTATCCGCGCTGGGTGATATGCATGAATCGCTTGCCGACGTCATGGCGCTCAGTGCGCAGCGTCCAGAGGCCCGTACTGCCTATGACCGCGCGATGACGTTCTCAGCGGGTCCCGTCGCCACGGCTCGGTTGTTTCGAAAGCTCGGAAAAACCTGGGAAATCGAGCACAATCATGCCGAGGCGTTGCGACACTACGCCGTCGCCCAGACGGCAGCGGCAAGCCACGCGCGCGATGACGACCCCAAGCTGCGTGACGAATGGATTCAAACCCACATCGAGCAGATGTGGGTCTATTACTGGTTGGCTCGGACCAGCGATATGGACGAGCTCGTCGAGACGCTCGAGCCACAGCTGCGTTCCTACGGCTCTCCGCTTCAGCACGCGCGCTTCTTCCAGGCTCGCGTGCTGGCAGATCTGCGTCGGAATCGCTTCTTACCAGACGAAGCAACGCTGGCGAACGCGCGCGCGGCTCTACATGCCGCGCGCGATCGCAGCGCTTTTGCCGAGCTGCCCATGGCTCAGTTTCTGCACGCGTTCGCGTTGTTGCTGGGTGACTCGGTGGCCGCCGCCGACTCGGAGTTGCTCAACGCCGAGATATTGGCACGGCGAGCGGGCGACAGCGGTCTCCTTTCGCGCTGCCTGACCTACCTCACGTTGAGCGCCCGGCGGCTCGGGCGCGTTTCGGAGACGAAGCTTCGCGCGGAAGCCAGCCTGGTCGTGGCGACGGCCGGAAATTTGCGCGAATACATCGCGGCCGCGCAAGCAAACAGAGCTTGGGTGCTGCTCAAAAACGGGCAAGTCTACGAGGCGCGCAGCCTGGCCCAAGAAGCGCTCGATGTTTGGGCGGAGCTTGCGTTGGTCTTTCCATTTCAGGCAATGGCCCTGGTGCCGCTCATTCAAGTCGAGCTCGATCGCGACCAGCTCGACGCGGCAGTTGGCCACGCGCAGGCCCTGCTTTCGCCCAAACAGCAGGTACTGCGCGGCGCAGCCAGCGACGCGCTGACCCGCGCGATTCGGGCCTTCAGCGCTCGCGACCACGCGGCAACGCGCCGTGAGCTCAGCCGCGCACTCGCTCACCTCGACACGATTCAATCCAATCAATAGGGGCCAAATCCGATGTTGTTGACCAATCAATTCTTGCAGGTCGAGCTGATCGTTCATCAAGACGACCAACCCGAGTTCGAGCGGCGGGTGAAGGAGTTTCTAGATAACGATGGTTTCGATCGGTTCGACGAGGATTCGAACAAGCACTTGGTGCTCGCGCTGCGTACTCCAGAGCCGATTGTATACAGCGGCTATCTACGCCGTCAGTCGAGCGTTCTCCAGCGCAAGGACGAGTTCGTCACACGCGGGAAGCAAGTTCCGGACAGCGAGCCGTGCTTCTTTCGATATGTTCACCTGTGGCGTTTGGGGCAGATCACCGACTTGGACCTGGCTCGCCTGATGCGATTGAGCGCAGACGACAAGGAATACCGAGCCATCGACAATCTCGTCGTGCGCGAAACGCAGGACGTCGTGTTCCGCGTGCCGTGGTTGAGCGATCTGCCCGAAATTTCCGGGGAGGGAAGACTCAACTTGGTTCGCATTACGCGTCAGCTCTCGCCCCGAGAGTTGGGGACTTACTTATTCAGCCTCGGCGCTCTAATCCCGACCTTGGAAAGGGATGGCTACCACACGATGGGCCTATTCCAGAACATCACCGGGTTACTCAATACGGTGACGGAGTACTGGAAGACCGATGATTCGGATCTCACGCCGCTCCACCGAACTCCGGGAGAAGTGTCCAAGCTCGTCTTCGGAAATTCTCCGCTCGAAAAGGAGATCGATGACCTTCATCGTAAGGTCACCTTCAGCCAGGAACGGTATCAGTCTTACCTTCCTCTCGAGCGTCTGCACGTCAACCACGTCGGGCGTCGTTGGTTCGCGGCTGCGCTGGAAACTGCGGCAGGGCAGGGATGGTAAGGTGACGCAATGCTAGCACAATCCAAGATCCTGTTGGTCGGCGGGACCGGCTCGCTCGGTGGGGCAATCACTCGTCTTCTCAGTGAGTCCGGGCATGACGTTCGCGTCTTGGTTCGGCCATCGACGGACTCCGCCAAGCGCGAGACGCTCAAGGCATTGAAGGGCGTCGAGCTCGTAACGGGCGACCTCAAGGACCCCGCTTCTCTCGACGCCGCGTGCGCGGGCGTCGAGGTCGTGGTCTCGACCGCGAGCGCGATACCGCCGCACCAAGCAGAGGATTCGATCGCTGCCGTCGACGAACGAGGCCAACTCGCGCTCGTGGCTGCGGCAGAGCGCGCGCGTTTGAAACGCTTCGTCTTCGTTTCGTTCGCGCCGCAGCCGGCCACGTTCGCATTGCAGAACGCCAAGCGAAAGGTCGAGGCAGCGCTCGCACGTAGCAGTCTCGACTATACCGTATTGCAGCCTACCTTTTTCATCGAGTTCTGGCTGAGCTCGCACGCAAAGTTCGACCCCATGAAGGGTGAGGTGCAAATCCTGGGGGATGGCAACCAGCGCGTCAGCTGGGTTTCCATGCTCGACGTGTCACGCTTCGCCGTCGCGGCCTGCGATAGTCCGGGGTTCTCGCGCGTCACGCTTCAACTC
>Ga0302322_100002663_pt1 | contig 15100 bp, 15 predicted proteins | sample Fen_T0_2_FD_203757 | JGI IMG/M metagenome (GOLD analysis project Ga0302322, IMG submission 203757) | Peat permafrost microbial communities from Stordalen Mire near Abisko, Sweden - Fen_T0_2 | ecosystem: Environmental > Terrestrial > Soil > Wetlands > Permafrost | place: Sweden: Abisko... | reverse complement strand
ACACCGCACGGGTTGAGCACGCCCTCGCCCCACGTCTCCTCGAGCCCGTTCGGTTGCCCGTCGGTGCTCTCGTCGTACACGGTGCAGGTGAAGCCGTCGCGCACGATCGACGCGAAGTGCATGCCGTAGCCGGGGAACTGGCTGTCCCACTGTGTGATGGTGCGCTCGAACCCGCGGGCGTCGGCATCGGCGTTGTCGACAGGCAGGGCGCGGCCCTGCATCCACTCGGCCGGCTCGAGACCCGCGATCGCGCAGAACGTGGGCGCGAGGTCGATCTGGCTCACCGGCGCGTCGACCACGGTGGGCGTGACCCCCGACGCGGGCGCGGGTCGCCACACCAGCGGCAGGTGCATCAGCGCGTCGACATGCCAGGGGCCCTTGAACAGGAAGCCGAAGTCACCCTGCATCTCGCCATGGTCGGTGGTGAAGACGATGTCGGTGTCGTCGAGCCGACCGAGCGCGGCGAGATGGTCGAGCACGCGTCCGGTTGCCTCGTCGATCAGCTCGTTCATCACGTGCACGCGCGCGTTGAGCTCGCGCACCTGGTCGTGCGTCAGTTCGTCGGGGTACCAGTACATGGGGCCGCCCTCCGCGTTCGCGAAGGTGCGGTCGTACCAGCCGAGCCAGTGCTGCGGGCGCCCCGCGAGCACCGCGCGGATCGCCTCGGGCGAGCCGGGGTGACCGGCGGGCAGGTCGAGGTCGCGCCAATTGACGCGCGTCATCTCCGACTCGGGCGGGTCCCACGGGTGGTGCGGGTCGGGGAAGCTCACCCAGCAGAAGAACGGCTCGTCGTCGCCCACGGTGTCGAGCCACTCGATGGCCCGATCCGCCGTCCAGTCGGTGTGGTACCACTCGCGCGGGATCACGTTGTGCTTGGTCTCCGGCGCGCCGGTGTCGCCGCCCGGGTGCGCGCCGAGCAGCTCGCAGAACGACTCGAGGTGCTCGGGGTGGTGTTCGGCGACCCAACGCCCATAGTGCTGCACCGGGCGCCCCTGGAACGCGGCGACGTGCGCCGCCTGGATCGAGTACTCGAACCCGCGCCACGGTCCGGTGTCGCCGCGCCGCCACCGCTTGTTCTCCTCCCACTTGTTCTGGAAGTCGAACGCGGGTTCGAAGTGCGCCTTGCCCACCAGCGCGGTGCGGTACCCGCCGACGTCGCGCAGGTACGCGGCGATGCTCGGCGCGTCTTCGGGGAGGGGCACGCCGTTCGACGTGACGCCGTGGGTGCGCGGGTACTGCCCGGTGAGGATCGTGCAGCGCGCGGGCATGCACACCGTGTTGTTGGCGTACATGCGCGAGTAGTTCACGCCCTGCGCGGCGAGTCGGTCGACCACCGGCGTGCGGGCGATGGTGCCGCCGGTACAGCCGAGCGCGTCGTAGCGCTGCTGGTCGGTGGTGACGAAGAGGATGTTGCGCTTCACGCGGCCTCAGCCCTTCACCGCGGCAGCCCATCGGCGCACGTGCGGCAGGTCGTCGTCGAGCCAGTACGCGTCGTCGTCGGTCACGACCATGAGCTCCTCGAACTTGGCGCCCACGCCGTCGCGACCGATGTGGGGCTCCACCGCCCACACGCCCGGCGTCGGTCGGTGGTCGGCGCGCTCGCCGTCGTTCCAGATCGGCCAGCAGGTGTCGTGCTGCACCGCGTCCATGATCGCGGCGACGAGTCCTTCGCCCGCGGCGACGCCGAACCCGGGGATCGGGCCGGCGTGGTCGGGATCCGGATCGAGGCGCATGACTCGGTGACCGAGCGCGCGGTCGGGATACTCCTGATGGCAGTTCACCCAACCGTGGTCGGCGATGACTTCGTCGAGTTCGCCGTAGAGGTCGCGCAACGTGCGGCCGGCCCGCACACCGGCGAGCAACTGCTCGCGCATCGGGGCGAGCCCGGCGAGCAGTTCGTCGTACACCTGGTTGGCGCCGACCACGCTCGAGTAGCCGATGTCGGAGCAGTAGCCGTCGACGACGGGCGCGAGGTCGACGATGATCGCGGTGCCGTCGGTGATCGCCGCGTCGGTCGGGAAGAAGCCGCCACCCCCACCATTGGCACCGCGGCCGCCCTCGATCCCCGCCTGTGCCCACCCGGGCGAGAGCATCGTGCGCTCGCCGAACCAGGCGAAGGGGTAGTGGAACACCTGGTCGACGCCCCGTGCGCGCTGGGCCGTGGTGATCGCCTCGCAGGCATCGCGCTCGGTCATCCCCACCTCGAGCGTCGCGGCCACCTCCTCCGCGATGTCGTACGCGAGGCGCTGGACCTCGCGGAACCGGGCGAGGTCGCCGTCGTGATAGGGAAACGCGTCGTCGGGAACAACCATAGGGCCGAGTCAAGCAGAAACGGCTGGCTCACCCCGACCAACGCGCCGTGAACGCCCGCGCGAGATCGCGCCTGACCTTCTCCCCCACGTTGCGTCGCTGAAATCCGCTATGGGGATTCCTTCGACGCAACTTCGATGAGGGCCAGCCAGTCGGTGACCATCGGGTTGTCGGTGTCGACGGTCGCGCCGGCCATGCCCCACTGCAGCATTGCCCGCGTCGCGGTGATGCAGATGATGGTCATGGAGAACGCGGTCCAGTAGGCGAGGTGTTCGAGCGGGCGACCGCTGGCGCGGCTCCACCGTTGCCACGTCTCCTCGGCTGACGGCAGCGCGAGTGGCTCGGCCACCGCCCGCCGGTGCCGGTCTTCCAGCATGAGGCTGTAGCCGACGTCGGCGAGCGGGTTGCCGACGTACGCGACCTCGAAGTCGACGAGCGCGCGCACGGTGTCGCCGTCGACGATCCCGTTGACGAGCCGCGCGTCGCCCAGGCACACCGCGGGCGCGTCGTCGGCGCCGGGCGGCACATGCTCACCCAGCCATTGCAGCGCCGCGAGCTGACGCGGCGCGGGCGCGCCCTCCTTCTCGCCGAGCCCGCCGTTCCCGCCGAGCCCGCCGTTCCCGCCGAGCCCGTCCATCGCGTCGAGCAGCGCACGGCGCCAGTAGTCGAGGACGTCACGAACGCCACCTTGGTTCGCTCCTGTCACCGTGGAGGCCGCAGGCACGTCCCTCGGATCGACGCAGTGCATCGCGGCGAGCGCGTCGTGGAACGACTCCCACACCGCGCGCTGCAGCTCGGGACCCCCTGCCCGCAGCTCCTCATCATCGTGGTACCCGTTGGCGCCGACGTCGGCGACCCCACGACCGGGCACGTGCGTCATCGCGAAACACGGCCGGCCGATCGCGCCGGTGCCGTCGTCGATGGCGAGGATCTCGGGCACCGGCGCGCCGGCACGATGCAGGCCGTCGATCACGTGGGCCTCACGTGCCGCGCTCCGGCGATAGACGACGCTCGGCTCACCGGGTGCCTTGAGCACCATCGAACGCGGGCCACCGCCGGTCATCGCGTCGATGCGCCACGCGCCGCTGGAGTGACCACCACCGAGGCGGTGCACGGCGATCGAGTGGATCGACGGGTCGGCCACCTCGGCCAGCCATTCCTGCAACCGCTCGGGCTCGATCGGGCTGTCCGCGCCCTCGTTCGTCATCGGGTTACCTTCTCACCCGGACGAGGGGGAATGCGATGCCGAGCGCCCAACACGAAGCGATGGTGGCGCGCATCGTCGCCAGTGGGATGCGCACGCCCGAGGAGGCCGATCCGGTCCTGATCGCGGCGATGCGCGACGCAGAGCTCGCCACACCCCTTCCGCAGATCCCCGACATGCGGATCGCCGACATCGCGTACGGCGGGGTTCCGTGTCTCGAGGTCACGCCCGTCGGCGACGGAGCAACGCGCGGCACGGTCGTGTACGTGCACGGCGGCGGATACATCTGGATGCGAGCCGCCACCCACGTCGCGGTCGCCGCCGCGTTCGTGCGGGCGACCGGGTGCCGGTGCATCAGCGTCGACTACCGCCGGGCACCGGAGTACCCCTTCCCCGCGCCGGTCGAGGATCTCGTCGCGGTGTACGAGGCGCTGCTCCACGCGAGTGGGCCGCCCGGGAGCATCGTGTTCGCGGGCGACTCCGCCGGCGGCGGGCTGGTGATCGCCGGCCTGGTCGCGCTCCGTGACGCGCACCTGCCGCTGCCCGCTGCGGGCGTGAGCATCTCGCCGTGGAGCGACCTCGCCGTCACCGGCGCGTCCGCCGACACCGTCGACGACCCGATCGTGAGCGGCAACGCGCTCCGCATGATGGCCGGCATCTACCTGGCGGGCGCCGACCCCCGCTCGCCCACCGCCTCGCCGCTCTACGCGGACCTCGCCGGGCTCCCGCCGTTGCTCGTGCAGGTCGGCACCCGGGAGTCGCTGCTCGACGACGCCCGCCGGGTGGCGGCCCACGCACGCGAGGCAGGCGTCGACGTGACCCTCACCGAATACGAGGATGTGATCCACATGTGGGTGGTGAGCGGACCGGACATCCCGGAGTCGCTCGCCGCCTACCGTGAAGCCGGCGAGTTCGTGCTCGCCCACCTGCTGCGGGAGAGAACACCATGACCACCGTCAAGACCTTCTGTCGCCTCTGCGAGGTGAGCTGCGGCATGGTCGCCACCGTCGAGGACGGCCGCCTCGTGCAGGTGCGCCCCGACCACGACCACCCGGTCACGCAGGGCTTCGCGTGCAAGAACGGCCTGCGCGCCGTCGACGTGCACCTCGACCCCGACCGGGTCGTGCGACCTCAGCAGCGCACCGACGCGGGTTGGATCGACGTGTCGTGGGACGACGCGCTCGCGGGCATCGCCGCTCGTCTGAACGACATCATCGCCGAACACGGGCCGCGCAGCGTCGGCATCTTCCTCGGCAACCCGAACGCGTTCAACGCCACCGTCGGCGCCGCGCTCATGTCGCTGGCCCCGGCGCTCGGCACCGATCGCATGTTCTCGTCGGCCACCCAGGACTGCACCAACAAGTACGTGGTGTCGGAGCTGGTGTACGGATCGATGTCGGCGCAGCCCATCCCCGACTTGGATCGCACCGAGCTGCTGATGCTGATCGGCACCAACCCGCGGGTGAGCAAGTCGTCGTACATGAGTGTGCCCGACCCGATCGCGGCGTTGCGCGAGCTCCGCGACCGCGGCACGCGCGTGATCTTCGTCGACCCGCTCGACGTGGAGCCCGACATCGGCGAGTGCGTGCAGCTGCGCCCCGACAGCGACCCGTACCTGCTCGCCGCGATGCTGCACGAGATCCACGCGACGGTCGGGTTCCATCCGGGCGCGCTCGCGGATCGCATCGAAGGCCTCGACGACGTCGTCGCGTTCGTAGCGCCCTACTCCCCCGAGGCGGTGGCCGATGTGGTGGGCATTCCCGCCGAGCGCATCCGCCAACTCGCGCACGATTTCGCCGCCGCCGACGGTGCGGCGATCCACGCGTCGACCGGCCTCAACATGGGCCGACAGGGCGCACTCGCGTACTGGCTCGTGCAGATGTTGCTCCTGTGCACCGGCAACCTCGACCGCGCCGGCGGCAGCTTCTTCGGCGCCCGCGCGTTCCCGCACGTGCCGCCCACCGTCGACCGTTCCGACGCGTCGTTCGAGGACACCCGCTGGGGGCGCCTGCGTCGCCCGATCGGCACGATGCTCCCCTCGGCGCTGCTCCCCGAGTTGATCGACGATCCCGACGAGCCACTGCGTGCGCTCATCGTGTTCGCCGGCAATCCGGCCCTCACCGTCGGCGGTGGCGACCGCCTGTTCGACGCGCTCGGCTCGCTCGACCTGCTCGTGTCGGTCGACCTCTACCGCAACGCCACCGGCGAGCTCGGTCACTACGTGCTGCCCGCCACCGACCAATTCGAACGTGAAGACATCAACACCTTCGTCCAAGGTGTCCAACGCCGACCGTTCGTGCAGTGGACGCCACCGGTGTGCACACCCGAGGGCGAGGCACGCGAGGAGTGGCGCATCTGTTCCGACCTCGTGCGGGCCATGGGCAAGGAGCCGATGCTCGACTCCACGTTGGAGTCGGTCATCCCGCTCATGTACGACGGGGCGCTGGCACCACGCGGCCTGAGCATCGAGGCGCTGCGCGACGCCGGCGGGGTCGTCACCCTCGACGAACCCGGGCCCGGCGGTTCGCTCGACCGCCTCGGCCTCACCGGCGCGATCGTCTGCGCACCGGAAGCGTTGCGCTCCACCCTGGAACGCGGTCACGCGCTCTTCGCGACCATGCGCGCGGAAGTCGCCGGCGAACCCGACACGCGCTTCAGCATGATCACGCGGCGCACGCTCGGCAGCATCAACACCTGGATGCTGAACCTCCCCGGCGGCGAGGAGGACGGCGCGGGCACGCCGCTGTGGATGCATCCCGACGACGGCGCGCGCCTCGGCCTCGTCGCGGGCGCGGTCGCGACGATCAGTAACGAGCGCGCCACGCTCGAGGCCCCGGTGCGCTTCGACCCGCGCCTGCGCCACGGGGTGGTCGCGATGACGCACGGATTCGGCAATGCCGCCACCACGGGCATGCCCGGCGCGCAGCGGCGCGGCGGCGTCAACGTGAACGCGCTCGCGCCGTCGGGCCCCGACGCATTCGACCCGGTGAGCTGCATGCAGCAGATCACCGGCATCCTCGTCGACATCACCGCCGCCACCAGGACCGGCGCCACTGCGGGAGCAAGCACGTGAGCAAGGACAAGGAGACGCCGAAGCACGGGTACGCGTCGTTCTCGAAGGACGACACCGAGGACGCGAAACGCGGGGAACCGGCAGGCACGCTCGACGCCTACGCCGCGGCCCGCGACCTGACCGCGATGGGTCAGGTCAAGCTCACGGCATTCCGCAGCCTGCTTCCCGAGTGGCCCGACTACATCTTCAACGTGGTGCGGGGCGTGCTGCCGGGCGGCGCGATCGGGGTGCTCGAGCACGAATTGCAGGAGGTTCCGACCAGCACCTCGAGAGGGATCGAGTGGGGCGGGACGTTCTACAACACGCACTTCACTGCGAAGGGGCCGAAGGGCTTCCTCAACAAGATCCTGCCGTTCGAGCTCTCGGTGGACGAGCCGAAGGCCGCGTTCGAGGCGTCAGCACTGTGGGTGCCGGTGACCGCGGCCGTGGTGCGAGTCCCCGAGGCGGCGCTGCTGCCGTACATGCTCGTGCGTCCGAAAGACTTCCTGCCGATCGGCGACCCGACGCTCGACGACGTCGGCGCGCGGGGCTTCCGGATCCTCGGCAAGCAGCTCCCGCCCGAGCTGCGCGCCTCCGTGTTCGGTGGCCCCGTCGGCGAGGCGTTGCGCACCTTCGTACATCCGTACGTGGAGCTGATGGCCACCCACGGCGGCGTGGCGCTGCGCCGCAACGGTTATGTGCACGACGACGACCGGCTCGACGACCTGGCCCAGGCGGCGAGCACCGTGGCGCGCGGCCTCGCCGAAGCCGCGGCGCCGTTGCATCGGCCCCAGCCGTTCACTGCCGAGTTGCCCCCGCCGGGTGACGGCGCACCCGCCGACATTCCCTGGTTCCCGTGGCCCACCTCCGAGTGGCGCGAGGCGTACGCCTCGGTCGCCGCGGAGCTCTCCCTCACGCAGGAAGACCCGGTGGAACTGCACCGGGCGTTCCCGAAGCTCCCCGTCCCCGGGATCGCCCAGGGAGTCCTGCGCGGCACGTTGCCCGGCGCCGGCGTCGACGGCCGACTGGTGTTCCTGTCACCCGGGCGGCGATCGTCCAACGACGTGCGCGGCGCGGTGTTGTTCGCCGCACCCCCGTCAGCTCCCGAGTTCGAGCCCGGCGGCACCCTCGTCCCCGAGACCGAAACGTACGTGGAGGTTGCCAACGGGATCGCCGCAGTGTGGAACCGCGTGGTCGGCGAGCGACGGCTCGACGCCGCTGCCACCGTCGAGCGCGCGGTCGCGACCGCGCGTCAGGTGGGTCTGATCACCTGAGTCGGCCCGGTCGACGCGGGCGTCAATGCAGGAGTCAACGCAGGAGTTCGGCCGCGCGCCGCAGGGTGTCGAGGTGACCGTCGGGCCAACCGCCCCACTCGCTCGGTGGCGCGGGGATCACCGGCACACCCGATCCAGATGGGAATCTCACGTGCGGGCCGCGGCGCGATGCCTGCGGCGGCACCGTGTCGGTGGCGCCGCGGTGGTCGAGGGTGTCCTCGGTCCCCAGTCCGCGCAGCAGCGCGACCTGCTCCTAGCTCCGGGCCGCCCGCGTGCCGAACGGCTGACCCAGCGCCTCGTACTCCACGTCGTTCCAGCCGATGCCGACACCCGGGCGCAGCCGCCCGGGCGCGAGCGGGAGTCGGCCCCAGCACGTGGTCGAACACCAGGAGGTGGTCGTGCCCCGCGTCCTCGAGGCTCTGGACGAACCCGATGATCTCGTCGGGTCCACCCTCGCGAACTCAGCTTGCGGGAACACGGCGCCGAGACGCACGCTGCCACCTCCTGACGGTCATGATCCTGATGGCATTGGTCGAACGAACCCCGGAGGTTCGCCCGTGGAATCCTGGCACGACATCCTCGAGATCCGCGCCGTGCTCGATCGTTATGCGGCCGGGATCGACCGGCGCGACTGGGACCTCTTCGCGAGCTGCTTCACCGAGGACGCGCACGTCGACTACGGACGCAATGGCGTCTACTCGTCACGCGACCCGTTCGTGGAGGCGTTCGACGCGATGCACCGCCCACCCGTCGGCGCGACCCTGCACCGCATCACCGAGAGCGTGATGCACCGCCGCGAGCACGCGTGAAAGGATTCGCGGTGTGCGACCCGCGCCGCGGCTGCGCGCCGGGTCAGTCCGAAGCTCTGAGGCTGTCGCCCGGGAGGCGCGTGCCCGCGCCGTACTTGTCGCCCTTCGGTGTCTTGGTCCCGTCGAAGGTCACGAGGTTGGTGACCTCGATGCGGAACGCGACCCGGCCCACCGCGATCCAGCTGCGGAAGTAGCGCTCGGTGTCGATACTCGCTGCGGCGAACGCGTCCGCCGATGCCCGCATGAGGACTCCACGACTCACCGCGCCTTCGGGATCGTCGAGTTCCACGGCGATGCCCTCGACCACCACGAACTTCGTGGGGAAGGCCGGCACACTCCCCACGCTCAACGACACGCGGGGATCGCGTCGCAGCCGATGGAGGCCGGCGTGGTCGAGTCCGAACGTCACGTAGAACGACTCACCGTCCCAGTCGAAGCCCACCGGCACGACGAACGGCGACCCGTCCCGCCGCAGGCTCGCGAGCATGATCGTGTCGGCCTGCGCGAGAAACGCGTCGAGCTCCCTGACGTCATCGCCAGGTCTCCGTAGCGCGGCGCGTGGGCAGCGGGGCTCGTCATCCGCCGATCTTGCCAGCTCCCGATCTGGCGGTCATCCCACGGTCACGGTCCCTTCGTCGGCGCGAGAAGTCTTGCGCCTGACCCGGCGCAAATTGCCCCAACCGGTAGGATGGGAGCTTCACCATCGAAGGAGCGCAGCACTTTGCTGCCAGACGCCCCCGCACACCCCATCCTCTGCAACGCAACCCGAGCACGGCCTCACGGTTACCGGCTCCGCTGCATGGAGCCCTGCCGGCACGACGGCGAGCACCTCTGGACCCCGGAGCTGCACCCGACCCAGCCCCTCCCTGACAGTCGCGGTACTGCGGCGTAAGCCGCGGCCCGCCCGTCGAGGTCGAGGCGGCTACATCGAGTCGAGCCCCCGACGCCGTGGGCTGTCGGACTCTCCTCCGACGGTGCGTTGCAGGACCACCAGGTAGTTGCCCGCCTGGCCCTGCTCGGCGCACATCGAGGCGAGTTCCCACCCCTCCGCACCCAGTTCGTCGAGCGCTTCGACGAGCGCGTGCCCTTCGTGCTCGACGACGCGATCCTGCGTCACGCGCAGGCACTGGTACTCATAGGTGCGCATGGCCGCACTCCTTCTCTGCCCCTCCACCGTAGGGGCGGACGGAGCGCGCGACGAGAGGCCTTCGACCACTCCGTGCCTCCCTCGATTTCTCGCGCCCTTTTTAGGGTTCGCGCCTGCCTGCGGCACCCGATGGCCGGTACCCTCGAACGACTGCTCCACAGGGAGCGGTTCCAGAAGCTGCACTGCTCGACTGTTCGTGAGCCCGGTGGTGTCGAAGCCGACCCCAGGAAGTTCCTTGCAGACGACCACGCCCGTAGCCGCACCACCTCGCTCACCCGCGTCGCCCGAGTCCCGGCGCCCCCTCGATGACATCGCCGAGATCCCCTCGGCCCGCCGCCTGTTCTGGCAGCGCATCCTCACCGGCGTGATCGTGTTCGGACCGCTCATCGCGGTCGTGTGGGCGATCATCGCCGCGCTCAGCGGGAACTTCGTGTCGTGGTCGACGCTCGCGATCGCCGCCGGGTTCTACGTCATGACGATCCTCGGCGTCACCGTCGGCTTCCACCGACTGTTCACGCACCACGCGTTCGAAGCGCGCCGCCCGTTGAAGATCGTCCTCGCGGTGGCCGGCTCGATGTCGTTCCAGGGTTCGGTGATCGGCTGGGTCGCGATGCACCGCCGCCACCACATGTTCAGCGACCAGCCCGGCGACCCGCACTCTCCCGTGTGGCCCGCGCACCAGCCGTTGAGCAAGACCCGCGGGTTCATTCACGCGCACTTCGGCTGGCTCTTTGCGCAAGAAGAGACGCCGCGCCGCCGTTTCGCCCCCGACCTGCTCGCGGATCGCGACCTCGTCTGGGTCGACCGCATGTTCCTGCCGTTGTGCGTCGCGACGCTCGCAGTGCCCTTCGGCCTCGGCTACCTGCTCACCGGCACGCTCACCGGCGCGCTCGGCGTGCTGCTCTGGGCCGGCGTGATCCGCATCGGCTTCGCCCACCAGATCACGTGGTGCACCAACTCGGTGTGTCACATGTTCGGGCGTCGCCCGTTCGAGTCGAACGACTCGAGCACCAACTTCGCACCGCTGGCGCTGCTCTCCATGGGCGAGTCGTGGCACAACGCGCACCACGCGTTCCCGTCGCTGGCCCGTCACGGTGTCGACCGTCATCAGCTCGACGTGTCGGCCATGGTGATCCGCGGCTTCGAGAAGATCGGCTGGGTCAGCCGGGTGCGTTGGCCGGATGCGGTACGCCTCGACGCTCGTCGTCGCGCCGCCACCAGGTGAACTGCACGTAGATCAGCACGCTGACCACTGCGGCCCACAGACACCAGACCGAGGTGAGCCCTCGGGACTGGATCGTGACGATCACGGCGATGGCAAACACGTTGGCGACGCCGAACCAGACGATGGCGCGGAAGCCCGACAGCAGCGGCGGCACACACGTCGCGAGCACGTAGAGGATCGTGGCTGCCCACGCGTACTCCCCGGCGCCGCCGTACTGGATGGTGTGGTGCGCGGCGTGTGCCGACCCGTCGCCGTTGATCACCGCGATCGCGAAGTACCCGCCCGCCACCAAGCCCATCGCCACGAACGGCACGAGCCGGCGACGGCGCGGCCCGGGCGGCTCCACCAGCAGGATCGCCAGCGGCGCGAGCACGGGCAGCAGGATCCACGCGAACACGAGGTAGAGGGTGACGGCAGCGCCGGTCGCCGGAGTGTGGCCGGCGTCGAGGTCGCGCCACACGAACGACTCGGCGAACTGGTGCAGGGCGAAGGCGAGCGGCAACGCGGCCAGCGGGATCTCACGCCGGACCCGCACCTTCGCCAGGGTGGCGGCGCCAATGGCGCCGATCACCACGGCACTCGCCAGATCCGCTTCAGCGGAGAAACACACGGGCGGGGCCCTCGATCCAGTAGCCCCCGACCGTACTCCCTCGCCGCGAATGACCCACGGGTGCGCGACGGGGCATACGTGCCAGACTGCGCGGATGAGCGACATCAGCCCGGCACGCGTCGGCGTCTTGATCGACTGGCTCGACGCCGACGGCAACTACGACGAGCACATCCTCCCCGTCCTCGAGATGGTGGCCGAGGACTACGTGGCCCGCGGCATCGTGGAACGCCCGGTCGAGTTCGTGGTGCGGGCAGTGCAGGGCCTGCCCAAGGGCACCTTCCGTGCGGTGCGCGACGCCTACCGCGAGCTGGTCGAGGAGGACTGCGTCGTGGTGTTCGGCCCGCAGGTGTCGGAGAACGGCATCGCGCTCGCGCCGTTCATCGAGGCAACGCAGGTGCCCACGATCACGCTCGCGGGTTCCGAATCGATGCTCAACGAGTACTCGTTCGCGCTGCCGTCGGGTTCCCTCGATGAGGAGCCGATCATCATGGCGCGGGTCGCCGCGCTCGACGGCGCGACGTCGGTGGCGATCGCGTTCGAGGACGCGGCGATCGGTCACGAGTACCTGCGCTCCGCGCGTCGCGCGTGTGCGAACGAGGGGCTGCGTATCACCGGCGAGGCCGCGATCCCGCAGCTCGAGGCCGACAAGCTCGCCGCCGTCGAAGCGCTGCATGCCGCCAACCCCGACGCGCTCATGCACGTGGGCTTCGGGCTCGGCCTCGTCGGCGTGAACACCGCGCTCGCCACACTCGGGTGGGACCCGCCGCGCTACACCACCACCGCGTTCGAGTTCGCGACCACCAGCGACTGGTGGCGCCACGAGCTCGCGGGTTGGATCGGGCTCGACCAGTGGGACGAGCGCAACCAGCTCGCACAGGAGTTCCTCACCGCGTACGAGGCGCGCTCGGGCAAGCGCGCCGACTACTTCTTCCCGCTCGTGTGCTTCGACATCGGCCGGGTACTGATGCTCGGCCTGTCGCAGGCCCGCCCGCTGACCGGTCCGGGCGTGAAGGATTCGCTGGAGCGCATCAAGATGCTGCCCGCGTCGTGTGGCGCACCCGGCACCCGTATCCGCTTCGGGCGCTTCATCCGCCAGGGCTGGATGGGCAGCGAGTTCCTGGTGGCGCGTCGGGTGCTGCCCGACGCGAGCGCGGTCGTGATGCACGGCACCATCGAGGGCCTCGTCCCGCCGTTCGCGGGCTGAGCGCACCGATCCGATCATGTGACAGCACGAGGCCCCGGCGCGAACCGGGGCCTCGTGAGGTAGTTCTGGTGCGGGCCGACCAGTGCGGTCCGCGGGGTCAGATCCCGAGGATCTGGGCCTTCTTGGCGGAGAACTCCTCGTCGGTGAGGATCCCCTGCGTGTGGAGCTGCGCGAGCTGGGTGAGCTCGGCATTCATGTCGGGGGCCGCCGGCGCCTCGGCCGGTACCTCGACGTACTGCACCTGCGGCTGCTGGGCCTGCTGCGCAGCTGCATCCTGCGCCGCGTACTTCTCCTGCTGGTGGTGCTGGACCGAGCCGGACACCACTGCGGCGGTGCCGACGACTGCTGCGGTCCGCATGATCGGACGTCCTCGTCGAAGCATGTTGGGTTCCTTCCGATGGGTTCGTGCCTGGTGAGTACGGGGATTACTCGAAGGGTGGGTCAGCCCGCGAGGACTTCGTCGATCGCTTCCTTGGGGATCCGGATCGCGGCGACGAGCTCGCCGCCCGAGTTGAGCACCGCTTCCTGGAACCTGATCGCCCAGACGTGCTCGAAGAGCAGGATCGCGCCCGAAGAGTTGGGCTCCAGGCTGGCACCGAGGTCTTCGATGTCCTCGTCGGCGAGCATCCCGTTCGGGACGCCGACGTGGGGCGAGAACGCGCCACCGACCGCTTCGTCCAGGTCGGAGAGCTCGATCCCGACGACGTTGCCCTCTTCGTCCTTGGTGACGAAGACCAGGTCGAGGACACGGATCATTCCCGACTCGACGAGTTCCGCAAGGGCCGGCGCGACATCGCCGTTGAACTGGTTGCCGGGGAAGCTCACGACCAGAATCTCTACCGGGCCGAGGTCCGTCGTTGCCATTCTTCTCTCCAGATCTCTGTCGTCATCAGGGCTACGGCCAAGAGAATAGGCGAGGCGAACCAACGTGTGTCATGGTCGGTCAGGATGGAGCCGATGGGTGCGCCCGGCAACGAGGAGTTGTGGGAGCGCGGCGCGGCATGGTGGCAGCAGGAGTTCACCGCCGGCGCCGATCCCGAGTACGAGGAACTGATCCTCCCGCTGGTCGCCCGGCACCTTCAAGGCGCGCGACGGGTGCTCGACATCGGATGCGGCGAGGGCCAGGTGGCGCGGCGCCTCGCAACGCTCGGCATCGACGTGATCGGGGTCGATCCGACGACCACCCAGGTCCGGGTCGCGCGTGCCCGGGGCGGCGGACCGCGCTACGGCGAGGCGCGCGCCGACGCGCTCCCCTGCCGCGACGGCGCCTTCGACTCGGTGCTGCTCTGCCTTGCGCTGGAACACGTCGATGCCTTCGAGACCGCGATCCGGGAGGTCGCCCGGGTGCTCGAACCGGGTGGGCGCTTCGTGCTGCTCCTCGCCCACCCGTTGCTCCAGGCCCCCGGCGGCGCCTGGATCGACGACCGCACCGTCGGCCAGCACTACTGGCGGATCTCGTCGTACCTCGCCGATCACGTCATCGTCGACGAGGTCGCGCCCGGAGTCGCGCTTCGGTTCGTCCACCGGCCGCTCGGCCGCTACGTGCACGCGCTCGGTGCTGCGGGCTTCCTGATCGACGACATGGAGGAGCCGGCGCCCCCGGAGGGGTTCGTCGCCGCGGCGTGGGGATTCCCCGAGGCCGCCGCCTTCCCGCGCGTGCTGTTGATCCGCGCCCACCGGGCCTGACCGCAGGTGCTCAGGCGAAGGTGATGACCGCGCGTCCGAGCACGTTGCCGGCTTCGAGGTCGTCGAGCACCTTCGGCAGGTCGTCGAGCGGCGCATCGAGGCTCACCATCGCGTCGAGATCGAGCACACCGTCGAGCGCGAACCCGGCGAGCAGCGGGATGTCGGCCACGAAACGGTTCGACCCCATCAGCGACTGACGGATCGACTTGCCCATCAGCAGGTCGATGCCACTCATCGTCACCTGCTCCTCCGCGCCCGGGATCCCCACCACGGTGACCGCGCCGCCGAAACCGGCCATGCCGAGCGCCTGCTGGATGGTCGCCGCGTTGCCGATCGCCTCGAACACGAAGTCGGCCCCGCCGCGCAACAACTTCTGCACGGCCGCGACCGCGTCGTCGTTGCGGGCGTTGACCACGTCGGTCGCGCCGCAACGGCGAGCGAGCTCGAGCTTCGCGTCGTCCACGTCGACGGCGACGATGCGCCGGGCGTGCGCGATCCGCGCGCCCTGGATCGCCGAGATACCCACGCCACCGCAACCAATCACGGCGACGGTGGATCCGGCGCGCACCGGCGTCGTGT
>Ga0302322_100002662_pt1 | contig 15101 bp, 14 predicted proteins | sample Fen_T0_2_FD_203757 | JGI IMG/M metagenome (GOLD analysis project Ga0302322, IMG submission 203757) | Peat permafrost microbial communities from Stordalen Mire near Abisko, Sweden - Fen_T0_2 | ecosystem: Environmental > Terrestrial > Soil > Wetlands > Permafrost | place: Sweden: Abisko... | reverse complement strand
GGTGGGCACGTTGCTCATGGCGTGCGGCATCGCCGGCGGAGAGATCACCATCGAGGGCGCGCGGCTCGACCACGTCGAGACCGTGGTGATGAAGCTCACGGAGATGGGGCTCGAGGTGTCGCCCACTCCCGACGGGCTGTGGGCGCGCGCGGAGGAACGGCTGCGCGCCGTCGACCTCGCGACGCTGCCGTACCCCGGCTTCGCCACCGACTTCATGCCGATGGCGGTGGCGCTGCTCGCGGTGTCCGACGGCACCGCGATCGTCACCGAGAACGTGTTCGACAACCGCCTCGGGTTCGTGGGTGAGCTCGCCCGCATGGGCGCCGACGTCCGCCACGAGGGGCGACACGCGGTGATCCGCGGCGTTCCGCGCCTGTCCGGTGCGCCCGTGCGCGCGCTCGACGTGCGCGCCGGCGCCGCGCTCGTGCTCGCGGGGCTCGCGGCCGAGGGCGAGACGGTCGTGCTCGACCCGTTCCACGTCGACCGGGGCTATCCCGACCTCGCGGCGTCGTTGCGCGCACTCGGTGCCGATGTGGTGCGTGTGCGCGACTGATCCCCATTGCCTACGCTCGCACTGTGCGTGACTCGGTGACCCTGCGGATCGACGCTCCTCCTGCGAAGGTGTGGGACCTGGTGAGCGACGTCACGCACATCGGTCGCTTCAGCCCGGAGACCTTCGAGGCCGAGTGGCTCGACGACGCGAGCGGGCCGGCCGAGGGCGTGCGCTTCCGGGGCCACGTGCGCCGCAACGGGCGCGGCCCCGTGTACTGGACCAGCTGCACCATCGTGCGCTGCGACCCCGAGGCCGAGTTCGCGTTCGTCGTCGGGAAGCCGGACAAGCACATGATGACGTGGGGCTACCGGCTCGCGCCCGCGGAGGTCGATGAGGGCGAATCCCCGGCCACCGATGTCACCGAGTTCTACGAGTCGGCCGACGATTTCGCCATGCGCCTCTACTGGAAGCTGTTCAAGGGCCGCCGGCGCACCAACGCCGAGGGCATGCGCACCACCCTGGAGCGGTTGAAGGTCGCAGCCGAGACGTGATTCGGGTGCCCTAAGCTGGGGGCACTCGTCGTTCTGGAAGGGACCGTCATGCCGACCGACACCGAACTCTCCCCCGCTGAGCGCGAGACCGCCGTGCTCGAGGCGATCGACCTGATCCGCCCCGCGCTGCAGAGCGACGGTGGCGACATCGTGTTCCAGGAGGTCGACGCCGACGGCGTGGTGCACGTGAGCCTCGTGGGCGCGTGCGGCACCTGCCCGGTGTCCACCCAGACGCTCAAGGCCGGCGTCGAGCGCATCATCATGGACCGCGTGCCCGGCATCACCGCCGTGGTCGACGACGCCCTCGCCGAACTCGAATAGGCGCAGGCGACCGGACGGGCCCGGACGCGACCGGACGCTTCGGATCCACTCGGCCATGACCAGACCGCCGGCGCGGCTCGACGCGGCGCGCGGCGGCGACCGCGGTGCGCTGGCCCGCTTGCTCACCGTCGTCGAGAACGGGGGCGACCCCGCCCGTGAGGCGCTCGCCGGTCTCCCGGCCGTCGCACCCCGACCCGCGGCCACGCTCGGGATCACCGGCGCACCCGGCGCCGGCAAGAGCACCCTCACCGACCGCCTGGTGACTGCGCTGCGGGCCGCCGACGCCCGGGTCGCGGTGCTCGCGGTCGACCCGAGCAGCCCGTTCTCGGGCGGGGCGATCCTGGGCGACCGGGTGCGCATGGCCGGTCACGAGACCGACCCCGACGTCTACGTCCGATCCATGGCGACGCGCGGCCACCTCGGTGGTCTGGCTCGCAGCACGCCGCAGGCGGTGCGGGTGCTCGAGGCGGCCGGGTTCGACTGGGTCCTGATCGAGACGGTCGGCGTGGGCCAGGTGGAGGTGGAGGTCGCCGGCGCGGCCGACACCACCGTCGTGGTGCTCAACCCGGGGTGGGGCGACGGCGTGCAGGCAGCCAAGGCCGGACTCATGGAGATCGCCGACGTGTTCGCGGTCAACAAGGCCGACCGCGACGGCCTGGCGGCCACCCTGCGTGACGTGCGGGCCATGCTGTCGCTCGCCGCCGGCCGGGGCTGGGAACCGCCCGTCGTGGAGACGGTGGCGACCTCGGGCCGGGGCACCGATGCCCTGCTCGAGGCCGTGGTCGCCCACCGCGAGCACCTGGTGGCAACCGGCGAGCTGGCCGCCCGTCGAGCCCGGCGGACCGCCGACGAGCTGCGGGCCCTGGTGGTGGAGGCAGCGGTGGCTCGGGCCGCACTTGTCTGCGACGGCCCCCGGTTCGCTACGGTGAGCGGTCAGGTCGCCCGGGGCGAGCTGGATCCCTACACAGCGGCGACCCTCCTCCAGGCCGAGGCCTCGGACGGGGGCGCCGACCGCGGAGGAGCGAGATGAGCGAGGCGATCGAACGAGTAGGCGTGGTCGGCGCGGGCCTGATGGGCGCCGGCATCGCCGAGGTCGCGGCCAAAGCGGGCTCGTCGGTCATCGTCTGCGAGATGAACGCGGCGGCCGCCGCGGCCGGGCGTGACCGCATCGAGTCGTCGCTCAACCGCGCCGTCGACCGCGGGAAGCTCGATGCCGGTGAGGGCGAAGCCGCGCTGGCCCGGGTGTCGTTCGTGACCGACCTCCACGATCTCGCCGACCGCCAGCTCGTGATCGAGGCGGTGCGCGAAATCGAAGAGGAGAAGGTCGAGATCTTCTCCACGGTCAGCAAGGCGTTCATCGACGACGACGCGATCATCGCCTCGAACACGTCGTCGATCCCGATCATGAAGCTGGCGATGGCCACCACCCGGCCCGACCACGTGCTCGGCCTGCACTTCTTCAACCCGGTGCCGGTCATGCGCCTGGTGGAGCTCATCCCGTCGATCGTCACGGATGTCGACGTCGTGAACCGCGCCGAGGACTACGTGTCGGGCGTGCTCGGTAAACACGTCGTCCGCTCGCAGGACCGCGCCGGCTTCATCGTGAACGCGCTGTTCGTGCCCTACGTGATCTCTGCGATCCGGATGCTCGAGTCGGGCTTCGCCTCCGCGGAGGACATCGACGCCGGCATGGTGGAGGGCTGTTCACACCCGATGGGCCCGCTCGCCCTCGCCGACATGATCGGTCTCGACACCATCAAGCACGTCGCCGACTCGATGTACGACGAGTTCAAGGAGCCCCTGTACTCGTCGCCCCCGCTGCTGTCGCGCATGGTCGAGGCCAACCTGCTCGGCCGCAAGACCGGCCGCGGCTTCTTCTCCTACACCCGCTGACCTCCTCCGCAGGAGCTGCCACTCATGTCCGAGTCCTTCGTCGTCCGTGAGTCGCGCCCGGGTGGTGTCGTGCTGCTGCAGCTCGACCGTCCGCCACTCAACGCACTCTGCATCGCGCTGTTGCAGGAGCTCGCCGCGCACGCGCGCGACATCGCCGCGGACCCCGAGGTGAAGGCGGTCGTCGTCACGGGCAGCGAGCGCGCGTTCGCGGCCGGCGCCGACATCTCCGAGTTCACCGACGCCGACGCCGCGCGCAACGCGAGCCTGGCGTTCCGGGCCGCCGGGGACGCGCTCGGCGCGATCCCGCGTCCGGTGATCGCCGCGGTCAACGGCTTCGCCCTCGGCGGCGGGTTCGAGGTCGCGCTGGCGTGCGACCTCCGCGTTGCGGGCGACTCCGCGCGTTTCGGTTTCCCCGAGATCCAGCTCGGCATCTTTCCCGGTGGTGGCGGCACGCAGCGCGCGACCCGACTGATCGGCCCCGCCCGCACGAAGGAACTGGTGTGGAGCGGCCGGCACGTGCGCGCGGATGAAGCGCTGACGATCGGCCTCGTCGACAAGGTCGTGCCCGCGGCGGAGTGCCTCGACGTTGCGCTCGCATGGGCGGCGGAGCTCGGCACCGGCGCGGTCGTGGCGATGGGCCTGGCCAAGCACGTGATCGACGTCGGCCTCGACGGTGCCCTTGCCGACGGTCTCGACCTCGAGACCGCGAAGTTCGTGGAGGCCTTCGGCACCGAGGACGCCGCCACCGGCGTGGCCAGCTTCCTCGAGCACGGCCCCGGCAAGGCCACCTTCTCCGGCCGCTAGGCCCGTTTTGGCGTCACCAGATGTCGCTCTGGCGGCGCGAAACGACGCCAAAACAGATCAGGTCGATCAGTCGAGGGGGCAGAGGGCCTCGGCGAGGGCGTTGATCTCGCGCTGGTCGGCGACGAGCAGGTGGCCGCGGGCGACGGCCTCGGTGGTGGCCGCCGCGAACCTGGCGAGATAGTCGTCGCGGTCGCGGTAGAGGCGCCGCAGCTTCTTGGGCGCGAACGCGACCGTGCGCCCGCACAGGTGGGCCATGGGTCCGCCGGTGTTGCCGAGCCCGGAGAGCACCGCGACCGGTACGTCGACGTGCGGCGTGCGCACCCCGCCGATCGCGTTGCCGTGGTCGTCGGGCTGGTAGTCGACCTTGTCCTTGCCGATGCGGATCGCGAGGCGCTCCCCACCGTCGGGGGGGCGCACGCCGTCGCGCACCCAACGGTCGAGATGCGCGACCGCCGCGTTCATCGCGTAGTGCTGCGGCCCCGCGTTCACCGGCGCGGCGAGCTTCGTGCCGAAGTACTCGTCGCGCGGGGTCCACGCGGCCGCGAGTTCCTCGATCGGGAGCGCGCCAGTGTCGATCATCCCCGCGCCGAAGGTGTAGACGTCGGCATGGGAGGTGCCCGCGACCTCCCACGTGACGAGCCGGTCGTCGTCGGGCTGACGTGCGGGGAGGTAGCCGAGCACGATGAGGTCGGTCTCGGCCTCGACGCACATGACGGGGACGCGCAGGTCGCCCCGGAACGGCACCGGCGGGCGCTCGAACGAGAGCGCGGGGGAGTCGTCGTCGAGCGGCGCATCGGGCCCGCCGCGCGCGTGCACGAAGTACGCGTCGTACACCTGCGCCTCGACATCGATGTCGTTGACGTAGGTGGTGAGTCGGAACGCGCTCTGCGACTCGCCGATCGCGAGCACGCGTGCCACGGGCAAGCCGGGGAGCAGCGTGCCCGCGGCCGAGCGCACCGCGGCGCCGGCCTGCGAGTAGATGTCGTAGGAGAAGCGGTCGCCCGGGTGGTGCAGCGACTGGTACCGCTCGGGGCTCACCGAGCGCAGGCCGCCATTGCCGGGCATCACCAGGCCGTCGCCACCGTGCACGCCGAGGTGCTGGCACGACACGCCGACCCACGCGGCGCCCGCGCGCATGAGCTCGGTGTGGGCGAACGTCCAGTCGGGGCCGGCGTCGAGGCCGCCACTCACGTTGAGCCACTCCACCCACACGGTGCCGTTGAAGCGCGCCGGATCCGTCGGGCGGTAGACGAGCACGCGGGTGGTGAAGTCGGCATGTTCGATCACGCGCACGTCGGCGCGCACGCGCTCGTACGCCGCCGCGGTCCCCGACAGCGCGAACTCCCTCTGGGTGTAGCCGAGTGGCGCGAGGTCGAACAGCGTGGTGGCGACGACGGGCCCGAGGCCCGCGGTCAGCTCCGAGACGGTCGTGGTGCTCACGGTGTTCCCCCGATGGTCGACTGGGCGGCGGCGGCCTCGAGCGCGGGCGCGTCGGCCGGCAACACGAACCCGGCCCTCATCGCGGCGCGCACCGCCTGGTTCCACTCTCGCACGAACACCTTGTGTGACGGGTAGAGGTCGGCCAGCTTCGCCGCGTCGAAGGGCTTGGTGGTGCCGAAGAGGAAGCAGTAGCCGCTCCCCGACTGCCCGAGGCCGGAGAGGGTGGCGATCGGCGTGTCGACGTGCGGCGTGCGGATTCCGCCCTGCGCGTTCCCGTCGGCGTCGGTGAGGTACACCTTGGGGTCGTTCGGGTTGAGCTCCAGGTGCGGCGCCCGCGGCGGAGGCGTGCCCGTGGTGACCCACTTGTCGAGGGCGGCGACCGCGGCGCGCAACACGTAGGTCTGCGGGCCCGCGTTGATCGGCGCCGCGCAGTCGATGATGCCCGGGTAGGGCGACTGCACAGTGGTGATCAACGTCTGGAATGCCGTGGCGTCGGCCGTACCGTCGCCGGTGTCCTTCGCGGCGGGCCCGAGCCCGTACGTGTCGTAGTGGCCGGTGCCGGCGACCTCCCAGTCGCGGAAGCGCGCCGAGTCGGGTTGACGGGCGGCGGCGTACCCGAGCAGCACGAGATCGGATTCGGTCGTGAAGGTCAGCACCGGCACGCGCAGATCGGTGCGGATGCGCGTGACCGGCAACCGGCGCTCTTCGAAGGAGGCGCCGTCGAAGCCCGGAGCGGAGCCGGCGCGGCTGTGGAGCAGGAAGCCGTCGTAGATCTGCACCGTGGTGGGCACGATCGCATTTGCGTAGCTCGTGAGGTAGAACGCGCCGCGCGACTCGCCTACGGCGATGAGGTGCTTCGGGTGCAGGCCACCGAGCACCGGGGTCGACGGGTCGCGCACCGCCACGCCCGCCTGGGAGTAGATGTCGTAGGAGTACTTGTCGCTCGGGATGTCGAGCGTGGCGTAGCGCTCGGGGTCGACGGTGTGCAGCGTCTGCGCGTCGATCAACGGGTTCTTGCCGTTGCCGACCAGGCCGACGCGTTGCGCGCTCACGCCGACGTACGCGGCTCCCTCGCGCATCTGTTCCAGGTGGCTCAGCGTCCAGTTGGGCGCGGCGTCGAGGCCACCACTCACGTTGAACCACTCGACGTACACGGTGCCGCTGAATCGCTTGGGGTCGATCGGGCGGTAGACGACGACCCGCGTCTTGTAGGGCGACGTGTCGGCGGGCGTGACCGTCCAACGGCCATCGATGCCGGGGTCGACCGGCGTGGTGTACGAGGTGGCGGTGCCCGAGATGAAGTACTCGGCCTGTTCGTACCCCGCGGCCGCGAGGTCGATGGACGTCGACGCCAGCGCGATGGTGCCGCGACCGGAGGTGATCGGCCCTTCGACCGCGGGAAGGGGCACCTTTCGCGTGCCGCTGCTCCCGCTGCTCCCGCTGCTCCCGCCGGCGGCCGCGGCCGGGCTCCCAGCCTGGCCGACAGCCACGAACGTCGTGGCCAGCAGGGCCACGGTCATCAGGATCGCCTTCGTGCGCATTCGTCCCCCGGAGTGGCAGTGGGGCGTCACGCTACCGAGGGTTGTTCCACCTTCGCCTTCAGGCGCCGGAGGTTGCCTTTCCAGATCCGCTCGAGCACGGGCTTGCCCGCGACCTCGCCGACCGGGCCGCCGAGCCACCAGGGGAAGCGCAGCGTCTCCTCCCAGGTGAACTGGGTGCGCGTTCCGGACTCGGTGGGCCCGTCGACCGGTGCGAGGGTGAACTCGCCGACGCCGGTGACCGCACCGCGGTGCTCGATACCCATGGCCAGGCCCGGGTCCCAGCGGGTGACCACGAACCGGTCGGTGGTGTGCAGTGGGCCGACCTTGGTGAGGCAGTCGAACTCGGCGCCGACGCCGGCGTGCGCGTCGCTGCGGAAGGTGATCGTCTCGGCGTCGGCCATCCACTCCACGTGGGTCTCGATCTGCTCGACCGCGCGCCACACGTCGTCGGGGCTGGCGTCGATCATCACGGCGATGTGGATGGTGGTGCTCACGGTGTGCTCTTCACTGGGCGCTCCTGATGGCTTCGGCCGCCTGCTCCGGTGGCACGCTGTTCACCAACACCCCGGTGCCCTGTTCGAATCCCGCCACGATCGAGATCCTCGGCGTGATCTCCACGTACCAGTGGAATCCACCCGGAGGAGTTCCCGCGGGTGCGCCCACCACCACGAGGTTGTAGGGCGGGTCGGCCATCCATGCGTCGAGGCGGGCGAGCACCTCGCGCACGGCCCGCCCCATCGCGGCGGCCTGCGCGTCGGTGGCGCCTCCGAAGCTCGGTCCGGCGTCGGTGAGGGCGATGCGCACCATGCCGGGCGACGCCGCGGCGTACGGGCTCCACGCCAACACGCCGGGGTGGATGGCGGCGGTGGCGTCGTCGAACAACGTGCTGCCCGCGTGCGCGTCGGCGAGTACGAGATCCTCACCTGCGTCGCGGAAGCGAACGAGTCCGACCGCGACCACGGGCGGTACGAAGTCGAGCGCGAGCACCTGGGCGTGCGGGTGCGCGATCGACGCGCCCGCGGCGCGCCGATGGTTGACGATCGCGAGCGCGAACGCGTGGTCGGCGTCGCCGTGGACGCGCACGCGATCGCGCAGCACGGTGAACACCTCGGCGGCCTGCTCAGGGGCGAGCTGCGCGAACGACGCGTGGTGGTCGGGCGAGAGCGCCACCACCTCGTGCGCGCCGGTGGCACCGGGGCCTGCGCCCTCGCCGCCGACGATCGGGTAGAGGTTGGGGAACACGCGTACGCGCCAGCCCGGCCCGTCGGGCGCGCCGTGGCCGGTGCGATCGTGCTCAGGTGGGGTCTCGCGCTCGTTGCCGGGGCAGAAGGGGCAGGGCCCGGCGCGTTCCTCGTCGGGTGAGGCCACGAACTGGTGCGGCCGGGCGGCTCGCCCCGCAGCCACGATGACGGCGCGGCCGGCGAGCTGGTCGTGCCGGAGCTCGGCGGAGTGCTGCGGCGGCGACATTGCGAGCAGGTTACGCGTGCCGGGAACGTCCGGGATCGCCCCTACCATCGGGGGTATGTCCCGACTCGTGATCATCGGCGGGGGCCCTGCCGGCAACACCTGCGCCAGCGTCGCCGCCACCCTCGGCGCCGACGTCACGATGATCGAGCGCGACATCGTGGGCGGGGCCGCCCACCTCTGGGACTGCATCCCCTCGAAGGCGCTCATCGCCACCGGCCGTGAACTGGTGGAGCTGCAGCGGGCCCAGTCCATGGGCCTGTCCGCAGAAGGCCGCCTCGACATCGACGCGCTGCGTGTGCGGGTCGCGTCGATCGAGGAGCACCTGCACCGCAACATCTCGTCACAGCTCGCGTCGCAGGGCGTGCGGGTCATCAAGGGCACCGGCACGTTCAAGGGTCCGCACGAGGTGGTGGCCGAGACCGTCAGCGGTATCGAGGAGATCGAGGCCGACTACGTGCTCATCGCCACCGGCTCGCGCCCGCGCGTGCCGGCGTTCGTGCCCGTCGATCGCGAGCGGGTCCTCACCACCCGCGACGCGTACCCGCCGCCGGAGATCCCCGAGCACATCGTGGTGGTGGGCTCCGGCGTGACCGGCGTGGAGTTCACGCACCTGTTCGAGTCACTCGGGTCGCAGGTGTCGCTGCTCGTGTCGCGCCAGCAGGTGCTGCCGATCAAGGACGCCGAGGTCGCGTCTGCGCTCGAAGAGGCGTTCATCGAACGCGGCATCTCGCTGCTCAAGGGCGCGCGCGCCACCGGCGTGGAGCGCGACGGCGACGTCGTACGCGTGTCGTGCGAGGACGGTCGCGTCGTCGAGGGTTCGCACGCGCTGCTCGCGGTCGGGTCGATTCCCAACACCGACAACGTCGGGCTCGACCAGGCCGGCGTGGTGCTCGACGATGGCGGCTACGTGAGTGTCAATCACAACTGTCTGTCGAACGTGCCGCACATCTACGCGGCGGGCGATGTGTCGGGGAAGCTGCCGCTGTCGTCGGTGGCGTCGATGCAGGGACGCAAGATCGCCGAGCACCTCATGGGCCTGCACAATCGCCCGCACCGTCACCTCGACTACGACAAGGCCGCGTCCGCGGTGTTCACCGTGCCGGAGATCGCCGACGTCGGGCTCGCCGAGGCCGAGGCGTTCTCGAGTGGTCGCAAGATCCGGGTGACCAAGGTGCCCTACACCGCGAACGCGAAGGCGTTGATCAAGGGCGACACCCGCGGCTTCGTGAAGCTCATCTCCGACCCGTCGACCGGCGTGGTGCTCGGTGGCTCGATCGTCGGCTCCGCCGCGGCGGAACTGATCGCGGTGGTTGCGGTGGCGGTGACCAACAACCTCAAGGTCGAGGACATCGTCGACAGCCTGCTGGTGCACCCGTCGTTGAGTGAGCTCCTCGCCGACGCCGCGTCGTAACCCAGACGCGCACCGACCCCGCACGCCACAGCGTGTCGGGGTCGAAGCATGCAACCGCAGGCGCATCGAGCTGCGAGCGAAGCGAGAACTCGCCAGCGCCGAGGATTGTGTGTGCAGGCCCCGACAGGCGGGTCCCGCACGTAGAGCTACTCGATGACGACGAGGACGTCGCCGGTGCCGACGGTGTCGCCCTCGGCCACGCGGATCTCCTTGACCGTGCCCGCGACCTCGGCGTTGATGTGGTTCTCCATCTTCATCGCCTCGAGCACGACCACGGCCTCACCCACGGCGACGGTGTCGCCCTCGGCGACGAGCACCTTGACGATCGTGCCCTGCATCGGCGCCGAGAGGGTGCCGCTGCCGTGGGTGCCGGCGCCGCTGGCAGATGCACCGCGGGGCTTGGCCGACTTCTTGCGGCCACCGCCGCCCGACACCACTGGGGCCTCGGGCATCCAGAGCTTCACGGTGAAGCGCTTGCCGTCGACCTCGACCGGCACGGTGCGTTCGATCAGCTCCTCGGGCTCCTCGCCCTCGGCGGCCGGCGCCCCGGTCGGCGCGGCGGCCGCGCCGGTGAGCAGCGCCTGGTCGACTTCGTCCTCGACCCACTTGGTGGAGTGGTTCACGTTGGCGAAGTCGTCGGTGGAGAGCAGCGCGATGTGCGCGGGGATGGTGGTGTGCACGCCGGAGATCTCGAACTCCGAGAGTGCACGCAGCAGGCGCCGGCGGGCCGACTCGCGGTCGGGGGCCCACACGATGAGCTTGCCGACCAGGTTGTCGAAGTGCTGCGACACGGTGTCGCCCTCGGCGTAGCCGCCGTCCCAACGGACGCCCGGGCCGCCGGGAAGACGCAGGCGGGTGATGGTGCCGGGCGAAGGCATGAAGCCCTTCGCCGGGTCCTCGGCGTTGACCCGCACCTCGATGGAGTGGCCGATCTGCTGCACGTCGTCCTGCGTGAACGAGAGCGGCTCGCCCGCGGCGACCCGCAGCTGCTCGGCGACGAGGTCGAGGTTGGTGACCTCCTCGGTGACGCAGTGTTCCACCTGGAGGCGGGTGTTCATCTCGAGGAAGAAGAACTCGCCGTCCTGGTAGAGGCACTCGACGGTGCCGGCGCCGACGTAGCCGCAACCGCGGGTGACCTTCACCGCGGCCTCGCGCATCGCGGCGCGGATCTCGTCGCTGATGCCGGGCGCGGGCGCCTCTTCGATCAGCTTCTGGTGGCGACGCTGCGTGGAACAGTCGCGCTCGCCCACGCACACCACGTTGCCGTGGGTGTCGGCGAAGACCTGCAGCTCGATGTGGCGGGGGCGGGTGAGGTAGCGCTCGAGGTAGCACTCACCCCGGCCGAAGTAGGCGATCGCCTCGCGCGACGCCGACTCGAACGCGGCCGCCGCCTCTTCGGCGGAGAACGCAACCTTCAGGCCCTTGCCGCCGCCGCCGTACGCGGCCTTGATGGCGACCGGCCAGCCGAACTCGTTGCCGAAGGCGAGGATCTCGGAGGCGTCCTGCACCGGGTCGAGGGTGCCGGGCACGGCCTGCACGTCGGAGGCGGCCGCGGACTTCCGTGACGAGATCTTGTCGCCCATGATCTCGATGGCCTCGGGGGGCGGGCCGATCCACGCGACTCCCTTGGCGGTGATCGCGCGGGCGAAGTCGGCGTTCTCGGCAAAGAAGCCGTAGCCCGGGTGGACGGCCTCGGCGCCGCTGCGCTCGATGGCGTCGAGGATCGCCTCGGTGTTGAGGTAGCTCTCGGCCGCAGTCTGGCCACCGAGGGCGTAGGCCTCGTCGGCATAGCGGACGTGCATCGCGTCGCGGTCGAGTTCGGAGTAGACGGCGACGGTGGCGATGCCGAGCTCCCGGCAGGTGCGCATGACGCGGACGGCGATCTCGCCGCGGTTGGCGATCAGAACCTTCGTGAACATGGATCCTCGTCTGTCCTGGCGAACGGTCGCCGTATCCTACGGCCATGGCGAGAGGTGTAGACACTTCGGACGGCCCGATCGGGGGCGCCCGCTGGCGGGTCAGCCACTTCGACGAGCTCGACTCCACCAACCGCTGGGCCCTCGACCGCGCCCGCGAGGGTGCGGCGGAGGGGCTGGTGGTGGTCGCCGACCACCAGACCGCGGGCCGGGGCCGCCTCGACCGCACCTGGGAGGCCCAGCCGGGGTCGTCGCTGCTCGTGTCGGTGGTGCTGCACGCAGCCGCGGTCGGGAACCCCGTCGCCGATACTCGGGGGGCCGATGCTCGGGGGGCCGATGCTCGGGGGGCCGATGCTCGGGGGGATGGTCACCGGGCCGTCAGCGCGGTCGCGGTGGCGCTCACCCGGGCGGTGCAGCACGTGGCGGGCGTCGCCGCCGGGATCAAGTGGCCCAACGACGTGGTGGTGGCCGACCGCAAGCTCGCCGGGATCCTCGCCGAGCGGGAGGGCGACGCCCTCGTGGTCGGCGTCGGGGTCAACGTGAACTGGGACGCCTTCCCGCCCGAGCTCGCGGACACGGCGACGGCGTGCAATTTGGAGGCCGGGCACCCCATCGACCGGGACGCGTTGCTCGACGGATTCCTCCGGGAGCTGAGCGCCGCGCTCGACGACCCCGTCGCCACCGAGCGGGCCCACCGCGACCTGCTCGTGACCCTCGGCCGGCGGGTGCGGGTGTCACTCACCCGCGGGGACCCGATCGAAGGTCAGGCGGTCGGCCTCGGCGTGCTCGGTGAACTCGAGGTCTGCGACGACGACGGCAAGGTCCACGCCGTCACCACCGGCGACGTCATCCACCTCCGCCCCGCGCCCTGATTCCGCCTGGTTCGCTCCGCTCACCTACGGCGCCGCCCCGCCGGAATTCCTCGAAGTTGCGTCGTTCGCATCCGCTATCGGGATGCACCTGACGCAACGTCGCGGGGAAGGTGGTTACGGGTCGAGGTTGCTCGCGATGAGGTCGTCGAAGGCGGCGGCGAGGGTGCGGGTGACCGGGCCGGGCGCGTCGCGGAACGTGTGGCCCCAGCCCGCGATCTCGGCGATGCCCTGCACCTCGCGCACGGTCGAGGTGAGAAAGGCCTCGTCGGCGTCGTCGACCAACGCGTGGAGGGGAAGGGGCGTCTCTTCCACGTGGATCCCGAGTCGCGGGCACAGCTCGAGCACCAGCGCACGCGTGACACCGAGCAGGCAGCCCGACGACGCGGGTGGGGTGTGCACCATGCCCTCGCTCACCACGAACACGTTCGACCCGGTGGCCTCGCACAGTTGGTGCTGCGTGTTCTCGAGGATCGCCTCGGTCGCGCCCAGCTCGCGCGCGTAGGCCAACGCGCGCACGTTCTCCGCGTACGACGTGGTCTTGAGCCCCGCGGTCGCGCCGTGCTCGTTGCGCGGCCACGGCGAGATCGCGACGGTGGTGGCGTCGGAGCCGGGGACGACCTGGCTCGCGGCGACGATGATGGTGGGCGGCGCCTGGCCGCGTTCCGAGCCGAGGGGTGACAACCCGCCGGTGATCGTGATGCGCAGACGTGCCTCGACCAGGTCGTTGGCCTGCAGCACCGCGTCGGCGGCGACGCGCAGCTCCTCGTGTGACGGCACGCCGAGCCCGAGACCCGCGGCCGAGTGACCCAGACGGTCGAGGTGGCGACGCCACGCAAAGGGTTGCCCGCCGTACACCCGCACCGTCTCGAACACGCCGTCGCCCACGAGGAGTCCGTGGTCGAACGGGGAGATGCGCACTTCGCTCGCGAGGGAGAGGGCGCCGTTCCACCAGACGACCGGGTCACGTTCGGAGTCGCGTTCGGAGTCGCGTTCGGAGTCGCTCATGCGCCGACCAGCGCCGGGGTTCCCGCGCCCGCGGCCGCGAGCAGTCGGGCCGCCTTCAAACCGGTCTCGTCCCACTCGGCCATCGGGTCCGAGTCGGCGACGATGCCGCCGCCCACGCCGAGTCGGGTGCACCCGTCGTCGCCGCGGCCGTGCACGGTGAAGGTGCGGATGGCGACGGCGAGGTCGGCCTGCTGCTCACGGGTGTCGATCCACCCGAAGGCACCGCAGTACACGCCGCGCCGCACGGGCTCCAGCTCTTCGATCACGCGCAACACGCGCGGCTTCGGCGCGCCGGTGACCGATGCGGGTGGGAACGTGGCCGCGAGCAGCGCGCCGGTGCCGACGTCGGCGCGGAGCGTGCCGCGCACCGTGGAGACCAGGTGATGCAGCCCCGGGTGGGCCTCGATCTCGAACAGTGCGGGCACCGTCATCGTGCCGGGGATGCACACCCGCCCCAGGTCGTTGCGGGCGAGGTCGACGATCATGACGTTCTCGGCGTGGTCCTTGGCGCTGGCGCGCAACACGTCGGCGCAGGCCGCCGTGCCCTTGATGGGGCGGGTCTCGACCCGGTCACCGGATCGGCGCAGGAAGCCTTCGGGCGAGGCCGACACCACTGCGAAGTGGTCGGGCAATTGCGCGACCGTGCCCGCGGGTACCCGCAGCATTCCCGCGTGCGGCGCGGGATGACATGCCGCCAGCGCGGCGTGCAGGGCGACGGGGTCGAGCGCGCCGTCGGCCTCGAGCCGACGGGTGAGGTTCACCTGGTAGCACTCGCCCGCGTGGAGCAGACCGAGGATGGTCGCGACGCGGTCGCCGAACTCGTCGCGGGCCAACGACGAGCGCCATGCACCCGACGGTCCGAGCCGAGGCGCGGGCGCCGGGTTGCGGACCGCGGCCTCCAACAAGGGGCGGCCCGGTCCCTCGCCGCGCACCGTGACCGCGCCGCCCGGCGCGATCGCAGCGAGGGCATCGAAGCGGGCGAACAGGACATCGGGGACGCTCGCCGGTTCGAGCGACGCGGCCCGGGTGGGGACCCGTTCGAGCGCGTGCCCGAGCTCGAAGGCGCACGACCCCACCCAGAACCCGGGCTCCAGGCCGTCGAGTGCCGGGAGGGCGGCGGCGCCGTCGGCGGCCACGACTCGGCTCGGGGCGGAGCCCACCAGCAGATGATCGCCCCGGCGCACGACGGCAGCCCCCGCCTCGGCCGGCAGCGCGGCGAGCAACGAGGCCGCGACGGCGGCGGGCGAGGCGGTCACGGGGCAACGCTAGTTCCGGGGAGGGCGCGCGGGTTCGGGCGGGACCCCTCGGTACCATGACCGGACCGTGAGCTCCCCCTCCCGTGCATCCTCCCGCGCCCCGTTCCGGTGGCTGCGTGCGTTCTCCGGTC
>Ga0302322_100002661_pt1 | contig 15102 bp, 14 predicted proteins | sample Fen_T0_2_FD_203757 | JGI IMG/M metagenome (GOLD analysis project Ga0302322, IMG submission 203757) | Peat permafrost microbial communities from Stordalen Mire near Abisko, Sweden - Fen_T0_2 | ecosystem: Environmental > Terrestrial > Soil > Wetlands > Permafrost | place: Sweden: Abisko... | reverse complement strand
AACCCTGATGCCTTCGATGCCGCTGGCGTCGATACGGTAGCGGTGCGGACGATCGTCCATGTTGATGATCTGCAGCCGGTAAAGATTCTCGATCTGGCCATTCTCCGCCTCGCGCGACAGCGTGAGACGGTCCCGGATCACGTCGGCTCGCAGCGGGATGCGGACCGCCAGGGTGTAGAGAAAGGCGGCGCTGATCATGGCCAGGAGGGTGGTATAGACAAGCGTGCGCGGACGAAACACATGCCTGGCGATTTCCTTGTCGGGGTACTTCCCGTCGATCGCGTTCTGGGTGGAGTAGCGGATCAGCCCGCGCGGATAGCCCATCTTGTCCATGACCTGGTCGCAGGCGTCGACACAGGCGGCGCAGCCGATGCACATGTATTGCAGGCCGTTGCGGATGTCGATGCCGGTCGGGCAGACCTGTACGCAGATACCGCAGTCGACGCAATCGCCGAGCCCTCTTGCCTTGTAGTCGATGTCCTTGCGCCTTGGCCCGCGTGTCTCGCCACGGCGGTAGTCATAGGTAATGATGAGCGTATCGGTGTCGAACATGACGCTCTGAAAGCGCGCATAGGGACACATGTACTTGCAGACCTGCTCGCGCATGAAGCCTGCGAATCCCCAGGTTGCAAAGCTGTAGAAGAACAGCCAGAAGGTCTCCCAGGGTCCCAGCGTGGCGGTCAATACCTCCTGACCCAGTTCCTTGATGGGCGTGTAGTAGCCTACGAAGGTGAAACCGGTCCAGACTGCCATGAGGACCCAGACGGCGTGCTTGCCACCGCGCCTGAGAAGTTTTTCACCATTCCAGTCTTGTTCGTTGAGCTTCTGCTGTTTGAGGTAGGTGCCCTCGAACCATCGCTCCACCCAGGTGAACAGTTCCGTATAGACCGTCTGCGGACAGGCGAAGCCGCACCAGAGGCGTCCGGCCATGGCCGTGAACAGGAACAGGCCAAGGGCGGAGATGATCAGAAGCGCGGACAGCCAGACGAAATCCTGCGGCCAGAGAATCAGGCCGAACAGGTAGAACTTGCGCGCGCCCAGGTCGAATAAAACGCCCTGTCTACCGTTCCAGTCGATCCAGGGCAGGCCATAGTAAATAATCTGGGTGAGCAGAACGAGGGCGATGCGCCAGCCGTTGAAGCGACCGCTGACGGCTCGCGGATAGATCTTCTGATGGACAGCGTACAGGGTCTGCTCCTGCTCCGCCGCCGGGCTGCTGCTGACCTTTTCTTGATGGCCGGACACTTTCCGCTCCTGGCGCTGTGGAACTGTATGGGGATTGCGGGATCAGTCCAACCTGACCCTGATCTTGGGGCAAAGTTCGCAAGCCAGGCCAGTTGGATCGAAACGGTCTGGCTTGCGGGGCCGACATCAGGCCGGCCCGCGCAGGCTTACTTCACCGGTGCGGGCTCCGGCGCGACCGCAGGCGCCGGCGAGGGTTTGACTCCACCACCCAGCCCCCAGACATAGGCGGTCAACAGGTGGACCTTGGCATCACCCAGCACAGGACCTTGCGGCGGCATGCCGCCTTTGCGTCCCTTCACGATAGTCTCGACAATCGCATCGACACTACCGACATTTTCCCAGGCGTCGTTGGTCAGATCGGGGAAGCCGGCGGCCGCATTGCCCTTGCCGTTTTCGCCATGACAGCCCGCGCAGACTGCGAACTTCGGCTTGCCCGCGGCTGCCAGCGCCGCATCGTGAGGCTTGCCGCGAAGCGACAGCACGTAGTTGGCAACCTCTTTGGCGCTCTGCGAATCGCCGAGCAGATTGGCCGGCATTTCCACCTGATGGCCATTGGCAATGCTGGTCTTGATGTCGTCGGGAGTGCCGCCGAACAGCCACTTGCTGTCGGTCAGGTTCGGGAAGTCCTTGGTGCCTTTTGCATCCGAGCCATGGCACTGCGAGCAATAGGTCAGGAACAGTCGCTGCCCCATCTCCTTGGCAGTCGGATCAGCAGCGACGGTCATCAGGTCCTTGCCCAGGAACGGCTGCAAAACCTTGCTGAAGTCTGCGTCGATGCGCTCCTTCTCGGCCTTGTACTGGCTGGCCGATGACCAGTTCCAGACTCCCTCGAACTTGCCCAGTCCGGGGTACAGCGCAAGATAGACAACTCCGAACAGGATCAGAAACCAGAACAGGTAAATCCACCAGGTCGGCAGCGGGTTGTTGAACTCCTGCAGGTCGCCATCCCAGGTCGGGTGCATCAGCTCGGCCTGCTCGCCGACGGCCAGCCTCTTCGTGGTTTGTGCCTTGAGAAACCACATCACTCCGAGGATGGATACGATGCTGATGCCTGCGATGTAAAAATGCCAGAAGTCACTGACAAAGTCGGGGACTGCGTATCCAGCAATCATGCGATTCTCCTGATCAGTGGCTGCCGCTCGGCGTATCCGCATCTTCCTGGAATGGAAGCCTGGCGGCATCTTCGTACTTCTGTTTGTTGTCGCGGTGGTAGGCCCACCAGACGATGCCTACAAACATCAGAAAGAAGACAACTGTCAGTGCGGAACCGATGGCGCCGGGATTGATTGTTTCCAATTCTATTTCCTGCCTGCCGGTAGTTACTTCGTCTCGGGCTGGTCAAGCCCGGCAGCCGTCGTACCAAGCACCTGCAGATAGGCGATGAGCGCATCCATCTCGGTCTTGCCCTCCAGAGCCTTGGGCGCATCGGCGATCTCCTGCTCGGTATAGCCATGGCCAACCATGTTGAGCACCTTCATCTTGGCCTGGATGTCTGCCGCATCCGCAGGCGCATCGGCGAGCCAGAAATAAGACGGCATGTTGGATTCCGGCACCACGTCTCGGGGATTCATAAGGTGGACATAATGCCAGTTGTCGGAGTAGCGGCCGCCAACCCGGTGCAGGTCCGGACCGGTGCGTTTGGAGCCCCACTGGAACGGGCGGTCGTAGACGAATTCACCCGCCACCGAGAAGTGGCCGTAACGTTCGGTCTCGGCACGGAACGGACGCACCATCTGAGAATGGCAGTTGTAGCAGCCTTCGCGAATGTAGATGTCGCGTCCGGTGAGTTGCAGCGCGGCATAAGGCTTGAGTCCGGGCGCAGGTTGGGTCGTGGACTTCTGGAAGAACAGCGGCACGATCTGGACCAGACCGCCGATGGAAATGACCACGAAGGTCAGGATCATCAGCAGGCCGATGTTCTTCTCGATGAGCTTGTGCGAAATCATCTCCGGTCTCCTCTCAGGCCTGAACCGCTTCAGGGATGCGGGCATCGTTGACGGCCTTGCCTGCAGCAACGGTCCGCCAGACGTTGTAAGCCATCAGCAGCATACCGGAGAAGAACAGCAAGCCACCAAGCAGTCGGATCGTGTAGAACGGGTACATGGCGTTCACCGTCTGGGCGAAGCTGTAGGTCAGCGTGCCATCCGGGTTGGTGGCCCGCCACATGAGGCCCTGCGCCACACCGGCAATCCATAGCGCGGCGATGTACAGAACCACGCCGATGGTGGAGATCCAGAAATGCGTGTTGATCAGCTTGACGCTGTACATCTCCTCACGGCCGAACAGGCGCGGAATAAGGTAGTACATCGAGCCGATGGAGACCATCGCCACCCAGCCCAGCGCGCCGGAATGGACATGACCGATGGTCCACTCGGTATAGTGTGACAGGGCATTGACCGTCTTCACCGACATCATCGGTCCTTCGAAGGTCGACATGCCGTAGAACGACAGGGAAGTGATCAGGAACTTCAGGATCGGGTCGGTGCGCAACTTATGCCAGGCCCCGGACAAGGTCATGATGCCGTTCATCATGCCGCCCCAGGATGGCGCGATCAGCATCAGCGAAAACACCATGCCCAGCGACTGCGCCCAGTCAGGCAGGGCGGAATAGAGCAGGTGGTGCGGGCCCGCCCACATATAGATGAAGTTCAACGACCAGAAATGCACGATCGACAAACGATAGGAGAAGATCGGACGACCAGCCTGTTTGGGGATGAAGTAATACATCATGCCGAGGAAGGCAGTGGTCAGGAAGAACCCCACCGCATTGTGGCCGTACCACCATTGCACCATGGCGTCCTGAACGCCGGCGTAGGCGGAATAAGACTTGTACCAGTGCGTGACATGGCCACCCAGCATCCAGGGCAATTCGGCGCTGTTGACGATATGCAGCACGGCGATCGTGATGATGTATGCGCCGAAGAACCAGTTGGCCACGTAAATATGCTGGGTCTTGCGTTTCATGATGGTGCCGAAGAACAGCACCGCGTAGGCAACCCATACGACGGCGATGAGCAGGTCGATGGGCCATTCCAGTTCAGCGTATTCCTTGCCGGCCGTTATGCCCATCGGCAGCGTCACGGCAGCGAGCAGGATGATGATTTGCCAGCCCCAGAACACGAATGCCGCAAGTCCATCTGACAAGAGTCTGGTCTGGCAGGTACGCTGGACAACGAACAGGGAAGTCGCGAACAGTGCGGAACCGCCGAATGCGAAGATGACCGCATTGGTATGCAATGGACGGATACGGCCATAAGACAGATACGGCGCGAGTGGACCCAGCCCCTCGGTGAGGGTCGGCATTATCAGCTGGATCGACAGAATCACGCCCACAAGCATCCCGACGATCCCCCACACGACGGTCATGATGGCGAACTGCCGGACGACCTTGTAGTTGTACGTCGCTTCCATACGGGTCTCCTTACGATTTCAAAAATTGATACTTGATGCTGAACAATTATTGCGGCGCGGAATCGTAAGCTCCGCGAGCATTCACGTCAATCTATCAAGGCGTCGGCTGATGCTGGTCTTGAGGTTTGTCCACTGGCAGATCGTCGTCCATCAGTATGCGGTGGGCAGGTCCTTCCATGTCATCGAACTGGCCACTTTTCACCGCCCACAGAAACACCATGGCAATCGCCACGACGAACAGGAGGCTCAACGGCACGAGCAGGTACAGGATATCCATGGCGAGCGCATTCTACCCAATGCCAACCCTCAGGGAGCCCAGCAATTGATACCAATCTGCTACCCGGCTTATTTCGAAAGTTATATGGGTAGATCGAACGAGAAATGGATAACACACCGAAGGCACGACAGAATTTGCGCATGGACATTATCGAACCCAACTTCCTGCAACCTGAGATCAGACGATTCCAGTTCGCCACGCTTCATACTGTAAACAACGGCCCACTGCTTGCCGCGGACGCCGTCAAGGACGCCTTTCTGACTGCACTGACCGACACCAGAAACGAGTTCCGGTTGGTCATTGGTGCCTATGTGATCCTGGATAACCATGTCCATATCCTGTATGGACTACCCTATGACCACTCCAACATTCCGGCCCTCAATCACCTGCGAGGTAACTTCGTACGCATCTGGCGCAAATCCGGCACAAGCACGGACGACGTCCGTGTCTGGTCACGTCACGCGGAATCCAGAGCCATCTCGAACAGCCGCGACCTGCGCGCCCATCTCGACTACATCCACTACGACCCGGTAACTCATGGCATCGTCAAGCGTGCGGCCGATTACCCCTGGTCAAGCCTGCCAGCACGAATCGCCCAGGGTCACTATCCCCATGAGTGGGCAAGACTCGGACCTCCAGCCGGCTTGGCCCAGATTTCCAGAATCAGCTAACCCACGATCTAAAATGACAAACCCCGCATAGCGGGGTTTGTGTTGTGGACTGCCGGGAAACCCGGCGGTTGGATCTTAGAAATCCATTCCGCCCATGCCGCCCATGCCGCCGCCGCCCATGTCGGGCATGCCACCGCCCTTCTTGTCTTCCGGCAGATCGGCCACCATGCAGTCGGTGGTCAGCATCAGGCCAGCCACGGAGGCGGCGTTCTGCAGTGCGTAACGGGTCACCTTGGTGGGGTCCAGCACACCCATCTCCATCATGTCGCCGTATTCGCCGGTTTGGGCGTTGTAGCCGTAGTTGCCCTTGCCCTCGACCACCTTGTTGACCACCACGCTGGGCTCGTCGCCGGTATTGGCGACGATCTCGCGCAGTGGCTCCTCAAGCGCGCGCAGCACGATCTTGATGCCGGCATCCTGATCGTGGTTGTCACCCTTAAGGCTTCCAATGGCAAGCCGGGCGCGCAGCAGGGCCACACCTCCGCCGGCAACGATGCCTTCTTCCCAAGCCGCGCGGGTAGCATGCAAGGCGTCCTCGATCCGCGCCTTCTTCTCCTTCATCTCGACCTCGGTTGCGGCGCCGACCTTGATCACCGCCACCCCGCCGGCCAGCTTGGCCTTGCGCTCGTTCAGCTTTTCCCGGTCATAGTCTGAACTGACGTCTTCGATCTGCTTGTTGATCTGGGTGATCCGCCCCTTGATGGCATCATGGGCACCGGCGCCATCGATGATGGTGGTGTTTTCCTTGCCAACCTCGATGCGCTTGGCACGGCCCAGGTCAGTCAGAGTGGCCTTCTCCAGCGACAGTCCAACTTCCTCGGCGATGACGGTGCCGCCGGTGAGGATGGCCATGTCTTCCAGCATCGCCTTGCGGCGGTCGCCGAAACCGGGCGCCTTGACGGCACAGGTCTTGAGGATGCCGCGGATATTGTTCACCACCAGGGTGGCCAGAGCCTCGCCCTCCACGTCCTCTGCAATGATCAGCAGTGGCTTGCCGGCCTTGGCGACTTGCTCAAGCACCGGCAGCAGGTCGCGGATGTTGGAGATCTTCTTGTCGAACAGCAGAACGAAAGGCTCCTCCAGCAGCGCCATCTGCTTGTCGGCATTATTGATGAAGTAGGGCGACAGATAGCCGCGGTCGAACTGCATGCCTTCGACCACATCCAGTTCGTTGTCCAGGCTGGTACCGTCCTCGACGGTGATGACCCCTTCCTTGCCGACCTTCTCCATGGCATCGGCGATGATCTGGCCGATGGAGGCATCGGAGTTGGCGGAAATGGAACCGACCTGGGCGATCTCCTTGGAGGTGGTGCAGGGCTTGGAGATGACCTTCAGCTCGGCGACCACGGCGGCAACGGCCTTGTCGATGCCGCGCTTGAGGTCCATCGGGTTCATGCCGGCGGCGACGAACTTCATGCCCTCGTTGACGATGGACTGCGCCAGCACCGTGGCGGTGGTAGTGCCGTCACCAGCCACGTCGGAGGTCTTGGAAGCAACTTCCTTGACCATCTGTGCACCCATGTTCTCGAACTTGTCCTTGAGCTCGATCTCCTTGGCCACGGACACGCCGTCCTTGGTCACGGTCGGAGCGCCGAATGAACGGTCGAGCACAACATTGCGGCCCTTCGGGCCCAAAGTCACCTTGACCGCATTGGCCAGGATGTTAACGCCGGCCACCATGCGATGGCGGGCGGAATCACCGAAACGTACGTCTTTAGCTGCCATGTTCTAAATCTCCTGAATGTCTGGCGGGCGGGCTCAGGCCTCGACCACGCCCATGATGTCTTCTTCGCGCATGACGAGCAGTTCCTGCCCGTCCATCTTCACGGTCTGACCGGCATACTTGCCGAACAACACGCGGTCTCCGACTTTCAGGGCCATCTCGATGAGCTTGCCTGAATCGTCACGCTTGCCGGGACCAACAGCGACGACTTCACCCTGATCGGGCTTTTCCGTGGCGGTGTCGGGAATTACGATGCCGGAGGCTGTTTTACGCTCCTCTTCGAGGCGTTTGACGATGACGCGATCATGCAACGGACGGATTTTCATGCATTCCTCCTATGGGGATCCGTGTAAGGACTGAAGTTAATTCAACCGGAATCGAGTGACTGGCACTCGTCTACGTTGAGTGCTAATAGTATGGGTCGCCACCTCTTAAAACAAGTGGCATGTCATGGAAAATTTCTGTGATTTGTGTCAGTCGCCAATAGAGTTGATAGTTTTGCCACCGAAGTCGAAAGTCGGGATCCAGTACTGCCAGCGCATCCCACGTTGGCGCTGACTCTCACAGTCTGTGCAGACAAGCCTGGAACCGCCCTGAATTGCGCAGCGGGGCCGGGACGGGGTAACAAACCGATCATTACAGCCCTCAACGCAGCCAGGCGGTGCATTCGTCCTTGTACTTCGTGTACTCCGGTTAACCATCAGCAGCGCATGGATGGACCATGAAAGAGCTTCGAGTGATCGACAAACTGGTTCTATCCCCCCCCGACCAGATCGATAAGCCGAACCGCATGTAATATTTCCATTGCGACGCAGCAATGTGAGGAAAAACCTTGAAAACCCACTTTAAGTACCAAGGATTCATAAAAAATATTTCTGGAAATTAAGATGCCGACGTACTAAATTTCTCACGTGGTCATGCCGTTAACGATTTGGCGAACTTGAGCGAGAGGTACAAAGCGATGTTGAACAAATACGATGTCTCTAAGCTGGAGCACTCTCCCGAGATCGATGCACTGGAGAGAAGACTGGGGGTTGACCGACGCGAGTTCCTCAAACTATGCGCAGCAATGGCCGGCAGCATGGGCCTTCCGGCCGGCGCAGAGGCGGCGATCGCCAGTGCCGTCGCCGGCAGCAAACGGCCCTCTGTTATCTGGCTGCATTTCCAGGAATGCACCGGTTGCACCGAGTCGCTGCTGCGCGCCGAACATCCGACGCTGGATAAACTGATCCTCGACGTGATCTCGCTCGACTACCATGAAACCCTTTTCGCCGCCGCCGGCCATCAGGCCGAAGCCGCGCGCAAGGCGGCGATGGAAGCAAATAAAGGTAAGTATCTGCTGGTGGTGGAAGGCGCCATTCCGACCAAGGACGGTGGCATCTACTGCAAGGTCGGCGGCCAGACCGCCATCGAGATGCTCAAGGAATGTGCGGCCGGCGCGGCGGCCGTGGTCGCCATTGGAAGTTGCGCCTCCTGGGGCGGCATGCCTTCGACCGGCCCCAACCCGACCGGCTCATCCAGTGCAGGCGAGGTGCTTGGAAAGAAGGTGGTCACCATCCCCGGCTGTCCGCCCAATCCTTACAACTTCCTGTCGACGGTTGTGCATTACCTGACCTTCAACAAGCTGCCAGACGTAGACGACCTTGGCCGGCCCAAATTCGCCTATGGCCGCCTGGTACATGAGAACTGCGAGCGGCGCGCACACTTCGATGCTGGCCGATTCGCCATCGAGTTCGGTGACGAAGGCCACCGCAAGGGCTACTGCCTGTACAAGCTCGGCTGCAAGGGTCCTGAGACCTACGCCAACTGTCCGACCATCGGCTTCAACGACGTCGGTGAGGTGTCGTGGCCGGTCGGCTGTGGCCACCCCTGCATTGGCTGCACCGAGAAGGGCATAGGTTTCACCAAGCCCATCCACGCACTGGCCGAACTCAAGACGGTGAAGCCGCCGGTCGGTTATCCGCGCGTCGACGAGGAGCGCGGTACCGGCGCAACCCTGGCCGCGGCTGCGGCATTGGCGGCGATCGCCGGCGCGGCTGCCGGCGCCACAGCCAAAATGGTTAAGAACCTCGGGAGCAACCTGCAGGTCGAGGATCAGCCAGCGGGCAAGGAAAAGGTCAAATCATGAGCATCGACCGTCGTCAGTTCCTCAAAGGGGCGCTGGCGGGCGGAGTGGCCATGACCGCCGCGTCGCCTACCATCAGCGAGGCGCGTGAAAACCTGACCATGCCACCCAAGGCCATGGGCCTGCTCTACGACAGTACTCTGTGCATCGGCTGCAAGGCGTGTGTGGCCGCCTGCAAGGAGTCCAACGGCATGCCGCCGGAGTTCTCCTCCTCCGTACCCGACCAGCTGTGGGATACGCCGCTGGACCTGTCCGGCAAAACCAAGAACGTCATCAAGATGTACCGCAACGGTTCCGCAGACCACAAGGACGTGGAGGAAAACGGCTACGCCTTCATGAAGCACTCCTGTCTGCACTGCGTCGATCCGTCCTGCGTATCGGCCTGTCCGGTGTCGGCGATGACGAAGGATCCTGAGAACGGCATCGTCAAGTATGACGAACACGACTGCATCGGCTGCCGTTACTGCGTCGCCGCGTGTCCGTACGATATCCCTCGATTCCAGTACGACCGGCCCTTCCCGAAAATCGTCAAGTGCGAGCTTTGCCGTCACCTGCAGACGGGTGAGAACAACACCCGCTTCCAGTACTCGGCGTGCGCCTCAGTTTGTCCGACCGGCGCCACCCTTTATGGCCCGACGGAGGAACTCAAAGCCGAGGCCAATCGCCGCCTGGCCCTCAAAGCCGGCAGTGAGACCAGCTATCCACGTGGCAAGATCGGCGGCAAGGACAGCTACCAGGGCAAGGTCGGGAACTACATCCAGCACCTTTACGGAGATAAAGAACTGGGTGGCACACAGGTACTAAAACTGTCGGCCGTGTCGTTCGAAAAGCTGGGCATGCGCACCCTCCCAGAACGGTCGTTCGCCAGCGTATCGGAGACCATGCAGCATTCGTTATACGGTTACCTGATCACGCCGCTTGTGGTGCTGGGCGGTCTGGCCATCGCGGCCAAACGCAACGTCCGCGACGACGATTCCTCCGACCAGGCATAGGAGAGCAAGATGAGCAAGCACGCCCCTCCCGCCCCGCTCGGCGGCAGTTACGTCACCCCCATGAACGTCCTCATGGTCATGCTGATGGGCATCGCCGGTGTGGTCCTGATCGTGCGCCTGATATACGGTCTGGGTGCGGTGACCAATATCAGCGACGGCTATCCGTTCGGCATCTGGATCGTCTATGACGTCATGGTAGGTTCGGCCTTTGCCTGCGGCGGCTACTCGGTCGCCCTGCTGGTGTACATCTTCAACCGCGGCGAATATCACCCGCTGGTGCGGCCTGCCCTGCTTGGCAGCCTGTTCGGCTACACCCTCGCCGGAGCATCGGTAATCATTGACTTGGGCCGGTACTGGAACACTTGGCACATCTTCACGCCTCCTTGGGCGCAGATCAACTCAGTGATGTTCGAAGTGGCGGTGTGCATCTCACTGTACATCGCCATCATGTGGATCGAGTTCACGCCGGTATTCCTCGAGAAATTCATGAAGAAGGATATGAAGCAGAAGCTATCCAAATGGATGTTCCTGTTCATCGCCTTGGGTGCCCTGCTCCCGTCCATGCACCAGTCCTCGCTCGGCTCGCTGCTGATCGTGTTCGGTACCCAGATAAATCCGCTCTGGCAGACCCTTCTGCTTCCGCCTATTTATTTGCTCACCGCCATCACCGTCGGCTATGCCATCGTCATTTTCGAATCGACCATCTCCGCCCTGGGTTTCAAACGCCCCTTCGAACTTGACCTCCTTTCGCGTTTGTCGAAGGTAATGTGGGGCATACTCGTCGTATATCTGGTCATGCGTTTCGGCGACCTGATCTGGCGTGGCGCCCTGTCCGAGGCCTTCAATCCAAATCTGGTCTCTCTGATGTTCTGGCTGGAAAACGCATTCTTCCTGGTCCCTGCCGTGATTCTGGCCAGCGAGTCCAACCGCCATCGCCCCAGCCACTTGTTCCTTAGCGCCGTTTGCATGATGGCCGGCACCTTCCTGCTGCGCATCAATTCCTTCCTGGTCGGCTACGACACCGGCACGGGCTGGCACTATTTCCCGGCCCTGTCCGAGATCCTGCTGACGGTGGGTATCATTGCAGTTGAAATCCTTGGCTATATCGTCCTGGTCCGCTGGCTGCCCGTCCTGCCCAAGGTCGACGCGGCCGTTGCCAAATAACCGGAGAGAAGCATGAGCAAACGCATCACCATCGACCCCATCACCCGCATCGAGGGCCATCTGCGCATCGACTGCGAAGTGGACGGCGGACGCGTTAAGAAAGCCTGGGCCTCCGGCCAGATGTGGCGCGGCGTCGAACAGATACTGCTGGGCCGCGACCCGCGTGACGCATGGGCCATCACCCAACGCATCTGCGGTGTTTGCACCACGGTGCATGCTATCGCCTCGGTACGCGCGGTCGAGAACGCGCTGGACATGGAAATTCCGGTCAACGCGCAGTACATCCGCAACATCATTATCCTGGCGCATGCAGTGCATGACCACATCGTCCACTTCTATCACCTGTCAGCGCTCGACTGGGTGGACGTGGTGTCGGCACTGAAGGCCGACCCGGACAAGGCCTCGTCGCTGGCCGAGTCGCTGTCCTCCTGGAAGGGCAACAGCAAGTACGAGTTCCGCGCAGTCAAGGAGCGCCTGGCCGGTTTCGTCGGCGGCGGCCAACTGGGCGTGTTCGCCAATGGCTACTGGGGTCACCCGGCGATGAAGCTGCCCCCGGAGGTCAACCTGCTGGCCGTGGCCCATTACCTGCAGGCCCTCGACGTGCAGCGCAAGGCCAACAAGATCGTCGCCATCCTCGGATCGAAGACCCCGCACATCCAGAACGTCGCGGTCGGCGGCGTGGCCAACCCGATCGCCACCGACTCGCAATCGGTGCTCACCGTCGAGCGCCTGATGGCAGTGAAGGGTTGGATCGACGAACTGGCCGACTTCGTGCACAACGTCTATCTGGTCGACGTGGCCGCGATCGGCGGCTTCTATGCCGACTGGACGCAATATGGCGCCGGAGTTATGGACTATCTGTCGGTACCGGACCTGCCACTCGATGGCAAGGGAACCAAGTTCGCACTGCCCGGCGGTTTTGTCCCGGGTGGAGATCTCGGCAAGTTCAAACCGATCACCCGCTTCGGGGATCCCTATTTCCGCGACGGAGTCGAGGAAAGCGTCAAGCATGCCTGGTACAAGGGCGGCAACGGCGCCCTGCATCCCTACAAGGGCGAGACCAACCCCGAGTACACCGACTTCCAGGACGGCGGCAAGTATTCCTGGGTCAAGGCCCCGACCTTCTATGGCAAACCAGCCCAGGTTGGCCCACTCTCGCGGGTGTTGGCCATGGCCGCGGCCAAGCACGAGCCGACCCTCAAGTACCTCACCACCCTGCTCGACACGGCCGGCACCATCGCCAAGACCAAGATCCCGCTAGCCGCAGTGCACTCCACCATCGGCCGACACGCAGCCCGCGCCGTGTCCTGCAACGTGCAGGTCGACGAGTTGACCAACATGTGGCAACGGCTGATTGACAACATCGGCAAGGGCGACGTGGCCACGTTCAACAAACCCACCTTCCCGAAGGGCGAGGTATCCGGCGTCGGCTTCCACGAGGCTCCGCGTGGCGTGCTCTCACACTGGATCGTTATCAACGACGGCAAGATCAAGAACTACCAGGCGGTGGTACCCACCACCTGGAACGCCGCACCGCGCAACGAGAACGACGCGCCGGGACCGTACGAGATGTCGCTAATGAACAACCCGGTCGCGGATCCGGAACGCCCGCTCGAAGTCCTGCGTACCGTCCACTCGTTCGACCCCTGCCTGGCCTGCGCTGTGCACGTGCTCGACACCCGCAGCAACAATGCGGTTCAGGTGCACGCAGGCTGCTACGCCCCCTCCTACGGAGATAGCTGCGACCTGACCTGAACGCGCCCGACTGCAAGTCCCATACCGCCCATGGTGAGTGAACCTTCCATGGGCGGTTCTCTTTTTATTACGTCGGTTTCAGCAGGTGGCTGCTACCATCAACCTCGCACTAATCCCTGATACATCTCCATGCGCGCAGTCGTTCTCGGTGTCGGCAACATCCTTCTGTCTGACGAAGGCGTGGGTGTACGCGCCATCCAGAAATTGGCACACGACTATCGGCTCCCGGCCGGGGTTGAAGTCCTCGATGGTGGAACCTCCGCGATGGAGATGCTGGATGATCTGGCCGATGCAGACCTGCTGGTTATCATCGATTGCATACGCGCAGGCGCGCAGCCCGGGAGCCTGATCCGTCTGACTGACGAGCAGGTGCCGGTCTTCTTGCAGATGAAGTTATCGCCGCACCAGGTCGGCCTGTCCGATGTGCTCGCAACGCTGACGCTTACCGGCGAGTCGCCCGGCCGGGTGATCATCCATGGTGTTGAGCCTGCGAGCCTGGAGACCGGCATGGAACTGACCGGGGTCGTAGCCGAAACGCTGCCTGATCTGGTCGCGGCAGTCGTTCAGGACCTCAACGCGGGCGGTTACGAAGTGCAGCATCTGTATCTGTAACTGTTTCAACATCGCCGGCCTGGCACTCGGACCAGGTTGCGCGCTTCAGTTGCGCCAAGGCAGCGAATGTGCGCGGTGCCGCCGCCAGTTGGCGGCATAGGCCTCAGCCAAATTGGGGTTGCCGCGCAGTACCAGCAAATTCTCGGCGTTGCGGTTCTGGGCCGACAGGGTGAAATTGAACGAACCGGTGACCACTGCTGAGTCGGTAGCCCCGGCGTCGATGACGATCACCTTGTTGTGGGCGGCATTATGGTCGCCATCGATCCAGACCGGCACACCCTGACGAGCAAGCCAGGCAACCTGGCCGTTCTCCATCTTGGCGACCTGCTCGCGATCGGCAATGACGCGCACATCGAGGCCGCGCCGGTGGGCATCCACCAGGGCATCGGCGATATCGCGGCTCGTGAAACTGTAGACCTGAACCAGCAACTGCCGTCTGGCCTTGTGGATGGCATCGACCACCAGGCTGGTGGCATCGTCGCCGGGAGTGAAGGCAAGCTGCACTGTGCCCTGGGCGGTGAAGGTGATCGGCTCGCCGGCCAGCGCCGTGCCAGCGAGCAGACACAGCAGGTAGACGGCCTGCATCACACTCTTTCCATTACCGCCGCGAAAAAGCCGTCGGTGCCATGGCTGGCCGGGTCGAGCCGCAGGGCCTCGCCGGTATCGAGGCTGATGCCGGCCTCACGCAACAGTTCGTTGACTGGCTTTAGCCGGAACTCGCCATGCTCGCCGAGAAAGGCGTTGACGACCGCTTCGTTCTCTTCGGCGAGCAGACTGCAGGTCGCGTAGACCATGCGTCCGCCGGATTTCACCAACCGTGAGGCCGCGACAAGGATGGTTGCCTGTTTGACAGTCATCTCTGCCACACTTTCCGGCGTCTGGCGCCACTTCAGGTCCGGGTTGCGGCGCAGCGTGCCCAGACCAGAACAGGGCGCATCAACCAGCACGCGGTCGAACTTGCCTGCCAGACGCTTGATATGTTGATCACGCTCGTCGCTGAGCAGGATCGGGTGTACGTTTGACAGACCCGAGCGCGCAAGCCTCGGCTTGAGCTTGTTGAGCCGCTTCTCCACCACATCGAAGGCATACAGGCGGCCGGTGCTGCGCATCATTGCGCCCATCGCCAG
>Ga0302322_100002660_pt1 | contig 15114 bp, 15 predicted proteins | sample Fen_T0_2_FD_203757 | JGI IMG/M metagenome (GOLD analysis project Ga0302322, IMG submission 203757) | Peat permafrost microbial communities from Stordalen Mire near Abisko, Sweden - Fen_T0_2 | ecosystem: Environmental > Terrestrial > Soil > Wetlands > Permafrost | place: Sweden: Abisko... | reverse complement strand
CTCGGTTTTTGTATTGTTGTGGCAACAGAATTGTCCTGACGTAGGGTGCCGGCGCTTGGCCTTCTACGTCGTCGTCCGCTCTGAACTCATCAGCACCGTCGCCGAGGCGAAAGACTACTACGCGGAGCGAATTTCTGGAGTCCACGACGTCAACTGCTACGGCAAGACTGTGCGCATCTTCTTCGAAAGCGCGGCCAGCCACATGTTCTCTGAGGAACCACCAACAGGCATCGTCGTTCCAAGTGCCGAGCAAGTCGTCCGACGTGTGCACGGTGGCCGCGTTGAAATTCGACGGTTCTCGGTCGACCGCGCGCGGCTCATGGATCGCGCACTTGAGGCCGTCGCGAGGTTCACAGTGTCGATTCCTGGCACGGGACAGCGTGGGCACGAAATGCGAATGTTTCACGGCCCGCGCTTGCCAGACGGGCGCTACCTTCGAGTTGTGCTGCGCCCTGGCGACGAAACCGACTTCGTTTGCGTGTCGGCGTACCCGATAGACGAACGGACATGGCTCGCCGCCCGTCGCGCCAAGAGCGCCAAGTTCCCACCGTAGAAAAGAGATGGCCCCGGGGGGCGAACCATGCCGGGGCCGGCAACATCCCCGGCCGCGCCTTCTGGCCAGGTGCCCTTCCAACCGATGGCGAATCGGTCAAACGTTGCTGCGGGCTGCCCAAACCATGAGGCCTGGGCGGGGTTGACGTCAACCTTCTGCGTATTTTATCGAGGTTTCTTGCGGTCCGGCCAAAGCATTCTGCCAGCCAGCCTCAGACTGCCAGATTATTTGCTAAATCAACGTCTCCAACCCTTTGCGGTCGAGCAGATTGAGCAATTTGAGAGACGGGCCACTTGGGTGCTTCTCGCCAATTTCCCACTGACGGACCGTGGATAGGCTCGTATTGAGCACCGATGCGAACACCGCTTGGCTGAGTTTGTGACGCGAGCGCAAAGCGCGGATCTTCCGACTGGAATACGCAGGGATCGGAGTAAGGCAAAGTGCATCGTACTCACGCATGCGACGCATATCGATAAACTCCGCCGCGTGAAGGTCACGCGCTGTTTCGTGAACCGCTTCGAGAATTGGGCTATTCGCCTTCTTCTTGTTCGTCATCGAAAATCTCCTGCAGGGTGTTGTTCTGGAGAGACTCATCAAGTTGATTCGGGGTCAATCTCAATAGATCGAATGCGATTGCATTCAATGCACTGAGCTCTCGGTCATCTTGCCATATCCGGGCACTTCTCTCCAATGAGTGTTGCTCAGGAACATGCTTGACCGAGAGGATAAACAAGACCCGTGGAATTGCTGCTCACATAGAGTTTCGATTAACGTCTTGCACCAACGCATGTCGAAATCGAAGAGCGTTCTGCGAGCGTGCTGCCGATCAACAGACCGTTGGCCACGTAGGTGCCGGATGGGGACGCGGGCAAGATATCGTACGTGTAGCCAAATGGATAGGGCACCAATGCACGCGCGACAATGGTGTCGCCGTCCAATGAGTCTCCGACCTTCAGATCGCCAAAGGTTCGACCGTCAGCAGTTGGATGCGGAGCGCTGATAGTGAGCTCGCTGCCGCGGCTGGTACGTAAGTGCACGACGAAGTGGTGGCTCACGGCCCTGCGCGTCACTCGTATCAGCGGTACGGCAACGAGTGCTGCGTCGTCAGAACTGTACACTACGTCGCCTGGCTTCAAATCTGCAATCGGAACGTTGCCGTCTGGTGTTGCGATAGGAGTGTCTGGTGAAGCGCAGACTCCACCACCTACGCAAACCAAGGTACCTTGTGACGGATAGGCTTGACTGCAGTTCGTGCTGGGATTCGCAGTCGGGCAAATGCTACTGCCGCAACTACAGTCCAGTGTCTGCGTGCCACATGGATTAGTCACGCAGCTCGACGAGGTAGTCTCGGTTGGGCCGAATGAAACCCTGCGTTCCAGGCAGATCTGATTGGTCGAGCAAGCCGCACCGGACGGGCCGCAGGAACTCGCCGAGCAGCTCACCGGACAGGACACAGTGGTATTTGCTGGAATGCAGGTTCCACATTCCATGGGACCACAACAGACCTCCGCAGAACTGCAGGACTTGCCGCCGCAGAGCGCGCCAGTCGCGCTACCGGCCTGACCCGCACTGTTGGAACCACCCGTCGCCTTCGCACCACCAGTCGATGTCGAGCCCGCTGTGCCGCCGTTGGGGCACGCAGCGGTAGTGCAGGCCCAATAGGTGCTGGCACTGCTCCCGGAGCACACACACGTATTGCAGCCGTCACCCATTGGAACTTGCGCCCCCAGCGCGTAGCTGCTGCCATTGCGCGTACAGGTCGCTCCAGCGGCACCAGCCACGTTGCCCGTCGAGCCCGCGACGTTGGGGGAACCAACAGTGCCCGAGCGTCCGCCCGCGCCGAACGAACAGGGGCAGGTATTGCGACAAGCGATGGGAACTGGGACACAGCTGTCACCACAGGCTGCGTCATACGTCGTTCCGTTGTTGCCGCATACGGGAACGTATGCGCCGCGAACGCAGCCGCAATCAACCGCTCCACCCACGGCGCTGCTCCCACCAGTCGATGGCGTTCCGCCGCTGCTGCTCCCGACGCCCCCAGCATTCGAACTGCCACCGTCGTTGACGACGCTGCCGCCAACGCTCGAGCTGCCACCACCACGCGCACTATTGCTACCCGCCTGCGCATTCACGCCGCCTTTCGCCGTGGAGCCAGCTTTTGATGTGGCTCCACCCAACGTGTCGTACTGATCGCCAATGGGAACGGCACTCGAGCTACAGGCTGCGACGAGCAGTGCTGCGGTGAGCGCAGGGGCAAATCTCGGTGTGGCAGCGAAGAATTCGTATAATCTCATGGTGTGCCTTTCAATTGGCAAGACAGGCTGATAAAATTACTGGTGTGGGCTGCCCGAATCGAGTGCGTTGCCGATGCGGTTGCTGTCTCGATGCCAACGAGTTGTTGTGCGAGCAACTGTCGAAATTGCGCGCGCTCAGCGCCAACCTCATTCCTGCGTAGACTGCACCAGACGAAGTCGAAGTACTCCTCGTAGATGCCTTCGAATGTGACTCGGACCGGGGGTGACAAGGCCTGTTATGGCCAGTCTGACGCATCGCTGGGCAAAGCGAATAGCCGATCCATTCTAAGCTCTAGTGGCCACATGCGGCGCAATCTGGTGTCGACAGAGGAAATTCGTGGTCTACGGGACCCAGTTGAGCCCTATGCTAGCTATCCCGACGATATTGCTCGGAGTGTGGACGCGTCCGGAGGAGGCAGAGACGTCATTCAGGACGAATGACGGGTGTGCAAGCGGTAGCAGTACGCCCATTGCGACTCAGCCAGAACTGGGCCATCCCACCGGCGCCAATCGAGGCCAAGTGGAAGGGGAACTCGATTCGCTCGGGTACCCCCGAGCCGCAGTCACCCTTGACAGGTCTGCCCTCCGAAGCCAAAAGCCGCAGCTTCGAATCAAGTGGCGTTGGTCACCCCCCTAGCCCGTGCTCCTTGCGTACCGTTGCGTTGACCAATTCAGCACGCTGCAACGCTGGTCGTTGAGCGAGTCGCTCCACGTACCCGCTGAATAGTGGGCGAGCTTCGATTAGTTTGAACGCAAGCATGTAGCGGAGCGTCCCACCGAAGATGACATCCGCCATTGAGAATTGCTCGCCGAGGATGAAGCTACGCCCTAGAATCGCCGACTCCATGGCCCCCAGCATCGACTCGTAACTTCCCCAACCGGCCTGACTCGGCTTGAATTCCCAGTTGGATAACTTTGCCATGGTTCCGGGCTCAATCACTGATGGCGCGAACAGCGACCATCGCAGGTAGGTCCCGCGCGCTGAATCGTCGGTTTTCGGCGCCAGGCGACCGAGCGCGTATCGATCGGCCAAGTAAAGACCGATCGCCGCCGATTCGGTGACGATTTGCCCACCGTCACTCAGAATTGGCAGTTTCCCCATGGGGTTGAGCGCCAACATCTCGGGTGTTTTGTGCGCACCTGTCGAAATATCGACGAAGCGCAGTTCATAGGCTGCGCCCACTTCTTCCAACATCCAAACCACGTTCGAAGCGCGAGTATGTGGGTGATGATACAGAATTGTTGCCACGATTTGCTTCTTCCTTGGACCAGCGAATTCGATTGCCGATCTAGGGCACTGGCAATGCAATCGCAAGGGTGGATTCATCGCCTGGAGCTGCGCTTGTTGGCAGGGGCGCTGCTAACGCCGAGCTCCAGTCATTGCTGGCGAGCGGTGGCGACGCTAGACACTGAGTCCTAGACGCACAGTACTGGCTGCACCTCAACGAAGCGTTCGCCACCATCAGGCGATCTTCAAGATCGGTGTTAGCCCAATTGAAATTGACGGCTTCGACCGCGATCGGCATAACGCGTGGTTATGGTTCAATCCGCTCGTCCGCGGCGAGCACTTCGTCCAACCAATCCGCATCGGGGCGGTCAAATCTCAGTTTGCCCCGCTTTGCCTCGATTGCAATCGCCCAAACCGATATGGCCGAATCGCCAATACGGTTACCGTTTTGATGCTTTGAGTGGCCTTTCGCCCGAGCTTCGATGGTCGCTTCTTTCGCGACAGGCCTAGCCCTCCGCACCCGCCTGGCCGAGAACTACGCCGATTGGGATGCTCGAACCCAGTGCTGCAAAATTCCAATGTGGGCGCCTCCAGAATCGGGTACGCGATCCACGGCCGTTTCAGGCGTACACAGCACCGCCACCTACGCATTAAGTTGGATAATTAAGGCGCTGGTCGCTGGTTTGCGTCAGGCCCAAACTGCTACGCTCCCTGCGAATGTCGCCTGTGCACTCAACTCCGCCACAAGGACGAGCGATTGGACGCTACGTCGTATTCGACGCGATCGCGTCGGGCGGAATGGCATCGGTGCATCTCGGGCGGTACCGGGCTCGATTTGGTTTTTCGCGCACGGTAGCCATCAAGCGACTGCACGATCAATACGCTAGCCAACCGGAGTTCGTCGCGATGCTCGTAGACGAAGCTCAACTCGCGTCGCGGATCAATCATCCTAATGTAGTCAGTACCCTGGATGTCGTATTCGAGCAGAACGAGGTCCTGCTCGTCATGGAATACATCCAAGGCGAGACGTTAGCGGCACTGCTTCGGGAAATGGTACGTCAACAAGCGGCCATCCCATCCGCAATCGTGGTCGCAATTCTCTGCGGCGCGTTGCGTGGCTTGCACGCAGCACACATGGCCCGAGCCGAAGATGGCTCGATGCTCGGCATCGTCCACCGTGACATGTCCCCGCAGAATATCATGGTCGGCATCGACGGCGTGGCAAAGGTCTTGGACTTTGGCGTTGCTAAGGCGGAACAGCGCTGCCAAACCACGAGCCAGGGCCAGGTCAAGGGCAAGTTTTCATACATGGCCCCTGAACAGCTCCTCAACAAGGGGGTCGATGCGCGCACCGACGTATTTACGTGCGGGATCGTACTCTGGGAGTGCCTCACAATGAGGCGACTTTTCGTGGGCGACGCGATTGGCGAAACAATTGGGCTCGTGCTGCACGCGCCGCTCGTGGCACCGAGTAAGATTCGGCCCGGGCTGCCACAGGCATTTGACGCCGTGGTCATGCGCGCGTTGGAACGTAATCCGGCGCTGCGCTATCAATCGGCGGCTGAATTTGCTGACGCTCTCGAATCCGTGCTCCCGCCCGCGCGGGCAGTCGAGATTGGTCTTTGGGTCCTGCAAACTGCCCAGCCATCTCTCGACGCCCGAGCTCGGCTATTGGCGGATATCGAAGCCAATCGCCGGACTGGAGCCACGCCTTCGCGCCCCCCGTTCCTGCAGGCACGCACCCCATCATCCACCGCAAGTACTGTGGTGGTTCTACAACCGGTTCCACCACGGCGTTGGTTCGTCGTGGCTTCAATAGCGCTCAGTGTGCTTGCAGCATCGGTAGGTCTGCTCGTTTGGCGCACCCGGCAGTCAGCTGGCCTAAGCCACCGTGCCCCGCTCACAGCGATGGCCATCTCCGCACTGGTTGCCGAGACCCCACCCCAAGCCGACGTAACCGCGCTAGTGCCCTCGGCCCAGCCCTCGGCGCCACCAGGCGGCTCTGAACCGCCTTCAGCCGCTCGGCTTGAACCCGCACGGCCCGCCACACCTGCTAGAACTTCCTGTAACCCACCGTATCGGCTCGACAAAAATGGCATTCGCCGCGTTCGACTCGAGTGTCTGTAGCGGGTTAGACTGCCTTAGAGAATTCCTTGGATCGGAAAGTGATTGACTCAATTCGTCATGCCATGTGCCTAGGTGCGTTCCTTGCGTTAGTCGTGGCTACTGGGCTCGCTCGAGCCGAAGCCGACTCAGTTGACCAGCGCGAATGTGCTCGCGCCTATGAAGCGGCACAGGAGCATCGCCTAGCGAACCGCCTATTGGCCTCGCGCGCACAGCTACTGATCTGTCGCCAGGAGTCGTGCAAGGGTTTCATCAGTCGCGCCTGCAGTGACTGGTTCACCGAGATAAACGCTTCGGTATGCACTGTGACCTTCGACGTCCGCCGTGGTGCGCAGCCTGTGGCCGAGTTTCAAGTGCTGGAGCATGGCACCCAATTCACAGTGCGTGCGGATGGCGATCCGGTCGAGACCGATCCGGGCGAGCACCTGTTCGAACTCGCAGTGCCCGGGGAAAGCCCGATACAACGTCGCGTCACATTGCAACCTGGGGAGCGCAACCGACTCGTCAGAGTCTTGCTTGAAGCACCTACAACAGCGCCAACTTCCTTGTCGACCGAACTCGCACCAGAACGCTCGGCATGGCCCTACGTATTGGTCGGCATTGGTGGGCTTGGTCTATCCGGTTTCGCCGTTCTCGGCGGCTGGGGGTTGAGCCGTGAAAATGACCTACGCAATCGCTGTGCCCCGAACTGCAACCGTGCCGATGTGTCATCGGTTCGTGCGCAGTACTTGGCGGCAGACATTGCCTTCGGTATTGGCGCGGTGGCGCTTGCTGCTGGGACGTATTGGTGGTTTTCCGACCGAGAGCCGTCCAATCGTTCTGTCGCTGGAAGTTGGCGATTCGCGCTCACGCCGTACCCACTCGGTGGGGCCGCTCAACTAGAAAGGAGTTTCTAGCTGTGGCGCGCTATTTGACTCAGCTGGCTTTCACTGGGCAATTGCTGGCATGCGCTCTCAGTTGTTCGCTGCGAGATCTTTCCGATTTGGATAGTGGCGGTGCAAACACCGCCACCTGCACCATCGGAACGACGGACACGGACTGCATCCCGCTGAAGTCGAACCTGCCATATTACTTGCACCCAACCCACGCGCCCACAAAGTGCATCACGCTGCCGACTGGCTCGCTCACCACTGGGACGACGCTAGTGCAATACGATTGCGAATCGACGATCATTCAGAAATTTTGGCTCGAGGCTGCGAAAGACGGAGGCTTCTTCATTCGCAGTGCATGGAGTGGGCTTTGCCTGCAAGCGTCAGCAGCCAGCAATGACCCTGCGGCGGCCATCGTCCAGGACAATTGCCTGGATCTTCCGTCGCGACACTGGTCGGTCGTACAACGAAAGAACGGCTTTTCCTTGGTGCAGAGCCAGAGCACGCTGGTGCTGGATGTTGCCGGCAACGCGGTCACCAGCAACGGTGCTCCACTCGAGCAAAGCCCTGACGACGGCAGCCCCGACATGGTGTGGCAGTTTGAGCAAACCAGTGGCGGTAGCCTCGGGCTAGAACCCTACACGCAGCCCGGTTCGTACCTATCGCGCGCCGGCAACGTAGCCGAAGTCATCACTAAGAATAGTGCAGCGGGGCGCTGGAAGCTCGTTCCGGGCTTGGCGGATCTGGGGTGCGTTTCCTTCGAACAGTCGACGGCCCCCGGAGTCTACCTACGCCACGCGACCTTTCTACTTTGGGCCGCCACCAGCGACGGCAGTGCCGGCTTCTCAGAGGACGCCACCTTCTGTTTCCGCGACGGGCTGGCAAAAACTGGAATCGAGCTGCGCTCACTCGAGTCGTTGAATTTCCCCGGCTACTACGCCACTTTGCCGAGCGGAACCCGAGGCGCGCTCGAACCGATGGTCGATTCGAGCGACTTTCGCGCGCGCGCCACGTGGATCCTAGACGGAGACTGAGCAAGCGCTGAAGTCGCTTACTGACTGTACCCCGGCAGCCAGGGACTGAGCACTTTCGCCACCGTATAGTTCGCAGCTTGCGCGTCGCCCAATTGTCGCGATGAGCGCGTGGCGTCGGTGGTATTGGCGCCAGCACCGGTACTCTTGTACTCGGAGAACCGGGTGTATTGCAGGGTATTGGAACTCATCGTGGTCCAGCCGGCGGAGGTGATGTGCGCGCCCAAAGCCACATTGAGGAACGCCGCCGCTGCATAGGGCCCCCAAGGGCGACCAAGGTTGACGCGGGCGGTGCCCGTGGCCGCCGAAGCGGTGAGCGCGCCGCCGAGGAACACGAACCCATACGTGTTGCCCTGCGGCGTTCGCGGCGCGGTCACCGCGGTGCCCTGGCTGGCGCTATACATCGTGCAGTTCTGAAACACGGCCGTCGCGTCACCGAAAATGTAGTCGGTGTTGCCTTGAATGTAGCAGTCCTTGAAATACTGAGTCCCCGTATTGGTGTAGAGCGTGTCTTGGTAGCTTATGAAGCGGCAGTTGTAAAATTGCTGGCGCTGCCCCTGTGCCATCAACGCGACGCGTTGCGCAGAGCCGTCCGCGGCGCTGTTTTGGAACGTGATATTCGCCGCCGAAAAGTCGTTACCGGTGAGTAGCACAGTGCCACCCGTTACGATATTCGTGTCAATGGTGTGAGTAATGATTGTCGAAGCAGCGCTCGCGCCGGTGAGGCAAACATAGGGGCGATTGATCGTGACCTGCTCGTTATAGGTGCCCGCCTTGACGTTTACCTGCACGAGCTTCGAATTGCTGCTCGATATCGCGTTGATGGCAGCTTGCACGGTCGTATATTGACCGCTGCCATCGGCGGCGACGGTCAACGTCTGGGTTGCACCCGGGCAAAGCGTCACACCGCTGCCGCCAGTGGAAGCGCCACCCATGTCGGCCTTGCCGCCTGTGGCGACACCGCCAGCCGCGGTTCCACCTATTGCCGTTCCACCCGTTGCACTTCTGCCACCGGTCGCTGTGCCGCCATTGGACGTGCCACCAACATTGGTGCCGCCGCTGGCCTTGCCTCCGGCAGATCCGGTTCCGCCGCTGGCCGCCACCCCACCGCTCGATTGCCCGCCGCCCACTGCCGAGGCCTTGCCACCCGTAGCTGAAGTGCCTTGACCAGCGCTCGACGCGCCACCCTGACCCGGCCCTCCGCCTTGAATTTGCGTCACGCCGCCGTTGGCGCGGGCGCCACCTGAACCATTTGCCGTCCCGCCAGTGGCAGTGGTCGCGACGCCACCAACACCAATTGAACCGCCTGCATTCGTCGCCATGCTCGTCGTCCCGCCAGCCTGGCTTGCCCCACCAACCTCGGTGGCAGGATTTGCTGTCATTGGTGACTCCCCCGAACAGGCCAAAACCCAGAGAAATGGCGATAAGCAGAGGCCGAATTGCGGCTTCAATCGAAAGTTCATTGCTGAAGGGGTAGTAATCACGTTAGCGACCATTGCCCCTACAGTTGCGCCCGCCAGCCCTGACCTGCCACGATTCCGCCATTGACACCGATCCGCCGGGGCGAATTGCCACCTATCGTGCGTGCCTGCTTGGCCACCCACATCGACCGATGTTGCAGCCCAATTGCGCCTGTTGCAACCAGCCTGCGAAACCAGCAGTCTTGAGCGAACCCTTTGCTGCAGGAGCGGGCAATGAATCGAACTAGGCTAGCTACGTCGGTCGTCTTTTTGGGTTGGTGCAGCGCAATGACCGCATGCGGCGACGCTGCCGGCACCAAAACGGCCAGTTTTACTCCTATTGCCATGCCCGACAACCTGCCGCGAGCCGGCACCGAAGTTAAGTTGGATGTTCCGGTGGCAGCGCTGCCCGCCGACACTTCGACGCCTACCACGGTCGTTGGCACCGGCATGCCTGAGTCCTGCACGTCGCAGGCTTTCCTCGCCGCGTTTGCCAAAGGCGGCATCATCACCTTCAACTGTGGCGCCGCGCCGACGACGATTGAACTTTCAGCTACCGCCGAAGTCAACAACAAGGGCGCTCGCGCAACCGTGATTGACGGCGGCGGCCTTGTCACCCTCAGCGGCGGCGGCTCAAATCGGATCATTTATCAGAATGTGTGCCTTGAACGCTTGGGTTGGGCGACAAGCGATTGTTGGGGGCAAGATTTCCCACGCCTCACACTGCAAAACCTGACCTTTGCCAACGGTTTCACCGCTGACAAGGATGGTGGTGGGGCCGTGCACGTGGCAGGAGGCCGCCTCAAGATCGTAAACTGCCGCTTCTTCCACAACACCTCCGCGTTCGCTGGGCCCGACGAAGGTGGCGGCGCGGTTCGCGTCACCAATATCCAAGCCGAGCCGGTGTACATCGTATCCACTACCTTTGGCGGCCCCGGAGAACTTGAAAATTCAGCAGCCAACGGCGGCGCGCTCAGCGGCCTATTTGCCAACTTCTTCGTGTACAACAGCACCTTCGTCAACAATCACGCTACGGCATGTTGTGGTAACCCTACCACGTCGGGCACCGGCGGTGGCAGCGGTGGTGCGATCTATATGGATGGCATGCTGCTTCAGCTTGAACTGCACAACGCGGATATCACCGACAATTCGTGCAAAGCCCATGGCAGTGGCATCTTTTTTGTCTCCAACGATCACCTCGGTGTTCTCACCATTAGCGACTCGCTATTTCGCAACAACGCCGAGGGCGAAGGCAACTGGTACCCCGAGCCCGATATTTCGATGCACGACGACACGAAGCGCACGATCACGAACACCAAGTTCGAATAGCTCCACAGACACACGAGCTCTGGCGAAACCTTCATCGAACCAGGTGAGGATAGAATACCAAACTCCCGACGATGGCGGCACCGAGCGCTGCCATCAGCACGGCCGCCGCCGCAAGATCCTTGGCCGCGCCGATCGTGGCGTTCTGGTCGGGAGAGACAACATCTGCAACTCGCTCCAACGCAGAGTTTACCGCTTCAGCTGACCAGACCAGCGCGATACAAATTGCGATATTGGACCACTCCGCCGGTGTCAGGCTCACGTACCAACCCGCCGCAATGACTACCACAGTTACAAACAGATGAATTCGCGCATTGTGCTCCTCGCGCACGAGACACCCGAGCCCGACGCCGGCATGGTAGAAAGTGCGAGCTCGGCCACCGAGATACGTGCGCAACGACATCATGGTCCGCTCAAGATAGCCGGTCGTCGGCGCGCCGCCCACCCTACTGGCAGTCCTAAATCGTGATGTCGTGCCTGCGTGTCGCACAGATCTGCGACAGAGGGGGACAATTCAGCATGTCCGTACTAGCTGGCGACGGAATCGTCTGAACATTTTCGAAGCCATTGACGTGCGTCGGGTTGCAGGTCAAAAAGGTTGTCAGATTTTGCCGTTGCGAGGTTTCTTCATGCGTCATCTTGCTGTGTCATCCGCTCTCCTTCTGGTCCTAGGTATTCCGTTTGGCTGCGACTCCGCACCTCCGAGCTCGGTCCTGGTTATGGCAAGTGGCGGCGCGACGACGAATCCTGGACAGGGCGGCAGCTCCGGCACCACGACCACGAGTCCTTCGTCAGGTGGGACAACTATCGCCAGCAGCACGGCCAAGGGCGGCACCCAGTCCGGCGGCAACACCGCTACTGGCGGCTCGCTAGTGACCGGCGGCAACACGGCCAAAGGCGGCACCCAGTCCGGCGGCTCGCCAGTGACCGGCGGCAACACGGCCAAGGGCGGCTCGCCAGTGACCGGCGGCTCGCCAGTGACCGGCGGCAACACGGCCAAAGGCGGCACCCAGTCCGGCGGCGTCACCGCAACGGGCGGGGTTACAGGTTCAGGCGGCACCACCTCGACAACCACGAACGCGCCGATCACTGGGAATACTGGGTTCACAACACGCTACTGGGACTGTTGCAAACCATCTTGTGCCTGGACAACCTCAGTCCCAAGCTGCGCCAAAGACGGCACCACCAAGATAACTGATCGCAATGCCAAGAGCGGCTGCGACAGTGGTGGCACCGCCTTCGAGTGCTTTGATTTCTCGCCCTGGTACGATGCCAGCACAAACCTTGCCTACGGATTTGCGGCCCACAACGGCGTCGCTTGCGGGGCGTGCTTCATGCTCCAATTCACCGGCGAAGGCCACTACGGTGCCAATCCCGGAGCGACCGCAATCAAAGGCAAACAAATGATCATCCAGGCGATCAATATCGGTGGAATCGACAGCAATCAATTTGATCTGCTGGTCCCTGGCGGTGGCGTCGGGGCGATGACGGCGGGGTGCTCCGCCCAATGGGGTAACATCGACATTGGCAACACGAGCGGGGGCATTCTCGCCGCCTGCAACAACGACGTGACCTGCGCGAAGAACAAGTGCGCAACTGCATTTGCGGGCAAGCCTGGAATGCTAGCCGGCTGCGACTGGTTCGTGGGGTGGTTTGCCGGCGCGGACAACCCCAACGTCATCTACAAGAGTGTAACCTGCCCCTCGCAGATCACGGCCAAGACCGGCGTTTCTGGATAAGCGCTCGAGCCCAAGCCCGCATGCTCGCCGCTCCAGCCGTGGCTCGAGCGGCCGATGGTTCCTCGTGATTGTCTGAGAGCATTCAGCTGAAGCATTGAGAAAATGCTGGGCTGGGACGCACATAAAGCGTTGAAATTGCGTCGCTTGTGTCGTAGCCCCGGCTCAGCGCCCCAAACCATAGCTCGGCGCTCGATCGGAACCAGCAGCCGAGGCTTCGGGTGCTACGGTGGTCGCCCAACGAGACCAGTCCGCATTCGCTTCGAAGGAATCCGCATGTACCGCAGAAACAATGAAGCCGCCGATCGCGCCAGGGAACGCCGCCAAAAGGAGGACGCTGCCCCGCGACTGCTTGCCGAGGTTCCATCCCTTCGCACGATGCGCCTATCGGTGTCGTTCCGGCGTGGTGAGACGGTCGCGACCGATTCTAGCTACGTGCGCGTCGTCGTGGTGACTTCCGCTGCGGCGTTGTTCGAGATCCCTTGTGCCGACACGTATTGTCAAACCGGTGGGCATCCTGCAACCCAACACATCCTCGCTGGGCTCAAAGCCAAGAAATCGCGCTTTGAAGGCGAAGTCCCTTGTCGCGGCACAATAGGCACGTCGGGGACGACGTGCGCGAGCGTCCTCATCTATCAAGTTGAAGCTACCTACGGATAGCCAATAGGGCGACCTGCCGTAGGCCAACGCTAACCCAACTCGATACGAATTTTCGCGGCAGCAGGCATTTCTGGTTGTTTCCACGCACCAGCGCCGACTTGCGGCGTTGGTGCGATGACACGCATCACCGCGATGCAATGTAACTCCCCGGAGCTCGCGCTGCGTTTCGTTCTGTCGAACTCCGCCATCGTCTCCATTCACCAGTGCCACCGCGTGTTGGGGCAGCGCGGGTAGGATTTGGTCGCGAGGAAAACCTGGCTCACCTCTGGAACCAAATGCACGAGAAGCCCGCACATGTCCCACATCGTGCGGCGTCGAATTCATCCACGGCAATGGGCAACGCGACCCGCCTTGGGCTATCGTGCAGAAACCAAGAACCCCGCGCAATCACCGGAGGTGGACCATGAAGGCACGTCATTTGTCGTCGACATGTGCAATGTGTGCATCTGCTCTTGTCATGGCTGCACCGCAATGCGCGGAGGCCGCCAAAGTCATCAGCGTTGGCGCGCTCGACAAGGATTACGTCGTGGTCCAGGTGTCCGACGGTGATGTAGCGCATGAAGCTCCCGGCGAAAAGGTCACGCGCTATACGCCGGAGCTTAGTGCAACTGCGGCTGCCCAAGCGAGCAACTTCATCATCAAGTCGACGAGTGATGCAAACTACGGAGCGACCGGCAAGAACCCGACTGCTGCTTTTCGAAAAAAGAAGCTAAGCGGTCAAGCTCAGATGGAATGGGTGAGCAGCGACTATCGGTACGATTACACCTACCAGCACTGGATCTACTTGAAGCTTCCGAATTCACTGCAACAGGGCATGGCGTACACGCTCGAGATCGCCGCAGCCACCAATGTCGACATCACCACGCAACCCTTCACCTTCGACGTGTACAACAATCGTTCCGAAGCGCTGCACGTAAACTTGGTTGGCTATGCGCCCGACGCGCCCCACAAAGCCGCCGATCTCTATTCCTGGCTCGGTGACGGCGGTGCCCGTGACTACACGCCCTTGGTAAACAACAAGGTCTACCTCTACGACGTAGCGACGAAGCAGGCGACAGAAGTTGGCAAGGTTGCGTTTTGGAAAGCAAGTGCGGCTGATGTCGGCGGCTACAACCTTACCCGCTCCTCGGTGTGGAATGCGGATTTCTCAGCCTTCACCACGCCCGGAACGTACCGTCTGGTCGTCGATGGTGTCGGTTGCAGTCAAGACTTCCAGATTGCAACCGGAATCTATGCTGATCCCTTCAAGATCTCGCTGCGCGGCTTCTTCTACATGCGACTCGGGCAGGACAACCCGACCAAGCTCTCGCCGCCACCGCGCACACCTTTGTACTTGCCCGGCGCCGACCCTGCGACCACCAAAGTTTACCTCACCACGATGCAACCTACCCATGCGCAGTGGGCTTCGTTTTCGCCCGCTGACGTGTGGGATCACCCAAATGATTGGGCGCCGTACCGCAAGTCGGGAAACCCAACCAACCCGAATGCCTTCGGCGGCCACGCAGATGCGGCTGATCTCGATCGGCACCTGGGCCACATCTCAATCGTCTACGACATGCTGCTGCCCTACATCCTCACCAAGGGGGCAATCAGCGACGACAATGCCGGGATCTCCGAGAGTGGCAACGGCATTGCCGACGTTCTCGACGAGGCCCGTTTCGAGGTGGATTTCTGGTTACGCGTGCGTGACGGCAAGGATTTTGGCTACGGCATCACCAATCCGAATTCGAGCAACGAGTTCTTTCAAGCTGGCACCAACGCCATGGCGGCTTGGGCGAGTGCGGCCAACGCAGCAATGTTGGCCGATGCCTTTCGCATCGCAGGTAACAAGAC
>Ga0302322_100002659_pt1 | contig 15114 bp, 9 predicted proteins | sample Fen_T0_2_FD_203757 | JGI IMG/M metagenome (GOLD analysis project Ga0302322, IMG submission 203757) | Peat permafrost microbial communities from Stordalen Mire near Abisko, Sweden - Fen_T0_2 | ecosystem: Environmental > Terrestrial > Soil > Wetlands > Permafrost | place: Sweden: Abisko... | reverse complement strand
GGTGATGCCAGCGTCCCACACCACGTTCAATGCGGTTTCCATGTTCGCCGCCAGGGTCGCGCGTGCGCTTGGGATGCCTTCCGGGAGCTTCCGCATGTGTTCCGAACGCAGCACCTGAATGTCCCCGTGCGGCCGCAGGGCGAAGACACGCTGGCCAACGTCCATGCCCGGCGCGCGGCTTTCGACGATCTCACCCACCCAACTGTAGCCGTAGCGGCGTGGATAGACCGGCGCGCCCGGGACATCGCATGACGGGTCAAAGGCGTGCGGCCCTTCGCCACGATAGAGCAGAAGCTCCGTCCCTTGACTGATGCCTGAATGGAGCGCGCGCACCTTGGCTTCGCCCGGCGCAAGCGGCGGCACGGGCTCGGACCGGCGCAGTTCGACCCGTCGCGGGCCCGTGAACCACAACTCCCGCTCAACCGACACCGTGGACTCCATGTTGATCTGTGAATTCCCTTGCCGCCAAGGACCAGGGCCTGCCTGGCAAAGCCCGCGTGCGGGCAAGTTGCATCCGCCGCCGATGCTCCGCTGGGGTACGGCACAGCATCAGGCAAGCAGCCACGAGATCCTCTGTAGTCATGACCAGCTCGCCTCCACAATCATCGCTGACCAGTGCTGCCACGTGCCCTCCCCTCCGAGCCAGAATGGGCAAGCCCACGGTTCGTGCTTCCGCCAAGGCCATCCCATACGACTCCATGGTGGAGGCTGAAACCAGCAAGTTGCTCGCCGCCATATGCATTTGGGTTTGCTCCGGCGAAAGCTCGCCCAGGAAACGCACGCGGCCACGCAAACGAGCATCCTTGGCCAGCGCGTGACACCGTTTCGCATACCGTGGGTCATGCCTTGCGCCGCCCACAATCGCCAAATCGAGCGCATCGGTTTCGCGTATCTGGCTCGCCAAGCAAGTTAGGAACTCTTCCACGCCTTTGCCCGGCACAAGGTTCGCCACCATCGCGGCGTGCACGGGCGGTTCGGGCACGGAAAGCGAGGCCGACGCCAAGCACCCAGGCGCCACGCACAGCACGGGGCGTTCCGCACCCGCCAATCGGCGCACAACCCCGAGCATGAAAGGGCTTGGCACCAAGAACACCCTCGCCACTCGCAGCGCCGCGGCCTCGATGGGCGTCACATCCTCCGGACCGAGGCTTTCCCCTCCGCCAATCAACGAGGGCAGGTAATGCACAATCAAGCCCAGGCTCGCAACACGATTCACCCTGCGAGCCAAATCGGGGAGATCTTCAAGGTACAGAGAATCCACCCAATAGAAATCCCCGGCTGTTGCCCATGGCAACGCGGAGGCCGCGCGCTCCAGGGGCAACAGGCCGCACTGGCACTGAGCATCCTGGAGGGCAGCCATGAGCTGCCGGTTGTAGAGCGTGCCGCCGCTGACCGGACCGTCGAGGCTGGGTACGATGAACCAATGCATGGCTGCTGTCCGCCCTAGAATCGGCAATCGAAGAGGGTGTCATCACCCAGCATGAATCTGCGCACGTGCGGCCGAAGAGCGTGCTCAAGACCATCAATCTTGGGCAACACAAACCCAGGCCGGCCTTGCCCGAGAAATAGCGGGCTGATGGCGATATGCATTCGCCCAAGAAGTCCGACCTCCAAGAAATGGGAAATCGTCACCCCGCCCCCCTCGACGAAGACCCTGCGCAAGCCTCTGGATTTCAAGCGTGCCAGAATCTCCAACGGAGGCAGCACGGGACCCGTTGAAGACACCTCGATGACTTCCACCTGATCCTGCGGGCGGCGGGAATGCTCCCGGCCTGGCGCGCAGAACAGAAGTGTTGGTGCAACGCCATCGCAAAAGACCTGACGATCAACAGGAGCGCGCAGGCCAGGATCCAGCACCACGCGGGTAGGGTTGCGTCCCGGCACAAGGCGCGTGGTCAGGCGAGGATCATCGCAGGTAATGGTTCCCCTGCCCACCAGGACCACATCGAACAGGGCGCGCAGGCGGTGCGTGTGCACCAGGTCCTGCTGTCCCGTGATGAAACACGAAGCGCCCGTCGAGGTTGCGATTTGACCATCCAGGCTTTGGGCAACATGGCCGATGACAAGATCATTGCTCGCTTTTCCGAGGCAAAGCGGAAGATAGAGTTCCAGAAGTCGTTCGATGGACGGAGCAAGCGGCGCCATGGCACGAAAGAGCGGCTCGCCTGCTGGAAACACGTCCAGCCAGCCATGGCCAAGAGCGACCTCTTCCAGCCTTCCTTGCGCATCCGCGCGAACCCCGCACGGCCTGACCACGGCCTGCCCCAGACCGGCGCTGGCCGCCAGAGCACGCAGAAGCAGCCAGGCGCGCGTTTCCACCAGGGCGGTGTCATGGGCCACCGCTGGACGTGCGTCCACCAGATGCATCAGCTTGCCCCGCCCGAAAAGTCATGGAGGAAATTCACCAAGAAGTCTTCCATGGGAAGGCTGCCATTCACCGGCACCATCCCTGGGGAGTAACCGCGCGAACGGAACGGAGCCACCAAGTCCGGATCGCGACTGATGACATGGATGGGAACCGCCCAGGACTGCGAATTGTCCGTCACCTCGGACACGGGCTGATGATCGCCAAGGATGATGACAAGAGAATTGTCATGCACGAATTCAGTCAAGTAGCCGCGTAGGACATCGAGGTCGTAGAGGATGCTTGTCAAAAAGGGTTCGGAGGCCAGGGACAAGGAGGACCAATCGAGGTTTGCCCGTTTCAAGGGATGCGAATGGAAGATGGCGCCGTTGCCCACTTGCGACCAATCGGGCACCAGCGTGGGAATGTGACTCCAGGGCGCGTGGCTCGACACAAGCACGCAGGTCGCGAAGAGCGGTCCTTGCGCCACCTCCACGACCTTGCGCCGGGCGAAGTCGAGGACATATTGATCCGGCATGGTGGCCCACGCGAAGGGCGGTCCCGCGTAGTCAAAATTCCAGCTGCTGTAGGTCTCGTCGAAATCGTAAAAATCGGCGCCGCTCGACTTGCGGTTGGTGTTTGGCTCCATCAGGACCGTGCGGTAGCCCGCCTCGTGAAGGATGTGCGCGATGGTCAGCGGCTTGTGCACGCCCAGCAGGTCGTATTCCAACTGAGTGGCCGTGCGTACGCCGGTCATGAGGGTTGCGTGCGCTAGCCACGACATGCCGCCGTAGGTCGCTGAGGTCAAGAGCCCAGACGCGGTGGCGAACCCGTGATTGGCAAGGTCGGTTTCCATGCTCCTGAGAGCGGGCAGTGCTTTGTTGGTGAACAACTGCCGTTCGACCACTGTGGCGCCATACGACTCCACGAACAGAAGAAGCACATTCGCATGGTGAAGCCGCTCCAAGCGGGTCGGCGTATGGCGTAACACCTCTTGAACAGAGGCAATTGCCTTGGCCTCCTGAGCCTGGTGCGAATACACGTTCACCAGAAACTCAGCCTCACGGCGGATGCGTGGCAGAGCGCTCGCGCCAAACGCCCCCGTGTAGCGCCGGACATAGCGGGTGTCATGATCCAGAAGCGGCGACATGAGAACGAAAGGTAGCGCGAGACAGACAAAGACCAGGGCCTGGCGACGGCTGCGAAGCTGCGCAGCCAGAAATGCCAACGCCCGGTCGATGGCATAGACCAAAATAACCATTCCACCGAGAGCGGCGACCACCGCCCCAGCAAATCGCCAGGGAGTCATGGTCGAGCGCAGGAAGCGAACCAACTCCGAAGCCATCGGCAGGTCGGTGTAGAGATTGAAAGTGCGGCTGAAATATTGGCCGGCAATGCCATCGCCCATTCTCAAGAGCCGAATGGCCAGCAAGCAAGCCACCAGGACAATTCGCAATGCCCAGGGCAGACGCCAGCCCACAAGGCCGATCACAACGAATGCGGCCAGGACCACCGTGATATCGAGAGAAGGCAGGAAGTACCATCCGGCTGGCTCGGCGGCGGGAAAGCCAAGGTTCACAAGCACGTTGAGAAACGACCAACAGGCAATGAAGAGGAGCGCCCGACCGGCCACTTGCCAACCCCTGCCGGCGATGTTTGCGCTGCTGGGCAAAACCTTCCCCAGCGTGGGATAGGCATCGTAGAACGAGCGGCCAAAGGACAGACAGGCGACCGCGGTCCCGACCGCGGCGAGCACCCTTGGCGTGAAACCGGCGCCGAGAGCCAGCGCCAGCAACAAGCACGACGCCGTGACGACGAAGGCCGCTCGGCCCAAGCGCGAGCGCACGCGATCCGTCCCACTGGGTGGCACCAGCACGAGCGTGAGCACATAGACGTAGCGAAGCAGGCCGGCACTTAGAACCCAGAATCCCAGGCCTGCGCGCAGCCAGAGCAAGTAGCCAACGACCAAGACAAAGACCGCATCGACCTCCATGTCGAACCTGGCGCCGAACGCCGAGGCATGCCCGCCTTGCCGAGCGACATAGCCGTCCAGTAGGTCGAGCAGCAGCGCCAGCAGGAAACCCGTGGCCAACACGCGCGAGGAAAGCCGGTGGGCGAACATGGCAAGCAGCAGGATCAAGATCAATCGACCGGCCGTGACGGCGTTGGCCGGGCCGAACCGTCCACGCGGAGTCCAGCGTCCGACGGCGCTGCCGACCACTCCTAGGAAAGACAGACCGACACCGATGGCAAGAGGCCACGGGCCGCGCATGACCACTGCGACTCCCCCTGCCGTAAGTACCAAGACCGCGTGCATAGGCAATGACCAACCGCCCACGGCACGCCCTCCTATTGACCCGGGAAGGTTCCGGCCGCGCGACGAAGTGTCAGATCAGAGACGGCCACCTCAAAATGCGCCTGCGCCAAGGCTTCCTTGGCGGCGACCAGCCCGTCCTGTGCTTGCAACAAATCGATCTGTGCCGAGTGCCCCGCTTCGTATTGCGTGCGAACAAGTTCAAGGGTTTCAAGTGCCAGGGCCACCGAGCGCTCGGCGGCCTGTTGGGCGTGGCGCTTGGTTTCAAGAAGTCCATGGCCGTTGGCTAGATCGTCGCGAATGGCATCACTTAGAACCGCGGCCAGCGCCGCGCTTTCCTGGGCTTGGGCATCGGCAAGATGGCGTTGGGCATCCCGCACGCCACCATCGTAGAGCACCCAATCGAGCTGCAGCCCAATGGCCCATGAATGACGGTCTTGATGAAAATTGTCGTAGTTGAATGCGCGAAGGTTCCCAAAGGCGGACAGCGACGGAGCCCACCGCCAAGCATAGGCCCGCCGCTGCGCTTCCGCAGATCGCGCGGTCAATTCAAGCGCGCGAAATTCCGGACGCAGACGCAGCGCCAATTCCAAGTCAGTGGGCTCGGCCACTGCCACCACGGACGCGGGCGGCCGGACCTTGAAGTCGCGCTCCGTCTGAACCAGCGTCGCCAGGGCGCGATAGGTTTGCTCCTGGGCAAAATGGGACTCGCGCGCGGCTTGCTCTGCCCGCACCAGCGCCAGCTCAGCCCGATCCACGTCCACCTTGGTTACGCTCCCGCTGTCAAAACGGGTCTTGGCGTTGGCCAGAGTGGCCCGCGCGACGTCGATGTTCGACTGGCGCGCCGACATCACTTCGTCGGCGATGGCGGCGGCGTAGAAGGCTTGTGCCACGCTGAAGAGGACCGTGTTTTGGGACGTGTCGAAGTGCGCCTCCGAGGCTTGAATGCTCTTCTTCACGGCTTCCAAAGCCCCGTACGCGGACGGCGCGATAAGCGGCGCCGTGAAGCTCAGGGCGCCATCCAGCTGGTTCTTGGGCTGTACGGTCAGCATCGCTGTCCCGGCCTGGAACTCGAACGCGACGTTGTTGCGCGTGTACTTGCCCTGGGCTACCACGGTGGGAAACAAGGCGGCCCACGCCAGGTCGAGATTGGTCTGGGCCTGAGCCAAATGCGCCCGTTCAGCCACAAGGGTTCGGTTTGCCTTGCGAGCCAAGGCCAAGGCCTCATCCAAGGTCATCTCGCGCCCGGATGGCTCGGCATGGGCAGCAGCTGCCCCCATACACCCGACAAACAAGACCATCCGTATCCCATTGGCCAACCACTTCGTCATGGCATTCACATTGATTCCTGCCCTATCTGATGTCTGAAACGAGCGGACGTTTCGGGCAGAACACGACGCTGGCGACTTGCTTGGAAACAGGATTGTTACCAAAGCAATCCTGGCGCATGCCTTTCGCCGGGCTATGGTTTCGCGAGGCCTGTCGGTTTCGCGCAGGCGAACGCTCAGCTCTTGCGCAGACAGCGCCGGGCCAGCGCCGCGATGGCGGGAACGGGATCTAGGCACAGGCGCTCGAAGGATTCGACCGCGGCCGGCCGGCCTGCGAAGGCTGACAGCGATTCCAGTGCGGCCAGGCGTACCCGTGCGTCCGCATCCCGAGTCGAGTGGACCAGGCGATTGACCGCCCCATCGCTGGCGTACTGGCCGATGGCCACCACCGCACGACCGCGCACTTCAGGCTGCGCATCGGCAAGAAGCTGGGCCAGAAAAGGTTCAGCGGCCGGCGCAGCGATGGCGCCCAAAGCGTCGATGATGGCTAGGCGAACGGCTTGTTCTTGTTCGGGGAAAAGCACCATCAACCGGCGCGCCGACCAGCCGTCACCAATGCGGCCAAGGGCGCGCAAGACGTGGTCGCGGGTTTCCGGGTCACGGGCGAACTGGTCAAGCAGCAAACACAGAGCGCGGCGTGAGCGGCGGCGCCCGAGGGCCTGCACCACCTCGGCGCGCACGGCATCCGACGGATCCCTGAGCAAAGGCTCTACCATGTCGAGGATCTCGGCATGCTCGTTGGCGGCCAGCACGCTGACCGCCGCGCGCCGCACCTCCTCACGCGCGTCGCTGAGCGCGCGCAGCACGAACTCGCGCTGGGCCACGCAGGGAGATGTGCGCATGACCTCAAGAACCAGCGACGCCCGGGCGGTGGCCACGTCGTGATCCGCGAGCAGCGCCGCCGTGACCAGCTTGGCATCCATGGTCCCAAGCGCACGCACGGCGGCCACACGCACCGGCTCGGTGGGGTCCGCAAGGCACTTGAGCATGGCGGGCACAGCAGCTTCGGCCGCAAGTCCGGCCAGCGCGCGCAAGGCGGCCACGCGCACTCGAACCTCGTCACTGGCCAACAATCCCTCGCAAGGTTCGGCCGCGTCCTCGATACCAAGGGCAGCCGCGGCCGTACAACTGAAGACTCGAACGTCCGCGTCGGCGTGACCCAGGCCCGCCAACACGCAGGCGTGTGTGGCCACCCCGGCGAAAAGCACGGCATCGAGCAGCGGCTCACCGATGGCCACGTCCCAAGCGCCATCCACAAGCGCAGGATAGAGCGCGGCAATGGCCAGCGCGCGAACGACCGCGATGGCCGCTTCCTTGAGGTAGTGCTGATCCACCGCGCCTTCGGGCTCCACATCCCGGCGCACCAGAATGGCCGCTAGGCGCGCGTGAACGGCGGCCCCCTGGGGCGAGGCCAGGCGCTGCCAGGTCCGGCTAGATTCCAGCCCCGACCTATCGACCATGCGCCCAAGCGCAGCGCCCAAGGCAAGCAGGCAGCCGTCGAAACTGTCGCTGCCAGCCCGGCCAACCAACAGATCGGCCAGCACTGCCACGGAAGGTACGGTGGCGATCTTTCCCAATGCCTCGATGGCCAACTCCGAGACAGCGGGATCGCCGGCGGCGCGCATGAGCGCGTGGACGCTGCCAGGATGGGCGATTTCGCCCAGCGCGTGCGCCGCAGCGAAGCGCAGCCAGGGATCGGCCTCTAGCATGGCCTCGATGGGAGACGCCGCCGATTGCGCCCGCAACTTGCCCAAGGCATCGATGGAGGACTGGGCTACGTTGAGATCAGGATGCTGGAGCAAGCGAATCAAATGGGGCACCGCCGCCGGGTCGCGCGATTCGCCCAGCGCCGTCGCGGCGTACATGGCCACGTCGTCGTCGTTGCTGCGCAGGGCACTTACCAGTGCGGAAATGCTGCGGCTGCCACCGCGCGCCAGAGCGTCCAGCACGGCCACGCGTCTAGCCGCGTCCTCGTTCTTCCCCTGTGGCTCGCGCGGATCTCCCGTCCGGCCAGAACCGTCCGGCATGCCGTTCATGCCGTTCATGCCGTTTTCACCGGGCTGGGCATGGCCCTCGCCAAGCGCCGCCAGCAGCGCCTCGTCCAGCGATTGTGCGGGGCCAGGGTTTTCCATCAGACGGTGAACGTTTCCATGCGCTGGCGAAGCGATTCCGCCTCGGCCGCCAGCTCTTTGGCCGCCAGGTTCAGTTGCTCGACCACCTGCAGATTCTGCCGGGCCACTTCCGAAATCGACTCGGTTGATTTCACAACGGTTTCCCCCCCTCGTTTCTGTTCCATGGTCGCGTCGAGCATCGAGCTGGTCAGCGCACTCATGCGCCGGGAGGCTGTCACAATCTCGGCCGCGCTGCCCGCATTTTCACGCGCCGCCATGGCGATCTGCTGTGCCAATCCTGACATGTTTTCCGCCACTTTTAGCGTTTGTCTTGCCGCCTCGCTCTGACTCTCCGTGGCCAGGGCGCTGGCGGCGATGATAGTCGATGTCTTGTCGATGGAGGCCATCATTCCCACCAGCACATCGTCAGTCAAGGTCACGGCCGCGCCCACGTCTTTTTGAACGCCATCGATGATGGCGCTGATGTCGCGCGTGGACTGGGCGCTGCGCTCGGCCAGACGCTTCACCTCGTCGGCAACCACGGCAAACCCGCGTCCCGCCTCGCCAGCGCGCGCCGCTTCGATGGCTGCGTTGAGCGCCAGCAGGTTGGTTTGATCCGCAATCTCTTCAATCAGGCGAAGGATCTTGCTGATCTCCTGCGCTCGATCCCCGATGGCGCCGATCGAGCGCTGCAATGCCTCGCTGCCCGACTTGACCGAGCCCAAGGTTGCCTTGGACATCTCGTTGGCCGTGCGCGCCTGCGCCGTCACCTGCGTGATGTTGCTGGTCAGCCCCGCCAGGTGCATGGTGGCCTCCTGAGACGACGCCAGCAAGGTCTGGCCGTGCAGCGCGGTTCGTTCAAGCGTCTCGTACATGCGCTGGAAGGCCGAGGTGGTTTCCTCCACGCTGGCGGAGAGCGACGTCGCGGTCCGTGATAGCTGCTGGTTCTGATCGGCAATGCGCCCCATGCTGGCCGAGGTCGCGGCGGTCGCCGTGGATTGTGTCTCGGTTCCCTTGCCTAGCTGGGCGCCAGAGATCGAGATCTTTTCCGACGCGCTGGCCACGATTCGCGAAGCATCCAAGATCGACCCGATGGTGGCACGCAAATTGGCCGCCATTTTGCGCATCGACAGCAGCAGTTGGCCAACCTCGTCGGTGGAGCGCGTTTCGCCAATCTCAATGGCGAAGTCCTGCTCGGCCAAGCTGTTGGCCGACTCGACCGCCAAATTGATGGGCGCCGTGATACTGCGAACGATGACTGAAACAAGTCCGGTGGCGGCCAGAATCGCCACCAGAACCAGCGCGATGGTACGGCTTCGTTGTTCCTCCAGTCCGGTCACCTTCTCCTGAAGCTCGGCACGGCGTACGCCGAGAGCCGTATCAAAGGTCGCAAACAGCGATTCAAGGGCGGAAGCAGCCAGCCCGCGCAAGGAGGACACGAGGGTGGCCCGCGCAGGATCCTTGGCGCTCCTCGCGTCGGTGACCAGCTGCCGGGCGACGGCGATGGCCTTGCGCCCGGCCGAAAGACATTCCTGCAAGGGAATGCCCAAACTTGCGCCCGATGGCCCCGAGGCCGACGAGCCACCTCCACGAACCTCCGCCGTCAGGTCGCGCTCGATATCGGCCAGATCGCCGGCGAACCCATCCATGCTACTCAGAAGCTCGGCGCGCACCGCGATGGGAACCACCTCGGCCCGCGTCCATTCCGCCCCCAGTTCGACCATGCGTTCGATGCGCCAGGCAGCCTCGGGCAGGCGCCGCAGGGTCGCGTCGTCGAGATGAACCGCGCCGGGATCCAGGATCTGGGTCTCATTGGCCACCAGGGCGATCTGCCTGAACCAGGTGGCCACGGCCTCACGCAGACGCCGATGCACATCTTCGCGAGCCGTCGCTGGCGCAACGCCTGCTTGGGCCGCCAGAGAACGGAGATTGGCCAGGTTCTCGGGCATACGCACCCTGGCCAGGCCCGGATCCGTCCCACACCCCGCCGTGCTGAGTGTGCCCAGCTCTTCCAGCGCCGCCGCCATGGCGTTTGGCGAACCGACCGCCAGCTCGTCGGGATTGGCAAACAGCGCACGGGTGTTCATGGTGATCTGCTGGCTCACAATGCGCTTGAGCTGCTGCGCATAGCCTTCCACGCACAGCTCCCGGCGCATGCCCACGCTTTCTTCGTTGCTCCTGCTGACGAAATCGCGCAGTAGCAGGACCGTGGGAAGAAGCAGGATGACCACGATGATGAGCAGCTTTTGCCAAAGGGACAGGTGGCGCAGCAGCGGCGCGCCCTCGATGCGCCCCAGCCACCAGTGCTGCCGCCGTTCACGAGGCACACCATGAATGCCCGTTGGGCGCGAGGATTTGGAAGGCACGGAAGCCTTGCGCTCCTGCGTGGTCATGCTTCGTCACTCCTTGTGGGCTGTACTTCCGCCGCGGGTTCTGGCCGCAGAATGCGTTCGGCATCGGTGAGGTAGATCATGGATTCTCCATCGCGTGCCACCCCGATGGCGGCGCGCACCTTTGCGGGCTCGGGCGGGGTCGTGATGTCGGCCGCGGCCAGTTTGAGAATGCGTGCCACCCTATCCACCAGCAGCGCGAAGGCGCGGCCAGCAACCTCGACCACGAGCAGTCGCGATCGAACAGTAGGAGTGGCGGCATCGTAGCCCAGGCACTTGCGCGTATCCACCGCGGGCAGCACGCGTCCGCGCAGGTTGACCACGCCGCGCACATGGTCCGGGGCCTCGGGCACGCGGGTGATGGCCAGGGCACGAACGATCTCGCGGCACTGCAGGATGGGGATGCCGATCTCGTCGTCGCGCAGGAAGAAGGTCACGTATTGCCGGATCTCGCCCGCGGCCCGGCCGGGTTCGCGCTCGCTCGACGCCAGCAAGGCGTCCGCGAACGCCAGCAAGGGCTCGGTGTTGGCCTCAGAAGACATCGTAGCTGGCCTCCACCTTCGCTTCGCTTGAGGATTCGGGCAAGAGGGCGACGCTTGTGCGGCGGACCACCTCGACGCAGTCAAGGATAGGAACCACGCGGCCCTGCGCCAGCACTGTCGCGCCGGCGACCATGCGGCACGCGGCCAGGCACGCATCAAGCGGCTTGACGACGATCTCTTGCACGCCCGAAAACCAATCGACCAGCAGTGCGCCACGCTTGTTTCCCGCTTGCAAGATGATGGCGTAGGGCCGCGCCCAGGCCTGGGCAAGGCCCTGGCATCCAAGCAAACGCCCAGCATCCACCGCACGTACGAAATCACCGCGCCAGGAAACCAGCAGCACGCGGTTGATGGACTGCATGTTCTTCTCGCGGCTCTCCATGGTGTCGAGGATGAACCCCGCGGGAATGGCGAAGGTTTCACTGTCCACGCCAAAGATCAGCGCCTTCTGCAACGACACCGTCACCGGCAAGTCGAGCACGAAGACCGTGCCGCGCCCGCTGGCCCCGCGTACGTCGATGGTGCCGCCCAGGCTTTGCACCACGCTGGCCACCACGTCCAGGCCCACGCCACGGCCGGCCAGGTTCGACACCGAGATGGCGGTCGAGAGACCCGCCTGAAAAATCAAGCGCTGGATGTCGCGTTCGGAAAGCGCGCTGGTGTCCATGCCTTGCGCGTTCGCCTTGGCTGCGATGGCGCGCAGATCGAGACCGCGGCCGTCGTCGGCGATGCACACCTGGACCCGCCCTTCGCGCAGGCGCGCGCTGAGCAGAATTTGCGCCTTGGCCGGCTTGCCATGCGAGGTGCGTTCGTCCGCCGATTCGATGCCGTGGGCAACAGCGTTGCGCACGATATGGACCAGGGGCTCGTACAGGCGGCTAATGATGGCGCGATCCACGGCCGTGTCCCCGCCCTCGATGCAAAGTTCGATAGCCTGGCCGCGTTCGCGGGCCAGATCGCGCAAAAAACGGCCGAAGCGGCGAAACAGGGTGGCGATGGGCGCCAGACGCACGCGCAACAGCTTGTGCCGCATCTCGCGCGTGGTCCGGCCAAGCTCGGTCAAAAGCTGATCCATCAGCACGAGGTCGCTGGCTTCGAACTGGCCGCGCGCCAGGCGCCCGTGCACGCGCGCCAGTTGGGTCTGGCCCACGATGGTTTCGCCAGCCAGCTCCAGCAAATCGTCCACGTCACGATCAGCGATGCGCGCTGTCCCTCGCCCGTCTTCGCCCTCGACGGTGGACGGCTCGGCGGCCGGCGGCGGCACCGCAGCCTCGACGTGCGACCGAGCTTCGACGGAATCGGATGTGGCCGGTGTCGCCGTGGCGCCGTCCATCGCCTGCCGCGCGCGCAGCACGAACGTATCGGCGGACGTGGCATCAACACCGCCCACCAGCGCCGCCTGAATAAGAACGCCCAGCAGATCGCACCCCTCGAAAAGCAGCTGCGACAGCAACGCCTGCTCCCGGCCCTGGCGGGTTCCGACCTCGGCGCAAATGTCCTCAAGCGCGTGCGCTACCCGCGCGATGGGCGCAAGCCCCATCATGGCGCTGTTGCCCTTGATGGTGTGCAGCCCACCGCGAATCGCCCGCACCACCGGTTTGGCATCGCCACCGGCCGTCCACACGCCTTCGAGTTTGAGCAGAAGGCCACCCACCTCTTGCGCGATGGGCGCCGTCTCATCGACGAAGTCCTTCACCAGCGATGCGAAGAGTTCTTCCATGCCGTGTTCCGCGCTATCCCTTGCCGCCGGACTTGTGCAAATCGGATTGGTGCAAATCAAGGATGGCCGACGTCACATCCTGCTTGGGATTCGCCCGGCGCAAGAATTCGTTTTCTAGCGCCAGTCCCAGTTGAAAGGCGGCAAGCTCGAAGATCTCGATGTCGCCGATGCCCCGATCCCGGATACCGTTGTCCAAGTAGATGGCGGCAATCACGCGTTCGCTGCCTGGCACCGGCAGAACCGCGATCTCGCCGGTTCGTGGGCAATCCACCGCTTCGGTAAAGGCCTGGGGCAAGCCGGCTTCGTGGTAGCGCAGGCGGCGCGACCGGCTGTCGCTCACGCAATCTTTGAACACGCCACTGCTACCGATGGTCATGATCAACCCCTGGGTCGTCTTGGCCAGCGGTGCGCCCCAGCCGGTATTGCCAAACGCCCCAAGCGCGACCATGCGATCGAGATGCGGCACGAAGAGCACGCCGCGGTCGAGCGATTCGGCCACCGCCGCCATGAGATTTGAAGACACCGAGGTCCCCAGAAGGCCGGAGCGCAGATCGGCGATAATCCGGCGCAGGCGCGCGAAACTGGTACGGATGCCTTCCGTGATGGCGTGTTCGTTGGCCATGTACTTGCGCTGCCGGGCCGCGGACTGCATGCAAGCGACGACGGTTTCTGGCACCGCCGAGGTAACCGAAAGCACACCCGACTTGTACATCTCGCGCAGGGGCGCGCGCCCTTCGAACAGCGCGATGAAGGCGGCACGCGGCCGCGAACGGCACAGGGCAGCGAGCGTGGTTTGGGCGTGAACCTGGTAGCGCAAGTCCACCACCACGATGGGCGGCGACTCCCCAAGCAACGAGGCGCCCGCATCCCGCAAAGCGACCGCTGAAACATGATCGCCCGAAACAGCCATCAGGTGGTTGAGCCGCGCCAGCAGTTCGGAGTCGGGCGATACGATCTGGAAACGCAGGCGATCGACTTCGGGAGGCGGTGTCGGCTCGCGCCCGAAACGCTCGCTGTTGTCCGTTGGCACGACAGCTTTGGGCAGGGCCGAGCCGGCCAAAGTCACCTCTTCCGGCGAAGGAGGTTCAAATTCGCTGCTGTGGGTGTGCGGACCGGCCGTCGTCCCATCCGCCTCTACGCTGGCGGCCGCGGCCGCGGCAAGCTCGCCAGACGTCCTGTCCTCATCCATCCGGCGCAGAACATCCATGAGGACCGTCTGGGTGTCGAGATCGACCTTGGGCGCGCCGGTGAAGCGCGTGACCTCGACCATGGGCGTGAGGTCGTCGATAGCGAAGTCGAAGGTTCCCGACTTCCAGGACAGAATTTCGCCCACCACGCGTTCGATCTCGATGGCCATCACATCGCGGATGGCTTCCGGGGTGGTGCTGCCCATGCGCACCAAGATCTGACCGATGGTTCGGCGCGGCCGCTCGGCGTTCTGCGCTTCAAGCGCGCGCGCCAGAGTTCCCTCGTCGATAACGGACGCGGCCACCAGCAACTCCCCGACCCGCCGCGAACGCGGATTCCACGCACTCACGATGCGGCCCCGCTCGAAACCGACGAAACCTTCCTCGCTGCGATTGTTGACCGTCAAGGTTCCCGCATGGCCGCCGAGCCGAATCAGTTGCATCACATCGGCAACCGCAACGTCTTCGATCATGCCTCGGAAACTCATCACGTCCTCGCTCGGGGGCTCTCCCCCGCGACCTACCCCTGCTTGACCAACTTGATCAGACCTTCAAGGGTGCGCAACTTACGCGCCGCCCGCGAATACACCCGCGAGGCAAACAGCGCCGAAGCGGCATGCGCCCCAAGCAGATCGAGAAGTTCACGATCCTCTTCTTCCAGCTTCACCTTGTGGTCGAACAACTTGGTGATGATGAGCGCCCCCACCGTGATGTCCTGCACACGCAGGGGCACGACCACCAGCAGCGGCGAACCCTCGACCGGTCCAAAGCGCAACATGCCGTCCAGTAACGACGCATCGATCAGCGGATCACCGCCCGTGTAGGTCGTCCCGCCCGACCAGGTCGCGTCGATGGCGCCCTCTTGCAGGCGGATCTCCAGGGCGCTTTCGTCCTCGTCGCGCAAGAGCAGCGCGAACCGTTCGGCGCCCAGCAGGTTCACGGCGATTTCGGCAATGGTCGATTGCACGTCAGCGGGATCGAGCGTGGCGTGCAACTGGTAGGTGGCCACGTACAGGGTCATGAGCCGTCCGACCTGGTGCTCGACCTCAGCTAGGCGCGTGGTCAGCTCTTCACGCTCGTTCTCGGCCTTGGCCAGACGCAGTTCGCGCTCGGGGATCTCCTGCGAAGCCGAGCGCTGCAGCACCACCGATTTGTGGGCTTCCTCGATGGCGGCCTGG
>Ga0302322_100002657_pt1 | contig 15117 bp, 9 predicted proteins | sample Fen_T0_2_FD_203757 | JGI IMG/M metagenome (GOLD analysis project Ga0302322, IMG submission 203757) | Peat permafrost microbial communities from Stordalen Mire near Abisko, Sweden - Fen_T0_2 | ecosystem: Environmental > Terrestrial > Soil > Wetlands > Permafrost | place: Sweden: Abisko... | reverse complement strand
CGCGCGAGATCATGCGCATCACGGCGCGCCAGGAGAGCAATCCGAGCAGATGGCCGTCCTTGTCCTCGACCGGCACGTAGCGCAGGTGCTCCCAGTCCATCAGGCTCGCCGCGAGATCGACGAGGTCCTCGGGGTGCACGGTGAAGACGTCGTGCGTCATCACCTGCTCGACGGTGCGGAAGCTGCCCGGATCGCCGTGCACGGGCTCGAAGGCCGCGAGCGGCCAGCGCGCGACGGGCTCGCCCTTGTCCTGGTTCCTCTTCATCGCCGCGGTGATCGAGCGGAAGCGTTCGGACTTCTTGCCCTGCTCGCCCATCGCGGAATAGGAGTCGAGCACCCACTGCGAACCGGTCTGTCCGCGCTCGATGCGCTCCCGCAGCACGCCGAGGTGCTTGTCGATGTCGCTCGAGTCCACCTTGGCCGCCTGCAGGCCCTGGTCGGCGAGCGGGAGGAGATGGTCGAGCAAGAGCTTCTCGGTCGCGATCGTCTTGCCCTTCAACCAGCGCAGCTTCGAATGCAGCCCCTGGCGCGCGGCGGTGACGAGGTTGTTCTTGGCGTCGTCGAAGCCCATCGAGCGGCGCACGTCGCCGTACTCCGCGGGCAGCGCGCTCATCAGTCCGAAGAAGAAGGCCGCGTTGGCGATCTCGTCCGCGACGGTCGGGCCGGCGGGCATGATGCGGTTCTCGATGCGCAGGTGCGCCTTGCCGTCCTGCACGCCGTAGCAGGGCCGGTTCCAGCGGTAGACCGTGCCGTTGTGCAGGCGCAGCGCCTTGAGCAGCGGGATGCCGCCGCGCTCGAGCACCTCGAGCGGCGATTCCTCGGGCGTCACGGCGATCAGCGAGCGGAAGCGCGCCACGTCCTCGCGGAAGATCTCGAGGATCGACTTTTCGAGCCAGCGCTCGCCGAAGTTGACGCGCGATCGGCTGCCGCGCTGCGCGATGACCTCCGAGCGCGTGTCCACGGACTGCTGGAAGAGCGCCACGCGCGTCTCGTGCCACAGGCGGTGGCCCATCAGGACCGGCGAATTGACCGCGCAGGCGAGCTGCGGCGCCGTGATCAGCTGCGCGATGTTGTAGTCGCGCGCGTACGTCGCCGGGTCGCACTGCCAGTGCACCTGGAAGCTCGTGTTGCAGGCCTCGAGCATCACGTTGTCGTGCGAGAAGTAGAACTCGTCGATGCCCTTGATCGCGGCGTCGAACTTGCCGTTGCGCATCGCCACCATCGAGCGGTTGAGCTGGTAGTAGCGCGGAATCGGCGTCATCCACTCGAGACCGAGGTGCGCCTTCTCGAGCGTCGGCAGGATGCCGCACATCATGATCTGCGCCTGCTCCGAGGCGGCCGCGGCGCGCGCCTTGCCGAGCAGCCCCTCGAGCTCGCCCTGCATGCGTGCGAGGCAGCTGCCGCCGAGGTCCTGCGGCGAAAGATTGGCCTCGAGGTTGAATTGCGCCAGCTCGGTCGTGAAGGGCAAGCCCTCGAGGTGCTTCAGCACCTGCAGCACGCAAGCCTTGGGTCGCAGGTTCGCATCGACGAGGAAGAGCTCCTGCTCGGCGCCGACACGGCGCACTCCCGTCTCGAAGAGGCCCAGCTCGAGCATGCGCTCGAGTGCGTGGACGTCCTCGAGCAGTGCACGCACGTAGCCGCGCATCGCGTGGTGATCGAGCTGTTCCGTGATCTGATTTTCGCCCATGAGTTCCCGGCCCGGCGCTCTTGCGCCCGGGCGAGCGCCGCATTGTAGCGTCCTGTGCCGGAGAGCGCAGGCGTACGCTCACTCCCGGACCGCTCGGGGTACGCGGCGAGCGCTAGACTGCTCGGCCGATGAAGATCCTTCGCTGCGCGCTGTTCGCCACGCTCTCCCTGATCCTCTCGAATGCGCCCGCCACTGCAGGCCAGCACCGCTTCGAGATCGGCAAGCAGAGTTTCCTCTACGACGGCGCGCCGCTCGTGATCCGCTCGGGCGAGATGCACTTCTCGCGCATGCCGCGCGAGTACTGGCGCCACCGGCTCGAGATGGTGCGCGCGCTCGGCTGCAACACCGTCTGCGCCTACCTCTTCTGGAACCAGCACGAGCCGCAAGAGGGCCAATTCGACTTCACCGGCGCGAACGACGTCGCCGCCTACGTGCGCATCGCACAGGAGGTCGGACTGCACGTGATCCTGCGTCCGGGCCCGTATTCCTGCGCCGAATGGGAGTTCGGCGGCTTTCCCTGGTGGCTCCTGCGCAACGAGGGACTGAAGCTGCGCACGCGCGACACGCGCTATCTCGAGGCCGTCAAAGGCTACCTGCACGCGATCGGCCGCGAGCTCGCGCCGCTGCAGGTCACGCACGGCGGCCCGATCCTGATGGTGCAGGTCGAGAACGAATACGGCAGCTACGGCGACGACAAGGAATACATCGGCGCCGTGCGCGATTCGCTCGTCTCCGCGGGCTTCGACGTGCCGCTCTTCACCTGCGACGGGCCTTCGCAACTCCCGAACGACACGCGCCCCGAGCTCTTCAGTGTGGTCAACTTCGGCGGCGATCCCGAGGCTTCCTTCGCCGCGCTGCGCAAGGTGCGGCCCGAAGGTCCGCTGATGTGCGGCGAGTACTACCCCGGCTGGTTCGACAGCTGGGGCTCGGGCCACCATACGGGCAGCACCGAAGGCGTGCTCAAGGACCTCGGCTGGATGCTCGAGCACCAGGCCTCGTTCAGCATCTACATGATCCACGGCGGCACGTCCTTCGGCCTCACCGCAGGCGCGAACTCGCCGCCCTTCCGGCCGCAGACGACGAGCTACGACTACGACGCGCCGATCGACGAGGCCGGGCGGCCGACGCCGAAGTTCTACGCCATGCGCCTCTTGTTCCAGCGCTACGTCGCGCCCGGCGAGACGCTGCCCGAGATTCCCTCGCCCAAGGGTGTGATGGCGATCCCCGAGATCCATCTCTCCGAATTCGCGCCGCTCTTCGACGAGCTCGGCGTCGTGCACCCGAGCCAGCGGCCGATGACGATGGAAGCGCTCGAGCAGCCGCAGGGCATCGTCGTCTACCGCACGCTCGTCCCCGCAGGTCCCGCGGGCAAGCTCACGATCGAAGGCGCGCACGATCTGTGCTGGGCCTACCTCGACGGTCGCCTCCTCGGCCTGCTCGACCGCCGCTTCGACCAGAAGGAGCTCGATCTCCCCGAGCGCAAGGCCGAGTCGCGCCTCGACCTCGTCGTCGAAGCGATGGGCCGCGTCAACTACGGCGGCGACATCCACGATCATAAGGGCATCACCGGCGCCGTGAGCGTCGACGGTCGCACGCTCACCGGCTTCGAGATCTTCTCCATCCCGCTCGACGCCTCGTACCTCGCCGGCCTGCGCTTCCACGAGGGAACCACGCGCGGTGGCCCGGCATTCCACCGTGGAACCTTCGAGGTCAAGGAGGTCGCCGACACCTTCCTCGACACGCATCGCCTCTCGAAGGGCATCGTCTGGGTCAACGGCCACAATCTCGGCCGCTACTGGCACATCGGCCCGCAGCAGACGCTCTATCTCCCCGGCTGCTGGCTGAAGCAAGGCGCGAACGAGATCGTCGTGCTCGACATCGACGGCGGCGCGAAGGAGCTCACCCTGCGCACGCTCAACCATCCGCTGCTCGATCAGCTCGGTGACGATGTCGCGCGCCCGAGTGCGCACCGCAAGGCCGGACAGAAGCTCGTGCTCGACGGCCTCGCGCCGCTCGTTTCGGGATCCTTCGCTCCCACCCTCGATTGGCAACCGATCGCCTTCGCGCCCACGAAGACGCGCTATCTCGCGCTCCAATCCCTCAAAGGCCTGAAGCCCGATCCCTGGACCACCATCTCCGAGCTCGCCTTCACCGGCGAGGACGGCGCCGACCTCCCGCTCAACGGCATCACCGTTCTCTACGCCGACTCCGAAGAGACCGACTCCGAGGACGGCAACGCCGGCAACGCGATCGACGGCAAGAAGGACACCATCTGGCACACTCAGTGGAGCTCCGCCGCGCCGCCCTGCCCGCACCTGATCGTCCTCGACCTCGGCGCCGAACGCACGCTCACCGCCGTCAAGTACCTCGCACGCCAGAATGCCCCCAACGGTCGCATCAAGGACTTCCAACTCTTCGCGAGCCTGACCCCCTTCCCCGGCCTGTGATCCCGACACTACTCGACAATACCGTGCCAGCCTCGTTCTCACCGCCTCCCGCGAAACCCGTGAATACGGTGCCAGTCCAATTCTTCCCGGGTTTCCCCCGGCCGCCTGGCAGTTGCTCGCCGCGCGCACGGAAACCCGGGAAGAATTGGACTGGCACCGTATTCACGGGTTTCGCCCTGCTCCTCCTTCCCCTCGCAGGCTGCATCTTCGTTCACGGCACCAACACCGTCTTGCCCGTCATCGTCAGCGACTCCCCCGCCGCCGCCGACGCCTACACGATCCGCAGCAAGGCGCCCTACGGCGTCGCCGAAGCGCCGCAGCTCAAGCTCGAACTGAAGTGGGAGGGCGATCACGCCACCGCGACGCTGCGCAACGAAGGCCCAACCGCCGTCCCCGTCCACGACGTGGTGCTCTTCGACTGGGAGCACAAGCTGCCGCCCGACACCGCCTTCTACGGCGAGGGCTTCCAGATGCTCAGCCAGACCGCGGGCACGATCGAGAAGCCCGTCGATCTCGAGCAGTACACCGACCGCGGCCACTACAAGCTCCCCGAACCCGCCGGCTTCCGCAGCGTCTACGGACTCGCGATGTTCTCGCGTCCCGATCCCTCTCGACTCCTGATCGGATTCTCCTCCTGCCGCCGCTTCGTCGGCCGCATCGACGTCAACACCACGCACATCCGCGCCGTGATCGACGGCGACGGCGTCGCGATCGAACCGGGCGAGACATGGCAGCTCGAGGACCTCGTCGTCGCGTCGGGCCCCGATCGCGACGAGCTGCTCGCGCGCCTTTCCTACTGGATCGAACGCAACCACCCGCGCCGGCCATGGCCCAGCCCGCCGCGCGGCTGGTGCTCGTGGTACTGCTTCGGGCCGGAGGTGACGGCGAAGAACGTGCTCGACAACGCGGACGCGATCGCCAAGAAGGTCCCGAAGCTCGATCTCGACTACGTGCAGATCGACGACGGCTACCAGCCGACGATGGGCGACTGGCTCGAACCCAATCCGGCCTTCGGCGATCTCAAGTCCACCATCGAGGGCATCAAGGCACGCGGGCTCAAGCCCGCGATCTGGATCGCGCCGTTCATCGCAAGTGCGGATTCGAAGCTCTTCCGCGAGCACCCCGACTGGTTCGTGAAGGGCGACGACGGCAAGCCGCTGCGCTCGGACAAGGTCGGTTTCGGGGGCTGGCGGCAGGGGCCGTGGTATTGCCTGGATGGGACGAACCCCGATGCTGCCGCGCACATGGGGGATGTCGTCCGCACCTTCAGGAGGTGGGGCGTCGAGTACTTCAAGCTCGATGCCCTGTACTGGGGTGCCATCCACGGCGGACATTTCTTCGACTCGAGAGCGACTCGTGTCGACGCATATCGCAGCGGGATGTGGCATCTTGGGCTCGCCGACGATTTCTTGCTGGGCTGCAACCACCCGCTCTGGCCCTCGCTTGGCTTGTTGAGTGGGTCACGCAGCTCGATGGACGCGGACCGCTCCTGGGAGAGCATCACGCGCATCGGGCGCCAGAACCTGATGCGCGCCTGGCAGAACGAGCGCCTGTGGTGGAATGACCCGGACTGTCTGGTCTTCTCAAACGACTCGCCACCCGAGCAAGTCGCCTACCAGATCGCGCTCGCACACGTTGCGTGCGGGCTGCTCTTCTCGGGGGACGACCTCGCGTCTCTCACACCGTTCACGCACATGAAGCTGGTCGAGATGCTGAACGACAGCTGGCACGGACCCGCACGGGTGTCGGACGACTGCTCGACGGTTGAGATGGACGGGTTCCGGAATGGTGGGACTTACTTCTTCAATCCAACCGACGATCCCATCGAACGCGTGCTACCCAGCCGGGTCGGCTTCAAGGGCGAGAAGGGTTGGGCTTACGCGACGCCCTACCGATTCGTCGGTCCGGATGCCCGCGTTCAGATTCCGCCTCGCTCGACGGTCGAGTTCCTCAAGATCTTTTCGAGACCCGGCCGGACCATCCACTGATGTGATGCGCTGATCCAAAATGAAGCACCAGTTCCTCCTGATCCTCTCGCTCACCTTTCTCGCCGCCTGCTCCAAGGACAATGTTGCGCAGCCGAACGCGCCCGCTCCCGCCGCCAACACGGTCAAGCTCGGCTTCCTCGTCAAGCAGCCCGAGGAGCCTTGGTTCCAGCTCGAGTGGCAGTTCGCCGACGAGGCGGCGAAGAAGCTCGGGTTCGATCTCGTCAAGATCGGCGCCGGCGACGGGGAGCACGTGCTCTCGGCGATCGACAACCTCGCCGCTCAGGGCGCGCAGGGTTTCGTGATCTGCACGCCCGACGTGCGCCTCGGGCCCGCGATCGCTGCGAAGGCGAAGGCCAAGAACCTCAAGCTCTTCAGTGTCGACGACCGCTTCCTCGGCGCGGACGGCAAGCCGATGGAGGACGTGCACTACCTCGGCATCTCCGCCAGCAAGATCGGCACTTCGGTCGGCGTGGCGCTCGCCGCCGAGCAGAAGAAGCGCGGCTGGCTCGAGGCCGAGACGGCCGTGATCGCCGTGACCTTCGAGGAGCTCGAGACCGCCAAGGAGCGCACGGACGGCGCCATCGCGGCACTCACCGCCGCCGGCTTCTCCGGCGAGCGGGTCTTCAAGGCCGCCACGCAGAAGCCCGAGATCCCGGCCGCGCTCGATGCGACGCTCGCGCTGCTCACGCAACACGGCGAGGTCAAGAAGTGGCTCGTCTGCGGCCCGAACGACAACTGCGTGCTCGGCGCGGTGCGCGCGCTCGAGGGCCGCGGCTTCGGCGCCGACAGCGTCGTCGCGATCGGGATCAACGGCACGGATTGCATCGTCGAGCTCGAGAAGACGAAGCCGACCGGCTTCTACGCCTCGGTGCTGCTCTCGGCGAAGCAGCACGGCTACCAGACCTGCGAGATGCTCTACCACTGGGTCAAGGACGGCGTCGAACCGCCGAAGGACACGCGCACGACCGGCGTGCTGATCGACCGCGCGAACTTCAAGCAGGTGCTGAAGGACCAGGGCGTCACGCACTGAGCGCGCGGCGCTTCCCTCCGAGCGCCTTTCGCGACACACTCTAGGGCCGATGGCCCCCCCCGAGCCCCTCCTCGCATTCGAGTCGGTCTCGAAGAGCTTCGGCGCGGTGCGCGCGCTGAGCGGCGTGAGCTTCGCGCTCGGCAAGGGCGAGGTGCGCGCGCTGCTCGGCGAGAATGGCGCGGGGAAGTCGACGCTCTTGAAGGCGCTCTCCGGCGCGCACGCGCCCGACTCCGGCGCGATCCGCATCGGCGGCGAGGAACAGCGCTTCGGCTCGACGCAAGCCGCCTTCCGCGCGGGCATCGCCGTGATCTACCAGGAGCTGCAGCTGGTGCCCGAGCTCTCGGTCGCGGAGAACCTGCTGCTCGGCCAGCTGCCTTCGCGCGCCGGCCTCCTCGATGCTCGCGCACGCGACGCGCGCGCCCGCGAGCTGCTCGCGCGCCTGGGCCTCGAGATCGATCCGCGCACGCGCCTCGGCTCGCTCTCGCTCGGCCAGCGCCAGATGGTCGAGATCGGCAAGGCGCTCGCGCGCGGCGCGCGCATCCTCGCTTTCGACGAGCCGACGAGCAGCCTCTCGCAGCGCGAGACCGAGCGCCTGTTCGAGCTCATCCGCGAGCTCTCTGCGGCCGGCCACGCGATCCTGTACGTCACGCACCGCATGGACGAGGTCTTCGCGGTGTGCACTTCCGCCACCGTGCTGCGCGACGGAGCGCTGGTGAAGACCTTCGATCGGCTCGACCACGCCCCGCGCACCGCCGTTGCGGCCGAGATCGTGCGCTCGATGGTCGGCCGCGAGCTCTCCGACGTGCACGGCTGGAGCGCGCGCGACCTCGGCGCGCCGCGTCTCGAGCTGCGCGCGCTCGAGGGCCCGGGCCTCGCCGCTCCCTGCAGCCTCGACGTGCGCCGCGGCGAGATCGTGGGCCTCTTCGGCCTCGTCGGCGCGGGCCGCACCGAACTCCTGCGCCTCGTCTACGGCGTCGCGCGCAGCACCGGCGGCCGGATCCTCGTCGACGGCCAGACCGTGAAGCCGCGCTCGCCGCGCGATGCGATCGCGGCCGGCGTCGTGCTCGCACCCGAGGACCGCAAGAAAGAAGGCATCGTGCCCGTGCGCTCGGTGCTCGAGAACATCAACCTCTCGGCGCGGCGGCGCAACCTGAAGCTCGGCAGCGTGCTCGACTCCACCTGGGAGCGCGACAACGCCGCGCTGCACATCCAGCAGCTCGCGATCAAGACGCCTTCTCCCGCGACCCCCGTGCGCAACCTCTCCGGCGGCAACCAGCAGAAGGTGATCCTCGCGCGCTGGCTCTCGGAGTCGATCAAGATCCTGCTGCTCGACGAGCCCACGCGCGGCATCGACGTCGGCGCGCGCGCGGAGATCTACCGCATCGTGCAGGAACTCGCGCGGAGCGGCGTCGCCGTGCTGATGGTCTCGAGCGACCTCCCGGAGGTGCTCGGCCTCTCCGACCGCGTGCTCGTCATGCGCGAGGGCCGCATCTCCCAGGAACTCGCGCGCCGCGAGGCGAGCGAGGAAGAAGTCCTGCGCCACGCACTGCCGCTCGACGAAGAGGTGCCCGCGTGACGAATCGCATCTGGCAACGTGCGGGCATGCTGCTCGTCCTCGCGCTGCTCTACGCCGGCTGCGCGCTCTTCGTGCCGCACTTCTCGAGCTGGGGGAACACCGAGGGCCTGCTGCTCTCGGTCGCGACGGTGGGCATGGTCTCGTGCACGATGCTCTTCTGCCTCGCCTCGGGGAACTTCGACCTGTCGGTCGGCTCGGTAGTCGCCTGCTCGGGCGTCGTGGCCGCGGTGGTGATGCAGAAGTCGGACAGCGTGATCGTGGGCGTGCTCGCGGCGCTCGCCTCCGGCGCCTTCGTCGGCCTCGTCAACGGCCTCGTGGTCGCGCGCCTCTCGATCAATCCGCTGATCACGACGCTCGCGACGATGCAGATCGTGCGCGGCTTCGCCTACATCGCCAGCAGCGGCAAGGCCGTCTCGATCGCGCACGAGAGCTTCTTCGAGCTCGGAAACGCCTACTGGCTCGGCCTGCCCGTGCCCGTCTGGACCTGCGCGCTCTTCTTCGTGCTCTTCGGTTTCCTGCTCTCGCGCACGGTCTTCGGCCGCGACACGCTCGCGATCGGCGGCAACGAGGAGGCTGCACGCCTCGCCGGCATTCCCGTCGTGCGCACGAAGGTCGCGATCTTCGTCTTGCAAGGCCTCGTCGCCGCCTTCGCCGGCATCGTGCTCGCGGCGCGCATGACGAGCGGCCAGCCGATGGGCTCGCAAGGCCTCGAGCTCGAGGTGATCTCCGCCTGCGTACTCGGCGGAGTGTCGCTGACGGGCGGAGTCGGATCGATGGGCGCCGTGATCGCGGGCGTGTTGATCATGGGCATCGTGCAGAACGCGATGAACCTCCTGAACGTCGAACCGTTCTGGCAATACGTCGCGCGCGGCCTGATCCTGCTCGGCGCTGTGCTCTTCGACCGCTTGCGGCAGTCGCGCAGCTGAACCGGACCCTTCTTCCCTGGAAATTGGCGCGATTCGCTCGTCTGCGGTACCCTCTCAGCGTGATCCTGAAGTACATCGCGAAGGCCCTGGAACGCGCCCGATTCGAGCGCCTCGAGGACGGTTCCATTTGCGCTACCGTTCCCGGGCTTCGCGGCGTGATCGCGTTGGGTGCAGATCGGCGCACCTGCCGCATGCAACTTGCCGAGGTGATCGAGGAGTGGGTTCTCGTTCGCGTCGCGCAGCGACTGAGCATCCCAAAGCTGGACGGCGTCGGCGTTCACGTGCGCCGCGCTGGCTGAGATGCCCGCTTTCGGACCGACCCGCCGTCGCGACCTGATCGTCGCGCTTCGAAAGCTCGGTTTCATTGGACCCTTCTCGGGCGGGAGACACGAGTTCATGCGCAGGGCCGATCTCGTGCTCACGATTCCCAATCCGCACCGCGGAGACATCGGACGCGACTTGCTCGCACGAATCCTGCGCCAGGCCGGAATCAGCAAGTCGACGTGGGAATCCGTGTAGGCCCGCGCTTCACAGCCCGAACGCCCGGCCCCAGCTCTCGCCCGACTTGCCGTCGAAGCGGTGCGGGTCGAAGAACGCGGCGTCGAATGCGCCCACTGGCTGGCCGCAGACCATCTGCGCGACGCCCTCGCCGACCGAGGGCGCGAGCTTGAATCCGTGCCCGCTGAAGCCGGTCGCGATCCACAGGCCGGCTACTTCGCGCCGCTTTCCGATCAACGCCTGCGCATCCGGCGTGAGCGTGTACATCCCGACACTCGTGCCCGCATCGGCCTTGCCCTTGTAGGCCGGCACGCGCTCCTCGATGCGCTCGCGCGCCCACTCGACGTAGCTCGCGCTGACCGTCTCGTCGACCTGGTCCGGGTCCGTGATCTCCGCGTCCTCCGAATAATCCATGCGCCCCACACGCGTGCGCCCCTCGTGCGGCTGGCAGCGCGAGTAGAAATTGCCCTCGAGATCGAGCAGCACCGGATGCGCCGGTGTCGGCAGCACGGGCTTGGTCCACGCGAGGCGCGCCTCGTGCTCGTCGCCGCCGCGCAATTCCTCTGCCGTTCGCGGCCCTTCGAGCATCTGCTTGAAGTACTGCTCGGGCCGCACGACGCGCAGCGGGAGCTCGATCCCCGCGCGCTCGAGCAGCACGCGCGACCAGGGACCGGCCGCGACGACGACCTCCTCGGCTGCGATGAAGCCGTCGCTGGTCTCGACGCCGCGCACGCGGCCCTGCTCGACCGCGATCGATTCGACTCGTACGCCCAGACGCGTCGCCGCGCCGCTCTCGCGCGCCAGCGCCGCGAAGGCCTCGACGCTGCGCAGCGGATCGACGCCGCCGCCGCCCGGCTCGTAGGCGCCGAGCGCGCCCTCGCGCACCGCGAGACCCGGCGCAACACGCTGCATGCCCGCCGCGTCGAGCAGCTCGACATCGATGCCGAGCTCGCGCTGCATGGCTGCGTTGCGGCGCAGCATCTCCTGGTTTTCGCGCTGCTTCGCTCCCGCGATCGTCAGCACGCCCATGCGCACGAAGCCGATGTAGCGGCCGGTGTTGCGCTCGAAGCCCGAGTAGACGCGCAGGCTGTCGCGCGCCATCGCCGCGAGGACGCGGTCGGAGTACTGCTGGCGCAGGATCGCACCCGAGCGGCCTGACGAGCCGGCGGCGAGCTCCTTCTTCTCGAGCAGCACGACGGGCTCTTCGTGCGGGTCGAGACGCAACGCGAGCTGCCAGGCGATCGCCGCCCCCATCACTCCGCCGCCGATCACAACGACCTTGGCCCGCATGGCGAGCGCGATGCTAGCGCGCGCGTGAAAAGAAACAGCCCCTTTCGACCTGCGGGTAGGTCGAAAGGGGCCGAACTGGCAGAAGTCGGTCGACCCGGGATCCGGACCGGTGCACAGCCAGAGGGGTAGGCGTGCAACGCAACCCCGGAAGGGCCCTGTGACCGACTCCCGCAGTTATCTCCGGAGTTCCATCCGGCGCAAGGGGGGAACTTCTCCGAAAAATCCGGGCGCCCTTCCAGGTGTGCGGAAGGGCGCCCGTGGTTCGGGAGCAGTTCGGGTCGGTCGCCCGGAGCGCCGGATCAGTCGACGCGCCAGAAAGCGAGTGCGTTGCTGGTGTTGCTGTGGCCCGCACCCGCGACCGGGTCGCGGAACCAGGCCTGTGCGTCGCGCTCGGCTCCGATCGTGATCGTGCTCATCGGACCGCTCGTGAAGTCGCAGTTGAAGGTCGCGACGCCGTTTGCATCCGAGGTCACGGAGGGCAAGCGCTGGATCGAGCCGCTCGTCCAGCGCTGTCCGTCGCCGAAGGGCACGCCCGACCAGAGGCGGTTCGAGCCGTAGAGGAAGATCGTGGTCTTGAACGCGGGCAGTCCCTCCGCGCGCAGCACGAAATCGTTGTGCGTCGTGTCGGCGTGGCCGCTCGCGCTGATGCGCGCCTTGTTGCCGGTCGAGTTGGCGTTCGTGTCGCCGTAGGCGAAGGTCGCGCTCGTCGGCGTCGTGATCAGCTGGTTCATCCACACGAACGTTCCCGTGCAGCGGCCGAAGACCATGTCCAGGTCGCCGTCGTGATCGAGGTCGAAGATCGCGAAGTCGAACATGCCGCCGAGATCGACGGGGTTGATTCCGACGACTCCGCGCCAGGCCCCGGTGGCCGAGCCGGCCTCTTCCTTCAGCACCACGTCCGTGCCGATCGTGCCGCCGAGGTTGTGGTAGATGTGGCAGCGCCGCTCGCAGCCGGGAATGTCGACATCGACGTTGGCGTGGATCGTCTCGGGCCAGCCGTCGTTGTCGAGGTCGGCGATGTGGCACGAGCCGCCGATGCCGTCGTCCCCGCCGCTGACGAAGCTGTAGGTGTGGATCGCGTTCCAGTTCACGCGCCCGAGCGCGTCGTTGCTGGCGTTGTAGCGGTAGTTGTCGGCTCCGTCGTCGCTGAAGATCACGTCCGGCCGGCCGTCGCGGTTCAAGTCGCCCACGTCGGAGTGGTAGGTCGAACCCGCGCTGATGTTGGCCTGGTACATCACCGTCGAGAACGTGCCGGGACTCGCGGGGTTGTTGTAGGCCACGCTGCAGGCGCCGGCCTGTGTGCGCACGACGTCCAGGAGACCGTCGAGGTTCATGTCGACGATGTTCACGGCCGTTCCGAAGCCGGTCGAGAGCATCGTGGCGCTCATGCGCGTGGTGCCCGAGTCCGTGAAGAAGCCGTTGCCGTTGTTGATCAGCAGCTTGTCCTCCAGGTTGCCGTAGTCCGCGAAGTAGAGGTCCGGGGCGCCGTCGCCGGTGACGTCGCCCGCCGCGACCGCGCAGAAGTGCGGCGCCATCGCGAAGACCGGGATGCGCGCGTCCTCGAAGCGCAGGCCCTGCCAGACGCCGTTGATCGAGCCCTGGTTGATGTACACGCGCGGGTGGCTGATGTGGTGCGGCAGTCCGTCCGAGAGCGTCGTGGCGGTCACGACGTCGAGCCAGCCGTCGAGGTTCACGTCCACGATCACCACGTCGCGATCGTTGGTTGCGGTCAGGAAGCCGAGGTCGCCGGGGACGTCGCTGCTGCTGGCGTACTGCGCACTGCGGTCGACCAGGATCCCGCCCTCGTTCATCAACAGGTAGTTCGGATAGGCGCCCGAGGTCGTGTAGGGCTGCTTGCGCACGACCACGAGGTCGACCCAGCCGTCGTTGTTCAAGTCCCCGGTCGCGACGTCCTTCTCCTGCGGGTCGGTGAGGATGTAGCTCGCGTCGGCGCCGTTGCTGTCCTTGATGCGGCCGGGACCGGGCGCATACGTCAGCCAGGTGTTGTCGAACTGCGCGAGCGCGGAGGGAGCGGCGAGTGCGAGAAAAAGAGCGATGCGGAAGAGTTTCGTGGAGCGGATCACGTCACACCTCGTGCGGAAGAGGGAGAAAGAGGAACGAATGCTGGAGCGGCGCCGGGCCGCTCTCATTCAAGGACCCGTGAACGCGCGCTGCAACACCCCGAAATCCTCGAGGTCGAAGTCGCCGTCCTGGTCGAAGTCCGCGACCGCGCCGGGGGAATCGGCGGTCAAGGGCACGACCGGCGCCGGGCCAGTGACGAGCGGATAGAGGAAGAACCAGTCCACCTCGTCCACGTTGTTGTTGTTCTCGTAGTCGAACTCAAGCCGGCCGAGCGAAAGCAGGAATGCCTGCAGCTTCAGCTTGTCGGCGCTGGAGAGCGCGGCGTAGGCATTGCGCGAGGCGAGGCCCTCGCCGTCGTGCGCCAGGATCGCGGCGTCGATGTTCTGGCCTGCCGAGCCGCCGGAGACGCGACCGTCGTGCAGCAGAGCCACCGGCGCGCGGAACGAGACGCCCCAGAGCGGCGCCGTGCGGAACTCGGTCTCGCTCGCCATGCCCTGCACGATCCCGTCGCCGAGCGAGCCCATGTCGTGCAGCAGGAAGTCCGTGTAGGGCTTCAAGCTCGTGTTGGCGATGCCGGGTTCGGCGAGCGCGCTCGTCACGAAAGGCGTCGAGAGGTGGCAAGACGCGCAGCCGACCGCGTTGAAGACCGTCTCGCCACTCATGCCCGAGCGCGGCGTCTGCGGCGGTGGCGCGAGGTAGCGCTGGAAGTCGGTCATGCGGTCGATCAGGAAGAACCCGCTCGAGTCCTGCGGGTCCTCGGGATCGGCGACCGAGTCGCACTGCGCGAGGCGCACGAGATCGCCGTTGGGCGCGTTCTCGACCGGCAGGAAGCGGTTCGTGAGGCCCATCTCGTTCAGCGAAGCATCCGCCGAGAAGCTGAGCAGCGTCGCGACCTGCGACTTCCAGCCGAAGCGCCCGACGCGCGCGGGCGAGCCGGGCGGGTCCTCGAGCGCCTGCACGAGGTGCGCGCGGCCGCTGACACCCGGCGGCGGGAAGGCCTCGTTGACCAGGATGTCGCCGTCGAGCACGGCTTCCGCCAGGCCGAAGCCGAAGGTCGGCGGCGTGATGCGGTGGATCACCACGTTGGCCTGCGGCGGGACGGTCTCGTCGCAGCTCGGCGTGTTGATCGAGAAGGCCTGCAGCAGCGATCCGCCCAGATTGGCCAGCGGGTCGAAGGGGTTCCCGCCGCTGGCGGCCACGCCGAAGCGCGTGACGAAGATCGAGCTCGACCCGCCCGAGAGCGGGCCGAGGTGGCAGTTCTTGCAGGACTGGTTGTTGAAGACCGGGCCGAGGCCCTGCGCGGCCGTGATCTGCGTGTCGAACACGACCTTGCCCTGGTCGAAGCGCGCACGCTGCGTGGCGTCGAGCGTCGCGAGCGGCGCTCCCATGCGCGGCTGGATCTCCTGCGCCAGCGCGCGAGCGGGCTGGCACAGGAGAGCGGCGAGGAAGAGCAGCGCGAGACGCATGACGAGCGACCTCAGTCAGCGCGCCAGAACGCGAGCGCGTTGGTGGTGTTGCTGTGTCCGGCACCCGCGACGGGGTCGCGGAACCAGGCCTGCGCATCGCGCTCGGTGCCGATCGTGATCGTGCTCA
>Ga0302322_100002655_pt1 | contig 15119 bp, 11 predicted proteins | sample Fen_T0_2_FD_203757 | JGI IMG/M metagenome (GOLD analysis project Ga0302322, IMG submission 203757) | Peat permafrost microbial communities from Stordalen Mire near Abisko, Sweden - Fen_T0_2 | ecosystem: Environmental > Terrestrial > Soil > Wetlands > Permafrost | place: Sweden: Abisko... | reverse complement strand
GTAGCCACCAACGTCGCGATCATGGAAATCGAGGGCGACGACGTGCCGTGGAAGTCGCAGCTCGTGACGAAGGCAGGCGCGCTCGCCAACGGCCAGTTCGTGGTCCCCACGAGCGCGGGCTGGGGCGCCGATGTGAACGAGGAGGCCGTGCGCGCGCATCCGTGGCCACGCGCTCGCTGACCTATGGCATTCGATTCGCTCTTCGCCCCGCTCAAGATCAAGAATCTCACGCTGCGCAACCGCTTCGCGCTGGCGGCGATGTCGCGCTACTCGTCGCCCGGCCAGCGACCCGGCCGCGAGCTCATCGACTACTTTCGGCGTCGCGCAGAAGGCGAGGTCGGGCTGATTCTTACCGGCGCCGCGGGCGTCGATAGGCCCGCCGCGAACAACTCCCTCGTGCTGGCCGACTTCCGGCCGCCCACGTACGACGAATGGCGCGAATGCGCGGCCGCCGTGCACGCGGCCGGCAGCCACATCGGCGCGCAGCTGTGGCATCACGGCGCCCTGCATCCCGACAAGCACTATCGCCCGGCGCCCATCGAGAGCCCCTCGGGCCTCATGCAGCCCGGCAAGAAAGTCGGGGAGCCAATGACCGAGGCCGAAGGCGAAGCCGTGATCGCGGCGTTCGCCAAAGGCGCTGCCGCGGCGAAGCAGCTGGGATTCGATATCGTCGAAATCCACGCCGCGCACGGCTACCTGCTCGATCAATTTCTATGGGCCGGCACGAACCAGCGCACCGATCGCTGGGGCGGGCCGCAGCTCGTCGACCGTCTGCGCTTCGTGCTCGACGTCACGCGCGCCGTTCGCGCAGCTGTTGGCCCCGAGATGGTGGTTGCCATCCGTATCTCGCAGTGGAAAGAGCAGGACTACGACGCGAAGCTAGCCGCGACGCCCGACGAGCTACGCGCGTGGGTCGAGCCGCTCGTCGACGCCGGCATCGACGTGTTCGATTGCTCGCAGCGCCGCTTCTGGACGCCTGAGTTCTCGGGGTCGAACCTGAACTTCGCGGGCTGGGTGAAGAAGCTCACGGGCAAGCCCACGATTACGTGCGGGTCCATAGGCGTGAGCAACGACGTGATGACGTTCTTCGACGGCGAGCCCGCAAAGCCAGCCGCCATCGACGGCCTGGCCGAACGGCTCGAGGCCGGCGAGTTCGATCTCGTGGCAGTTGGCCGCGCCCTGCTCGTCGATCCACAATGGGTGCAGAAGGTGCGCGACGGCTCATACGCGCGCATCGAACCCTTCGATAAGAACAAGGCCGAACGGGTCTACTGAGATTGCCATGAAACTCCGCACCGCCGACGAGTACCAGCGACTCGCCAACCGCCGCCTGCCCCCTTTCATCGCCGAATACGTCAACGGGGGCTCGTACGCCGAGCACACGCTGCGGCGCAACGTCGAGGATCTGCGCACGATCGAGCTACGTCAGCGCGTGCTGAACGACGTCTCGAACGTGGACACGAGCACGAAGCTGTTCGGCCGCGACTGCGGCATGCCGCTGGGTCTCGGGCCCATCGGAATCTCCGGCATGCTCGCGCGCCGCGGCGAGGTGCAGGCCGCGCGCGCGGCCGAGCAGGCCCACGTGCCGTTCTGTCTCTCGACAGTGTCTATCTGCAGCATCGAGGAAGTACGCGCTGCGGTGAAGGAACCGATCTGGTTCCAGCTGTACGTGATCCGCGATCGCGCTTGCATGACAGACCTCATCGACCGCGCGGAGGCGGCCGGCTGCAGCGCATTGGTCTTCACCGTCGACATGCCAGTGCCCGGCATCCGCTACCGCGATTTTCGCTCCGGCATGTCGGGTATCAGCGGCTGGCGCATGCACCTCGCGCGCTACGGGCAGGCGGTGCGCCGTCCGCGGTGGAGCCTCGACGTCGGCCTCCGGGGCCGGCCGCACCGGCTCGGCAATCTGGTGAAGGTGCTGGGCGCGAACAGCGGGCTCGGAGACTACGTGGGCTGGCTCGGCCGCAACTTCGATCCTTCCGTCACGTGGCGCGACATGGAGTGGGTCCGCTCGCGCTGGAAGGGGCCGTTGATCATCAAAGGCATCCTCGACGTGGAGGATGCTCGCGCGGCCGCGGACGTCGGTGTCGACGGCATCGTCGTGTCGAATCACGGCGGCCGGCAATTCGACGGCGTGCGCTCGACGGCGCGCGCGCTGCCCGGGATCGCCGACGCAGTCGGCAGCCGGCTCACGGTGCTCGCCGACGGCGGCGTACGCACAGGCCTAGACGTGCTGCGCATGGTCGCGCTCGGCGCGCACGGCGTGCTACTCGGCCGCGCATGGGCGTACGCGCTCGCGGCCGGCGGCGGCCCTTACGTCGCCAACATGCTCGACACGATGAAGCGCGAGCTCGCGGCCGCGATGGCGATGGCGGGACGCACCCGCATCGCCAATATCGACCGCACAGTCCTCGACCGCTAGATCGAAGAAAGAGAAGAGTCTCTTCTCTTCCTTCGGCCAACTCGAAGCGCTAGTCGGGGAGGTTGGCGCCAGAGCCGCCCATCTCCGCCGGCACGTCCTTGAACTTGGGCTTGCCGTCGTGCATGCGCAGCACAGTCTCCTGGTAGTTCACGTGCACGCCCGGGTCAAACTTCAGCGTCGGGATCACTGCCGCGTAAATGTCCACGAGCTTCCAGTGCGGGTGGTCCGTGAAGAGATGCCCGCCACACTTCGTGCACCACTTGCGGTAGCTGCGCGGCGTTTTGTTGTAAGTGCCCACATTATCGGCACCGCGCGTGACCCGCAGGCTCTCCGGCTGCCACAACGTGAACGCATTCACCGGCCCGGCCGACCACTGGCGGCACGACTCGCAGTGACAGTAGCCCATCGCCACCGGCGCACCCGAAACCTCGAACTGCACCGCACCGCAAAAACATTGCCCCGCGTAAACGCTCGCCATCTTCCTCTCCTCTTCCAGTGATCAGCCACAAGCCGCCGACGCCAATCTACGCGCCGCGCGGAGCGCAGACATGCCCGCGCGTCCGTCAGTCTTGCCCATTCGTCCACGAAGAGGTGAAAACGGTTCAATCGCGAGCCCGGAGGCGGCGCAAAAGGAGTGCCGTCGACGTGAGAAGGCCCTTTCCGCAGCGTCGGTCAGAACCGGAACGTGTAGTTGAACTTTGCGACGACGTCCGCCGTCATCGAGTTGTAGCTGCCGTTGCGGTCCAGATCCGCCACGTTGTGGTTGATCACGAAGTAAAACGCGCGCCCGGCCTGCGGAATGAAGTTCAGACGAATATTCACACCGACCACGTCGCTGACGTTGTCGTACTGGATCAGGTTCGTCCACGACAGGCGCGGGGAGAACACCACGTCGAAGCCGCTCGACACGATGCGCGTCGTGAAGCTTCCCTGCGGCAACTCGATCTGCTGCACGTTGTAGCTGATCGACGTTCGAAATCGCGGCGATGGCGTCCACACCACCGTGCCGAACGTGCGAATGCGCTTGCCGTCGTAGAACTGCCCCGCGATTCGCGCGATGCGGCCCGACCACGGCCGGAAGGCAGAGCCGCTGAGCTCGACGCCGTGCTCGTCGAACGAGTACTCGCCCGGTGGAATGATGACACCCGGCGAAATTTGGAAGGGCTGATGCAGCACTTCCGTTGCGAAGCTCGAGCGGAACCACAGGTAGTCGCCCTTGCGGTTCGTCATCTGGATCGGAGTGAGTCCAATGGTCTGCGACTGGAGTCCACCGCCCAGATCCTCGACGCGCTCGCCGTCGACGACGAAGTACATCGACTGCCAGTGACCGCCCTTCGGCCGCAGCGTGTAGCCGACGTGACCCGTGTAATCGAGCACGTCCGTGCGACTGATGAAACCGAGCGCCGGATTGAAGTTGGCCTCGACCTCCTTCACCGTGAATCCGCCGCGGAATTTGCTGTTGCTCGGCACCGAGATGCCGAGACCTGCGGCGCGGTTGTGGCCATCCTTGCCGGCGGTGTCCGACTCCTGCAACCACCCGCCCGCTTCGAGCGTGCGGCCACCCGGCAGATGCGAGTTGCGATACAGGTAGTCGACGCCGGCTACGGAGTTATCGAGATTCGACAGCGGGTCGCCGTTCGTGAATACCGCGCCCACGGTGGACTCGCCCGAGAGCCCTGCTTTCACGCGCACGACGGACAACGTGTCGGCATCGACCACGCCATGGTCGTCCTGGCGAATCGACAGCGCGCCGATCTCGAAGCGGCCGACGCGGCCGCTGACCTTGCCGCCGTAGTTTAGATCGACGACCTGCCCTGCCTGATCGAGGCCGATGCGGCGCGAGAAGAACGGCCGCGCATTCTGCTTGTCCGCGCCGCCGAGAGAACCGTTGCTATCCGTGGCACCGATGCGGCCGAACTCGAAGATGTCCGCTTCGCGCAGAAAGAAGTCGCGCTTCTCGGGAAAAAACAATCCGAATCGCGTGAGATTGACCTGGCGGTCGTCGACCTCGGTCGCAGAGAAGTCCGTGTTCAACGTGAGGGCCGCGTTCAACTGCGGCGTGAGCTTGTAGAAAACATCGAGCGACGGTTCAGCGTTGCTGCTCGACGCGTCGGTCGCGAACACGCGTTTGTTCGTGACGGCCACCGACGGCACGATGTCGAGGCCGATGCCTTGGTTGATGCCCGTAAGGCCGGTCATTTGCCCGGCCGTGCTCGGGTCCCAGCGCCGGTTGCGCGACACCCACGCCATGTCCTCGTTGCGGCGCTTGATGTTGCGCGAGAAGTTCAGGCCCCACGTGTCGGTGTTCGGGTCGAACGACAGCGACTTGAACGGGATTTCGTATTCCGCCATCCAGCCGCCGTCGAACTTGGTCGCGGCCGCGACCCAGATGGCGTCCCAGTCGGTGTAGTACTCGGACACGTTGCGGTACAGGCCGTCGTAGCGCACGCCGTTCGCGTTGAGCCCAAAGAAGTAGCCGCCGCGGCGCGTGTTGAATGGATCGAGGGTGACGAACAGTGTGTCGTCCTGCGTGATCGAACCGTTCTGCCGCAGCATGTTCGCCGTGATCGTGTCCGGCGGCTGATACATTTTCGCCGCAACGTACAGCGCGTTGTCGTCGTAGTAGAGATAGATCTCCGAGCGCTCGGACGCCGGCGCGTACTCGACCGGGTTCACCTGATAAATGTCGTCGAGGCGCGCGGCACCGGCCCACTCCGCCTCGTTCACGATGCCGTCGATCGTGGGCTTCACGGTGGTCCGCACGATGCGGACGGTCTTCTGCCCCGGATCCGTCGGCGGCGAAGCAGGCGTCTGCGCCACCGCAATGCCGGCAACTCCCGCTGCCAGCAGGCCAAACCACCGCAGCCCCATGTCCCCAATCCCCAACCCCGTACGCGCGAACGATACCGGAAAGTCCGCCGGAGGGTGCCGCCGCAAACGGCGAGCGGCTCGAGTGTTCCGATGTGTGACCACATTCACGAATTGGGCGTGAACCCCGACACCGATGCTCAAGCACGGTCGTTTTGAGCCGACCTTACACATTGGAGACCCGCATTCGCAGAGGCCCTTTCTACGATGTTCACATTTAGCTCGAGTCGAGACCTGACCGGCGTTCTGATGATCGTCGCGTTGGCGGGTTGCACGCGGGCCGACGACAGTGCCTTGGCGGATCGCATCCCGTCGACGGCACGTGTGGAGCACGTCGAGGCCACTCTCGAAGGGCTATCGGCCGTCACCCGCATGCAGAGCATCGACGATCCGCGCGTCGCCTTAGGGAAGGAACTGTTCGCGGACGCGCGGTTGTCTCGTGACAACACAGTGTCGTGCCGGAGTTGCCACGTGATCAACCGGGGCGGCGCCGACGGACTGGTGACCGCCGTCGGAATCGAGGGTCAGGTGGGCCCGATCAACACTCCGACGGTGCTGAACTCCGGTCTCAACTTCGCGCAGTTCTGGGACGGCCGCGCGGCAACACTCGAGGAGCAAGTGCCAGGCCCCATCCACAACCCAGTCGAGATGGGTACCGATTTGACCGACGTTGTAGCCAAGCTCGGCGCCGACACGAAGTTCGCCCGACGCTTTGGCGCTGTGTATCCGACAGGCGTGAGCGCTGCAAATGTCGTGGACGCCATCGCGACCTACGAACGAGCTCTGGTCGCGCTGGATTCCCCCTTCGATCGCTACCTCGGTGGCGACACCAGCGCGATTTCCGCCCAAGCCGAGCGAGGTTACCGCGCATTCCTCGCGCTCGGCTGCGTCTCCTGCCACCAAGGTCCGAACGTCGGCGGCAATATGTACCAGCGCTTCGGCATCATGGGCGACTATTTCGCAGACCGCGGCCACCCGACCGATGCCGACCTCGGTCGTTTTCGCGTGACTGGCCGCGAGCGCGACAAATACGTGTTCAAGGTTCCGAGCTTGCGGAACGTGGCTAACACGCCGCCGTACTTCCACGACGGCTCGGCCGCAACCCTCGAAGACGCGGTCAACGTCATGATCAAGTATCAACTCGGTCGCAGCGTCAACGACGACGAGCGACACGACATCGTTGCGTTCCTCAAGTCACTGGAGGGCAGAGTCGAGGACTCCCTGCTATGAGACGCCGGCTGTTATTGGCGGCCTATGGAGTCGCGCTACTGGGGCTAGCGTCGTTTCTCGTGGTTCGCGCGAGCAACACGGGCCAAGAGGCCTTCGATCGCGCAACGGCGACTCTTTCCAGTGCATCCTGGTTCGAAAGCGCGATGGAGGCAGCGACGCTGCGCTTGCGCTCGTACCTCAACGATAGCTTCGATGACATCACTGCGCTTCAGGTCGCGGAGCGTGCCCTGCTCGCCGATCTCGATGCCTTGGGGCCCGGCTATGCGCCTCTGGCGGGCGCACTGCACGAAGAGGCTCGGCTAATCGACGACTTCAAAGCGCAGCACGCGGTGTTTCGCAACTCGTTCTACGCCTTTCAGCGACTGGTCGGGGATCTGCGGGCAAGTGAGGCGCTGCGCAACGACGCGCGGGGGCGCGAATCGGTCGGGCAGCTGGAGCGTGCCGTGCTGAGCTATGCGTTTCTCGGCACCACTGAGGATCGCGCAATTGTCGAGCGGCTGATCACGCGCCTACGCGAGGACGCCGGATTCGCCCCGATCGCAGCCACGGACGACTGGGGGTTCGTCGTCGCCCACGTCCGCAGAGTGCTCGATGGGCGGCCGTTGATCGTGGCTCTGGACGAGGAACGCGCTGCGCTCGACATCAAACGCAAGGTCGGCGATCAGTTGGCCGGCGCGCAAGCGGTGTATTCGGCGACGGTGGCGCGCGCGCGGTACCACCTCTATGCATTGTTCGCGCTGGCCCTCATGTTGGTGGTCGTGGCCATCTGGGAAATCGCGCAGGTGCGTCACTACGTGGCAGTGGTCGAAGAGCACGGCCGAGGGCTCGAAGCTCGTGTCGCCGAGCGTACGGCAGACCTCGCGACCGCCAATGATCGCTTGAGACAGGACGCGGTCGAGCGCGAGCGAATGCAGGAAGACCTACTCCAGGCACGCAAGCTCGAGTCAGTCGGCCAGTTGGCCGCCGGCGTAGCCCATGAGATCAACACACCCATCCAATTCATCGGCGACAACATTCGTTTCCTCGACGTCGCATTCAAGGACCTCAGCACGTGCCTGACCGACATACGCGCGGGCGTACACCGCAGCACGCCCCTGTCGGGCCTGGAGGTCGACGAGTTGCTGCAACGGGCGGACACGGCCTTTATCGCGGACGAAGCGCCGAGAGCGATCGCCCAGAGCCTGGATGGTGTGGACCGCGTGAGGGAAATCGTGTTGGCGATGAAGGCGTTCGCACACCCTTCCGACAACGTCGAGCCCGCCGACCTCAACACCGCTATCAAAAACGCAATCACGATGACCCGTAGCGAGTGGAAGTTCGTGGCGACGGCAGTCCTGGAGCTCGACGAAGCATTACCACGGGTCCCCTGCGCCCTCGGCTCGATCAACCAGGTGCTCGTCAACATGATCGTGAATGCGGCACATGCGATAGGTGACGTCGTCAAGAAGGCGGGTGCGACCGACACGCCAGCGCTCGGTCAGATCACGATTCGCACTCGCGCGGTGGCCGGATACGCGGAGATCGACATCGAGGATACGGGCTCGGGAATGAGCGACGCGATCCAGGCGCGCATCTTCGACCCGTTCTTCACGACCAAAGTCGTAGGCAGAGGAACGGGGCAAGGTCTAGCCATTGCCCATCGCATCATCGTCGGGAGACACAGCGGCAACATCAGGGTTCGCAGTGCGGTCGGAACCGGCACGTGTTTCACGATCCGGCTGCCGCTCGTTCGGGAAGAAACTGTCGCGGGGGCGGCCTGACTAACCGCGCCGGGCCGCGCGCAGCCTCACCGACACGAACGAGGCGAAGCCGACGGCGACTAACGCGCCAACGAGCCAGGGCAGACCACTGTCGATGACAGCCGCCGTGACTTCACTCGCGCTCGGATGGAAGTTACGCAGCACGGCAAACCGATCGATGAGCCAGTGCCACGCGGTGTGCGCGACGAGCACTGCGAGCACAATGCCGCCGATGCGCTCCGGCACATAGCGGAACATCACATAGAGCGCCGGCACGAGCAACGCGAGCACGAGCAATTGCCCGAGCTCGATGCCCACGTTGAACGCGAGCAGCGAGGTCAGCAGATGCGAGCCTGCGAACTGCAGCGTGTTCGCGAGCGCGAACGAAAAGCCAAAGCCGTGCACCAGTCCGAAACCGAACGCGAGCACCCAGCGCGTGCGAGCGTTCGGTGCCACGACGTTCTCGACGGCCGTGTAGAAGATCGACGCCGCGATCAGCACCTCGATCAACGGGGGAAACCACAGCGCCGTGGGCGCGGCACCGAAGGCCGCGCCGAGCAACGTCACGGAGTGCCCCACAGTGAACGCCGTGGCGATGCCTACGAGTGTGCGCAGCTCGCGGCGAAACGGCACGACGAGGCACAGCAGAAACAACAAGTGATCCGTGCCATCGAGGATGTGCGCGAAGCCCTGATTCGTGAATCGCAGCAGCGCTTGCGACAAACGCGGATCGAGCGGTACGAGCCCGGGGTCGCCGTCGAGCTGGAACACGCGCTCGACGGCGCCATTGTCGAAGCGGAGCGCCGTCACGACGTGCTGACCGAGCCGGCCGAAACGCGGCTCGACCGAGAACCGCGCGGTCGCAGACTCGATCGGAGCTTCGAGCAGCACATCGATCAGCGCCTGCTGCCACACGAGCTGCGTGCCTTCCGCCAGCGGTGCGCCGTCCAAGTGCGCGAGCGCACCGTCGAACGTTGCGAACGACCGATCGCTCGGTATCGACGCGCGCACGGCGACGATCGCGAGGTGCGCGACGCGGCGCTCGCCTTCGTAGACGCCGATCGCATCCGCGAGCCACACCTGCGCGGCGTGGCGTAGCTGCGGATCGGCGCGCGCGACATCGAGGTAGCCGGCGCCGAACGTCGGGAAGTCGATGTCCTGCATGGCTTCGAGCGGCGCACGCACGAACACCTGCAAGCGCTCGCCGGCGGGACGCACGAGCAGCTGCACCGTGACGTCGTTCGGCGTTTCGTGAGCGCGAGCGGCAGCCGCTGGCAGGTTCGCGACCGCAGCGAGCACCACGAATATCAGCCCCCGAACCCGCATCGCGCGTCGCGTTCCGAACGCTCCCGACCTATCGCCGCGGACAATTTCCGCTATTATCGAAACGAAGAACAGCCCTCGCTCGAAGGGCCACACTGACGACTGGGAGGGGACCATGCATCGTCGGATCGGAATTGCCGTGCTCGCGACCGCGAGCGCATTGCTCGCGGCATGCAACACCGCCACACCGCCCGCGGCGACGAATGCGCCCACGGCCACCGCGCCACCGCCGGCAGCCGCGGCGCCCGCCGCTGCGTCAGCGGCAAAACCCGGCGACGCCGGCGTCGCTCCACGCTTCGAGGTCGACCCGCTGTGGCCGAAGCCGCTGCCGAACCACTGGCTGATCGGCTCGGCCATCGGGGTGTCCGTCGACTCGCGCGACCACGTGTGGATCATTCATCGGCGCCAGGCGTTGAACGCCGAGACGGAGGCCAGCGCCGGCCGAAACGCGCCGAAGGGCGAATGCTGCGGCGTTGCGCCGCCGGTGCTCGAGTTCGACGCCGCGGGCAACCTCGCAGGCTCGTGGGGCGGCCCGGGCCAAGGCTACGACTGGCCGAAATCCAACCACGGCATCACGGTCGATCACATGGACAACGTGTGGATCGGCGGTAACGACCCTGGCGACGCGCACTTATTGAAGTTCACGCGCACCGGGCAGCTTCTGCTGCAGCTCGGCAAGCCCGGGCAGAACAAAGGCAGCAACGACCCCGTCAATTTCTGGCGCGTGGCGAAGATCTCGATCGACGCGAGCGCGAACGAGGCCTACATCTCCGACGGCTACGGCAACCGGCGCGTAGTCGTGATCGACATGAACACCGGCGAGCGCAAGCGCTACTGGGGCGCCTACGGCAACAAACCGGACGACACCGACTTGGGGCCCTACGACCCGAGCGCGCCGCCCGCGAAGCAGTTTCGCAACCCCGTGCACTGCGCCGAGCCGACCAACGACGGGCTGCTCTACGTCTGCGACCGCGTGAACGACCGCATCCAGGTCTTCAAGAAGGACGGCACGTTCGTCAGCGAGCTGATCGTGGCGCCCGAGACGCGCGGTGCCGGCTCGGTGTGGGACATTGCGCTCTCGAAGGACCCGGGGCAGTCCTACATCTACCTGGCCGATGGTTTGAACGAGCGCGTGTACGTGATTCATCGCGAGTCGATGAAGATCTTGACGAGCTTCGGCGACGGCGGCCGCCAGCCGGGCCAGTTCTTCGGCGTGCACAGCATCGCGACGGACTCGCAGGGCAACATCTACACCACGGAAACCTACGAAGGTAAGCGGGTGCAGAAGTTCGTCTATCGCGGCCTGGCGCCGATTCCAGGCGAATCGCAGGGCGTGGTCTGGCCGAAGTAGCCGCGCCGCGCGTCAGGCGCGGCGGACGATCGGCGCCAGCACCTGGCGCAGCGGAGTCGCGGGCCTACCGGTGATTCGCGCGACCGTGTCAGTGCAACTGCGCATGTACCCCTCGCGGATCGAGCGGCCAAACGAGGCCACGAGCTCGGCGCCGTAACGCAGATGATCGTCGCCTGTTGCGCTCCCAACGATCGTCGCGACGAACGCCGCATCCTCTAGCGCCCGCGCTTCGACGCGTCTGCCGCCGAGCTCGGCGTACAGCGCTGCGAGATCCGCAGCCGCGAACGCTTCAGGGCCCGTCACGTCGTACACGGCGCCTTCGTGCCCGCCGCTCACGAGCACCGCGGCCGCGACGGCCGCGCAATCCTCGCGTGCGACGTACGCCGCTGTGCCGCTGCCGCGGTTGTGAAGCAGAACGCCCGCGGCAATGGCCTGCGTCGCCTCGGGGATCTGGTAATCCGCGTACAGACTGTTGCGCAGCACCGTCCAAGCGATGCCGCTCGCAGCGAGCGCCTGCTCCGTTGCGTAATGGCTCGGCGCGACGACCGCGGGATTCGGTGCCTGTGGCGCGAGCCCCGAGGTATAAATCACGTGCTTCACGCCCGCCGCCCTCGCGGCGTCGATGGCCCCGCGATGCTGCTCGACGCGCCGCGTAAGATCCGTGCCGCTGACCAACAGCAGCCGCGCTCCGCCGGCAAAGGCCTTGCGCAACGACGTGGGCTCCGCAAAGTCCCCGCCGCGGACCGTCACGCCGCGGGCCGCCAAGTCCGCGAGCGCATCGGGCGTCCGCGTGACGAGGATCAGGCGCTCGGGCGCCACGTTCGCGAGAGCGAGCTGTGCCGCGCGCCGGCCTAGCTGCCCGGAGGCGCCGCTGATTACGAGTCGTTCTGCCATCGAAGCGCTCCCAAGGACGACGCGCTAGACTCACACACGCCTCGTCGAGACTCCACCACGATGCCGCCAGTACCGGGACGGCCAAGTAAGCACGTCGTCAAACGGCTGCGCCTGATCCTCTGGATCGCGTTCGCCGCTACGCTCCTGTACCTGTATTACGCGCACACAGGCGAATGGGGCGATGAGTTCCGCGGCCTCGCGGCGTCGTCCACCGTGCTCGGCTACGGTTTGTATCTGCTGTTGGGTTCGGTCCGCGGCTTCACGCTGATCCCGTGCACGAACCTGGTGCTGCTCGCGATCCCGTTGTTCCCTCCGGTGCCGCTGTTCGCGCTCACGCTGCTCGGCATCGCGATCTCGTCTGCCAGCATCTACGTATTCGCGGAGTCGCTGCACCTGGCCGAGTACTTCGAAGCCAAATATCCAGAGAAGGTCGCGCGCGTGCGCGCGGCACTCGCGCGCCATCCGACGACGATCGTCGCGGCGTGGAGCTTCCTGCCCGTGGCGCCCACGGACTTGATCTGCTACGTCTGCGGCGCGATGAAGATCCCGTTCGGCCGCTTCACGCTCGGCGTGGTGATCGGCGAAGGCGCGATCTGTGCCGCGTATATCTTCGCCGGCCGGGCGCTGCTCGATGCCGGCCGCCGGCTGCTGGGACTATAGAGGGTCAGGGTGCGAAAGAATGGCGGGTCCCCCGTCGCGCGGTCCGTTGGGTTTCATTTGGGGAGGAAACGTCAAGCGGGAAACGCGACCAGGGGACCCATAATCAAGACGGCAGGCACGCTCCGTTAGATGCGCGAATCGCGCAAAACGTCACCTAGCAAGCTGGCGTGTAAGAATCGGCCATGGAAAACCGACGGACAAGAAGAAGAGCCGTAACCCGTATTGTGTATACCAGGTTGCGTCGTGCCACTGCGCCGCAACTCAGGCGTCAGTTGCCGCCCCCTTCTCGATCAGGACCGACACGCAGATCCCGGTAGCCCCGCCCCGGCTACAATCGGCCGTCGGTCAGGGGGAAGCCAATGCATACGTTCGCCCGCAGCATCGCCGCGCTCGCGGCCGCGCACCTGTGTCTGGCCGCTGCCTCGGCGCAGGCCCAGCAGGCCGTCAAAGCCGGCGAGCTCGTCGTCGAACCGGCGACACTGATCTCGCTCGGGTTCGAGTGGTACATCGAGGGCGACGCGAACCGCAACGCGGCCGTCGCCGTCGCGTACCGCCAGAGCGGCGAAAACGCGTGGCACGAGAGCCTGCCGCTACTGCGCGTGCAAAACGAGCACACGTTCTATACGGACACGCTCTGGTACGTCGCGCCGAACATGTTCGCCGGCAGCGTGTTCGAGCTCAAAGAGAACACCGAGTACGAAGTGCGCTTCAAGCTCACGGACGCCGACGGCGTAAGTGGTGACGCCGAGCGCATTGTGAAGGTCCGCACGCGGCCGGAGCCGCAGGCCGCCTCCGGCGGGCACACCTATCACGTCTATCCGTTCGACTACAAAGGCCCGCGCCAGGAGCCCGCGTTCAACGGTTTGCTTGCCGCGTACTACAAGAACTCGATCGGCGGCGATTGGAGCCGCGCCTCGCCGCCGCGCGTGGAGCCCGGCGATACGATTCTCGTGCACGCGGGTGTCTACAAGGACTTCGACCGCTTCAGCTACAGCCACGAGATCGACTCGCGCAACACGACGTGCTGTGGCACGCCGTGGGACGGCACGTTCTATCTCTCGCAGCGCGGCACGGCCGACAAGCCGATCGCGATCAAAGCCGCAGGCGACGGCGAAGCGATCTTCGACGGCGACGGCAACAACGTGCTGTTCAACGTCATCGCGGCCGACTACACGTACTTCGAAGGCCTCACGTTCCGCAACACGAACATCGCGATCGAAGCCGGGCAGAAGAAGATCGCCGGCGCCATCGGCCTCACGGTCAAGCGCTCGAAATTCGAGAACGTCGGCGAAGTCTTGCACAGCGACTGGTCGGGCTCGCGCAACTTCTACATCGCCGACAACGTGATGATCGGCCGCGACGATCCCGATTACCTCTTCGGGTGGCTGCGCACGTGGCCGTGGGGCCAAGACCCGGCATACGAGCAAAAGCGGCGCATGAAGTCTTACTACGCCGTGTCGATCTACGGCAGCGGCCACGTGATGGCCTACAACCGCGTGCGCAATTTCCACGACGGCCTCGACCACGCCACGTACGGCATGCCGGACGACTACCCGAACACGCCGCGCGACCGCATGCCGGTGTCGATCGACATCTACGGCAACGACGTCTCGAACATGCACGACAACTGTTTCGAGACCGACGGCGGCATGCACAACGTGCGGCTGTTCAGGAACCTATGCTTCAACGTGGCGACCGGCGGCATGAGCCCGCAGCCGATCTTCGGCGGGCCCGTGTATTTCATCCGCAACGTGGTCTACAACGGCGTGTATGGGCCGCTGAAAATCCAAGCAGATCCCTCCGGCATCCTTGTGTACCAGAACACGTACGTCGGCGAGATCGCGCAGCTGACGCCCGCCTCGAACATGCACTTCCGCAACAATCTGATCCTGGGACAAAAGGCGCGGCCCGCCGTGTTCGCGATCGACACGCACACGCCGTGGAGCGACTCCGACTACAACGGCTTCTATGCGAACGAAGGAGCGGAATTCTCGTTCCAGTGGAATTCGCCGCCGCAGGGCGGGCCGGTCGACTACAAAGCGAAGCGCGAAATCCGGCAATTCAAGACACTGGCGGACTATCAGCGTGCGACTGGCCAGGACAAGCACAGCCGCATGATCGACTACTCCGTGTTCGTGAAGGCGGCGGCGCCGGATTTCACGAAGCCGGAACAGCTCTACACACCGGAGCAGGTGGACCTGCACCTGAAGGCGGGCTCGCGCGCAGTCGACGCGGGCGTAGTATTACCGGGCATCACCGACGGCTTCACGGGTAAGGCGCCGGACCTGGGCGCCTACGAGCTCGGCGCACCGCTACCGCATTACGGCCCACGCTAGGAGCATTGCAATGCAAGACGAGAAGTACGGCCGGCGCGATCTGCTGAAGGCCGCGGGCGCCAGCGCAGTGTTAAGCGCCGCTTCGGCCGTTTCGAAGAACGGCGACGGCCTCATGCCAACCGCCGAGGCCGCGACCGCAAAGGCGGACGACATTTGCTACATGAGCGCGACCGAACTCGTACGATTGATACGCACGCGGAAGTTGTCGGCGCGCGAAGTCATGACTGCGCATCTCGAGCGTATCGCGCTCGTGAATCCGAAGTTGAATGCCATCGTCGCGAAGCTCGACGACA
>Ga0302322_100002653_pt1 | contig 15124 bp, 11 predicted proteins | sample Fen_T0_2_FD_203757 | JGI IMG/M metagenome (GOLD analysis project Ga0302322, IMG submission 203757) | Peat permafrost microbial communities from Stordalen Mire near Abisko, Sweden - Fen_T0_2 | ecosystem: Environmental > Terrestrial > Soil > Wetlands > Permafrost | place: Sweden: Abisko... | reverse complement strand
GGCATTCAACCTAATTAAATATAATGGCTGGCGAGGCGGTTTTGCAGGAATCTTTTTGAGTTTTTTTCATACTTGGTATGTGGGGATGAGTTGGCTTTCTTTGCGACAGTATCAGAAACGAATTTCGGCTGATAAATAATAACAATGAAGATTTCCATTCTGACTCCATCCTATAATCGTGCCGAGCTTATTAAACCAGCTATCGAAAGCGTGCTTGCCCAGAAATATACCAATTTTGAACACATTGTTATAGACGGCGCTTCAACAGACGGCACCTTGGAATTATTATCGTCCTATCCTAACTTACGGATATTCAGCGAACTCGATCATGGTATGTACGATGCGTTGAACAAAGGCTTGGACCTGGCGCAGGGTCAGATCATTGGCTTGCTCAATACGGATGATATCTATGAAGCCGGAATCTTTGACGAGGTTGTTGAAACTTTTGACAGACATTCTCAAGCGGATGTTGTCATTGGACGCGCGCTTGTTTTTGAAGACGTTGATCATGCCGTAGTAGATGAATACCCGCCCCTTACTGCCGAGACCTTGCTTGATCAATTGCTTTTAGGCGTTCCATCAATCAATGCCTGGTTCTTTCGGCGTGATGTGTTTGATCGTGTCGGCAGGTTTGACCAAACCTTTGCTATCGGTGCAGACCGTGATTTCTTGATTCGGTTATATCTAGCTGGTTTCAAGCCCATTTTTATGGAAAAGGTTTATTGTCGTTATCGCAGACATGCAGAGTCGCTTACGATTAACCCTGAAATGGATTCTAAATTACGCGTCTTTAATGAAAATTTGCGCTTAGCTCGCAAATATATTGGTGTTGCGCAACCACATTCCATCTTTTCGCAGAAGTGCCTTCAGTGGCATGATCTCACCTCAATCGAATTACTGATTCTGCTTTTGCGCCAGAAAAGAATCCAAGCTTCTTTTCAAGTTGTTCGTTCTGCCATTCAATATAACCCTAAATGGCTCTTACTGATTGCTATGCAAAGCCCTGTCCGTATAAAAAATTACCTGAAGAAAAATTATGCCCCCAACCGTTAGCGTTGTCATCCCCGCTTACAATCGCGTAGAGACCATTGCCCGCGCAGTGGTGAGCGTCCGTGCGCAGACGTTTCAGGATTTTGAGATCGTTATCGTGGATGACGGTTCGATAGATCAAACGCGTGACATTGTTCGTCAACTTGACGATGAACGTATACGCTTAATAAGTCACGAAAAAAACCTTGGAGCTGCTGCCGCGCGCAACACGGGTATGAAATCAGCCGTTGGAAAATATATAGCCTGGCTTGATTCGGACGATGAATGGTTCCCGAAGAAATTGGAGCAACAACTCGCTGCGTTCAAACAAGCGGCGCAGGATCAAAGAGCAAGTTACACTGCTTACGAGCTGGTTGAAAAACAAGGTGCGCGGATTCACATCCCAAAACCAGTTGATTATAAAAAATTATTTCTCGGCTGTGACCTTTCACCGGGCGCCACACTGATGTTTGAACGCACATTGTTGGATGAGATTGGTTATATTGATACAACCCTACCGCGTTATGAGGATTGGGATTGGTTACTGCTTTATGCCTCAAAATATCGTTTCCTGGCCGTTGAACATTGTCTCGCACGTATTCATTACTCTGCCCAGCGTTCGGCGAAAGCAGTTGAGATTTCATCTGAAGCGTTTCTATCAAAACATTCTCATGCTTTGAAAAAATTTGGCTCGTATCGTAATGTGGTTATAAGTCGTCGTTGGATGGAGGTTGCAAGCTATTATGCTCGCGAGCATCAGGTGAGCAAAATGGTTCAGTATATCTTCAAGGCGTTATTCATCCAGCCGTTACAACCCTTGGATGTATGGGCGTGGCTGATTAATTCCTGGCTTAATATAAAGCTTCGTGATTTGTTTTATAAAGGATAACTTATGTGTGGCATTGCCGGTTGTTGGAATTTCGCGAGAACAGAATCGCAAACTGAGTTAACTTGGATTATCACGCGCATGACCGATGTGATTCGTCATCGCGGACCTGATGATGATGGTGCATGGATAGATGAGACTTCTGGAATTGCGCTTGGTTTTCGGCGCCTCGCAATTGTTGATCTCTCGCCCACCGGGCATCAGCCAATGTTCTCTGCCAACGAACGGTATGTGATGGTCTTCAATGGCGAAGTTTATAATTATGCCGAGTTGAAGTCTGAATTGATTTTAACGGGCTATACTTTTCGCGGCACATCAGATACTGAAGTGATGCTGGCGGGTATTCTTGAATGGGGTTTGGAAAAAGCGGTCACGCGTTTCAACGGTATGTTTGCCATCGCTTTATGGGATCGCCATGAAAAAAGATTACATCTGATACGGGACCGTATCGGAGTCAAACCTTTGTATTATGGTTGGTTTGGACGGACGTTACTCTTTGGCTCTGAATTAAAGTCCCTGACTGCGCATCGGGACTTTAAGCCGGAGGTTGATCGCCAAGCCCTGACGCTTTATCTACGTCACGGCTATATCCCCGCGCCGCATTCCATTTATCAAGGCGTGAAAAAACTGGAGCCGGGTACGATTCTCACGTTGACTCAAAGTGGAGAAAAAGTTGAAGAAAACCGAATCAGTTATTGGTCAACGCGCGAAGCGGTCGAACGGGGTTTGCAAAATCCATTTCATGGGGACGATCAAGAAGCAGTTGCTGAATTGGACCGGTTGTTGAAAGAGTCCGTTCGAGATCGTATGATCGCGGATGTGCCTCTCGGTGCGTTCCTCTCCGGCGGAATTGATTCATCTACCATTGTAGCTATGATGCAGGCACAAAGCACGCGGCCGGTAAAAACATTTACGATTGGATTTGATGAGGCGGGCTATAACGAAGCAGAATATGCAAAGGAAGTGGCGACATATCTCAAGACCGATCATACCGAGTTGTATGTTTCACCGCGCGATGCGATGGATGTGATCCCGCAATTGCCTGCGATGTATGATGAGCCGTTTGGCGATTCGTCGCAGATACCGACTTATCTGGTTTCAAAACTTGCACGCCAATCGGTAACGGTTTCACTTTCGGGCGATGGCGGCGATGAATTGTTTGGCGGTTATTCGCGTTATATGAATTCATTGAAGGTGTGGAAGTTGGTGGGCGGCATCCCCCAACCGGTACGTGGGTTTGCTGGTTCTATTTTTGAGCAAGCTTCCAAATTGGAATGGAACAAGGTCACATCGCAAGGCAGACTCGCTACGCGGTTTTTTCATTTGGCGAAAATTTTCAAAACGAAGAGCGCCGATGATTTATATTGGAAGTTTAGTTCAAATTGGGAACAGCCCGGTGATGTGGTGATTGGCGGACATGAGCCTTCTGCTTTTCATCTCGCGCCGGAGAATGCGCGTTTACTGCCCAGGTTTGCCGAACGCATGATGTACATTGATTTTCAAACATATCTGCCCGATGATATTTTGGTGAAACTAGATCGCGCCAGCATGGCAACCAGCCTGGAAGGTCGCGTTCCATTTTTGGATGATCATCGTGTGGTTGAGTTTACGTGGCGGCTTCCGCTGAGCATGAAGATTCGTGCAGGGCAGGGCAAGTGGCTGTTGCGACAGGTCTTATATCAATATATACCGCAGAAAATGATTGACCGCCCCAAAATGGGATTTGGTGTGCCGATTGATTCGTGGTTGCGTGGTCCGTTGCGTGATTGGGCTGAAAATCTTTTGGATGAAAAGCGTCTGAGCAGTGAAGGTTATTTAAACCCGGAGCCGATTCGCAAGCGATGGCTTGAACATATGCAAGGAAAGAAGAACTGGCAATACCCATTATGGTATGTGTTAATGTTCCAGGATTGGCTGGGGCATGCCATGGAAGTTGGAATGCATTAAGTATGGGAAACAATCCCCACAGGATTACATTATTTTTTCATGACCTCGGCGGCGGCGGAGCGGAACGGGTCATGGTTCAATTGACGCGAGGATTTATCGAAAGAGGTTTTTCAGTGGATTTGGTTCTGGCAAAGGCGGAAGGTCCGCTTGTTGCTGAAGTGCATCCAAAAGCGCAGATCACTAACTTGAACACGAGAAATCCCTTCATCATGTTTGTGGGACTTATAAAATATCTCCGCACTACAAAGCCTGATGTTTTACTATCTCCATTTGAGGTGACTAGTATTATTGCAATTCTGGCAAAAAGAATATCCAGAGTATCTACAAGGATCGTTGTGCGGATATCGGTTCACTTATCGAAGAACAAACGCACAAAATGGAAGAAGCTTGTCGAGCGCTGGGTGATTTCACATGTTTATCCATCAGCTGATCGGATCATAGCTGTGTCGCAGGGTGTGGCGGATGACTTGTCATCGTATGCTGGCTTGCCTCTTGAAAGCATCAGCGTGATCTATAACCCTGTTGTGTCGGAGAAACTCTTGCAGGCGGCGATAGAACCAGTCGCTCATTCTTTTTTTATGAATGATCAGACTCCCGTCATTCTAGGTGTGGGGCGGTTAACAGAACAAAAGGACTTTTCAACATTGATCAGGGCGTTTGATATTCTTCGTAAAAAGATTCCAGCGCGGTTGATAATTCTTGGCGATGGAGTGGAACGAAAGATGTTGGAAGAATTAATTCTCTCACTTGGCTTGCGAGATGCAGTTGACCTGCCTGGGTTCATGTTGAACCCTTTTGCTTTTATGAAGAAGGCTTCGGTTTTTGTGCTCTCGTCAAAGTGGGAAGGGTTGCCAAATGTATTAATTCAAGCATTGGCTTGTGATTGCCCGGTCGTCAGCACAGACTGTCCGAGTGGCCCATCTGAAATATTAAACACTGGACAATATGGTCAGCTTGTGCCAGTTGAGGATGTAGAAGCAATGGCAAAGGCAATCGAAGCGACACTCAGCGGTGAGATTCGTCAACCACCGCAAAGCTGGCTGGAGCAATACCAACTGGATGTGATCACACGACAGTATGAAGTTGTTCTTGGTGTAAGCTAACAAGTAAAAATAATGAATAATCAAACTCCTCATAAAGCAGATCAACCTTTTTCGATTTTGTTAATCGGCACGCAAATGGCGCTGGCTGGCGCACAAAAAGGGTTGCTCGATCAAGCGCACTGGTTTAAATCTCATGGTCATGATGTGATGGTTGCCTTTTTTTACGATAAAGAAAACCTACATGAAAAATGGAAGGGTACAGTTGATTTTCCTATTTTGAATTTTCATGCCTATCAACCTGGCGCAGGGATGCTTCGTCAATCCTTGTTTTTGATCAGAGGAGTTTGGCGGTTATGGAAGTTACTTCGGCGGAGAAAATTTGATGTTGTTGAAACCTTCACACACGATAGCAACCTACTGGCGTTGCCATTTGCGTGGCTGGCAGGAGTCCCAGTTCGAATTGCAACGCATCGCGGAGAAATTGAAAACTTCCCTCTATGGCGCGAAAAATTACATAGTTGGATAATTAATATTGGCATTGCTGATATGCTAATTGCGGTCTCTGAGCAGACACGACAAAAGGGTATTGCAGAGGGTGTAAAGCCTGAAAAGGTTATTGCAATTCCTAATGGAGTTACGCCTTTTGATACTGCATCCATAGATCGAATACAAGCTCGTAAACAGTTAGGGTTGGCTGGGGATAATATTTTTTTGTTGGCGGTTGGTCGTCTTACATATCAAAAAGGGCATGAGTTTTTCGTGCAAGCTATGCCTAAAATATTGAACCGTTATCCAAATGTCAAAGCTGCACTATGCGGGGATGGTCCACTGTATCCACAATTGGAGAATCAAATCCGCAAACTCGGTTTAGTTGAGCATGTGCGCTTGTTAGGAGTGCAATCTAATGTTGCGCCACTTCTTGTAGCATCGGATGTGTTTGTGCTCCCCTCGCGTTCGGAAGGTTTATCAAGGGCATTAATGGAAGCTATGGCGGCGGGTGTGCCGGTCGTTGCTACGCGGGTGAATGGCATCAAAGACCTGATTACAGATAAAGTGCATGGCTTGCTCGTGTTTCCTGAAGACGCCGATGCGTTGGCAGATTCCATATTACAATTGCTTGATAATCCGCAGATGATGACTGATTTAAAGCTTGCTGCGCGTGCGCATGTTTTACATTTCCATTCAACCGACGGCATGTGCAAAAAATACGCAGAACTTATGCAAGCTCTTCTAACGACGCATGGATAATTAATTGTAGAATGAATAATTTGCTATCTAAAAAAATAGAACATATTTTATTGTTGTTTCTTGGTGCATGGGTACTTTCTGGTGCTTGTACCGAATTTTATAACATTGCTTGGGGCACTGGCAACTGGGTGGGGCAATTTTCATTCAAGTGGTTCCTGTTTTTTATAATTTTTATTTTATTTTGTTTGGCCTGTTTAGGATGGCTTCTGATTTTAGTGTGGGCTCCTGAAAAAACAATCTGGTTGCTTAAGTATCCATCCAAATTGCGAGCTGGATTAAAACCCGTGCGCTGGTTGCTCATCGGCGTTATATTGTTTTTACCCGCCTATCTTTTCGAATATACACCCTGGGGTTTGGTATTTGATGAGCTGAACTTACGAAAACTGATTTGGGCGCTTTCTGCTGTTCTTATTGGCTGGCTGTTGAGCGTTGGGTCCGATCAACTTTTTCGTTGGAAGGAATTATTGATTGGTTTGGTGTTGACTTCGGGTGTCTATATTTTTTTTTCACAACTTCTAAACATTACGAACTACCCGTTTTCGTTGGGGTGGTCAGAAGGTAATCGACTGTGGGATTATTCCATTTTATTTGGACATTCCATCTATAAATATCCTGCTGAAAAAACCATCCCGGTTTTTCTTGATTTAGGGAGGCAACTTTCAGGTGGGCTTCCATTTCTAATTCCCGGCATAAACATTTGGTCTGAACGGTTATGGTTGGGATTGATTGACATCATTCCATATCTGATCTTGGGTTGGCTTGCCTTTAAACTTCCCGGCAAAAAAAATTCATACTGGATTTTGGCAGGCATTTGGGCTTTTGCCTTTGTGGAACAAGGACCGATTCATTCGCCTCTTTTGCTATGTGCCATACTGGTTGCTTTTGCCTGGGGACGGCCCTTGTGGCTCGCGCTTCCGTTAATCGTTGGCGCAGGTTATTTCGCTCAACTAAGTCGTTCCACCTGGTTGTTTGCGCCTGGTATGTGGGCAGTCATGCTTGAGTTTGGAAGCGCAAAACTGCAAGATAACCGTTTGAATAAAATAGCCTGGATGCGTGCAATTTCTGTGGGTTTGGTGGGAATTCTGGGCGGCTATTTAATCCCTCAATATTTTTTGCCTCTTTATTATTGGCTCAGTGCCCAACTCAACGGATCAGGGGGTAACTTGAGTTTGGGCGCCGGGCTTACCATTTCTTCTGTTGGCAACCAAATTTCTAATCAGCCTCTGCTCTGGTATAGATTATTTCCTAATCCAAGTTATGATCCCGGCATATTGTTGGGGCTGACGCTGGCGGTTGTCCCGTTATTGATCATCCTTATTTATCTTATTATGACCCGACAATGGCAATTAAATATCTGGCAAAAATATGCGCTTGGATTGCCACTGCTTGCTTTTCTGGTTGTGGGTTTGATTGTCAGTGTCAAGATTGGCGGTGGCGGGGATTTGCATAATATGGATATGTTCATCATTGGTTTGATGTTTACTGGCGCAATTGCGTGGCGTAATTCCGCCTGGGCTTGGATCGAAAAAACCGAGTCGGCGCCTTTATTGATTCGGCTAACTCTTTTATTCATGATCATCATACCAGCCTATTATTTCTACCTGCAATTAACGCCGAGTGTAATTGACAAGGCAGATTTAAAATGGGTCGCGGTTTTGGCAGATATGCCTCGCACTAGACCACTACCTGAATTCCGGCCAACGGACACTGAGGTAGCAGAAGCGTTGTCTGTGATCCGCCGCGAGGTGGCGAATGCTTCTCAACATGGCGAGGTTTTATTTATGGATCAACGTCAACTGTTGACGTTTGGTTATGTTAAAGATGTTGCATTAGTGCCTGAATATGATAAAAAAGTGCTCATTGATAAAGCTTTAAGTGCTGATGCCCAATATTTCAAAGGTTTTTATAAAGACCTTGCTGCCCAGCGTTTTGCCTTGATCATTACCAACCCTCTGCACGAAAATACCCAAACAAGCGCCGACGATTTTAACGAGGAAAATAATGCCTGGGTCAAATGGGTGTCAACTCCAATCTTATGCTATTATGAACCAGTTGTTACGTTGCGCAAGGAAATTATAGAGTTATTGATTCCCCGTTCTGATATATCAGGATGTGCTCAAGCGCTTCCGTAAAATAATTTGTTTTAAAACACCTGATATCAATGGTAGCCACGCATAAAAGGCTTGTTTATTGCCAAACTAGTTTAATAGTTTACTTAACCAGTATTCTCTAACGTTGGTAAGAACGAAAGCCCTGATTGTGAAAATATAGAATGTTTATCTTCATCCTTGCCCTATGTATTTTATGGATTGGCAGTTTGTCTTGGTTGGCAATTGCTTGTCCATCCAATAAACCTGCCTGGTTGATGGGGTTGTACCTGCTGGTCAGCGCCAATATAACTTTAAGTTCTTACATTGCAAATAGTTTCTATTTGTTAAATCAACGTTGGGCGATGCTGGGCTTACACATGTTAATTGGGGGACTTGGCTGGCTAGTCTGGAAACGGATTGGCAAACCAACTCTATGGTTGCCTTTTCAAAATTGGAAAATAAAATTTGATATCCAGTGGCTGAAGCGCGAGCCGGTTTTGGCTCTATTCATGTCAAGCCTAACCGTATCCTATATCTTTGCTTTGGCGCAGGTGATTCTGATTCCCCAGAACAACATGGATAGTCTCAGCACGCATCTCTCACGGATCGGATTTTGGCTCCAGCATGGATCATTCTTCCCATGGCAAACAACTACCCCCGATCAAGTTTGGTATCCAGTTGTTGCCCAACTTCAAACCTATTGGACATTATTATTTTTGGGCAATGACCGCATGGTGGGAATTGTTCAATGGTTGGCAGCATTGATTTCGGGTGTTGGTGTTTATGGATTGGGACGTTTGTTTGATTATCAACAACGTGCATCCGCTTTTGCGGCATTGATCTTTATGAGTTTTCCTTTGGTGGCTTTGCAGGCAACCACTACCCAAACTGACCTCGTGACTGTAGCTTTCTTTATTCCGGCAGTTTATTTTCTGATCTTGGGAATGAGGGATGGGCAATATTCCCTTTTGTCATTATCCGCCATGAGTGTTGGCATGGGCGTTGGCGTGAAAAAAAGTTACTTTATCTTGTTGCCAATTCTGGGAATGATCGTCCTGCTCCTCATTCTGCAATTTGGTAAACGTATTTGGAAGCCGCTTTTATTTTGGTCCGTCAACTTGTTGGTGGCGGTTGCGCTTTTAGGTTCTTATATCTATATATCCAATTGGAAAAATTTTGGGGATATGTTCGGCTCGCCGAATTATATTGAGAACATGATCGAGACACCCCAAACGCAAAATCAAGCGCCTGTAGTCAAGCCAGTTATAGCGCGTATAGCACGACATGGTACAGCACTTGATTCCATGAGGCAAAACCCCAGCATTGGCAGTGATATATTACTTGAAGTGCTTTATAACGCGCCACGCTTGTTCTATCAAGCGTTAGACACAAGTGGTTTGCCCAGACCTTTGGATGGTTATGCTCACAAAGTTAAGATGCGCGTGGCACAGAATTTCTTTAAAACGATTGGCTTTGAAGAAATCGAAGGTAAAGCCTATGCTGCCCCAGGTCACATATTTAGTTTTTCGCAAAAAAATATCAATGAGGAAAGCAATGCCTGGTATGGACCGTTAAGTATCTTTTTGATACTCCCGGCTTTGTTGATTCAATCCTGGCGAGGTGTGCGTCTGCGTTCATGGCTATTATTGATACCTGCAATGGCAATCTTGATCTTTGTGCCCCTTGAGATTATTCTTCGTCCAGGCTGGGATCCTTATCAAGGTCGTTACTTTGCCCCGCTAGTTGCGCTTTGCGCTCCAGTTATGGCAATCTGGTTCAAAGCGAAAAACAACTCTATTTTTGAATGGGTCATTAGTATTTTTTCCGTCATTATTCTTATCGTAACATTGCTCTACAACCCATCCAAACCCACCTTTGGAAAATATGCCGATGAGCTCCATGTTTGGAACAACAGCCGTATATTTATCCAAACTATCCAAAGGAATAAAGACCGCGACCTTTATGTCATGGTGGAAGAAAATGTCCCGGCCGATGCCACATTGGGATACTACGCACCTTTTTTCATTCTCGATTATCCGCTCTTTGGCGAACCTTTGACACGCCGCCTTGTGCCCTTGACAGTAGCATCTCAAATCTTTGACTTGCAATGGTTGCGTGCACAACGTATTGAATACCTTTTGATCCCTCAAGCAGGTGGATATCCCGCTCCGCCAATTGATTATCAGATCGTTACCCATGTGAATGGTTGGAAACTATATGTATATGTTCCAACTCAATAACAATGGATATTGGAAATCATGAATCTTCTGTTTCCATTATTTGGCTATCTCTCCGGTTCATTACCTTTTTCCATCTGGATCACACGCTATGTCAAAAACGTGGATGTGCGTGATGCGGGTTCAGGTCACGCCACGACCACCAACACGATTCGACAGGCGGGCTTTGGCTGGGGTGTGTTGGTATTGATATTTGATATCGCAAAAGGATTTATACCAACCTTGCTCGCGTTGAAATTTACAAACGAAACTTGGCTTGTGGCAGTCACTGCCGCTTGTGCGATCATTGGTCATTGCTGGCCCATCTTCGCACAATTTCGCGGTGGCATGGGGCTTGCAACATTTGGCGGCGGATTGCTTGCAGTAAATTGGTTTGCATTCATCATTGGTCTTGGTTTATTGCTGCTTCTTACTCTTATTGTTCATCATGGCGCGCGTGCCAGTGTTTTCACTGGCATTCTTATAGCACCCATATTTTGGTTCTTCAACTTGCATGGCATCGAATTCTGGATTGCCAGCGTAGGCGGACTTGTGATCGCTTTTCGTTTTCTCATTGATTGGAATCGCAAATATCGCGAACTCTGGTTGGATCGGGAAAAGCAATGAAGCTTGGCATCCTCACCGATTCAACTTGTGATATCCCAAAATATTTAATTGAACAGTATAAACTTGAAGTGGTGCTATCGATTCTGATCATTGATGGAAAAGAATACGCAGATGGGATCGGCATCTCGCGCGAGGACTTCTACAAACGATTGCCCGCTTTTCAAACCCAGCCGACAACTGCTGCGCCTTCGATCGGTGACTTTCACACTCGCTACGACTCCCTCCTCACTCGTGGCTGTGACCATATCCTCTCCATCCACGCCGCCGGATCATTGACCACCATTATCAACTCGGCGCGCCAAGCTGCGCACGATTTCCAAAATAAAGTTACTATCGTTGATAGTCTCTCCCTTTCACTCGGTCTCGGCTTTCAAGTCATCGCTGCCGCCGAAGCCGCAGAAGATGGACTCGAAGCTGCGCTCAATGCCATTGAATCAACCCGTAAGCGACTGCATGTTTTTGCAGCACTGGACACGATGGATAATCTTAAACGCAGTGGACGTGTCCCCGGCGCGGTCGCTGCACTGGGAAGTCTCTTGAAAATCAAGCCAATGATCGAACTAACGAATGGAGAAGTCAAAGCCATCGGTGCAGTCCGCACCACCAAACAAGGCAATGAGCGGATGTTGAAATTATTGTTGGATGGCAGCACGCTTGAAAGGCTGGCGATTCTGCATACTGGTGCAGAACCCCGCGCTAAGGAATTTCTAAATACTGTGATGCAACAAGCCAGTCAATCTGTGCCGCGCGATATTCTGATGGTCAACGTGACCACGGTCATTGGCACACATGTGGGTCCGAATGGTTTGGGTTTTGCGGCAATAAGAAAGTAAAAAATAAAACTCGGAAGTCTTGAAGACTTCCGAGTTTTTGATTTAACCTACGGACTCCAACTCAACGTCCAATCGCCGGGGACAAGCACGCCGATACTAAAAAACTTCATTGTTATAGAACCTTGGGGTAGGGATTTTTCATAACCATATCCGCTAATGAACGGATCGCCCACTTGCGGCATGCTGACTGCGCCACCGCCTCCACCGGCAGGAGGGAAGTTCGGGTCAATGATGAAGGCATCAATAATGTTCGAATCGGATTGCAAGGTGAACTGGAAGAAGAAGCCTGGCTGTGTATCTGCTCGTTCTACGGAAAGTACATGCACGATCTTGTTGCCGACGAGAACATCCTGGTTGATGTTCCTCTTTTGCCCGGGTTGAGGATCAGGACCTGGGTCGAAAGTGAACGAACCACCATTTACATCGATGGATGCTTCCATATAAAAATCCAGTTTCAGAGGCGCCACGAAATCTTTTCCGATCTTGAATGCCCAGTCCAGGCGCATGTCTTCGGGCTTCGCATTTGATTCAGTTTGGGCATAATCAAAGGGCACATCCACGCCGTTTGCATCCTTAATGCTCAACAAGTTTGTGCTCACACCATACGGACGGATGCTGCGATCCGTCCACGCAACATGACCGTAGAGAATATATCCATCAGGCAACTGTGCAACTTTATCCAGCCCCTGTGTGACACCATACGTGTTGATTGCTTGTGTTGGTGTGCCAACGGCAGGTTCCGTTGTTGTAGCGCTGACAGTTTCAGTTGGTACAGGTGTTACTTCATATTCTGTGACCGGCGCAATGGCAGATGGATCGGCGGGCTTGAACGTTAACTTGATTGTCCAATCTTGCGGAGCAGAACCTGCCGGCGTCCCGATCAAACTTGGGAGCTGCAGAGATGCGGTATTGATGTTTGCGGGAATCGTGCCAAACTCCATCGAATACCGCATCGCGCACGTGGAACAATCCTGAACGGCAAGCCGGTAGCCCTGATTTATTTTCAGTTGTGTGCCATCAGGAAGTGTAATGAACGGCGCACGCATATCCATGGGCTCGGGGTTGGGAGAAAAATCTGGCGGTGTGCTGTAGGAATAAATAATCACAGTCTTTTCATGCGTAAGCACGGCTTGTTCTATGGTCACCGTAAAATTCTTGCGTGTGACCGTTAGCGGCTCGGTCAACATCCGCACCTGTGATGATTGATCAATGACGCCAACATTGGGAACATACCCGAACAGGCGCTTCAACGCATTCACGACCGTGGGCTGTGTGGCTAATACGACCAAGGTCACCAATATAAGGACAGCCAGCGCCCACGTCAGGCGTTGTGAAAAAGTTTTTCGTTTCATGTGAGTCTCCTGATTTTTGATTGCGCTTGCATGACCTTCCGCAACGAAGCGGGCGCGCAGGGAATTCATAAATTCCGCATCAGGTTCAGGAACTTTGGCAACGTCTGTCAATGTTCTTTCGAGTTCGGATGGATGAATGTGCTCAGGCATGGTGTGCCTCCATCTGAATGGATAAACGGTCGAGAATGCGCCGGATGGATTTTCGAACCGCATCCTCCTTGCGCCCCAGCAGTTGGGCGATCTCCACGAACGAAAGCTCTGCGGTATAACGCAAACGGATCAACTCGCGTTCATCCTCATCCAGCAAATGGAGCAGGGACTTTAATCGCGCACGGGACTCACTTCGAACGACCGCCTCCAGCGCTTCACTTTGGGATGGATCAGCCATCGATTCATTGATCTCGCTGTGACTGTGAGTCTTGCGAAAGTGATCCATGGCTTTGTTACGCGCGATCTGAAAGATCCATGCTGTGAAGTTGTTGCGGTGTTGATAACGCGGCAGGGCTTCGATTACTGCCATAAACGTTTGGGATGTCAGGTCTTCCGCATCGGGGACACTTTCTACACGGCTGAGGTGATAGCGATAGATAGACCGGGCATAGGCGTCATAGATTTGCGCAAGCGCAGATTGATCCCCAGCCAGCGCGTGCTGAACCGTCTGGACATCCACACCTGCGTGCCGTGGATTTTCATTCTCCATACAAGTCTCCAATGAAGGACTTCATGCAAGCTCTATGATTAAACGGAGAAAATTCCAAAAGCGGACAAATTGCCCCCGTTCTCATAAGACTATAGACAATGAACCATGTCTATAGTCTTATGAGAACGCCTGAATCCCAGTCTGCGCCCGCCCTAAGATCAACGCATGGATATCATGCGTGCCCTCGTACGTATTCACCGCCTCCAGATTCATCAAATGGCGGATGACATGGAACTCATCCGAGATGCCGTTGCCGCCATGCATATCGCGTGACATGCGCGCAATATCCAATGCCTTGCCGCAGGAATTGCGTTTGATCAGCGAGATCATCTCAGGTGTGGACTTGCCTTCATCGATCAAACGTCCAACGCGTAATGCGCCTTGCAAGCCCAGCGTGATCTCCGTCATCATATTCGCTAGTTTCAATTGCATGATCTGATTCGCCGCCAGCGGATGTCCAAACTGCGGACGGTCCAATGTGTATTGCCGCGCCGCGTGCCAGCAGAATTCTGCCGCACCCAACGCGCCCCATGCAATGCCATAGCGCGCCTTGTTCAAACACCCAAACGGACCTCCCAGCCCTTTCGCATTCGGCATATAGTTTTCATCGGACACAAAGACTTCGTTCATCACGATCTCGCCCGTGGAACTGGCGCGCAGACTGAACTTGCCTTCGATCTTCGGCGCGCTTAAACCCTTCATGCCCTTTTCCAAAATAAAGCCGCGGATCTCGCCAGCGAGTTTAGCCCATATGATAAAGACATCCGCGATCGGCGAGTTGGTGATCCACATCTTGTTGCCTTGTAGGATGTATCCGCCATCCACTTTCTTAGCGCGGGTTTCCATGCTGGCGGGATCACTGCCGTGATTCGGCTCGGTCAACCCGAAACAGCCGATGAGTTCTCCGCTGGCGAGTTTGGGTAAGTATTTTTTGCGTTGTTCTTCGGTGCCATAGGTGTAAATGGGATACATCACCAATGAACTCTGGACGCTCATCGTGGAGCGATAGCCGCTATCCACACGCTCCACTTCACGGGCAATCAAACCATAGGCAACATGATTCAACCCCGCGCCGCCATATTCCTCTGGAATGGTCGAACCCAGGAAGCCCATCGCTCCCATTTCATCCATGATCTCGCGGTGGAAGATCTCG
>Ga0302322_100002652_pt1 | contig 15125 bp, 10 predicted proteins | sample Fen_T0_2_FD_203757 | JGI IMG/M metagenome (GOLD analysis project Ga0302322, IMG submission 203757) | Peat permafrost microbial communities from Stordalen Mire near Abisko, Sweden - Fen_T0_2 | ecosystem: Environmental > Terrestrial > Soil > Wetlands > Permafrost | place: Sweden: Abisko... | reverse complement strand
CTGATGCAGGTCGATGGTGTCCGCTTCCGGGCCGTAGCCAACCTTCCTGGCGGTGCCGGTCACGGCCGGCACATTCGCATAGGCCACGCGCTGGTCACCGGTGGCGAGGCTGCTCTGGCCTTCCACAAAACCGCTCCACCATTTTTCCGTGTAGCCGGCGTGAACGCGGATGCGCGTCAGCAGATATTCGTTGTCCACATCCCGCCCATGATCGCGAAAGTCCACCGAACCGGCGGTGCCGGCAATGCCGATGCCTTCCTTGGCTTCAAAGCGCACCCGCGCGTCGCCGCCCAGATCCCATTGGTTGGCGTAAGGATTTTTGGCGCGCAGGTATTCATTGAGGAAGCCGGGGAACGGCGCGGGCGGCGGCGGCGGCGTGTATTGGGCATGCGCGGCGGCGCTGGCGCCAAGCGCGAGCGCGCCGAGCGTGAGTTTGCGGGTCAGATGGTTTCTTTTAGTTTTCATGCACGGGCGGTTTCAGGTTCGGATTGGGGTTCGGATTGGAGGTTGGTTTTGGCCGGCGGCGGCACCGCCGGCGGGAGGCTGGGTTGGGCGTGTTTGCGGTGGGCGTGGATTTCGAGAAATTCGATCAGGCGTTCGCGCAGCGGGTAGTAATCGGGATGCTCCAGCACGGCCTTGCGTTCGCGCGGGCGCGGGAAGTTGACTTCCACAATATCGCCCACTTCGGCGGCCGGGCCGTCGGTCATGCACACGATGCGGTCGCTTAAAAACAGGGCTTCATCCACGTCGTGGGTGACCATGAGGGCGGTGATTTTATTTTTGCGCCAGAGTTCGATCAGCACCTGCTGCAATTCGAAACGCGTGAGGGAATCCAGCATGCCGAAGGGCTCGTCGAGCAGCAGCATCTTGGGCTTGAGGGCGAAGGCGCGGGCGATGCCGACGCGCTGGCGCATGCCTTGGGAGAGTTCGGCGGGCCGCTTGTGCATGGAGTCACCCAGGCCGACAACGGTCAGGTAGTATTCCACGATTTCGTGGCGTTCCGCCTTGCTGGCCGTGTAAAAAACCTGGTCCACCCCGAGCATGACGTTTTCGAACGCGGTCAGCCACGGCAGCAGGGAAGGGGACTGGAACACCACGCCACGATCGGGGCCGGCCCCGGAGAGTTCGCGGCCGGCCAGGATGATGCCCCCGGCGGTGATGGCATTCAGCCCGGCCAGCATGGAGAGCACGGTGCTTTTGCCGCAGCCGGAATGGCCGATGAGCGTGACAAATTCGCCCTTCTGGATGTTGAGGTTGAAATCCTGGACGATGACCGCCGGGCCTTTCGGCGTGGGATAGGTCTTGGTCAGGTTAAACAGTTCGACGTAGTTGCTCATGGTTGCACCTCGACGGATTCTTCCTTGATCTCATGCCGGCGGATGGGCGCGCTGCGGGCGCTGCGGCGGCGCGGCCCGGACAAGTCTTCGGGCTCGATGTCCGGCAAGACCAGCTTGCGGGTGATGGCGGTGTGGCGGTCCTGCTTGGAATTGAGCATGACTTCCACCACCTCGCGGCGAAGCTGTTTGAAATGAGGGTCGTGATTGATGCCCTTGCGGTCGCGCGGGCGGGGAATCTCCACTTTGAAGGACGCGCCCAGGGTGGCGCCCGGGCCGGCGGTCAGCGGAATGATCCGGTCCGCGAGATAAATTCCTTCATCCGGGTCATTGGTGATGAGGAGCACGGTTTTTTTGTCCTCGGACCAGATGCGGGAGATTTCATCCTGCAAGGTCGCCCGGGTCAGGGCATCGAGGGCGGAGAGCGGTTCATCGAGCAGCAAAATTTGGGGGTTCATGGCGAGCGCCCGGGCCACGGAAACGCGTTGGCGCATGCCGCCGGAAAGTTCGCCGGGTTTTTTATCGCGCGCCGGGGTGAGGTTGACCATCGCGATGTATTTCTCCACGTGCGCCGCCTGTTGCGCCGCCGGCCAGCCGGGATTCACCGCTTCGGCGGCGAGCAGGATGTTTTCAAAGACGGACAGCCAGGGCAGCAGGGAGTAATTTTGGAAGACCATGCCGCGATCCGGGCCGGGGCCGGTGATGACCTGGCCGTTTAACTTCACCGTGCCGGTGTCCGGTTTCAGCAGGCCGGCGATCAGGTTGATCAGCGTGGTCTTGCCCGCGCCGGAAAAGCCGACAATGGCCACAAACTCGCCTTGCTCGACGGATAAATTGACATCCTTGAGCACCGACGCAGGGCCGAAGCTTTTGCTGACGTGGTTGAGTTCGAGGTAAGGCATAACAGGCTAGGCGGTTTTGAAGCGGCGTTCCACCACGCTCATCAGGCGGTCGAGCACGAAGCCGACGAGGCCGATGGTGAGGATGCAGAGGATGATGTGGGAGTAGTTGAGCGCATTGTATTCCTGCCAGAGGAACCCGCCGACACCGGGACGGCCCGTCAACATTTCCGCGGCCACGATGACGAGCCACGCGATGCCCAGGCTCAAGCGGAAACCGGTGAACATATAGGGCAGGGTGGCGGGAATGAGCACCTTGAACAGTGTCTTGGTGCGGGAGAGCTTCAGCACCTTGGCCACGTTGAGATAATCCTGCGGAATGGCGCGCACGCCGACGGCGGTGTTCAGCACGGTCGGCCACATGGAACAGACGGCGATGGTGAAGAGCGCCCCGAGTTCCGAGGCGTTCTTGCCCGCGCCGAGAAACAGCACCAGCCCCAGCGGCAGCCACGCCAGCGGTGAGACGGGGCGGAGGATCTGGATGATGGGATCAAACGCTTTCGCAAACGTTTTCGACAAGCCGAGCATGAAGCCAATCGGCGTGGCCAGCAGCAGCGCGATGGCGTAGCCCTTGGCGACGAGGATGAGCGAATACCAGGTGAAGCGGAGTATGCCCTGGTCCATTTCGCCGCGTTTTTCAAACGGATGCAGCACATAGTCGCGGCTTTCGCTCCACGTTTTGGCCGGCGAGGGCAGGTCTTTCGAGAGCGTCTGGCTGAGGATATGCCAGATGATTACCGCGACGACCATGCCGATGAGCGGCAGGACGAGCCAGTCGATTTTTTTGAAAAACGCGTTGTTCATGAAATGGCTCAGCCTTTCAGGTTTTTGATCGCGAAGCTTTTCGCGTAGGTTTCCAGGTCGGCGGCAGGGTCGAAGGTGGCGCCGTCGAACAGTGTTTCCGGCTCATTGCTCAGGCCGCCGTGCTGGTAGCCGATTTCTTTCATGGCCGCTTCGTAGATGTCGGTGCGCATGACCTGTTTGGCGATGCCTTCGTAATCGGGCGCGCCGGTGACCAGGCCCCAGCGGCGGTATTGCGAGAGGAACCATTTGGCGTATTTCGGCTGGGGATAATTGCAGTTGCGAGCGCTGAAGATCATGTAGTTCGGATCTTCCTTGGTGCGGCCGTCGCCGTAGTCGTAGTGGCCTTGCAGGCGGCCGAGAATGGTCTTGGGATCGCAGTTGATATAGGTCGGTTTGCTGACGATCTGGGCTTGTTCGGGGCGATTGTCCAGGTTGTCCAGCCAGACGCTCGCCTCGTGCAGCGCCTTGAGCACGGCCTTGACGGTCTGCGGATTCTTGTCGGCGAAATCGGCGGCGAAGGCGCAGACTTTTTCCGGGTGATCCTTCCACATGTCCTGCGTGGAAACGGAGGTGAAGCCGATGTTGTCCGCGATGGCCCGGGCATTCCAGGGTTCGCCAACGCAGAACCCGTCCATCTTGCCGATCTTCATGTTGGAGATCATCTGCGGCGGTGGCACGGTGATGAGCGAGACGTCCTTGTCGGGATTGATGCCGCCGGCGCCGAGATAATAGCGCATCCACAGGGCGTGCGTGCCGGGCGGGAAAGTCATGGCGAAGGTGAGCGGTTCACCGAGGCTTTTGGCCTGATCGACAAAGGGCTTGATGGCTTTCGGGTCCGCGCCAACTTTGCCCTTCCATTCGGTTTTGAGCGTGATGGCCTGGCCGTTCCGGTTCATCAGCCACGGAATGATCATGGGTTTTTTCGGCGAGCCGGCGAGGCCCATCGTGCTGGCCAGCGGCATGCCGAGCAGCATGTGGCTGGCCTGGATGGTGCCGCTGGAAAGGCTGTCGCGGATGGCCGCCCAGTTGGCGCCCTTGGTCACGGTGGAATTGATGCCGTATTTCTTGAACAAACCTTTTTCATGCGCGATGACGATCGGCGAGCAGTCCGTCAGGGCAATCATGCCAAAATTCAGCGCGGCGGTTTCCGGCGCGTCGCTGGCGTAGGCGGAGCCGACCCAGCCTTTGGGCAGGCCGGCGAAGAGGGCGGTGAGGGTGGCGCCTTTGATCGCCTTTCCGAGAAAGGCGCGGCGGGAGAGTTCAGATGGGGAGTTTTTTTGGTTTGGTTTCATGGGGATTGGGTTTTATGACTTACACCACGGCCGCGCAGGAATCATTCGAGCGGGCGGTTTCGTTCCGGTCATCACGGCCAGAGCGCGGGAATTCGCCCTGCGGGGTTAAACGGCGCAACTGGCTGGCCTGGGCAAAAATATCCGCCCGGAAAATCTGGCGGCAAAAGGCGAAGTTGATGGGCGTGGTGTCGGGGCAGAGGCCGCTGGCGCGGACGAGTTCCAGCACCCAGGCGGCCTTGTCGCCGGAAGGTTCGTTGGCATCATTGCGGCTGAAGACACAAAAATCCGGCACCACGGCCTGCTGGCCATGGCCCAGGTCCATCGCGCCGGTGAAACCGTGGCGCAAGGCCGCCGTCGTGGCCCCGACATATTCCGGTCGCGCGAGCGTGGTGATAACCGTCTCGAAATTTTCCGGCTGGTCGCAGTATTCGCACGCCTCCAGCAGCGCGGCGATGAGCGCCACGTGTTCGCTGGCGCGGGCTTCGGCAAAATCCCGCCGCACCAGCAGCACTTTTTCCGGATGCCCGGCATCAAATTCCGCGCTGGTCGCCGCGATCCAGCCGGCGCGAGCCTGGACGGCGGCGGAGTTCCAGGGTTCCCCCACGCAAAAGCCGTCCAGATGACCGGCCTTCAGGTTCGCCACCATCTGCGGCGGTGGCACGACCACCACGCGCACGTCACGATCGGCATCAATGCCGTGCGTGGCCAGCCAGCGCCGCAGCAGGTGACGGTGCGAGGAAAACGGGAACACCACGCCAAAGGTGAACGTCTTTTCCCGCCGGGCGCGCCGGATTTCTTCGCGCAGCGTGGCGCCGTCACGCACCCCGCGCTGCCAGAGGTCATTGGCAAGGGTGATGGCGTTGCCGTGGAGATTCAGCACGAGTCCGGTGAGGCAGTCGCAGCGAACGGAGCCGATGCCCAGCGAGGCGGCCACCGGCATGGCGGCGAGCGCGTGCGCGGCCTCCAGCTCGCGATGAATGATCTTGTCGCGGATCGTCGCCCAGCCCAGCTCACGGCGCAATTCAACCGCCACGCCATATTTTTGAAACAGCCCCAGCTCTTTCGCCATCACCAGCGGCGCGCAATCGGTGAGCGGCACGAAGCCCAGCCGCAGGGCGCGGCTGGCAGAATGATGGCTGGTGGCGGTCTGTGTCTTTTTGTTCATAGCGCGGCAAATTCGGTTGCCACGCGGGGTTTAAGCCGTGTTCGTGCCAGAAAGGCCGGTTGGCGCGATGACTGCTACTCTTTGTTTCAATGCAAATCATGAAAGGGATTCATCAATGAGTGCGCCCCTCGACAGTCGGCAGCTCCGGGCCTTCAGCGTGTTGGCGCGCACGGGCAGCTTTACGCAGACCGCTCGCGAGCTGCACCTCACGCAATCGGGCATCAGCCACTCGATGAAGGCGTTGGAAGGCGAAACGGGCTGTCGTCTTTTGGACAGGCTGGGCAAAAAAGTGGTGCTCACGCAGGCGGGCGAGCAGTTGTTGCAGCATGCGGAGAAAATTTTAACGGAGATGGAATCCGCCCGGGAAGCGCTCACGCAGCTGGGCAAATGGGGGCGCGGCCGGCTGCGGTTGGGGGCCAGCACCACGGCCTGCCAGCACTTGATTCCTCCCGTGTTGCGCGAGTTCAAGGAGAGCTTTCCGCAACATGCCATCAGCATCGAGCCCGGCGACTCGCCCGCCCTGGTGGCCTCGCTGTTGCGGCATCGCATTGACCTGGCGCTGACGCTGGAATCGGAGAACGAGGCGCAACTGGAGTTTCATCCGTTGTTCACCGATGAGTTACATTTCATCGTTTCCCCGCTGCATCCCTGGGCGCAGGCCGGCCGGGTGGAGCGGACTGAGATCCCGCGCCAGAACTACATCTTTTACAGCAAGCACAGTCTCACGTTCCGGCTGATCGAGGATTATTTCCGGAATGAAGCCATGGCGCTGAACACCGCGATCGAGGTGGGGGACATGGAGGCGACGAAGGAGTTGGTGAAGCTGGGGCTCGGGATCAGCGTGCTGGCCAGGTGGATTTGCCAGAAGGAAATTGACGGCGGCTCGCTGGTGGCGTTGCCCCTGGGGCGGCGCAAGCTGACGCGCAACTGGGGCATTCTCCATTGGCGCGCGCGCCGGCTGAACCTGGCCGAGGAAACCTTCATCGGCCTGTGTGAAGCCGCCACGGCGCTGCTGCATCACTGACGCAAAAGCCCGCTGGAAACCGCGGCCCACGCCCGGGTGGGGCGTGGGCCGGGCGGCGGGAAGTTACTCGCTGATCGTGATTGATTTCGGCTTGGCTTGCTCCGCCTTGGGCAGCGTCACTGTGAGGATGCCATCCTTGTAGGCGGCTTTTACCTGGTCGCCGGAAACCGCGGTTGGCAGCGTGAGCGCACGGGAGAACCGCCCGAAATAACGCTCCTGCCGGTGGACTTCGGTGTCTTCCTTAACTGCTTCCGCCTTGCGTTCGCCGGCGATGACCAGCACGCCGTCCTGCAGTGACACCTCAATGTCCTCGCGCTTCAGGCCGGGCAGTTCCGCGCGGATGGTGAAGCCGTCTTTGTCTTCCTGTACATCCAGCGCCGGCGCCCACGCCTGCAACGGCGATTCAAACAGCCGGTCGAGTTCATCCTGCAAAGATGTGAGCCGGCCAAATGTGGGCCAGGCCAGGCCGGGACGTTGATATTGCATCAGTTTCATATTGTTCCTTTGGTTAAGTTAAGTGTTTGGTTGCATCCGACACCTTCTCTTTAGCTGGCGCGATGCCAACCTTGCCAGGCGGCGGAAAACCTTGAAAATACATGGAATTATGGAGGTTATGCTCGCAGGCGAAACCGGTAGGTGGAAAAATCTGGCACACTGACTGTGCCAAGGGGCGATTCCGGTTGGCACGGCTGGCACAGTGAAAACAAAAACCCCAAACCGTTTCCGGTTTGGGGTTGGTGGCCGGCGGGTCGCCGTCCAAATACTGTCTAGTCGAACGCGTGGCCGGCGCAGCAGAGCACGTTTTTGACCTTGTGCCGGACGAGGTCTTTGACGCAGGTGCGGGCGGGGCCCATGTATTTGCGCGGATCAAATTCCTTCGGGTTTTCCGAGAACACCTTGCGGATGCCGGCGGTCATCGCCATGCGGAGATCCGTGTCAATGTTGACCTTCGTGCAACCCACCCGGCGCGCGACTTCGATGTCGGCTTCCGGCACGCCTTGGGCGTCGGGCATCTTGCCGCCGTACTTGTTGATTTCGGCTACGAGATATTGCGGCACGCTGGAGGCACCGTGCAACACCAGCGGGTAATCGCCGAGGTTCGCGTCCATGAGCGCTTTCTTGATGGCTTTGAGGCGTTCGAGATCCAGGTGCTGTTCACCCTTGAACTTGAAGGCGCCGTGGCTGTTGCCAATGGCGACGGCGAGGGAATCGCAGCCGGTTTCCTTGACGAACTTGACGGCTTCGTCGGGGTTCGTGTAGTGGCCGCTGGTGGAGTGGGCGCCGCCCTCTTCACCTTCGTCAAACTGGGCGCCGACCAGATGGCCGAGCTCGGATTCGACGGAGCAGTTATACTTGTGGGCGTATTCCACGACCTTTTTGGTGACTTCGACGTTCTTTTCCCAGGGTTCGTGCGAGGCATCAATCATGACGCTCGTGAAACCTTCGTCGATGCATTGCTTGCACAGATCAAACGTGTCGCCATGGTCCAGATGGACGGCGATCGGGATGTTGGAAAGGCTGACGGCGGCCTCAATGAGCTTTTTGAGGTAAACCGGGTTGGCGTATTGGCGCGCACCCTTGGAGATCTGGAGGATCAACGGGGCTTTTTCCTCTTCGCAGGCTTCGACGATGGCCTGGATGAGTTCCATGTTGTTGACGTTGAAAGCACCGAGGGCATATTTGCCCTTGAGCGCTTTGGCGAACAGGTCTTTGGTATGTGTCAGTGGCATAAATTATCGTTTCTGTTGTGGGACAATGTCCCCGGTTTCTCCGACGGGCAGAAATGATAGGAAATCGCGGCGGAAAGAAAAACAAAAAAATCGTGTGGTTTGTTGGTAGTAACGCTAATGGAAAGCAGTTTATAAGGGTCGCTCCGGCGGGTCTGCCGACGGCGGCCCGCGCGCGGGCGGAAGACGCCGGTTCCGCGACTTCCGGTCAAACCACCGGCAGCGGCGTAAACGCCCGGCCCAGCACCGGGGCGCTCTTCGTCTTGAGCCAGTGCTCCAGCACGCCGGCATAGACGTTGCGGAAGTCCACATTGTATTTCACGTCGCCCTGGAACAAGTCGGCCGGGGCCAGGCTTGGATACTGGCCCAGCAACCCCGCTTTCACCTGGTTGCCAATGATGAACATGGGGGCCGCCGCGCCATGGTCGGTGCCGCCGTTGGCGTTTTCCGCGACGCGCCGGCCAAATTCACTGAAGGTCATTACCAGCACGCGCGACATGTTGCCCTGGGCTTTCAGGTCATCGGTGAACGACTTTACCGATTCCGCCAGATCCCCCAGCAGCCGCTGCTGCGAGCCCAACTGGTTGGTGTGCGTGTCGTAGCCGCCTTGCGAAACATAGTAAATTCGCGTGGGCAGACCGCCGCCGATGAGCTGCGCCACAAGTTTCAGCGCATTGCCGAGCTGCGAGCCGGGATACACGGCCTGGTTTTTCACGCGGGCGGCAATGCTGCGCACTTCATCGGAGCTGTGCTGCGCATCGAGGGCGGTGCGCGTGATGAAATCCACCGCCCGCCCGCCGGTCATGGGCATCCCCGCCGGCAGCATGGCGATGCTGCCGCCGGAATTCTCGTCCGGTTGCGGCTCGGACATTTCCAGCTCGTTTAATTTTTTATAGGACTCTTCCGTGGCGCTGCCATTGGCCACGAAGCGGTAGTTCTGCGGGTTGTTAAAAACGATGCCCTTGGGCTTGGCGGCAAAAAAAGCCTGCGGCAACTGGCTGCCAATGGTGACCCCCACCGTCGGGTCGGCCCCGGCGCAGGCGTTGTCAAAATAGCGGCCCAGCCAGCCGTATTTCTCCACGCGGTCGGTGTCGCTCGCAGTCTGCCAGATTTCAGTGGAGCGGAAATGCGAGCGGTTCGGGTTCGGATAGCCCACGCCCTGAATCACCGAGAGCTGGCCCGCGTCGTAAAGTTCCTTGAATCCTTTCATCGCCCCGTGCAAGCCCACTTCGCCGTTCAAATGCAAAACCTTGTCTGCGGTCAGGCCGAGCGTGGGCCGCGCGCGATGATAATGATCATTGGCGAAGGGCACCACGGTGTTGATGCCGTCATTGCCGCCGGCCATTTGCAGCACGACCAGGATCGTGCCGTCCTTGCCCGTGTCCACTTGCGTGGACGAATCTGCCGCCTGCGCCTGCAAGGCGGAAAAGGTGTCGGCCAGAAACGCCGGCACCGTCCAGGACAGGGCGCTGCCGAGCACGGTGCGGCGCAGAAATTCGCGCCGGGTCTGCAAGGTGATTTCGTTTTTCATATTCGCAAGTGGTGGTTTTATCGCGCGGGTGGTTCAAGCCACCTGGTAGTCTGGTGTGGACATCATCAGGCGGATGGCCGTTTGGATGTCCGCCTCCGAGAGCTTGGTTTTGGGGTTGAGAAATTCGCGCAGGGTCTGTTCCTGCCCGCTGGTCAGCGAGGTTTGAAACAGCCGCTGTTCCAAGGCGGGGATCAGCAGGCCTTTGTCCTCCCGCTGATCCGGTGTCAGGATTTTTTCCACGTTGACCTTGCCCAGGCGGACGCGCTGCATGGCTTTCATGGCTTTTTCCCCGCCGGGCCCGCCCGGTTTTTTGGCGAAATCATTCGCGCTCAGCGGCGGCAGCGTGCCTTCCACCAGCGACTGCGCGTCGTTGTAGCGGGTGAGCAGCGTGTTGGTGGTGATCCAGGTGATGCCGCCATCCCAGCCCTTGACGTTGGGGGGCGCGAACAGATCCTGGCCGAGCTGCCGCAGCATGCCCCAGCTTGCCAGCGTGGGCGGCAGTTCGTTCTCCAGCATCCGCACGCTGCCCACGAGCCATTGCACGGGGCTTTTCACCTGGTTGCGCCGTACCGCCGGCGCGTAAAACTCCTCGCTGCGAAACAGCTCGTGGAGAAACGGTTTGAACTGGTTGCCATGCGCGCGGAGGCTGGCCGCCAGCGTTTCGTTCCAGGCCTCCGATGGCACCTGGCCGGCGAAATAATTCCACAGCTTCGCCGTGATGAAACGCGCCGCCTGCGGTTGCCCGACGATGATCTGAATCACGTCGTCGCCGTTAAAATTGCCGGTGCGGCCCAGGCAGGTCTTGTTGCCGTCATCATGGAGGCGCGGCCGGAAAATAAATTTCTGTTCCAGTGGTTCCAGCGACCAGCCGGTGAGCGCCCGCGCCGCCTCGGTGATGTCTTTCTCCGTGTAATGCCCTTCGCCGAGCGCGAACAATTCCATGACCTCGCGCGCAAAATTTTCATTGGGATGATCCTTTTTGCTCTGGCCCTGATCCAGCCAGATGAGCATCGCCGGGTCCTTGCCGGCTTCCAGCAGCAATTGCGGCCACGCGCCGGTGGCGAGGCGCCGGAACAGTTCGTTCTGCCGCCACATGAAATACGGATTGCGCACCTTTTCGACGCTGGTGGCGAAATGGCCGTGCCAGAACAGCACCAGTTTTTCCTGGAGCGGCCGCGGCCCGCGCGCCATGCGTTGCAGCCACCAGCCGCGCAGTTCCAGCATCCGCCGCTGGAAAACCTGCTGTTCCTCCCGCTGCAATTTCTTTTTTTCCTCCGGCGTCGCGGTTTTCACGGCCTCGCGAAACTGGCGCATTTCCTCGCCATTCGGCTTCGCCCAGTCGGGATTCAAGGTCGGGTCGGGGATTTTCTCGTAATCCACCAGCCGCGCCACCGCGCCGTCCAGACCGAGGTCGGCCAGCGCCTGGATTTCCGCGGGCGGACCGCCGAAGCCGGCGCGGTTCAACAGGTGCGCCGCTTTCGCATAATCCCAATCAGTTGATGAAATCGGCTTAAGCATGCAATTCAAAAGACGAATGCCATGTCAGTCAGGTTTCACGACATTTGCGCGTCGGTAGGCATGGCAACCCGTACCGCCGCCCAGTTCAAGTTGGGTTCGTTTTACAGTCCCCCCTTTTGCAGCTGCCTTCCGGGTCAGGGCGTGGGCAGGTGTGTCCTGGCCTGCTGGAATGGCCGGGGGTGCGGGCGGTGAATCCGCCATCCGAGTCGTCCTCAGTGTGATTTGAAACACGATTTCGCTCGTGGAGTCAGCATGGCAGAAGCTCCGAGGAGATAAAGCGAAAGCAACCGGGCTCAAATTGCGGAACTTTACACTGACTCGATTCTTTGCGGGACTGAGGCTGGCCCCTTTCAATCTGCTGGTGGCGCAATCTGCACCGCTGGCGCTTAACCGGGGCGGCGCCGGCCGCGACGCGGCCGGTGGCAACCATAATCTGGCTGCTGGCAATGCGGTCGGAAGCGATTCGGCCTTTGGCCGCCCCCCTCCGATCCTGTGGCCACTCTATGCCACCTGACAAACCGGCCGTCTGCGCTACCCTGAAACGACGCACCCTTGTTTTCATTTTGAAATACCGCCCCGTCGGCTAATGGCGGCCTCGTTTTCCGGCCCCTGCATTTTGCCCGGCGCCGTATGGGCGGGCACAAGCGTGACCCCAACCCCATGAATTATTTTTCTCCCCGCGACTGTTTTTCCTGCCGCCTCCGCCGCATGGTCTGCGTGGCCGGCCTTTGGCTGGTTGCCATCGCTGCCTCGGCCGCCGCACCGGTCACCTGGTTCAAGGCCGATGCCATCACCGGTGTTGCGCAAGGGGGTACGGTATCCGCCTGGCTGGATGCCAGCGGCAACGGCTACCACGCGGTGCAGGCGTCAGCGGCCCAGCGGCCGACCTATGTGGCCAACGCCGTCAACGGCCGACCCGCCGTGCGGTTTGATGCGGCCAGCAGCACCTGTTTGAATTTTACGCGGCCGGTGCAGGATGATTTCTCCATTGTGGGCGTGTTCCAGAGCACGCAGGGACTGGGTTCCGGCACGTTGTATTATCAGGGCGCGGGTCTGGTGAACGGCGAAGTCGGCGGGGTTACGGCGGATTTTGGCATGTGTCTCTTTGCCAATGGCTCGATTTGCGCCGGCACGGGTGGTCCTGACGTGGCGGTCACTTCCGGTGCCGGCTTTGCCGACGGACGGCCCCATGTGTTTGTGTTCAAGCGAACGCGGTCCACGGGCAGCCTCGCGCTTTATGTGGATGGGTTGCTGGCCGGCACGACCACCGGCAGCACTGCGAGCCTGAACGCCCCGGCCGTGCTGACGCTGGGGGCGCAGCAGACGCTGATCAATTATTTGAGCGGTGACCTCGCCGAGGTGCAAATTTTCGCCAGCGCACTGTCCGATGCGGACCGGCAAGCCGTGGAAAACACGCTGTTTCAGAAATATCAACTCGCGCCGGCCACGCCCACCGGGCTGTATTTGCAGGCGCAGGGCGGGCTCTTGAGTTTGAACTGGCAGGCGGCGAGCGGCGCGGCGGGCTACCTCATCAAGCGTTCCCCGACGCCGGACGGCCCCTTCTTCAGTATTGCCACGAATGCGGCGACCACCTTTGCCGACCCCGCGGCGCTGGGCACCAATCTCTATTATTACGTGGTCGCCGCGTACAACGGGGCCGGCCAAAGCGCCGATTCGACCGCCGTGGGCACGGCCGCGCTGCTGTCGGCGCATGACCAGCCCGGACCCAGCAGCCGGACGACGCCGATTGCCATTTCGGAAATCATGTATAAACCCGCGGCCCGCCCTGACGGGCTCAATCTGGAGTTCATCGAAATCTACAATTCCAATCCGTGGTTTCACGATCTCAGCGGCTACCGGATCACCTGTGCGGACATGAACTACACTTTCCCCTCGGGCACGACGATTGCCGCGAATGGCATCCTGGTCATCGCCGCCTCGCCCACCGCCATTCAAAGTATTTACGGCATCACCAATGTTCTGGGACCTTACACCGGCAGCTTGAAAAAAACGGAGACGCTCCAGTTCTTGGATGAGCAGGGCGCGGTGCTGCTGACGGTGCCATACACCGATGTTTATCCCTGGCCGGTGGCGGCCACGGGCACCGGCCATTCGATCATTTTGGCCAATCCCACCTACGGCGAAGGCGATCCGCACGCCTGGGACATCAGCGATGCCGTGGGCGGCTCGCCGGGCACGGCGGCGATTTTTCATCCCCAGCCGCTGCGCAACGTGGTGATCAATGAAATCCTGCCGCATTCGGAAAATGGCTCCCAATTCATTGAGCTGTACAACCACAGCGGGGCAAGCGTGGATGTTTCCGGCGGAATTTTGACCGACGATGCCGCCCTCAGCAAATTTGTCATCCCCGCCGGCACCGTGCTCGGTCCCGGCGGTTTCGTGGCCTTTCCGCAGGCGCAATTGGGCTTCACGCTGAATGGCGCGGGAGGAACAATCTACCTCCTTCAGCCCGATCGCAGCCGCGTGCTCAATGCCGTGCAGTTCGGGGCCCAGGCGGATGGCGTTTCGTATGGCCGCTGGCCGGACGGCGCAAATGATTTTTATGCCTTCACGAGTGGCACACCGGGAACGAATAACAGCGCGATTTTGGTGGGCGACATTGTCATCAACGAATTGATGTACGACCCGATCAGCGGCGATGACGATGACCAGTTCATCGAGCTGTTCAATCAGGGCACCAATGCCGTCAATCTGGCGGGGTGGCAATTTACCGCCGGCGTCACGTTCACTTTCCCTGGCGTCACCTTGGCCCCGAATGGTTATCTCGTGGTGGCCCGCAACCTGACGCATCTGCTGGCCCGCTACCCGAACCTGAACAGCGGCAACACCGTTGGCAACTTTAGCGGCAAGTTGTCCCACAATGGCGAACTGTTGACGTTGTCCCGCCCGCAAATTCTCAATACGAATACCCTCCTGCTCGTGGCGGAAGACCAGGTGGCCTATGGCACCGGCGGCCGCTGGGGCCAATGGTCGCACGGGGGCGGCAGCAGCCTGGAGCTGATTGATCCGCGCGCCAACCACCGGCTCGCGGCCAACTGGGCGGACAGCGATGAGACACAGAAATCCGCATGGACCACCATTGAAGCCACCGGCACGCTGGATAACGGCGTGAACCAGGAATCCGCCATAGCCCATGCCCAGCTCGGCCTGCTGGACACCGGCGAATGTTTGGTGGACAACGTCGAGGTCGATTGGGGCACCACCAATTATGTGGCCAATTCCACGTTCGAAACCGGCACGAATGGCTGGTCTTGTCAGGGGACCATGGTCCGTTCCAGCCTGGAAAATTCCGGCTACGCCGGCACCCGCTCCCTGCACGTCCGTTGCAGCGACCGCATCTGGCCGGGCGATAATTCCTGCCAGGTCAATCTGAACGCCAACACCCTGGCCGCCGGGCAGACGGCCACCTTGCGCTTCAAGGCCCGCTGGCTGCGGGGCTGGCCGGAGGCCTTGTTGCGCTTGAACGGCAACTGGCTGGAAGCCGCCGGCGCCCTGCCGGTGCCCGCCAATCTCGGCACCCCGGGCGCCGCCAACAGCCAGGCCGCCACCCACGCGGGCCCGGCGATTTATAACGTCACGCATTTCCCGGCCGTGCCCGCCGCCAGCCAGCCCGCGGTGGTCAGCGCGCAGGTGCATGCCGCCGCGGGCGTGCAAAACCTCACCCTCCGGTATCGCCTCGATCCTGCGGCCGCGTATGCCGCCGTGACCATGAAGGACGACGGCACCGGCGGTGACGCCGTGGCGGGCGACGGCGTTTTTAGCGCCACTATTCCCGGGCAAACCGCCGGCACACTGGCGGCCTTCTATCTT
>Ga0302322_100002649_pt1 | contig 15132 bp, 13 predicted proteins | sample Fen_T0_2_FD_203757 | JGI IMG/M metagenome (GOLD analysis project Ga0302322, IMG submission 203757) | Peat permafrost microbial communities from Stordalen Mire near Abisko, Sweden - Fen_T0_2 | ecosystem: Environmental > Terrestrial > Soil > Wetlands > Permafrost | place: Sweden: Abisko... | reverse complement strand
GCAGGGCCAGGGGTACGAGCGCCGTCCCTCGCAGGGGCAGGGCTTCGATCGTCGGCCTTCGCAGGGCCAGGGTGGCGACCGTCCCCAGAGCCAGGGGTATGACCGTCGGCCTTCGCAGGGGCAGGGTGGTGACCGGCCGCAGGGCCAGGGGTTCGAGCGGCGTCCGCCGCAGGGGGAGCGTCCCCAGGGGCGCAGCTTCGAGAAGCGTCCCCCGCGGGCCGGCGAGCGGCGTCCTTCGTCCGACCGCCCTGCCCGCCCGGCACAGGGTGGGGACGGCGGGCGTCCGTTCACGCGCCGTCCGGACGGCGCGGGTGCGCCGCGCGGGGCCGAGGGGCGCCCGCAGCGGTCCTGGTCGCCCGGTGGCAAGCCCGCGGATGGCAAGCCCGCCGACCGGCCGCGGACGGACCGGCCCGACGGCAAGCGCTCTCGCCCACCGGAGCGGTCCCGGCCCCGGGACGACGCCGACGGGCGCGGCGAGCGGCTCGCCGGACCGCAGCGTTCCGCGCAGGGTGCGGCGCCGGAGATCCCCGACGAGGTGACGGGGGCCGAGCTGGACCGTGCGGTCCGCACGGAGCTGGCGAGCCTGCACCCGGGTGCGGCCCGCGACGTCAGCCGGCACCTCGTGATGGCCGGGCGCCTGCTCGACGAGGACGCCGAGGCCGCCTACGCGCACGCCTCGGCGGCGCGGGCCAAGGCGGCACGGCTGCCGAGCGTCCGCGAGGCGGTCGGGCTGGCGGCGTACAGCACCGGGCGCTACGCGGAGGCCCTCGCCGAGCTGCGCACCGCCCGGCGCCTGACCGGTTCGAACGAGCACCTGCCCGTCATGGCGGACGCCGAGCGCGGGCTGGGCCGTCCGGAGCGGGCGCTGGCCCTCGCCCAGTCCGAGGAGGTCGCCCAGCTCGACCCGGCCGGTCAGGTGGAGATGCTCATCGTCGCCGCCGGTGCCCGGGGCGACCTGGGTGAGCTGGACGCGGCGGTGGTGACGCTGCAGGTCTCGGCGCTGGAGTCGACCCGGCGCGAGCCGTGGGTGGCCCGGCTGCGGTCGGCGTACGCCGACGCGCTGGAGCGGGTCGGCCGCACCGACGAGGCGCGGGTCTGGCTGGAGCGGGCCGCCGACGTCGACGAGACCGGCGAGACCGGCGCCGCCGACCGGCTCGCCGAGTTGGACGGCCTCGTCGTGGTCGACTTCGAGGACGACGAGGACGAGGACGGCACCGACGAGGACGGCACCGACGAGGACGGCACCGACGAGGACGGCACCGACGAGGACGGCGTCGAGGACCTCGACGCCGTCGAGGTGGCGACTGCGGACCCCGTCCCTGTCGCGTCCCCGGCCGCCGTCGATGACGCCGTCGTCGTCCAGGACGACGACGAGGACGACGAGTTCGAGGACGACGACGAGGCCGACGACGAGTTCGAGGACGTCCTCCTCTCGGACGACGAGGACGACGACGAGGACGACGGCAGGGCGCCGGTCGCGCCGGTGGCGCCTCCGGTCGCCGCTTCCGCAACGTCGCCGCTGTGGCTGGCCCCCGGCCAGGACTCGCCCGTTGACTGACACGCTCGACGTCCACGGCCCCCGCCTGCTCGGCACGGCGGGGGCCTTGGCGTCGGCGCACGACCTGCTCCTGCTCGACCTGGACGGCGTCGTCTACATCGGACCGCACGCGGTGCCCGGTGCCGCGGAGGCGCTCGACGCCGTCCGGGCCGACGGGGTCGCGCTGTGCTTCGTCACCAACAACGCCTCGCGCCCGCCGCGGACGGTCGCCGACCACCTCACCCGGCTCGGGGTGCCGGCGACCGAGGCGGAGGTCGTGACGTCGGCGCAGGTGGCGGCGGCGTTGCTGGCCCGGCGGCTCGACCCGGGCGCGGGCGTGCTCGTGGTGGGCGCGGCAGGCCTGCGCGACGCGCTGCGCGCCGAGGGCCTGGTGCCGGTGGACACCGTGGACGAGGGGCCGGTGGCCGTCGTCCAGGGGTTCGGTCCGGACGTCGGCTGGCGGCTGCTCGCGGAGGCGACGCGCGCCGTCCGCTCCGGGCTGTACTGGATGGCGACCAACCTGGACCAGACCGTGCCGACGCCGTACGGTCCCGCGCCCGGCAACGGGTCGCTGGTCGGCGTCGTCGCGGTGGCGGCGGGCCGCGGGCCCGACGAGGTCGCGGGCAAGCCCCGGCCGGGCGCCTTCCGCGAGGCGGCGGCGCGGGCGGGCAGCGAGCGCCCCCTGGTGGTCGGCGACCGGCTCGACACCGATCTGGAGGGCGCCCGGGCGGCCGGCATGCCGGGGCTGCTGGTGCTCACCGGCGTCACCGGGGTGAGCGAGCTCCTGGATGCCGCGCCCGCGCGCCGCCCGGACCTGATGGGACGCGACCTGTGGACGCTGCGTGACGCCCATCCGGAGGCCACGACGGACGCGACGACGGACGCGACGACCGACGCCACGACCGCGGCCCGCGCGCAGGCGGGTGGCCCGGTGACCGGGCGGTGCCGCGACGCCGTCGTGCGGGTGCGCCCGGACGGCGGGCGCGCTGCCCTGCAGGTGGTCGCCGCCGGGGACGACGTCCTGGACGTGCTGCGCGCGGCGGCCGTGGCGACGTGGGCGGTGCGGGACGCAGGTCCCGGGCTCGCCGCGGATCCCGGTCCGGTGATCGAGGCGGTCCGGGCCGCCGAACCCGGCGCGGACTGGGCACGGTAGCGTGGCGGTGCGGGGAGGGTCAGGATCGGACCGCCCGGGACGGACAGCCAGGACAGGTGCGAGGGGGCGGGGCGCGTGACCCAGCCGCAGGAGGCCGGGCCCGTGACGCCGCCGCCTCCGACCGGTGACCGGGTGGTCGACGACGCCGTCGACCTGCTGCGTGACCTGCCCGAACTGCCCGTCGAGGAGCATCCCGCCGTGTTCGAGGCCGTGCACCGCGCGTTGCAGGACCGGCTCACCGATGTCGAGGGCTGAGCGGTGGGTCGACTGCGACGGCTGGACGCCGAGCTGGTGCGCCGAGGGCTGGCCCGCTCGCGCCAGCACGCCGACGAGCTGCTGGGCACCGGCCGGGTGACGGTGTCCGGCGCCGTGGCCCGCAAGCCGGCCACGCAGGTCGACCCGGCCGCCGCGATCGTCGTCCTGGCCGACGACGGCGATCCCGGCTACGCGAGCCGGGGCGGCCACAAGCTCGCCGGCGCCCTGGACGCGTTCGCCGCCGACGGGCTCTCCGCCGCGGGCCGCGACGCGCTGGACGCGGGCGCGAGCACGGGCGGTTTCACCGACGTCCTGCTGCGCCGCGGCGCCGCCCGGGTCACCGCGGTGGACGTCGGGTACGGCCAGCTCGTGTGGGCGCTGCGCGAGGACGCCCGGGTGACCGTGCTGGACCGGCAGAACGTCCGCGACCTGGTGCCGGAGTTGCTCCCGTACCGGCCCGACCTGGTGGTCGGCGACCTGTCGTTCATCTCGCTGCGCCTGGTGCTGCCCGCGCTGCAGGCGTGCGCCACCCCGGACGCCGACCTCGTGCTCATGGTCAAGCCGCAGTTCGAGGTGGGCCGGGAGCGGCTGGGGTCCGGCGGCGTGGTCCGCGACCCGGCGCTGCGCGCGGAGGCGGTCGCCGACGTCGCGGCGTCCGCGTCCGCGCTGGGTCTCGGCGTCGCCGGCGTGGTCGCGAGCCCGCTGCCCGGGCCGAGCGGGAACGTCGAGTACTTCCTGTGGCTGCGTGAGGGCGTGCCGCCGCTGGACAGCGGGCGGCTCGCCGCCGCCGTCGAGAAGGGCCCACGATGACCGAAGCCCGACGGGTGCTCGTCCTGGCCCACACCGGCCGCCCGGAGGCCGTGACGGCCGCCGAGGAGCTGGTCAGCGGCCTGCACGCGGCCGGCGTGACCTGCCTGCTGCTGCCGGAGGAGGCCGGGAAGCTGCCCGGGGGTACGCGCCGGCTGGTCGTGGAGGCGGACGTCGCCGATCCCCTGGACGGCGCCGAGCTGGTCGTCGTCCTGGGCGGGGACGGGACGATCCTGCGGGCCGCCGAGATCGTGCGCGGCAGCGAGGTGCCGCTGCTGGGGGTGAACCTCGGGCACGTCGGGTTCCTCGCCGAGGCCGAGCGGGACGACCTGGCGGAGGTGGTGCAGCGCATCGCCGAGCGCCGCTACGACGTCGAGGAGCGGATGACGCTCGAGGTGACCGTCGAGCGGGACGGCGAGATCGTCGGGCGTACCTGGGCGGTCAACGAGGCGAGCGTGGAGAAGGCGTCGCGGGAGCGGATGCTGGAGCTGGTGCTGGAGGTGGACGGGCGGCCGGTGACCGAGTTCGCGGGCGACGGGATCGTGCTGGCCACCCCGACCGGCTCGACGGCGTACGCGTTCTCGGCGGGCGGGCCCGTCGTCTGGCCGGAGGTGGAGGCGCTGGTCCTCGCGCCGGTCGCCGCCCACGCCCTGTTCGCCCGGCCGCTGGTGGTGGCGCCGTCGGCCGTGCCCGCCGTCGAGCTGCTGCCCCCGGTCGCGGGGATCCTGTGGTGCGACGGGCGGCGCAGCATCCCGCTGCTGCCGGGGTCGCGGGTGGAGGTGCGTCGCTCGGAGCTGCCGGTGCGCCTGGCGCGGTTCGCGCGCCCCCCGTTCGCGGACCGGCTGGTGGCCAAGTTCCAGCTGCCGGTCCGGGGGTGGCGCGGGCGGGTCCTGGGTCTCACGGGCGGGGACCGCCCCACCCGCTGAACCGCCCGCTGAACCACCTGCTGAACCGCCCGCTGAACCGCCCCGGGCCATCCTCCGGTCGGCGTCGGGGACCCGCTACCGCACCTGTGCCGGTGGACAACCCGTCGCCGGTGTCGCGTGCGCCACCTAGGCTGGCAGGGTGCTGCTGGAGATGCGACTGCGCGGCCTCGGGGTGATCCGGGATGCCGTGCTGGAGTTCGGTCCCGGCCTGACCGTGGTGACCGGCGAGACCGGCGCCGGCAAGACCATGGTCGTGACCGGGCTCGGCCTGCTCATGGGCGGCCGGGCCGACGCCGGGTCCGTCCGCGAGGGCATGACCGCGGCCGTCGTCGAGGGGCGGATCGCCGTCCCGCCCGACGGGCCCGTCGCGACCCGGGCCGTGGAGGCGGGGGCCGTCCTGGACGACGGCGACGTCCTGATCGTCTCGCGCACGGTCCCCGCCGAGGGCCGGGGCCGGGCGCACCTGGGCGGCCGGTCGGTGCCCGTCGCGCTGCTGGCCGAGCTCGCCGAGGAGCTGGTGACGGTCCACGGGCAGAGCGACCAGCTGCGCCTGAGGTCCACCGCCCGCCAGCGCGAGGCCCTGGACCGGTTCGCAGGCGCTGACGCCGCCCGGCCGCTCGCGGAGTACCGGCGGGCCTGGCAGCGGCTGCGCGAGGTGGAGGCCACCCTGGCCGACATCACCCGCCGGGCCCGCGAGCGCGCCCAGGAGGCGGAGCTGCTGCGCCTGGGCCTGGCGGAGGTGGAGCGGGTCGACCCGCAACCCGGCGAGGACGTGGCGCTCAAGGCCGAGGCGGCCCGCCTGGCCCACGCCGAGGAGCTGCGCCGCGCGGCCGAGACCGCCCAGCTCGCCCTCAGCGGCGACCCGGACAGCGGTGAGGGCGGCGACGTCAGCGCGCTCGTCGCGGCGGCCCGCCGGGCGCTGGAGCAGGTGCGCGCCCACGACCCGGTGCTCGCCGCCCTGGCCGACCGGCTCGCCGAGGTCGGCTACCTGGTCGCCGACGTCGCGTCGGAGTCCGCGTCGTACGCCGAGTCGGTCGAGAGCGATCCGTTGCGCCTGGCCGCCGTCGAGGAGCGCCGGGCGGCCCTGACCGCCCTGACCCGCGCCTACGGCGAGGACGCCGACGCCGTCCTGGGCTGGGCCAAGGACGCCGCCGGGCGGCTGGCCGAGCTGGAGGGCGACGACGACCGGATCGTCGAGCTCGGCGCCGAGCGGCAGAGCCTGCGGGAGGCGCTCGGGTCGGCCGGGGTGCGGCTGAGCCGGGCCCGGACGGCCGCCGCGGCGACTCTGGCCGGTGCGGTCACCGCCGAGCTGGCGCAGCTGGCGATGCCGCACGCGCGGCTCGTCGTCGAGGTCCGCCGGCGCGAGGACGCCGCCGGGCTGCCCGTCGACCTGGGTGCGGGCCCGGTCCGCGTCGTCGCGGGGCCGGACGGCCTGGACGACGTCGAGCTGTTGCTGGCCCCCCACCCCGGGGCACCGGCCCGGCCGCTGGCCAAGGGCGCGTCCGGCGGGGAGCTGTCGCGGGTGATGCTCGGGCTGGAGGTGGTGCTGGGCAAGGTGGACCCGGTGCCGACGTTCGTCTTCGACGAGGTCGACTCCGGGGTCGGCGGCAGCGCCGCTCTGGGGATCGGACGGCGCCTGGCCCGGCTGGCCCGCAGCTCCCAGGTGCTGGTGGTGACCCACCTGCCGCAGGTCGCGGCGTTCGCCGACCGGCACCTGGTCGTCGTCAAGTCGGTGGACGGCGAGGTGACCGAGAGCGGGATCCGGTCCCTGGACGACGAGGGCCGGGTGCGGGAGCTGGCCCGCATGCTCGGCGGGATGGCCGACTCCGCCAGCGCCCGCGCCCACGCCGAGGAGCTGATCGGGGAGGCGGCGGCCGAGCGGTCGCGCCCCTGACCCAGCCCGACCCAGCCCGACCCAGCCCGACCCTGACCAGCCCTGACGTCGGGCGGCGGCACTGCGCGGCTGCGCCGAACGGGGGACCGGGCGGAGCCTGGCGGACGGGAGCTGATAGGCTCGAAGCCCGTGGCGCAGCGCAGTCCTGAGCGGACCAAGCACATCTTCGTGACCGGAGGCGTCGCCTCCTCGTTGGGGAAGGGCCTCACCGCCTCCAGCCTCGGACACCTCCTGAGGGCACGCGGTCTCCGCGTGGCGATGCAGAAGCTCGACCCGTACATCAACGTCGACCCCGGCACGATGAACCCCTTCCAGCACGGGGAGGTGTTCGTCACCCACGACGGCGCCGAGACCGACCTGGACATCGGTCACTACGAGCGGTTCCTGGACGTCGAGTTCGACCGGTCGGCGAACGTGACCACCGGGCAGATCTACTCCTCCGTGATCGCCAAGGAGCGGCGCGGGGAGTACCTCGGCGACACCGTCCAGGTCATCCCGCACATCACCAACGAGATCAAGGCCCGGATGCGGGCGCAGGCGATCCCCGAGCGCGGCATCGACGTCATCATCACCGAGGTGGGCGGCACGGTCGGCGACATCGAGTCGCTGCCGTTCCTGGAGGCCGCCCGGCAGGTGCGCCAGGACGTCGGGCGCGACAACGTGTTCTTCGTGCACGTCTCCCTGGTGCCCTACCTGGCCCCGAGCGGGGAGCTGAAGACCAAGCCGACCCAGCACTCCGTCGCCGCCCTGCGCAGCATCGGCATCACGCCCGACGCGATCGTCTGCCGCGCCGACCGGGAGATCCCCGCCGGGGTCAAGCGGAAGATCGCGCTGATGTGCGACGTCGACGACGAGGCCGTCGTCGCGGCCGTGGACGCGCCGAGCATCTACGACATCCCCAAGGTCGTGCACCGCGAGGGCCTGGACGCCTACGTGGTGCGCAAGCTCGGCCTGCCGTTCCGCGACGTGGATTGGACGGCGTGGGACGAGCTGCTGCGCCGGGTCCACCGGCCCGCGCACTCGGTGGAGATCGCGCTGGTCGGCAAGTACGTCGACCTGCCCGACGCCTACCTGTCGGTCACCGAGGCGCTGCGGGCGGGCGGGTTCGACCGGGACGCGCGGGTGTCGATCCGCTGGGTCGCCTCCGACACGTGCGAGACGCCCGAGGGCGCCCGGCGGATGCTCACCGGCGTCGACGCGATCTGCGTGCCCGGCGGGTTCGGCGTGCGCGGCATCGAGGGCAAGGTGGGCGCGCTGCGGTGGGCACGGGAGAGCGGCGTGCCCGCGCTCGGCCTGTGCCTGGGCCTGCAGTGCATGGTCATCGAGTACGCCCGCTCGCGGGCCGGGCTGGAGGGGGCCAGCAGCTCGGAGTTCGAGCCGGACTCCCCGCACCCGGTCATCGCGACGATGGAGGAGCAGAAGGAGATCGTCGCCGGCTCCGGCGACCTGGGCGGCACGATGCGCCTGGGCGCCTACCCGGCGGTTCTGGCCGAGGGCAGCATCGTGCGCGGGGTCTACGGCGTCGACGTCGTCCAGGAGCGCCACCGCCACCGGTACGAGGTGAACAACCACTACCGCGGGCGCCTCGAGGACGCCGGGCTGGTGTTCTCCGGCGTCTCCCCCGACCGGTCGCTCGTCGAGTTCGTGGAGCTGCCGCCGTCCGTGCACCCCTACTACGTGGGCACCCAGGCGCACCCGGAGTTCCTGTCCCGCCCGGACCGGGCGCACCCGCTGTTCCGCGGCCTGGTCGCCGCGGCGCTGGACCGGCAGCGGGCCGAGCGGCTGCTGGACGTCGAGACGTCGCCCGCGGCCGCCGACGGGGCCTCGCCCGCCGTCCCGGCCTGAGAGGGTGCGGTCATGACCTTCGAGAACGAGCTGCGCGACGTGTTCGCCCACCGTGACGTCACCCGGACCGAGCGGGTGTTCGACGGGATGGTGTGGCACGTCGACCGCGACCACGTCGACCTCGGCGACGGGACGGTGGTGCGGCGGGAGTACCTGCGCCACCCGGGTGCTGTGGCGATCCTCGCCCTGGACGACCAGGACCGGGTGCTGATGATCCGCCAGTACCGCCACCCGGTGCGGATGGAGCTGTGGGAGCTGCCCGCGGGCCTGCTGGACGTCGAGGGGGAGCCGGCCCTGGACGCCGCGCGGCGCGAGCTGGCCGAGGAGGCCGATCTGCGGGCCGACCGCTGGGAGGTGCTGCTGGACTGGTTCAACTCCCCGGGCGGCATGAACGAGGCGCTGCGGCTGTTCGTCGCCCGCGGCGTCTCGCCGGTGCCCGAGGCCGAGCGGCACACTCGCACGGAGGAGGAGCTGGACATGCCGACCGTCTGGGTCCCGCTGGAGGAGGCCCGGACGGCGGTGCTCGCCGGGCGCCTGCACAACCCGGCCGCGGTGATCGGCATCCTGGCGGCGTGCGCCGCGCGTGACCTGGACTGGGCCACCCTCCGCCCGGCGGACGCCCCGTGGCCGGAACACCCGGCGCACCGCCCCGCGGGCGTCTGACCCCTCACTCTCTCAGCCCGCCCACCGTCCTCGATCACCGAGGGGGCGGGGGCAGGAGGTCCAGCAGGGTGCGGGTGACGGTGTCGAGGCACTCGCGGTCGTCGACCGCGTAGCTCACGACGAGCCCGTACTGCACGACCGGGCCCAGGTAGTGGCGGGACAGCGGGTCCAGGCCCAGCCCGGCGCGCGCACCGGCGGCCACGGCGTCGCGCTCGGCGGCCGCGTCCGGCAGCGGGACGACGACGTGGGCGCCGGCGTCCGCGCCGGGGACCGCCACGCCGTGCGCGGCCAGGGCCGCCACCAGCCCGGCCCGCCGCGCGGACAGCTCCCGGCGCACGCGGCGCAGGTGGCGGGCCAGGTCGCCGGTGCGGGCCAGCTCGGCGACGACCAGCTGGCCGGGCAGCGGCGGCGCCGTCGACGTCCGGCGCCGGTGGTCGAGGACCTGCTCGACGACGTCAGGCGGGGCGACCATCCATCCGCAGCCCAGCGCCGGGCTGAGGATCTTGCTCGTCGTCCCCAGATGGACGACGACGTCGCGGCCGAGCGCGGCGAGCACCGGGGCCGGTGCGACGTCGAAGCGCAGCTCGCCGTCGTAGTCGTCCTCGATGACCAGCAGGCCCTCGCGCCGGGCCCGCTCGACGAGCGCCACCCGCCGTGCCAGCGGCATCCGCCCGCCGAGGGGGTACTGGTGGGCGGGGGTGCAGTAGACGGCGCGCACGCCGTCGGGCACCCGGGTCGGGTCGAGTCCGTCCGCGTCGACGGGCACGGGGACGACGTCGACGCCTGCGGCGCGCAGGGAGGCGGCGGCCCGCCCGTAGCCGGGCTCCTCGATCGCCACCCGGTCGCCGCGGTGCAGGACGGCGAGGGCCAGCTCGCCCACGGCGGCGCTGATCCCGGCGGTCGCGACGACATCCGCGCTGCCCGCAGGGTCGATGAGCAGGCCACGGTGGTGGAGCAGGTGCTCCACCACGGCCTGCCGGTAGGCCGTGGCCCCGGCGTGGACGCGGTGCGGGACGGCCAGGCGGTCCCCGGCCCGGCGCCAGGCCCGCCGCCACGCGGCCGGATCGATCCCCGCGACCCAGGGTCGGCCCGGGTGGAGGCTGAGCAAGGGCTCCGCACGATCGCACAGGTCACCGGCGGGAGTGCCCGCTGGCCGGGAGACTGCCGGCCGCGATGCGGCGGCCGGCCGGGCCGCGGGGGGTCCGGCGGCGACGAACGTGCCGGCACCGGTGCGGGCCCGCAGCCAGCCCTCGGCGAGGAGGGCGTCGTAGGCGGCGGCGGTGACCGTGCGGCTCACCCCCAGCCGCTCGGCCAGGGCGCGGGTGGAGGGCAAGCGGTCGCCCTCGCGCAGGTGCCCGTCGAGCGCCGCCCGGCGGACGCCGTCCGCCAGCTGTGCCGCCAACGGCAGGGACGCGCCGCGGTCCAGCTCGACGGGCAGGGCGACGGACTGCCCGGGTCGGGAGGAGGGAGCAATGGCCATCCAGAACACCGTCCGATTGGCACTACGAGAAGGCCACCAGGGTCGGCACGATGCTCTCATGACGACCTCCCCGATCCTGCCGCCCTCGGGCCTGCCGCTCTCGCCGACCCCGCGCAGCACCCTGCGGCGGATGCCCGAACGGGCCGCCGCGGAGCGTGAGGCGCTCTACGCGGTGCTCGACGCGGGGTTCGTCGGCCACCTGGGGTTCGTCGTGGACGGCGCGCCCGTCGTGCTGCCCACGCTGTACGGCCGCGAGGGGGACGCGGTCTACCTGCACGGATCGACCGGCTCGGCGAGCCTGCGCGCGGCGTCCGAGGGGGTGCCGGTCTGCCTGACCGTGACGCACGTCGACGCCTTGATCTACGCCCGGTCGGCGTTCCACCACTCGATGAACTACCGCTCGGCCGTCGTCCACGGCGCGGCCCGCCGGCTGGTGGGGGAGGAGGCGCTGCACGGGCTGCGGGTGCTGATGGACCACGTCGCCCCCGGGTCCTGGGACCACGCCCGGCGGCCCACGCCGAAGGAGCAGGCGGCCACGGCGGTGCTGCTGCTCCCGTTGGCCGAGGCGTCGGTCAAGTCCCGCACGGGCGGCCCGCACGACGACGACGAGGACGTGCTCGCGGACGCCGCCTGGGCCGGCGTCCTGCCGCTGGAGCAGCGGTGGGGGGCTCCGCTGCCCAGCGCCGACCTGCCGGGCGGGCGGCCCGTGCCCGGGCACGTCACCGACCGGCGGGCCCCGGGCCGCTGACCGGCGGCGGGTGCAGGCGCTCAGCGAGCCTTGGCTGCGCGTCCCGGGCGCAGGCCCAACGCGCGCAGTTCGAGGGCGACCAGCGCGGAGGTGACCCGCTCGTCCCCGCGGTCCCAGGCGCCGACGGGGTCGGGGTCGAGGGCGAGCAGCCGCGCGGGCGGCCGGTTGACCATGGCGCGCAGCGCGAGCAGGCGCTGGCCGCCCGGACGGCGCAGGATCGCGACCGTCGCGCCGGCCCGCCGGGCGTAGCGCCACCGGGCGGCGAGCCAGGGCAGCACGATCGGCAGGGCGCCGAGCAGGGCGATCACGATCGCCACGGGCAGGGCGGCGCCGGTGAGTCGGTCGCCGAAGTCCTGCCCGGCGGACGCCGCCTGTCCGGCCGCCGATCCCGCCGACTGCAGCGGCGAGGCGAGCGTGTCCCCGACCAGCGGCGCCTTGCGCACCGAGTCGCCCGCGTGGCCGAGGCTGGACGAGACGCCGCCCGCGCCGTCCCGCAGGCGGAACCCGGCCGAGGCCAGGGTGAGCATCCCGGCGTGGAACAGGGTCGCGACCCAGATCCAGGCGACGGTCCAGGCGACGGCGAACGCGTCCGCCACCACCTGCAGCGTCAGCCGCACCGGGGATTGGGCGTAGGGGCGCATCGGGGTCGGCATCGGCGCGGCTCCAGTCAGGCGTCGAGGCCCGGGGGCGACGGGCGAGGGGTCGCCGCGTCCCGGGGAAGGGGTCCTGGGCCCGGGGAGAGCGGCCCGTAGATTCCCACTCTGCCCGAGGTGTCCGCCTCCCTCCGAGTGATCATGCCACCGCCGGGAGGCCACACCGGTGGGCCGGGGTCACCGGGGGAGGGGAAGGGTCGTCGTCTTCTTGACGGCCTTCATGGTGATCATGCTCTTCAGGGAGGCGACGCCCGGCAGCTCGCCCAGCTTCTCGGTGAAGAAGTGCTGGTAGGCGTCCAGGTCGGCGACCGCGACGGCGAGCACGTAGTCGGCCTCGCCCGCGATGAGGTGGCATTCCAGGACGTCGTCGAGCGCCGCGACCCCGCGCTCGAACGCCTCCAGCGTCTCCTGCCGTTGCGAGGTCAGGCTCACCATCACGAACACGTGCAGCCCCCGCCCGAGCCGCCCCCGGTCCAGCAGGGCGGTGTACCCGCGGATGTACCCGCGCTCCTCCAGCGCCTTCACCCGGCGCAGGCACGGCGACGGCGACAGGCGCACCCGCTTGGCCAGCTCCACGTTCGTCAGCCGCCCGTCGTCCTGCAGTTCCCGCAGGATCGCCCGGTCGAGCCGGTCGAGCGCCTCGAAGGTCCCCGGCACGGCGGCCTCGACCCCCGCGACGTCACCGGGCCGGACGTCGAAGGGCCGGGGAGCCTCGCCCGTCACGGGAGCCGCTCGGCGACGACGAACCCCGCGCCCCCCGACGGCGGACCCGGCCGCCCGTAGCCCGCAGCGACCTCCGCCCGGTCGTGCACGGCCACCTGCCAGCCGGTCGCCGCCAGGTGGGCGGGCAGCCGCGCGCCGAGACCGCCCTGCCACAGGTCGGTGTACCCCGGGACGGCGGGCCGCGGCGCGTCGTCGTCCCGGGGCACCTGCAGCTCGCACGACAGCCGGCTGCCGGGCGCGCTCAGCGACCCCGCCCGGTCCAGCAGCACGCCGGCCTGCGCGGCGTCGAGGTAGATCAGCAACCCCTCGACCAGCCACGCCGTCGGCCGGTCGGCCCGGAACCCGGCGGCCACCAGCGCCGCGGGCCAGTCCCCGGCCAGATCGGTCCCGACCGGCGTCCGCTCGCAGCGGGGCACGCCGCCGCGGGCGTCCAGCACCTGCTGCTTGAAGGCGAGCACGGGCGGCAGGTCCAGCTCGAACAGCCGGACCCCGGGCGGCCAGTCGAGGCGGTAGGCGCGCGCGTCGAGGCCGGCGGCGACCAGCACCACCTGCCGGACGGGCGTGTCGGTCACCGCCCGCCGCAGGTAGTCGTCGTAGAACCGGGTACGGACGACGGTGAAGAAGGCGACCCACCGGATCAGGCGGGCGGCGGCGTCGTCCGTGCCCGACGGGTCGGGGACCAGTCCGGGGGCGGCGTCGACGAACGCCTGGGCGTGCGGGTCGTCGAAGAGCCGGTCGGGACGTCGCGACTCCAGCGCCCGCACCCGGGCCACGCCGAGGGCGGTCCGGGCGACACCCTCGGGGACGGTGGTGGGCTCGCTCATGCAGACCTCCAGGGGCGCGACGGCGGGACGGTGGTCGAGTGACCGAAAGGTATGGACAGCATATGCCACGCTTCTGCCGATCCGAGGCATGGTATGCCCCTGCGCCGCGCTGGCCGGGCAGAGGTTGGCACCACCTGCCGCACCTGCGCGACTAATCTGCTAGTGGGCCTTCGACCGGCCCCGCGCCAGCCCGTACCAGCCCGCACCAGCCCGTACCAGCCCTGCTCGCCCCACCCCCGCGCGTCCGGACGGCGCGCCTGCCGAGAAGGACCGTGACCGCCATGAAGATCGGTGTCCCCCGCGAGGTCAAGAACCGCGAGTACCGCGTCGCCATCACCCCCGCCGGGGTGCACGAGCTGGCGCGCCACGGCCACACCGTGCACGTCGAGGCCGGGGCCGGGGCCGGCTCGTCCATCCGCGACGAGGACTACGTCGCCGCCGGCGCGACGATCCTGCCCAGCGCCGACGACGTCTGGGCGACCGGCGAGCTGATCCTCAAGGTCAAGGAGCCCGTCGCGGAGGAGTACGACCGGATGCGGGAGGGCCAGACCCTCTTCACCTACCTGCACCTGGCCGCCGACAAGCGCCTCACCGAGGAGCTCACCCACAAGCGCGTCACCGGCATCGCCTACGAGACCGTGGAGCTGGCCGACCGGTCGCTGCCGCTGCTCGCGCCGATGAGCGAGGTCGCCGGCCGGCTCGCGCCGCAGGTGGGCGCGCACAGCCTGATGCGCTCCCAGGGCGGGCGCGGGGTGCTGCTCGGCGGCGTCCCGGGGGTGCACTCCGCCAAGGTCGTCGTCATCGGCGCCGGGGTCGCCGGCCAGAACGCCGCCGCGATCGCGCTCGGCATGCAGGCCGACGTCACGCTGCTCGACCGCAACGTCGCCCGGCTGCGCCAGGTGGACGCGATCTACCAGGGCCACTGCCGGACCATCGCGTCCAACAGCTTCGAGGTGGAGCGGGCCGTGCTGGAGGCCGACCTGGTGATCGGTGCCGTCCTCGTGCCCGGCGCCAAGGCCCCCACCCTGGTCAGCAACGAGCTGGTGTCCCGGATGAAGCCCGGCAGCGTGCTCGTCGACATCTCCATCGACCAGGGCGGCTGCTTCGAGGACTCCCGGCCCACCACGCACGACGACCCCACCTACGCCGTGCACGACTCGATCTTCTACTGCGTCGCCAACATGCCCGGCGCGGTGGCCCACACCAGCACCTACGCGCTCACCAACGTCACCCTGCCCTACGCCGTCGAGCTCGCCGACCGGGGCTGGCGCGCGGCGCTCGCCGCCGACGCGAGCCTCGCCAAGGGCCTCAACACCTACGATGGTCACGTGACGAACGCCCCGGTCGCGCAGGCCCTGGGTCTGGCGCACCTGCCGGTGGCCGAGGTGCTCGCCTGATGCGCGGGCGGACGGGAGCGACGACCTGACGCTCGCTCCCGCCGTCGAGGGGTACCTGGAGCACCTGACCGTCGAGCGCGGCCTCGCCACCAACACCCTCGCCGCCTACCGGCGCGACCTGGGCCGCTACGCCGCGTTTCTGGACGGCCTCGCCGTGGCCGACCCCGCCGGGGTGGGCCCGCACCACGTCGCCGCCTTCCTCGCCGCGATCCGCACCGGCGAGGACG